>Ga0247840_10000065_pt1 | contig 183025 bp, 176 predicted proteins | sample LaCruzMarch2015__FD_192404 | JGI IMG/M metagenome (GOLD analysis project Ga0247840, IMG submission 192404) | Freshwater microbial communities from meromictic Lake La Cruz, Castile-La Mancha, Spain - LaCruzMarch2015_17m | ecosystem: Environmental > Aquatic > Freshwater > Lake | place: Spain... | reverse complement strand
TATTTTTCATATAAGAGATTCCTTTTAATTGTTTTTGTTTTTTTTGTTATACAAAATTATTAATTATTTGGAGTCTCTTCCCTTTTTATAAAAAAAATATTTCAACTAAGTTTTAATTTATACCAAAATTTGTTTTATTTCGTGTTGTTTTTACAAAAATATTATAAACCTTAATGAGTTTTATATGATTTTGGCACGATTATTATCTATCTATCTATCTATCTTGGATAGAAGACGATGAACTATTTGCTGCTTGCATACTTTGTTTTTTCATATCTAACAGTCTTAATAAAATTAAATCCTTTCTTGATATTTCAAGTGAAAGGAAAATTTCCTTATTCATTGACTTTTATCCAACAGGTTTTGTATAAATGCTAATAACTTCTTTTTATTACATAAGAAACTAATTAAAAATTTTGTAAATATTTTAAAGGAGTTTTGAAATGAAAAAGTTTTTATTATTATTTATACTAATTATTGTTAGTGCACCATCTTTTGCCGCAAATGTTTATTTTGATTATCCAAGAAATAATGATGTGTTTTATTCTTCTGCTTATTTTGGGCAAGCTGGTGTAGAATACCGAATACTAACAGTATCTTCTTGGTACTATGTAAAATCCGCATCTGACTATCAAACTCAGATTACTTACCCTGATGGGAGCAAATCAGATTGGGTACCACCGCAAACAGGTGTCTGGCTATGTCGTAAGGCTGGTTCTTATAAAGCTCAAGCAAGAGTATGGGTTACTGCTGATTTGAGTTTCAGAACTAATTATTGGTTATACTCCAATTATATTAACTTTACAGTAATAGATAATGAACCTCCCAAGACACCCACAGGTCTTTCGGTTGCAAGAAGTTCAAATAACCATCCAGTTTTGAGTTGGCACAATAATTCTGAATTTGATTTTAAACAATATAATATTTATAAGTACACTTATCCTGAATTAGGATGGTTCTTACTGGGTACAACAATAAATACATACTATGAAGACTTTAGTGAAAGTTTTGTATTGCATGGCCATGAAGCAAATGAACATTGGGTGCATTACAAAATAACTGCTGAGGACATAAATTCTAATACTTCGCCTTATTCAAGTGAAGTAGACGCCCTAGTAAGAGGTATGGGATTAGAGAAAAAAAATATTACATCTGAACCTTTAGGATATTCTCTAGATCAGAACTATCCAAATCCGTTTAATCCCAATACAACGATCTACTACAATATTAAAGAAAATGGGTTGGTTCAAATTAAGGTCTTTGATATGCAAGGACAAGAAATTGCTGAATTAGTTAATAGCATTCAAGGATCGGGCAGTTACAAAGTTAATTTTGATGCATCCAATCTTCCTAGTGGTTTATATATATATACAATAACAACTAATGATTTTAAGCAGTCTAAAAAAATGTTACTGCTTAAATAACTTAAATTTCAAAGTATCAAAAATTGTATGGCGGTTAAAACCGCCATACTTTAAAACTTTTTTTGACTAGCGAAATGAAATTTGAGAACAATAAAAATAATATGGGATTAAATATGAAATACTTTTCTTTTTTTTTATTGGGTTTATTTAATATTGCTTTAGCTCAATCAGAGGCTGAAACAAAGCCATTTAGCAAAATTAGTTATGGGTTCTTTGGAGGAATAAATGCTTGTGATTTTTCTAATTTAGGTGCGGATTTTTCAATTGAATTAAATTCAAATTTAGCGGAGAATTTTAATTTATTAATTAACATTGGTTACAGTAAGATAATTGAACCGTTAAGTTATACCGTTAAAATTAACAGCGTTTTTGAATATGATAATATAACTTATTATCAAGCAGAATCTTACGATGTTATAAATCATAATTACGGTATTTTCCCATTAGCAATTGGTTGCAAGTATATTTATACATTGAAAACATTCAGCCCTTATCTAATTTCTGCAATTAGTTATAATCTTATTGACGCAAAAACAGAAAAATCACCTTCAACAGTATGGAGCTATGATTCTTATGAAGAAATACCGGATGAATTCAAGAATAATATAGAAGTTAAACTTCCAAATAATTCTTTTAATATTTCAATTGGCGCTGGCACAGTTTTAAGTCTCACCAAAAGTATAAATATTGATTTAAGATATATTTATAAAATTGATAGTGAAATTGTAAATACACATCATATAAATGTTGGATTTATATTTTAATTTTTAAAAGAATAGTGAGGTTACAATGTCTAAATATTTGATTATCGTTGTTTTATTTTTTAGCACAACTTTTATTTTATTCCCTCAAATAAAAGCAACAAATCATAGCAGCACATATAATGCTTTCAATTATTTTTATAATAAAAATTTGCACTTTAATAATATTTTACTTAATCGTTTTATTAATAAATCTTTGCTTAAAAAGATAGCAACCAACTCTCCAAAAATGGATAGTATATTAACCTTTGAAATAGATGGAGGAAGAGCAAAAATACTCTTTGAATATTCTGATTCCATAAAATTACCTGATTTTATTATATTAAGTTTGCAAGATGGACAATGGGTAAATAATTTAAAAACATCAAGCCTGTATATTGATGATAAAATAAAACAAATTAGTTACTACTATTGGAATGGTGAAAATTGGGACATTGCTTATTTAGATGAATTTGAATACGACTCTTTAGGTAATGAAATTATATTTACTAGTAGCGTTTGGAATGAATCGGTTTGGCAATATTTTATTAAGGTAAATAGTTTCTATAAATATAATGGTTATTTATCGTATGATATTACCGAACGATGGGTAAATGGTATTTGGGTACCTGATTCAAAAAGTATTTATAATTATAACCAAGATGGTACTAAAGGATATACAAGGCTCGAATATTATGAAAATAATAATTGGTACAATCATTCTATTCTGGAATTTTTTTATAATAGAGAAGGTACTTTAGATTCGACTGTTCGGAAAATGTGGCAAAATGATTCATGGATAAATTATTTAAAATCCATTTGGTCATACGAAAAAAGCTCAAAAGTAATTGTTAATAATATTGATATATATAAATGGGATTCTGAGAAATGGGATATAGATTCGCGTTTTAAATATCTTTATAATAATCTTGGATACCTTAAATATGGAACTTTTGATTTTTTTAACAATGGTAATTGGATCCCCGAGAACAATGGAATAAGTGTAATCAACCCTGATGGTTTTGAATTTCACTATATAACTAATCAACTTTACGTCTATTACAATAATGAAATAACAAGTGTAGAGAATAATAACAATAATATTAAACATTATGCTTTATCTCAAAACTACCCAAATCCATTTAATCCATTTACAACTATTTCCTATTCAGTTAAAGAAGAAGGATTAGTAAAAATTAAAGTTTATGATATTCTTGGAAACGAAGTAGCAGAGTTAGTAAATGAACACAAACAACCTGGATTTCATGTAGTTGATTATAATGCTTCAAATCTATCAAGCGGTGTTTACCTTTACACGATACAGGTCAACAGTTTTTTTACATCCAAGAAAATGCTTTTACTCAAATAAAGTAACATTATCTCGAATATCTATAATCAATTAGCTTTATTTAGAGTATATATAATTATTTAAAACTTCTACTGTGGTTTTACACTGATTAAGATCAATCTCTAAAAGATCGCGAAGCGAAATAACGCCTGTTAATTTTTCCTTATCAATCACTAAAATGTGCCGTGTTTTTGCTTCTTTCATTTTTGCGAGCAGCGCTTCACTCGACTCATCAATTTTTGCTATTACAAGATTTGTACTCATTGCATCATCAACAAGTGTAGTATTAATATCTTTATTGTTTGCTATTACGCGCTTCACCAGATCGCGTTCGGAAAATACACCGATTAGTTTTTCCTCTTTCATAACCGGAACAAGACCAACACCTTTGGATGCCATATAATCAACCGTTTGTTTTATGGATGTTCCTGATTGAATAGTATAAAGTTCTTTCCCTTTTAAAAGATCTTGCACGGATTCCATACCTTACTCCTTAATTTTTTTTTTGAAATATAATCTTTTTAATTTGAACTGCAAAGGGATTAAAATTAGAAATTAGAAATTAGAAATTAAATTGTTATAGTATGCTAAAAAGGATTTATGAATTACAAAAACATCACACTTCAGTTCGTCTTATAAAATCCGCTATTACTTTATCCGCAGAATTTATTAGCTCTTCCGGCTTGCCTGAAAAATAAACAACGCCGTCGTTCATCATTGCAACTTTATCTGCAATATTTTTAACGCTGTACATATCGTGTGTAACAACAATTGAAGTAACATTTAATTTACCGGAAAGATCTTTTATAAGATTGTCAATTGAATCCGACATAATCGGATCAAGCCCTGTTGTGGGTTCATCATACAAAATGTAATTAGGATTTGTAACAAGCGCCCGCGCTAAAGCCACGCGCTTTTTCATTCCGCCCGAAAGCTCCGAAGGTTTAAGATTTAGGATTCCGGTTAAACCTACAAGCTCAAGTTTTTCATTTACAATTTTATCTATCTCGTTTTGGGAATGATTTATATTCGATTCAACAAGCGGAAGCGCAACATTTTCAGCAACAGTCATAGAATCAAACAAAGCAGAACCTTGAAACAAAAAACCGAAATTTTTTCTAAGTGCATACAAATCTTTTGTGGAAAGTTCGCTTACAATTTTTCCCTCAACTTTTACAAAACCGGCATCCGGTTCAAGCAAACCGACAATATGCTTTATCAAAACGCTTTTTCCGCATCCACTTCGTCCAATAATAACAATAGTTTCGCCGGATTCAATAAGCAGATTTACGCCCTGCAAAACTTTTTTGCTTCCGAAACTTTTGTAAAGGTTTTTTATTTCAATCATTATAATTCAATTCTTTGATGAACAAAAATAAACAAAACAAATATTATATTATCTTTGAAACATCAATTTAACTGAATAGCGGAGAATGTTATGCAAAAATATTTTTTATCATTTTTTTTATCTCTCATTTTCGTTTCAACATCTTTTGCCCAGGAAGATTTTCCATCCTATTATTTACAGAACGACATGGAATTTGCTACAACAGGCACAATGTTGTTCGGGATGGCGGGCTTTGCAAATCCTGCTGAATTAACAATGCAGCTTCAGCCAAATTTTTATTTTACCTGGCAGGATAAAGAAAATGATTTTAAGAATTTTACCAATTGGGGCGTATTTGCCTCGCTTCCAAATTTTGGATTCGCGGCAAATAATCAAACCTCGCAAACACATTCTGTAACCGATTACAAAATTTCTACCGCAATCGGTTCATCGGCTTTTAGTTTTGGCGCGGGTTATGGATGGTCATCGGGCAATACCGATTATTTTGACAGAACAGATATTTTTACACTCGGAACAATCTTTCGTCCGTTTGATTTTCTTTCTTTAAGCGTTGTCGGAAACCTGCCGTCAAACAATCAAAAAGAAGCTATTGTTGGCGGCGGAATTAGACCATTCCAGAATTATCATATAACTTTTTTTGGCGATTATGTTTTTACAGAAGATGAAACACTCGGCAGAATTAAATGGAGCGCTGGCGCTTCGGTTGAGCCGTTTGACGGATTAAGATTTATCGGCAGATATTTTGAAGGAAAATCATTTAATGTTGGCGTGCAACTTGGTTTGGGCGGGCTTGGCTTTACTACCCTTTCTCACTTTGATAAAGATGCAAAACAAACTTATAACACTTATGGCATCAGAGTCGGCGCTAACGACAGAAATTTTTTGAATATTTTTTCCGGAACAGATAATTATGTTAAGATGGATTTGATGGGCGGATTGAAATATCAAACCTTTAGAATATTTGATGACTCAAAAACTTTGCTAAACCTGCTCGAACAAATTGAAGCCGCTAAAAATGATAACTCGGTTTCCGGAATAGCAATAAATATTTCCGGTATGAATATCAATCGCGAAATGCTTTGGGAAGTGCGGGAAAAACTTCGCGAACTTAAACTATCAGGCAAAAAAATCTACATTTATGCTGATAGAGTTGGAATGGATGAATATCATTTTGCATCTATTGCCGATAAGATAATCCTTGATCCGATGGGCTCGGTTTCATTAAACGGTTACTTAATGGGCAAAACGTTTTATAAAGGTACGCTTGATAAGATTGGAATCGGTTTTAGAGAGATGAGATATTTTAAATACAAATCGGCAGTTGAAAGTTATTCCCGCGAAAATTTTAGCGAGGCTGATAGAGAGCAAAGGCAACGCCTTGTTGACGAAAATTATTATCTTGCCCAAAAAGAAATTTGCGCAAGCAGAAAGTTTACATTTGCATACTTCGATCAACTTGTAGATAGCACATTTATATATCTACCCGTAGAAGCAATTAAAAATAAGTTAGTTGATACGCTTGCAAGATGGAGCGATATTGGAAGCATTATCAAAAAGTATGAACGTGATGATAAAAATCTAATAAGCGTAAACTCACTCGAAGAGTTTACGAATCCTGATGATTATTGGGGCTCAAAACCAATGATTGCGGTTATTTACGCAATTGGCGGTACAAGTATGGATGAAGGAATAAAAGCAAGATCATTAGTTAAATATGTTGAAGCTGCCGTAAAAAGCAGCAATGTAAAAGCAATTGTGCTTCGTGTTGATTCGCCGGGCGGAGATGCGCTTGCTTCTGATTTGATTGCCGAAGCGCTTCGCAAAGGAAAAGGTAAAAAGCCAATTATTGTTTCGCAGGGCTATGTTGCAGCATCCGGCGGTTACTGGCTTTCTATGTATGCTGATACTATTGTTGCCGCGCCAAATACAATCACCGGTTCAATCGGCGTTATTTCGGCTTTTTACTTTAACAAAGAATTAAACAAAGAACTCGGACTTTCTTATGACTATGTAAAGAAAGGAAGATTTGCAGATCTCGGTGGTGGCGTTACTTTGCCATTGATTGGATTATCAATTCCAAATCGTGATATGAATGAAAATGAATTGCAATTGACAGAGACCGGAATAAAAACTCTTTACAAAGATTTTGTTAGCAAAGTTGCATCAGGCAGAAAAAAATCTTATGATGTAATTGAAAATGTTGCACAAGGAAGAGTTTGGTCCGGCAGCGATGGATTAAGAAATGGTTTGGTTGATAAACTCGGTGGATTGGATGAAGCAATTAAAATTGCGGTTGGTAAAGCCGGGCTTACAAACAGCGAATATGAAATTATTGAAATGCCGGAACGTGACTGGTTTGATTTCGATTCGCTTCTCCCGAGCTTTTTAAGATTTGAATCAACAATAAGTGAAGATCCGTTTATTAAAGATTTGAAATTCAGATTGAAGAATAATGCAGTTCCAATGCCAATTCTTCCAACGGATTTTATTGATGAAAATATGATGAAAGCTGAGTAATCAGCAGAGTTGTGCTTAATAAATTCTTTGCGTCCGTAAGTTGACGGACGCAAAGTCAAATATGGTTGAAGCTAAATTGCTATATCCTATTGACTAATTCCTTTTTTAAGCGGTTAGGTGGCTACTATATATTTACTTAAGATAAATCAAACATCTTTTTTCTTTCTTCAACGGAATGCATTGGAAATTGGTAAAAGTGATTCCAGGCTGGCGGTACTTTTGACGACCACAATCGTGACATAATTTGTTCTGTGCCTAGTTCAATACATAAAGTATTTAGATCAAGTTCATAACATTGCGAATATGTGGAGTGACCGGGATGGGGGAAAGTGTCTTTAAATATTTTATTGTATTCTGGCTGGAAATATTTAATTAGCGCAGCTTCAGCAAAATTTATTCTCTGTTGTTCAGATATTGGCGTGCTAACTACATTATGGATATGAGCAGTGTCCTCTTCTTCCGTAGCTTCATAATCCTTTGACCTACCATCAATTGAAGAAAGAAGTAAATACTCATAATTCATTAATACTATCCAAACATCCTGATCTGGTGAGCGTTGAATTGCTTCGGCATATATTGATTGTAACGTAGAATGCTTTTGGAGGCGATCAATTGCTGTACGTTCACCCGATTCACCATATGCTTGACCAACATATAACACCTCCAAATCTAAGAGATTCCAATACATTGAGCCAAAAGTAGCTAGCACTAATGCTGTTTTGCCAGAAGAAATAACATTCCCTTTTTGATCTCGAATTCGACATTCGGTATAAGGATAGTCAGCTTCAAAAGTAACTTGTGAAGTGCCTAGAAGATTATGAGTTAAGAAATTGTGCGATTCAAACGATTCACCCTTTTGAATCTTGAAAACCCCTCTAACTTCCCTATCATCAATGATCACGGAAGCTGGATCAATAGTTATTCTTGGTCTCCGTCCTATTATGTATATATGTGGATCAAGTCCCATTTTTGTAACATCAGTCAATCTATCCTGTTGAGTTAAAGCAATCCCATCACAAAATGCATTTAGCCCAAATTCAGAAATATACTTCCTTTTTGCCATCTTGACTCCATAATTACAATTACTATAATAGCCGCCTAACGTCGTTGCCGATAAGCGGCGCCCCAGAACAGGAACCAACAACTATTTATTTATTGAAATACTTATTTAACAGAACTACTTTACAAAGCAACATTACTCGGAACTACTAAACCAATAATTACACAAATGCCGAAAGCGATAATGGCGTCCGTCTTGATTGGCTGGTTATATGTCGTCTGTTTCTACTATTTTCATTTTGTATTTATTAATAAAAGATTTTCTCTCTACTTCATTAACAAATTTGTAAATGGAGGTGAAACAACCAATTTCTTTTTTGTCTTGCTCGTTTAGAAAATCAGATAAAGTTGATTGATCAATAATTACAAACAATCCATCTTCATTTTCAGCAGAATAGATTACACCACCTTCAAGTGTTGCAACCATTCTTTTATTTTGCAAATCCATTGCATCTACATCATAAACTTTATAATAACCTTTTTCATTTTCTTTTAATTGTTCGTATGCTGAATTGCTAAGTTTAAGCCCGCAATAGCGAGCCCACAGAAACATATAATATTCCCTCGTTTGCCAAATCAAATCAAGCTTCATTAACTGTTCAAATAAATCTTTATAAGTAATAATTTTGAAATGATGTGTATGTTCTTCCTCTAACATCAGTTTATATTCTTCAGCAATTTTTATCGCTTCATCGTCTTTATGATGACAGAATAAAGCTAAATACCCAAAGTCATACTGTTTATCTTGCTTAAAACTTTCCGCTATTAATTGATTGCGGAACAGTTGATTGAATTTAGAACACGTTAATTCTTCATAGGGTTTAGCCCAAATATTAGATTGCTGATAAATTTCTTCATATGCTGTTTTTCTATGTGGAGTTGGCGAAAAAGAATCGGTATACTTGCACTCAAATCCAATAATTCCTTTTTTGCATCCATCGTTAACATCGAACGCAATATCAAAAGCTGAATTATCATATTTATTTTTAGCGTTTGCGTGTTCAAAAAACACTTCATTAACTGCTGTGATTTCTGGATAAAATTTACGAAGAAAGTTTAATGCAAGTTTCTTATCAATATATAGTGGAGCAAAGAAATTAAAACAAAGTGGCTGACTTGAAAGAAGGTTGTTATATAAACGTTTTTGGTCAACTAATCCAGCACTTCCATCATTTCTTCCTTTCAGAACTTCTCCCACAACATTTTTAACCAAGTTTGAAAGGAAATTATTTTTTGTTTGCTCACCATTTAAAAGAGTATTGCAAATATTTTCATCGTCTTTCATTGGATGCTTGCCTTCATTTTCACCAAGCACAAAAGCACGCCACCAACCTTGATGCAAACGCATTCTTTTTTTGAAATCACTTTCTTTCGCAAGCGAACCAATCAACCCTAATAAATCAATCATTTTTCATCTCACTTAATTAGCCACATAACTATCAATTAGACAGCTTGTTTATATTAGTTAAAGTACGTAGATCAGCCCCGATAATTTCGGGATAAACTCGCAGCTGCATCCGTCAAAAGAGGGATAAATATCTACTTGTCCCTTTGGGATGTTCCATTTGTTTTCAAATTCTTTTGTTTTCTTAATATTTAAAAATAGGTCGAACATATCCACTTCTTGCTTTGCGGGATAAAAACCCTTTGGTTTGGTTTTTAGTAAAGAAATATTTGAGGCAGCGTTGAACAAAAATCATTTCCTTATTCTTTGTTTCAAAACTAAACAAGAGCCATTGAAATATCAAAATTGAAATCCGTATATCGAAGTTTTTTTAACTAATTAGGTTATTAACTTCTTTTATTTCTCGTTTGCTAATGCAATTGAATTAGTACAAATTTCTTTATCAGGATAAAAGTGTGGGAGAGCGCTACCAATAGGATACTTTGTTGGTAAATAAATGCTATCCAAAAAATCACATTCATCTTCTGATAATTCTACTAAAATACCATTTTTAGCAAGAATAGTTTTTAACTCCATAATGTTATGTGTTTTCTTAAATTGAATTACATTTTCAATAATCAGAGATTTTAATGCTTTCTCTATTGCTTGTTGAATGTTGTGAAGACAGGGATTATAAAGTTCCCGTTCAAGAAGAACTTCAGCGGCATCAAGATTTTCTTGAGAGTATTCAAGCCAACCTTTAGTTTCCTCTTGCATAAATCACTTCACCGGATGCGACTTCACTTGAAAAAAAACTATTACTATTTTTCTCTAAAATCGGAAAAATATCAACAGCTATTTTCTTTGAAATATTTCTTATCAACTTCCTGTATTTTAAGGCAAGAGTAATATAATTATCCGAACTGTTTTGGATTACAGCAATATTTTCTCCTCTCCTTGATAAACATATATTTTACTTCTTTACTTTTGCAAAGTATCCCAAAGCTTTTTTTAAAATATCTCGTTCCATTGTTAACCTGGCTATTTCCCGGTCCTTCTTTCGCAACTCTTCTTGTTCCGGCTTCAGATGACCTTTGCCTGGAAATGGATTCTGTTGATCTGAGAGATAATCTTTTTTCCATTTGTGTAATGAATTTTCGTTTACTCCCAGATCTCTTGAAACCTGCAATATACTCATTGCCCCTTCTGTTATCATCTTTACTGCTGATAACTTGAACACTTTATCATAACTCCTTCGCTTTTCTGACATTTTGAACTCCTATATTTTTTGTTTTTACTAAATATAGTTGCTTTTCTTTTTATCTACTATATGGGGGTAGGATCAGTTAGTGATGAAAATAGGGAAGAAAGAGCGCAAGATGAAAATATTGCAAGAAATTGATCAAGCTATGTTAGATATAAAAAGACAAAAGATACTGCGCCAAGAAATAAAAAAAGGATTAAAAGATTTTGAATTAAAAATTCCTCGTACATTTGAGGGCACAGGTGAATTGGGAATATATTTTATAAAAGCATGGTAATACAGTCGCTATTTATAAAATTTAATGATTACCAAAAATTTTTAAATATCACTTCTATTTTCCATTATTAAACTTATCGTAAGCATCAATAATATCTTTAACAAGGCGGTGACGCACAACATCTTCTTTATCAAAATAAACAAAGCCAACGCCGGTAATTCCGCTTAGTATTTCTTTGGCTTGAATCAATCCGCTTTTTGTTTTGGCGGGCAAATCAATCTGTGTAATATCGCCGGTAATAATAGCTTTTGAGTTTGCGCCAAGTCGAGTTAAAAACATTTTCATTTGAACATCGGTTGCATTTTGTGCTTCATCAAGTATTACAAAAGCATTGTTCAAAGTTCTGCCGCGCATATATGCTAAAGGCACAATTTCCACTATGCTTTTTTCTAAATATCCTTTTAACTTTTCAGAAGGCATCATATCATCAAGCGCATCGTAAAGCGGACGCAGATAAGGGTCTATCTTTTCTTGAAAATCACCAGGTAAAAATCCAAGACTTTCGCCTGCTTCAACAGCGGGACGTGCAAGTACAATGCGTTTTACAATTCCGCGTTTTAGCGCCGATACTGCAAGAGCAACGGCAAGATAAGTTTTTCCTGTGCCAGCCGGACCAATAGCAAAACAAATATCATTTTGATTTGCAAGCTTAAAGTAGTTTTTTTGTCCCGGTGTTTTAGCTTTTACAACATCATTTTTTGTATAAAGAACAATCGAATTTAATTCCTCATCATTTACAATTTCTTTTCCTTCAACAGTAAGATTAAGAATCATCTCAACATCCTGTGCAGAAAGCCTGCCGCTTGTGTTAAGAACGTAAGCCATTTCTTTAATTACTTTTTCTACAAGTTCAACTTCTTCCAGCACGCCTTTAATATTTACAATATCGCCGCGGACTGAAATTGTTGAGTTAAAACGGTCTTCGAGTATGTGAAGATTATTATCATTCACACCAAGCAAGGAAAACATATCTGTGCTGGTAAGCGTTAATTTTTTTTCGGCAGTAGTCATAATATTTAGTTTAAATATAAAAAGCCCTCATCAATAAAGATAAGGGCTAATAAAGATTTTAAAGAATGATAAAACACTTATTGAATTGGAGCCGGTTTATAATTTGATTTCAATTTTTCATACTTTGATTTTTCTTCTTCAGTAAGATTAGGAATTTTTAGATTTTGATCAGGAAAAATTAAATCAGGATTTTTAATCTGATCTCTGTTAGCCTGATAGATAATAGGCCAAGCAAAGCCGTTTCCATAATGCTGTGGTTTTCTTGCAATACCCCAAAGGTGATCGCCTTTTACAACTGTATAGTTAATCTCTTTTGGAGCTTCAACCCATGCATCTAAAGCGTTTTGCATTGAGTTATGAACTTTGTTGTAGAATTCGGGAAGAGCAGAAATCTTATTCATTTTAAGAGTATTTAGATCTGTTTGTCTGTCGTCTTTTGGTCCTTCTTTTCTGGTAATTTTGCCGTTCAGTTCAGTAACAGCTTTTCTAAAATTATCAACATCACTTTTTTTAGCGCCAACAAGTTGATATAATTCATTAATGCAATCATCCGGATTTTGAAGTTCCATTGCATTAAGATTGTCAATATCTGTTTTAAGCGAAGTAACTTCACTTAATAATGCAGATTTCTTTTCGGTGTAGGTTTTCATTTCAGATTCCCACTGTTCAACTGTCATTTCTTCTTGAGCAAAATTTAAATTTGCAAAAAGAAGAACGAGCGAGAATATTCCTAATAACTTTGCTTTTATATTCATTATAATTTCCTCCAGATACGTTTAAAAAACTTTTAATTAATTATTTAGGTAATTTTTGCAAATTAGCTCTTGCTTCTTCTTTTTGTTTTTCACATTCAGCAAGTTTCCTGTTAATTTCCTCAATCTGAGCTTCGAGTTTAGCCCTTTCATCTTTTAAAGAATTAGCTTCGGCTTCAAGAGATTGGGTTTCACTCTTTAGATCGCTAAGTTGTTTTAGTTGAGCTTCACTAAGCCCGCCGCATCCGCTAAAAAAGGCAGTTGTCAGCGCCATTCCACCGAACAATACAATTGTTCTCAAGGATTTTGTTACTTTCATACGAGACCTCCTGATAATTTATTTTAGTTAATTGAAAAATACATTAGTGAAAAAATTCCTGTTATTATTTGACGCTTAAATTATGAAAAATATTTTATTAAATGAAACATAAATGACTATAATAGTTGAATTAAATTAACCTTCGCTCAACAAAGCTGGTGTAAGAATTCCCTGCAATTATTATATGATCGAACACAGGAATATCCATTATTTTTCCGGCTTCAACAATTTTTTTGGTAATTGAAATATCTTCATTGCTTGGCTCGGGGTTTTCGCTTGGATGATTATGAATGAGAATTATACTCGCGGAATTGTTCTCAATTGCCGTCTTAAAAATCTCGCGTTGATGAACTACGCTGGAATTTAGATTACCGATTGAAATTGTTTCATATCTTATAATTTTATTTGCAGAACTTAAACAAACAACTACAAATCTTTCCTTTACTTCATCCCTTAGAATCGGAATAAAAATTTCCGCAACATCTGACGGCGAAGTAATTTTCTTATCCGAAGTCCATTTTGTTTGAGATAAAATTCTCCTGCTTATTTCAAAAGCTGCTAATAAAGTTGCGGCTTTGTCTTTGCCAATACCGGTTGTTTTAATTAAATCGGCCGAAGATTTTATTGCAAGCTGAGCAAGGTTGGTTTCTTTTTGTATAATTTCCTGCGCCATTGTAATAACCGATTTACCCTTTGTGCCTGTTCTTAGTAATATCGCGATCAATTCGGCATCGGTTAAACTTTGTGCACCGCGCAATAAAAGTTTTTCTCGCGGGCGGTCGTCAATCGGTAAATCTTTTACTTTTGCCATTTAACTTCCTCACTTTCCGGAACGGAACTTATCAACTAACTCAAAAACGCCGTCTTTATATTTAACAATGTTTATGTACTTATTTATTCTATTTATATCAAAAGATACGTTGTTGTGAAACCCTGTAACATTTAATCCCGATTCCATTTTATATTTTATGTTTATTCTTGTAGGATCAATATTCCGTATAACAGTTAAAATGTATTTACCGGCGTCATATCCGTAAAGAACATTTCTGCTGGATTCAATACCAGTTGTTTTTTTAAACGACTCGGAAAATTTTTTAAAATCCTCATCGTTATAATCAATAAAATAATCAGAATCAAAAGTCAGTTTAATTCCATTTTGCTCTGCCGTTTCAATTCCTTTTGCGCTAAGCCAATCCTGATTGCCATAAACATCAAGTTTTAGTTTACTTACTGCCATTTGCGATAAGATTGCACCCGCATCATTTTTATCTGAAATAGGCGCATAAATTCCTTCTGTTGATTTTGCAAATGCAGCTATCTGAGAAATTTGTTCGGCAAGTGAATAACTTTTGCTTTTATAAGTTTGCTTTGTAACAACTTTACCGCCAAGCTTTTCAAATTCCTGAGCAAAACTTGCTGCAAGTAAAGGCGAGTAGCCGTCAATAGAATTAAGTATTGCAATACTGCGCTTGTTTTCTACAAAATAAATGTACTGTGCAAATGTTTTTCCGCGCGATGTTAAAGAAGGATTTGCCTGATAAAAATTTTCACTGAAGTCAATCAAATCATCATCCGTAGCGGTTGGCGATATAAGTGTAATGTTTGAGCGATTGATCTTCTTTATTGCCGTTCTAACATCATCGCTAAAAACCGGACCGATAACACAAAGAACATCTTCATTCAAAATAAAATTATTTGCAGCATCATCAATCTTTTTTTCATCCCGTTCAATATCTGAAATTATTATCCCAACTTTTTCATCCTTTGATGAGTTGAATTCGTGAAAGGCATATTTTATTCCTTCGAGAACTTCTTTTGATGATTCAATTTTTTTTCCTTTTCCATCAGTTAAAGAAATCATAACTCCAACAACAGGCATTTTTAGAACTGTACTTGTTTGCATTGCCTTTTTTTTCAGTTCGGCTGCTTCGGCATATTCATCGGAAGTTATATATTTTGAAGTAATCTCATTTAAATTTTTAAGCGAATTTATTTTGTCGCCTTCGCGCAAAAGTACTTTTGCACTGATAAGTAAAAAAAATGATTTTAAAGCGGCATATTTACTTTTAGTTGATTGCGCGGCAATATCCTCGGCAGATAAATAGTTTTGAGCAATTCTCTTGGAAATATCTTTAGTCTCCTTTTCAACAACATCCGAACCGGCTGAAATAATTAAATCTAATGAAGCGGTGAATGCATTTTGATAATCTTTCATATCTAAATAACATTTGATTAAAAGATTTTTCACTTCATCAGCGTATTTGCTTTGCGGATATTTAGTTAAAAATTCATTGATTGATTTTACAGCTTTATCGTTTTGCTTCTGATCGCTACAAATTTTTGCAACAAAAAAAGCAGAAACAGATTGTTTAGAATTAAATTCTTTTTTCTTTACTATTGACTTAAATAGATTTGAAGCGGTTTCATATTCTCCTGCATTATAAGCTTTAACAGCTTTTTCAAAATCCTTATTGATGCTGTATTCAGAGTTTTGAGAATATATTGAGATTGCAAATAAAGAAAACAGTAGTAGAATTATTTTCATGATAATACTTTTTTATTTAAATCATACTTGCCTGTAATTGCCGGATTATAAGTCGGATCATCCAGCAGAGCAAGATCAAAATACGAATTAGCTTTTTCGAGCTCGCCAAATTTCATTAACGTATTTGCAAGCATAGTGTAAACTTCGGCAGAAACCGGAACACCGGAATCAATAAATTTAGAAAAATATTTTTTAGCTTTTTTGAAATCGTCTAAGTAAAAATAAATCTTAGCTGCATATTCTAAAACAGCAGGATCATCCGTATTATGTTTGAGTGCCTTTTGTACGCCTGTTAATGCATGCGCAAACATATTTAGTTCGTAATAAATTTTTGCAAGGATTAAGTTCAGTTCCCATAGATCATCATAAATAAACTGTGCTGCTTTTGCGTAGCGAAGTGCTGCATTATAATTGTTCAGTTCATATTCTATCTTTGCAAGAAAAAGATTTATTTCATGTTTCAATTCATTTTGTTTTTCAAATTTAGAGTAGCTGATGAAGTATTTTTTTGCAAGATCAAAATCCTCCATCATAAAATATGAATATGCAACAAGAAATAATGATTTTGGGTTTACGTTTTCGTCGTTGGAAAATATTTCAACTACACCAAACCAATCTTTTTTTGTAATAAGGAACTGCGCAAAGTAAAATTTTATTTCTTCATTATCCGGATTTTGTAAGAGAAGGTTTGAAAATATTTTTTTTGCATTAATTTCAAATCCCATTTCATTTAAAAGTTCTGCAAGCATTAAATTGCTTTCGATTGAATCAGTTTCATCAATAATGCTATTAAGCACCTGTAAAGCATGCAGTTTTTTGCCTTCGGAAATAAAAGCGGAAGCGAGATTAAGTTTATTTTTGATTTTTAATTCGTCCAATTATTCCCACTCAATTGTAGCCGGCGGTTTAGAGCTGATATCATAAACAACCCTGTTTATGCCGCGTACTTTGTTAATAATTTTATTAGAAACATCCGATAAAAACTGATGATCAAAATTAAACCAATCCGCAGTCATTCCATCGGTGGAAGTTACAGCACGCAAAGTAAGTACGTTTTCGTAAGTGCGTGCATCGCCCATAACGCCCACGGATTGCACCGGAAGCAGCACAGCAAATGCCTGCCATATTTTATTATACAGCCCGGCTTCTTTAATTGCATTTATAAAAATATCATCTGCTTCTTTTAAGATTTCAAGTTTTTCATTATCAACTGCGCCAAGAATTCTTACAGCCAATCCGGGACCGGGGAACGGATGTCTATCAATAAACTCATCAGGAATTTTTAATTCGCGACCAACATTTCTAACTTCATCTTTAAACAATGCACGGAACGGCTCAATAAGTTTAAGATTCATCTTTTCGGGCAGCCCGCCAACATTATGATGAGTTTTAATTGTTACCGAAGCGCCTTTTACGGAAACTGATTCAATTACATCGGGATATAAAGTTCCTTGAACAAGAAAATCTGCGTCCTTGATTTTTTTTGATTCCTTCTCAAAAACATCAATAAAAGTATTGCCAATAATTTTTCTTTTTTGTTCGGGATCGAAGATGCCTTTTAATCTGCTTATAAATAATTCCGAAGCGTCAATATGTATATGATTCAATTTTAGTTTTTCATCAAATACTTTTTTTATTTCCTCACTTTCATTCTTGCGCATCAAACCGGTATCAATATGTATGCAGATTAGATTTTCACCAATAGCTTTTTTTACGAGAACAGCAGCAACAGTGGAATCAACACCGCCGCTTAAAGCGCAAATAACTTTGGAACTGCCGACCTTTTCTTTTATTTCTGAAATGCTTTTCTCAATAAAATTATGCGGATTCCATTCGCCGTTGCAGCCGCAAATATCAAACAAAAAATTATGAACTATCTGAGCGCCTTCATCTGTGTGCATCACTTCGGGATGAAATTGAACGCCATAAATTTTTCTACTTTCATCCGAAGCAGCGCCAATCGGCGAGTGATCGGATTTTGCAATAACGCTAAAACCATCGGGCAATTTTGTTAGAAAATCCCCATGGCTCATCCAAACTTTTGATTGCTTGCTTACTTTATTAAAAAGGGGAGATGATGATATAATTTCGAGATTGGCTCTTCCGTACTCGCGATCCTTTGCTTGTTCAACATTGCCTCCAAATTTCTTGCAAATCAATTGAAGCCCGTAACAAATACCAAGTATTGGAACTTTTATTTTTAGAATATTTTCATCAATGTCAGGAGCATCAATATCATAAACGCTCATTGGTCCGCCGGAAAGTATTATTCCTGCAGGATTAAAATCTTTTACTTCGTTAAAGGAAATTTTATGAGAATGGATTTCCGAATAGACATTTGCTTCTCGAACTCTTCTTGTAATAAGCTGAGTATATTGAGAACCAAAATCAATGATCAGTATTTTTTCTTGTTGCACCATTTTTATTCGGATAGTTTAAAACAAAAAAGACAAAATCCGGCTAACCGAATTTTGTCTTTAAATTTCAATGAACTGTTACTGACCTATTAATGCCTGATATGAAGATGCATCAAGCAAATTATCAAGTTCGGCAGCATTGCTTATTTCAATCTTTAGCATCCAGCCGTTTCCATAAGGATCGGAATTTACAACTTCTGGATTGTCTTTTAGTGATTCATTCAACTGAACTACTTTACCGGAAAAAGGAGCAAAAATATCGCTTACTGTTTTAACAGCTTCAATTGTACCAATTGATTCATCTTTTTTTATATCCGATAAAGAAGGGTCAATATCAATATAAACAACATCGCCCAATTCGCTTTGCGCATAATCGGTAATGCCTACAGTACCAATGTTGCCTTCAACAAGAACCCACTCGTGTTCTTTAGTGTATTTAAGATTGTTGGGTATATTCATAAAATCCTCTTTATTTTTTTTAGAATTAATTATCTATGTTAAATTTCTCAAGAAAACCGGTATCAAAATGCCCGCTTACAAATCTCGGGTCATCTAAAACTTTTAGATGGAAAGGAATGGTAGTTTTAATTCCTTCAATCACAAATTCATCAAGTGCGCGTTTACCTCTTGCAATAGCTCGTTCTCTGTTAGTACCCCAAACAATCAATTTGGCTACAAGAGAATCATAAAAAGGTGGAATACTATAAGATTGGTAAATATGTGAATCAACCCGAACGCCATATCCGCCCGGAAAATTTAGAGAAGTAATTTTACCCGGCGATGGTCTAAAACCATGCTGCGGGTCTTCTGCATTTATTCTAAATTCGATACAATGCCCAAATGGTTTTTCCGGTGGTGTATCCGCTTCCAAACCTGCGGCTACAAGAATTTGCTGCCTGATCAAATCAACATGATAAACAGTTTCAGTAACCGGATGTTCAACCTGAATTCTTGTATTCATTTCCATGAAATAAAAATTTTTATGCTTATCAAGTAAAAACTCAACAGTTCCGGCGCCAAGATAATTTACAGACTGAGCGCCAAGTACGGCAGCTTCGCCCATTTTGGAACGTAACACTTCATCAAGAGCAGGTGAGGGTGATTCTTCAATTAGTTTTTGATGTCTTCGTTGTACAGAACAGTCGCGTTCGCCGTAATGAAAAACATTTCCAAAACTATCGCCCATAATTTGAAATTCTACGTGTCGTGGATTCTCTAAATATTTTTCGATATATACATCGGAATTACCGAAAGATGCTTCAGCTTCAGTTTGTGCTGTTTGAAAAGCTTTTTCAAAATCTTTTTCTTCCCAAACAATACGCATACCTTTGCCGCCGCCGCCTGCCGAGGCTTTAACAATTACGGGAAACCCAACTTCGTGAGCAATTTTAATAGCATCGTTTATTTCTGTTATTACACCTTCGCTGCCGGGAATAACAGGGACGCCGTTTTTTTTCATAGTTTGTTTTGCAAAAGATTTATCGCCCATTGCTCTTATCATTTGCGGCGAGGGTCCTATAAAAGTAATTCCGGCTTCAATACAAATCTCCGAGAAGTCTGCATTTTCTGCAAGAAAACCGTAGCCGGGATGAATAGCATCTGCGCCAGTAATTTGTGCGGCAGAAATTATTGAGGGAACTTTTAAATAACTTTCTTTACCTGATGCGGGTCCTATGCAAACAGCTTCATCAGCAAAAGTAACATGCAACGATTCACGATCAGCCTCAGAATAAACCGCCACGGTTTTAATACCGAGTTCTTTACAGGTTCTTATTATCCTTAAAGCGATTTCGCCTCTGTTGGCAATTAAAATTTTCTTAAACACTGTTTCTCTGAATTTATTGGTTTAATTTTTCTGGATTAAAAACAAAGGCTGATTATATTCCACAGGTTTTCCATTTTCAACTAAAACTTTTACTACCTTTCCGTTAACATCCGATTCAATTTCATTCATCAACTTCATCGCTTCAACAATACATAAAACAGTTCCCGCCGAAACAACATCTCCGACCTGAATATAAAAATCAGCATCCGGTCCCGGCGCTCTGTAAAACGTTCCGACTATTGGAGATTTTATTTCGTACAAGCCTGTTTTTTCATCGGCGGCTTTTTGTTCATCCGTTGTTTTTGCAACAGTAACTGCAGTTTGCTGCATTGCTGGTGCCGCTATTGGCGGTTGAGCTAAAGCAACTGTTTGATTAACCCTAACTTTTTTTGCGAGTTTAATTTTAACGCCGTTCTCTTCAACTTCCAGATCGGTAACTTCACTTGCTTCAAGAATTTTAATAAGTTTTTTTATAAGATTAATATCCATTTGCCCACCTTCCATTAGGATTTTACTCGTTCAACATATTGCCCGGTACGTACATCCACTTTTAGCAGATCATCCACATTAACAAATAACGGAACATTAACGGATGCACCTGTTTCTAATTTTGCCGGCTTGAAAGCATTGGTTGCCGTATTGCCGCGGAATCCCGGTTCTGTTTCAGCCACTTTTAAAATTGCAAAGATCGGCGGCTCAACAGTAATAATATCATCGCCATTAAAAAGTATTTCAATTTCCTCGCTGCCTTTTAGATAAGCAACCGAATCGCCAAAAAGAATTACCGGAACATTTATTTGTTCGTAAGTTTCATTATCCATAAGTACTAAAAATTCGCCTTCACGGAACAAGTACTGATATTTTTTTCGTTCAACTCTTATAATCTCAATGGATTCACCAGATCTAAAAGTATTATCTAAAACTTTACCTGTTTTAAGATTCTTTAAAGTACTGCGAACAAAAGCGCCGCCTTTTCCGGGTTTTACATGCTGGAATTCCGTAATCACATAAGGATCGTTTTTAAATTTAATTATTAAGCCGTTTCTGAAATCTGAAGTATCTGCCATATAACTCTGATAAATTGTGAATAAATGATGAAAAAAAATAGAGATTGAAGTTCCTAAAGTCAAGAAAACATTTCAATCAATTTTCAATAAAAAACCGTGATATTCTCACGGTTTTTATAAAATAATATGCAAAACCAATCAATTAAGCTGCGAAAGGTATTTATCAACCTGTGCAAAAGCAGTTGAGGTTTTATAATCGTCTCTAATTGTTTGAAGTAAAGTTTTTGCTTGTTCCTTATCGCCGGCATCAAAATAGTTTATAGCAGCCTGTAAAATATAATCCGCATTCATAGAATTCGTTTTGGAAATTTTTGATGCTTTCATATAAAGATCGGCAGCTTTTCCGTATTCATTTTTACTGGAAATAATTGAAGCCTGACCAGCAAGAGCAGCAGATTTAAAAATATCAAGACTTCCGCTGTAATCTTCATAATACTTTAATGCTTCATCAGTTTTACCAAGACTTAGATAACTATTTGCGAGATAAATTTTTGCAGTTTCGCCGTTTTCAGTACTTCCATAATCTGCAACAATTTGTTTTAAGCCCAAAACTTTAGTTTCTTTTCTTCCTTCGATGGCTTCGAGATATGACCCGGAATCATAAACTTCCATAATATTTCCGAGTAATGCGTCAGCTTTAGTATTTTGTGATGCCCGATAGTCTGTATAAAAATATATTGCAACTATAACAGCCGCTAAAATACCTGCGTACATCAACACTTTGTTTTTATTTTCTTCAAAAAAAGATTGCGATTTATAGTAATACTCTACAAGTTTATCTTCTTTAATTTCTTTTCTTGAAAGTTTTTTCTGTTTTGTTAACATTCCTTATTCCTATTCTGATTCATAAAAAAAACGTGGGCAAATTTAATACTAAACGCCTCAATGTTCCAAAGATTTCTAAAATCAATTATTTCGTTGATTTTTTTTAATATTTAAACAATTGAATAAATAACTCACTTTACGCAGTATTGTTCTTGGGTTCATTTCAGCCTCTTAAATTAAAGATTCCAAAACAATCCGTCAGTTGACGGACGAGCCGACAAATAAGTTACTTTAGCGCAATTTGAGTAAATAAGCAATGTTTTGATGTAAAATTCTTATAACCTTATATTAATTGATAAACTGTAATTGGTTCGTGTATTCCTTTTATCGCAACATCTTTATGATAAATTGGTTCTTTATCCAATGCAATATTCTTGTAAACAATATCCGAAATTAAAATACCGGAATTAAGATCTTTGTTAATTTGCTCAAGACGGGCGGCAATTATAACTGGCTGCCCAGTAACCGAATATTGTTTTCTATCATTTGTTCCTACATTACCTGTTACAATTTCTCCGGCGTTTATTCCAATTCTAATAAAAGTTTTTGGTATCACGCCTTCGGAATTTCTTTTTTCTAATTCACTATAAATTTCAAGCGCTGCATTTACGGCAAGCTGGCAATCATTTTCGTGCTCAATCGGCGCGCCGAAAATTGCCATCAAACCATCGCCCATAATCTGGTTTACAATTCCTTTATGCTTGTTTATTATCTCAATTATAAAAGAAAATATTTTGTTTTGATACGCAATGATTTCTTCCGGTGATTTATCCTGAGCAAATACCGAAAAGTTTCTTATATCTAAAAACATAATTGCCGCAAATCTTACGCGGCTTTGAACTTCGTATTTGTTATCCACTAATTCATCTACAATTTCTTTAGAGATTTGCTGACCAAATAATTTTTGTATCTCATTTCTTTCGGATTGCGCGTTATAGTGTTTTACTAATCCTTTTTTTATTTGATTTGTTATTAAACCCGCAGTATGTCCCGATATAAAAAACAGCGCTGCATTGCCAATGTACGACGGGAAAAAAGAAATTGCCTCAATTGCCGGATTTGAATAGGTTTTGCCGGATAGATACCAGGCAATTGTTATGTATTGTATTGCGGCAATTGTTCCGGAAAAAACACAGAGTTTAAAATCTAATTCAAGTGCGGAAAGCATTATAATTAAAAAGTAAAGCAGCGCAAGCGGAGTAAGCAAAGGATAAATTGACGGCAGCTTGAATGAGTAAATAATCAGTATTGCACTTGGAATACTAATTTCTACAAAAGCATTTACATATCTTATTGCAATAAACGCTTTTACTCCGTAACGGTTCCATCTTCTTGCGGCGCGGCTAACGACTAATGCTCTTATAAATATTACTCCGAGTATTATTAATGTTAGCTGAATAATAATCGGGAATTGCGAAATGTCTTTAAACTGCTCTTCAAACACTAACGAGATTAACAGAACAACAACAATTAAAAATCCTATTATACCGGCAAGAACTTTGGAGCGGAAACTTTCGTTTGAAATTATTTCTTCCGAAAATATTTCTTCAAATAGTATGTTGTCTTTGTTTTTCATTGGTATATAAATAACAATTATTTCAAGTTTTTCCAAGTTTTCTGTTTTTGTTTATTAGGATATATGTTCGGCAATCCGGCAGTTTTTTGAATAACAAAGCGTTAACAATTATTTTCTTTTGCCACAAAGACTCAAAGACACAAAGTTCAATAATCATTGTCATTCTCTTCCCTCTTTCGTGTCTACAACCGCAATAGAACGCGGATAATACGGATTAAACGGATTTACACTGATCTTGAACAATCGTTTTTTGCCTCGCCTCAAGTTTCTCGCAAAGCCGCAAAGTGTTTTATTTTCCTCTCGCCTCTTACTTCTTTCGTCTCACGTTTCTCGTCTCTCGTTTGCCTTTTAAAACCCGCTTCTTTACTTTTGAACTAAACAAATAAGACGAGATTTTTTACCATAGTTTTCTAAAACAAAGACACAACTGGAAACTTATAAGTAAATAACAATAACGGGGTTTTGTTATCCCGATAATGTCAGGATAACACGGCGATAGATTGAATGGAAATTCAGTATGAAAAGATTTATTAAAAACAGTTTGATCCTTTGGTTTCTTATTTTATACTCTCAATTATCTTTTTCTCAAGATATTCAGATGCCACATATAGAAGTAGAGTCAATATATATAGGTAAGGACACAATTTTAGTTCCCACATCTCGCGCGATACCGCCTTTTTATTCTAAAAAAGCTGACGGATATATATTTAAAATAACAATGCGTCTAAAATTTCCTGATGATACAATGTTTTTAGATGAATTATTTAAGGTCATTTGTAATTTATCAAATGGATCATATAAAGAATTATTTATTTCACATGCTAATGTTGTTAGATTTTCTTCGCAAGAATATGAATACTCTTTCCCAATAAAATTGCAATATGATGACTGGGTAGAAATATTTCTAACACAGCGAAATGATTCAGACAGAAATCAAGATGTTCGTTATGATAAAAACACAAGCAACAAAATAAAAATATTTCTTGCTCATAATTTTTAAGCTTTTAAGAAAACAAAACTTATTTAATAAGCATAAAATCATTTGGATATAATGATTTAGTTGGAAGATATTTCCCATAATAAATGTTCTTTACATATTTAACCAAAAATTATTTTCTTTTGCTGCTTAATTGTGCTTGATTTCTTTGAGCGGTTTATAATTACTGTTTTGCTAATAATAAAAATAATTTGCCACAAAGACTCAAAGACACAAAGTTCAATAATTGTTGTCATTCCCAACCTTCTTTCCTTTCACCTCTTTCGTTTCTCATCTCTCGCAGAGCGCTGAGCGCAATGGGCAAAGTCGGAATATAATCGTCATTCGGTAGTCATTGATGGTCATTCAGTTGTTTTCCTCTCAATACTCAATACTTACTACTCACTTTTAACGTTTCTCGTCTCTCGTTTGTCTTTTAAAACCCGCTTCTTTACTTTTGAATTAAAGAATAAGGAAATCACTTTGAATAAGCTTGAAATAAAAAATAAAATAGTTGATTCATTAAAAGGACAAAAGGAAATTGAAAGAATTATAATTTTCGGTTCTTTTAATAAAAGCGATTCCCCAAATGATGTTGATATTGCGGTAATTCAAAACAGTTCGGATAATTATATTACGCTTGCATTAAAATACAGGAAGTTAATAAGAAATATTTCTAAGGAAATAGCGGTTGATATTTTTCCGTTTTTAGAGAATAATAGTAATAGTTTTTTTACAAGTGAAGTAGCTGCAGGCGAAGTGATTTATGCAAGAGGAAACTAAACGATGGCTAAAATAGTTCTTTAATAATAAACACATTATTAGATGCTGTTTTCCAAGCAACATATTTAAGCAATTAAAAGAAAGTTATACACAACAAATTAAAAACCCTTTTGCTGTTTATAAAATTTTTTTTATGCTTGCACAAGAAATAAACGCAACTATTTGTGGCTGGTATAAAAACGTTTAGCTTAATTTTCTGAAAAAGACAGTTCTATTTTTTAACAATCTAATCATATATGTAAAATGGAAAATCAAGAAAACACATCGGGAAAACAGAATATAAATATTCAAGTTCCTTCCGCAGAAAACATTGCAAGCAGACGTTCATTAATACCTGTATTGTTTGCAGCAGTAATCATTTTTTTCTTCTTTAATTTCTTTACCGTTAGTTATGGTAGGCAGGAGGTAGTGAGCGTATTATACACAAAATATAACCCTTTTGGTGGTGATAAAATAAAAATTGGCAACCAAGTTTGGATGGCTAAAAACTTAGCTGTAGATAAATTTAGAAACGGTGATGCCATACCAGAAGCTAAAACAAAACAGGAATGGGAAGAATATGGAGATGCAGGCAAAGCCGCCTGGTGTTATTATGATAACGACCCTTCTAATGGCGAAAAGTATGGCAAATTATACAACTGGTATGCTGTTAGTGACCCCAGAGGCTTAGCGCCAGACGGCTGGCATATACCAAGCGATGCAGAATGGACTAAATTAACCGATTATTTGGGCAGCGCAGCAGGTAATAAAATGAAAAGCACAAGCGGTTGGAATAAAAATGGCAACGGCACTAACGAAAGTGCTTTTACAGGTTTGCCGTGCGGTTTCCGTTACAACAATGGAAATTTCAGCCTCATTGGCTACCTCGGTTTCTGGTGGAGTTCGCCCGAGGGCGATACAAATTATGCCTGGTACCTCTACCTGGATTATAAACTTGGCAATGTAACCAGGTACTACTCAAATAAGGGAAGTGGGTGCTCAGTTCGTTGCCTCGGGGATTAATTTATTAGATTTATTTGACGATTTGATTATTTACCGCTTTAGCGGTCGGAAAATTTTTTATAATTGGCACTATACAGCGATTTACCCGTATATAAAACAACGTATGATCTGTTACTCAGTATCTTCTGTTTTACAAAGGATTTTGGCAAGGAGTATAAGTACGGAGTTGGCGAAAGCTTGAAAAAATGATGAGTAAGGAAATTCAAACATCTTTTATAGCTGAGATAAAAGTAAAAATACGGCAGGCACAATACGAAGCATTAAAAGTTGTAAACGTACATTTAATTAATCTTTATTGGGAAATCGGGAAGTCAATATCAGAGAAACAATCTGAAAGCTGGGGCAAAGCTATAGTCCCAACATTATCAAAAGAATTGCAAAAAGAATTTCCCGGAATTAGCGGTTTTTCGACCACCAATTTATGGTTGATGGCGCAATTTTATAGTGAATATAAGATGGTTGAAAATCTCCAACCACTGGTTGGAGAAATTAGCTGGACAAAACACATAGTAATTCTGAACAAGTGTAAAGACAACTTAGAGCGACACATTACAACAACCAAAACCGATAGAAAACAACTTTTTGTTTTAAATTGCTGAAAGTCATAACAATCTTAAAATCCTACACCGTTTTCTTGTAGTTAAAAATTGCAAGTGCGTTAAATGCAACTGCAAACAGGGATATTATTACAAGGTATCTTAAAATATCTGTAAAGCCGCTACCTTTTAAAACTATCATTCGCATAACTTCAATAAAGTAACTTACGGGATTTAGATACGCAAGTATGCGCGCCCAGTTTGGCATATTTTCTATCGGGGCAAACAATCCGCCAAGCAAAATAAAAATCGTCATAAAAAAGTACGAAATAAACATAGCTTGCTGCTGCGTTTCTGCAAGTGTAGATACGAATAAGCCAAAGCCTAAAAGTGCAATTAAATAAATTGCCGCAAATAAATATATAAGCAGCGGACTGCCAGCCGGAAAAATTCCATAAACAAAAAAGCTTACTCCAAATCCCACAGAAAGTACAATGTTGCCCAATATCCAGAATGGAATAAGTTTACCCAGAATGAATTGATACTTTTTTATCGGAGAAACATTTAACTGCTCAATTGTGCCGTCTTCTTTTTCTTTTACAATATTTATTGCCGTTAAAAGAAATCCAACTAATGTTACCAACAAAACTAAAACGCCCGGCACCATAAAATATTTGTAGTTCATCTTGGGATTGAACCAGTTGCTTGTTGTTATTTCGATAGCCGGCTGCGGATTGAGGCGCGGCGGTTGTATCCATTCAACTCTAACCTCGCTGTTAAAATCTTTTATGATGGAGTTTGCATAATTAACAGCAAGCCCGGATGTTTGTCCGTTAATTGCATTTGCGGCAATCATAATTTTGGCTTTGTCGTCCTTTATCAAATCTCGTTCAAAGCCTTGCGGAATATCCACAATTAAATCGGCTTCATCCTGTTCAACAACTATTAAAGCATCTTTATAGGAACCGGAAACATCGGTTAGTTGAAAATATCCCGACGATGTAAACTTGTTTATCAGCTTTCTGGAATATTCCGAATGATCGTGATCAACAATAGACATGTTAATGTTTTTCATTTCGTAGTTGGCGGCGTTTGGCAGAATAATCAATTGCACAACCGGCAAAACAAATATCATTCTTATCATAAGTTTGTTGCGCGATATTTGCAAAAATTCTTTCTTTAGTAAAAACAGCAGGGTTCTCATTGCAGCCTCACTTTAAATCTTTTTAAGCTGATGATTAAAAAGAAAATTGTCATTCCGATTATAATTAATATCTCTTTCCATATTTCTGCAATCCCGATTCCTTTTATCATTACATCTTTTACCATAATTATATACCATTTTGCGGGAATAATGTTTGAAATGATTTGTAAAATCAACGGCATATTTGCAACAGGGAAAGCATATCCGCTTAACATTACAACGGGCAGCATCAATCCCATTAAAGAAATTATCATTGCAGCTTGCTGGGAGCTTGTAACAGTGGAGATTAAAATGCCGAGAGATAATGCGCAAACGATATAAAGAATTGTTACAAAACTTAATAGAATAATGCTCCCTTTAATCGGAATACCCAGCACAAAAACGCTTATCAATAAAATTGTTGCAACGTTTATAAGCGATACAATAAAATAAGGTATAACTTTACTTGCAATAACAATCGAAGGCTTCATAGGTGAAACAAGTAAAATTTCCATCGTGCCGATTTCTTTTTCTTTTACGATAGAAATTGATGTCATCATTGCGGAGATTAGAAGAAGTATCATTCCCATTACGCCCGGCACAGATGAGTACTCGCCTTTTAACTGCGGATTATAAAGCATTCTTATTTCGGTGTTAATTGTGTATGGCAAATTTTTGTTTTGATTTAATTCCTGTTGATAATCCGAAACGATTGCGCTTATATAATTAGTCAGCGTATTAGCCTGATTTGGATCTGAAGCATCTGTAATTATTTGCATTTGCGCTTTGTTGGTATGCAGCAGTTCGTTTTGAAAATCCGGTTGAAAAACTACCGCTAATTTTATGCGTCCTGTTTTAAAAGCCTTTTCGATTTGCTCATTGGAAACGAGCGTTCTATCAATATCAAAGTATGTGCTGCTTTCAATACGAGTAATAATATTTTGTGTCGCTTCATCTTTTGAATTATCTAAAACCGCAATGCTGGCGTTGCGTGTTTCGGTTGTAATTGCAAATCCGAATATTAGTAACTGTACAACAGGCAAACCCAAAAGTACAAGCATCGAGCGCTTATCGCGCAGTATGTGGTGAAATTCTTTTCTTATAAATGTTAGTAACTGTTTCATAAATGTTTTTGTAAAAATGTAAAAGTGTCATTGAGAATAAATAATTCACATTACGTAAATGTAACTTATTTGTCATTCCTAACTTGTTTCGGAATCTCTACTTATTAAAGTTTTAGATGCTGAAATGAATTCAGCATGACACATGCGCAACATGTGTTAAAAATGTAAAAGTGTCATTCCGTCCGTCAACTGACGGATTATTTCGGAATCTAATTGTTTCATTTTGTAGAAAATTAGAACCTGAAACAAGTTCAGGTTGACGTTAAAATACTTTTGAATCGGGCTCGTAATGACTGACAAAACTCATTCTCCTCTCTTTGCATTGCGGGCAAGCATCAAAAAAACTTCATCCATAGAATTTGCGTTAAATTGTTTTTTTAATCCTGCCGGCGAATCCAAAGCCTTAATTACGCCGTCAACCATAATGGAAACGCGATCGCAATATTCCGCTTCATCCATATAATGCGTGGTAACAAAAACAGTAATTCCGTTATGTGCGGCTTCATAAATCATATCCCAGAACTGCCTTCTTGTAATCGGATCAACGCCGCCTGTCGGCTCATCTAAGAAAACAATTTTTGGTGTGTGAAATATTGCCGTACTGAATGCAAGTTTTTGTTTCCATCCGAGCGGCAGAGAGCCAACCAATTTATTCGCATCGTTTTGCAGATTTAACTTTTGCAGCAGTTCATTACATTTTGTTTCAATTTCATCATCGCTCAATCCATAAATGCCGCCGAACAAAGTAATATTTTCTTTTATGGTTAAATCCTCGTACAAAGAAAACTTCTGGCTCATATAACCGATGCTTCTTTTTATATTCTCGGTGTCTTCATAAACATCAAAGCCTGCAATGGTTGCATTGCCGCTGCTTGGTTTAGAAATTCCGATCAGCATTTTCATTGCGGTTGTTTTGCCTGCGCCGTTTGCACCAAGAAAACCAAATATCTCACCTTTAAAAACTTCAAAAGTAATTTCATTGGCAGCAATAAAATCGCCAAACTTTTTTGTGAGCTTATCTGTTTTGATTACAATTTCTTTTTGCGTGTTCATCTACTTATGTTACTTTCTCATTAACTGCATAAAACGGTCTTCAATGTTTGGCTGTATCAAAGTGATTTCAAGATCAATATGATTTTGCAGATAAGATTTCAACTCATCTAAATCCGGCTCAACTTCATTTAAAACAAGATGATGATAATTGCCGAAAGCAAAACAGGATTCCGTTTTACTGTAAGCGCGCAAATCGTTTAAAAGATTAAACATACTTTTTGATTTTACCGCGTACAGATTTTTATCAAACCGGTTTATAATATTTTGCGGCGTATCTATTTCCAAAATGCTGCCGTTTTGAATAAGCGCAATCCTGTCGCAAAGTTTTGCTTCATCCATATACGGAGTAGAAACAAGAATACTGATGCCCTGCGCCTTTAATCTTTTTAACATTTCCCAGAATTCCTTTCGAGAAACAGGATCAACGCCGGTTGTCGGTTCATCAAGAAAAAGTACTTTTGGTTTGTGGATTAATGCGCAGCAAAGCGCAAGTTTCTGTTTCATTCCGCCGCTAAGTTTGCCCGCACGCCGCGTTTTGAAAGGCTCAAGTTGTTTATAAATATCTGAAACTAAATCATAATTTGCTTCAATTGTTGTATTAAAAATTGTAGCAAAAAATTCTAAATTTTCTTCAACGGAAAGATCTTGATATAAAGAAAATCTGCCCGGCATATAACCAATAATTTTTCTTATCTCTTTATAACTTTTAACAACATCTAAATCCATCACCGCAGCATTGCCTTTATCAGCAAGCAGCAAAGTTGTTAGTATTCTAAAAATTGAAGTTTTGCCCGCGCCGTCAGGACCAATCAACCCGAATAATTCGCCTTCACCAACAGAAAACGAAACATCATCAACAGCAGTGATAATATTTTTTTTAGTCCGGTAAGTTTTTGTGATATTTTTTAATTCAATTACATTCATAAGAATTTAAAATTTAACTTCGCCGTACATCCCGATTTTAAGATAGCCATCGTTTTTAACTTTTACTTTGACAGCGTAAACTAAATTGGCGCGCTCATCTTTTGTCTGTATTGTTTTTGGAGTGAACTCGGATTTAGAAGAAACCCAATAAATTTCGCCGTTCATTTCTTTTTGTTTGCCTTCACCTTTATCAACAAAAACTTTTACTTTTTGTCCCAGCTTAACTTCGCCAAGCTGATCGCCATTTATGTATGCGCGTAAAGTCATTTCATCAAGATTGGCAATTTTATAAAGCGCTTTTCCGTTTGATGTAATTTCATCCTGCTTTGCATAACGAGTTAGCACAGTTCCGTCAATCGGATTTACAATCTTGCTTTTTTTATTTTGATCCTCAATCTGTTCAATCTGCGCAAACAGCGGAAGTGTTTCGCTTTGCAGTCCGTTCTTTGTTATTGTTAAACTTGATTTTGAAGCGTCGTATTGTTTGTTCAAAACATCAAGCTGCGAGTTTACATCATCAAGTTGTTTTGTAGTTGCTGCGTTTGAACTGACAAGATTTTCAATTCTGTTTTTTTCAACTTCGGCAGTTTCAATTTGTTTTTTAAGTGCAGCAAGTTGCGTTGATATATCGGGCTGTTTGCTAAGCACAGCTTTAATGTTTGCTTCAAGCTGCTTTTTCTTTAGATATAATTGAATCGTATCAACAACGCCAACAACCTGATTTTGTTTAAGATTAAATCCTTCGTCAACATCAAACTTTACAAGCTTTCCGGTTGCTTCGGATGAAACAATAATTTCTTCGGATTCAAATGTTCCAGTTGCATCAAAATCGCCGTTTCCGTTTGAGCAGGCAAAGAATGATGCTGATAATATTATTAAGATGATGTTTGATAATTTGTTTTTCATATTTATCTCTTATTTAATTTTTAATTGCCTGTTATTATTTGATAATTGTATTGAGCCATCAGTAATTGAACTTTGTGAATTGCCTCATTCTGCCGCGCCGAATCTTCCGCATTTAGCTCGCGAATAAAATCGCTTGAAGTAATTACGCCGTTATCAAGCTGCGCTTTAGCCGCTTCTTTAACCGATGTTCTCAAATCAACTATTTCCTTATCAAGATTTATCAGTTCATTCAATTTATCAATTTCAATTATTTGCTGTTTCATCAAAATGTTTGTGTTCAACAGAAACGATTCTTTCTGCGAGTCAATAGACATTTTATTTATTTCATTTATTTCACTTTCGTTGCTGTGTGTATAAAGATTTGAAAGCGGCAAACTAAACTTTGCGCCTGTTATATAAAACCAACCGAAATCATTTTTAAGCATATTGTAAGTCGGCTTGCCGTATCCGCCCTGAAAAAACAAACTTAACTTTGGAAGGATTTTAGATGTGGTTAAGCCATCCTGATTTTCAATCGCCGATTGTTGAAAAGAATACATTTTTAATTCGGGACGATTTATTTCCGTTTGATAATAATCTGTTGAAATGTTCGGAAGTTCAAGTTGTATTGATTCATCCAATTCTTCATTCATCAACAAGCCCAGCATTGTAATGTAAGCTCTGCGCGAAGCGGCAAGTTCAATTTCTTTTTGCCGCGTTTTCAGCAATTCCGCTTTCATTACATCAACATTGGATTTTATAGCTGTTCCGTTTTGCAAAGCGGCTTTAAGTTTTGCAAGACTTTCATCCAGATCATTTTTTACAAGATTTATCTGAACCAATTGTTCATCAAGCAGTAGAACGCCAAAATAAATTTGGTTAACTCTTTCTTTCACCTTTAGCAATTCAACTTCTATTTTCTGATCATCTGCTGAAGCGAGAGAAGTTTGAACATCGGATTGCGAGCCCATCATTCCGCCGTCGTAAATCACCTGCGAAACATCTGCAACAGCTTTATACTGATCTTGCGAAAGTGTTTCATATCCAGTTCCCATTGATGGTATTGGAATTGTGGTAACATCGGATTGATATGTAGCCTGTGCGTTGATAGAGATTTGCGGAAAATATCCTTTCCAAACATTGCTCACGCTGTAATCCATAGTTTTAGCAATGTAATCTTTTTGCTTTATAAGCGGATAATTTTCGCGGGCTTTTGTGTAGCACTCTTGCAAATTTAATTTTTGCTGCGCATTTATGCTGTTAAAGCTAAAAATTAATAATGCCGTTAAAAATATTCTTTTCATAATCACATCTTATTTATTGTTTGATTAAAAATTTTCTTTCCTTTTTCGGTTACAATTCCGCCGATAATAATTTTAAAAGCAAAACGTGCGGCGCTTATAATTGAAAAATTATTGTTCAGTATAAAATCAGGGTTAACAATTGTTCTAACAGAAGCAACCAGTATATTCATTATTATTATTGTCGGGTAATCAATAAACAAGCCTTCCTTTTTTCCCTGTTCAATTACTTTTGTAATGTTTCCAAACATCATCTTTGTTCGAAAGCTGTCTATCTCATTCCATATATTAGGAAAGTGCCGTTTCATTTCTTCCATTCTTTTAGTGGATATTTTTTCGGAAATGCCGGCGAGAATTTGAATTAGTTCACCAAGTTTTTCAATTGCGTTTTTATCAGAATTTAAAGCCGCAAGAATTTTACTTTTTAATCTTTCCATAAATTGTTTGACTATTGCCATTACAAACATTTCTTTGGAGGGAAAGAATTTATAAATAGTTTTCTTACTTATTTGCATCTCCGAAGCAATTTCATCCATAGTGGTTTTATAAAATCCTTCTTTAAAGAATTTTGTTTCGCCATGCTCAATTATTTTATTTTCTTCATCCATATTATCTCTTGGAAACTATTTTCGTTTTTATGGTTTCCAAATTAAGCCCGAATGATTATGAAGTCAAGAAAAACTTAAAGAATATTTAAGTAAAGATATTTTCATCACACGCTTGACGCTAAACGGGATTATTTATAAAATGACTTACCAATTAATAAATAATAGAGGTCTGTTATGAAATCTTTGTTGTTAACTGCTGCATTACTTTTTGTTTTATCTTCAAATTCATTTTCGCAATCGCAGATTGAAAGCGATATTGAAAGCGCGTTGGTAAATGCCAAGAAAGGCGTTTACTGGGGCTTATCAAACATTCCCACTAGAAAAACAAAAATTGAAAAGTCAATCATTAATGAAGACAAACTAATTGCAAAAGTTAAGGTTTCAAAAGAAGTGAACGGCATAAGAGTTGAAGCCACTGGCTATTATCTTACCAATGAAGTTAGTATATCATTATATAAATCCGCAGAAAGTTTGATTAAAGATGGCTACATTAAAAAGGGTGATCTGGAATTATTCAGCGAAGATGAATGATAATAATTCTGTCTTTTGCTTTACAAGGAAATAGGAAAATAAGTAATTCAAAAAAAAAGCCGTCTGATTTAACTGACGGAAAGGAACAATGTATGACATTAAATGTGACAACAATTTTGCCGCCGCTTATACTTATAGGCTTTGGATTATTTTTCTTTTATATGCTTTTCAATGCTTTTTTATCAAGGGAAATTAAGGCGCGCGGCTGGGGGTTTAGCACACGAATATATCAAAGAGACGGCGAACCTATTATGTACTGGGTAAATTTTATTATTTATTTAACAATGGCTGTTTGCACAACAGTCATTGGGTTTCAGTTAATTATAAAATCATTGTTATAAAATACAACTAAATTGCTATGTGCATAACCGCTTAAATCAGACAACCGTTTTGAGTGGATTAGCAGCAAAAAAGAAAAACATATTTTTTAAAAAATAATTGCTGTCTGCTTTAATTGCCGAAAAGATTGAGTTTCATAAGAATGAAGCGTTGAAAACAATACACTGGGAGAAATTTATGACGAAGTGGATTTATCGAATATTTAGTGACGCAACATACAAAACGATGATTTCAGGCTCACCAGATCACTTGAAACTTTCTTATCGTTGGCCATTCGATTGGAATCCGGGCAGTAGCTACACTTGGGATCGCTTAAACTTAAGAGACCCAAATATAGATATAAATGTTAGGGAAAAGCATCTTCTCAAAACATCATTTCATATTGGAAACGAAGCCATCTTTCTTAATAATAAATTTTCTGTTCTAAAACCGATGGGGCGAGGTGTGCATGACCCACTAGAGGGATACGTTCTTGGTGATAGAGGTTTTATATTAGACGATACCCACATTTACCTACATGCAGAAAAGCGAGTCAGTGAAAAAATACGTGCCCTCTGTTTTTCAACCATGGAAGGCACAGAAGAACAAATCATCGAATCTATAGAAAAAACAATTTTGGATAATAATTGTAAATATGGAAGTCATTATATGTATGCCAAATACGAGGACCCAATACTTTTTAGGATAATTAAGGAAATTGATGAAAGGATAGGCGTTGCCGTTTTAACCCCTTGGTATTTCAATGAAAATGGGATCCAACGGCGCTGCGTAATGCACGAGCTTAAATGCGGTTTCAATGGAGGTCTTATTGATTTGCTTGGTGATGCCTATGTTGGGACCATGTCGTCTGGAGATAAAAAACTGGAACACCATGAAATGGAACTCTTTAAAGAAGAAATAACGATGCGTTCGATTCCCTATAAGTATGAACCAGTCTATGGAGAGGAAAATGAACTGCGTTTTATTTTATACGCCTTTGATGGTTGGGGCGATGGAGAGAAGAAATTTGGGGCATTAGAAAAAGATTGTGATAAGAAGTTTTGGACCCTTGGCACACGAAAACATGAGTAAAAAATTGTTTTGTCTTTGGAAAAATTTCCAAAATAAGTGTGTAAAATGAAAGATAATTTTGCGGCGTTGCAATTGACGGGCATTTATTTAGAGAGATATAAATTCATCTGTTCAAATTACTCAATTCTCTTGATTATTTACTTATTCCAAATAGTCTTGCTTCCCCAGTTTTATTTTAATAATGTATAACCGCTTAAAAAAGGAATTAATTCCCGAAAGGACAAGCAACCGGATATAGAAATTTGATTGAAAAATAATTTCAAGAACTTGCTATCCTTTGGCTGTTAAAACTATTTGAAAAGTTCTGCGTGAGATCCGGTTCTTTCTAAAACTAATTCTTCTTCTGTACGGCGATAAATCAATAACCAATCCGGCTCAATATGACAATCGCGATGATTTTGCCATTTGCCTCCTAATTTATGATCATGGTATTTGGCATCTAATTGTTGCTTTTTTAAGAGAGTTTCTATTAAGATTTCAAGTTGAGAAATATTCTTCCCCTGGCTCCGGATTCTTTTAAAGTCCTTTTTGAATTGAGAAGTGTATAATAGCCTCAATTATTAAGCTCCTTGAAAAGCTGCTTTACATCGGATACTTCGAAAAGTTCATCGCCGTTTTCTGATTTAAGCAATGTTTCTTCAGTTAATTCATTAGGTATTTTTATGTCGAATGGTATTCCATTGGTTAAAGAAACCTGTGTTAAAAAAATAGAAATGGCTTCCGACATTGAAATGTTAAGTTTATTTAGAATTCTCTGGGCTTTATTTTTTATATCCGGATCAATTCTGGCTTGTATTGTTGCTGATTTATTCATTTTGTTTCCTTAAATGCTTTGTATTTACAATCGCAATACAAGTATATGACTTATTTTGTTTTTTATCAATACATACTTACACCAAACCTCACAAATCCTTTCCCAGACCCTAATCATTTTTTGTTTTTGTTTCGTTTCCAGCAAACACTTGCTTGAAAATTCTATCCTTTATTTTGGTTAATCTTTCAATTTTATATCCAACAAACTTGACTTAATAAACTTTTTTTTGTAATTCTGTAATGGTTATTACATCATTTTATTAACTTGTAAATAGAGTTACAGATGGATCAACAAAGACTTATAGATCTTTTCTTGCAGGTTGCCAAAATCAACTCACTTTCCGGCAACGAAAAACCAATTGCCGATTTTATTAAATCATTTCTTGCCGATTATAATTACTCCGTTTCCGAAGACGATGCAAAGCAATTTACTGGAAGTAATACCGGAAATTTAATTTGTCCGATAGGAACCGGCGGCGATTATGTTCTTCTTTCGCACATGGATACCGCAAGAACTACGGAAAATGTTAAACCGATAATTACAGATGATAAAATTACTTCATCGGGCGATACTGTTTTGGGCGTTGATAATCGTGCCGGTATTGCAGTGCTTCTTTATACTCTCGAAAAAATAGCGAAAGAAAATATTCCAGTTAAAGATTTTACGGTTGCTTTTACAACCTGCGAAGAGACAACATTATTCGGTTCTAAAAATCTTGGTCTAAGCAAAGAAATAAAAAAAGGATTTATTTTTGATTCCGGCTACCGCCCGGGCAATTTTGTTAATTCTGCTTGCGGCGCAATGGGATTTAATATGAAAATTATAGGCAAAGCTTCTCACTCCGGCATTTCACCTGAAAAAGGAATTAATGCATTACAAGTTGCAGCAAAAGCAATCAGCAAACTGCCGCTTGGCAGGATAGATGAAGAAACTACGATGAACATTGGAACTCTAAACAGCGGCACAGCAGTAAATGTAATTCCGGAAATTGCCGAACTTGTTGGCGAAGTTAGATCTTTTGATCTTAAAAAAGCAGAAAGTTATTTTAATTTATTAGTTAAAATTTTTGAAGAAGAATCACAATTGGCTGGAACAAAAATTGAGTTGGATTACTTCTGGGATTTTATGCCATACACAGTTCCGGAAAGTTCGCAGGTGTTTAAAGAAATATGTAGAGCAATTAGCGCAGTTGGGTTAACACCCGAACCAAAAATTTCACTCGGCGGCAGCGATGCAAATTCATTGAACGGAAACGGAATTGAATCGGTTAATCTTGGTATCGGCGCTCAAAATCCGCACTCAAATGATGAGTTTATTTATATTGAAGATCTAATTAAATCGGCAGAAATTGCACTTGAACTTGTAAAGAAGGACTGATTGACATGAAAAAATTTGTTTACTTTTTATTCGCTCTGCTTTTAGTATTTAATTTTAATAGTTTTGCACAAACAAAAGGTAAGCTTGTTATTATTGGCGGCAGGCAGGTTACAAGCATTGTTAAAAAATATGTTGAGCTGGCAGGCGGCAGTAACGCTAAAATTATAATTATACCAAATGCGGGTGCAGATCCTGTTGAAAATAGCGAATTACAAAAGAAGGAATTCGCAGAACTCGGGGCGGCTTCCGATTATCTTTTGTTTACAAAGGAAACTGCTGATGCGGACAGCAATCTTAAAAAACTTGATGGTATAACCGGAGTATTTTTTCTTGGCGGCGATCAAGCTATTTTAGCGCGCGATATGCTCGGAACAAAATTGTTGGATAAAATTTATAAATTTTACGACAATGGCGGTTTAGTTGGAGGCTCAAGTGCAGGCGCAGCAATTATGAGCGAAGTAATGATTACAGGCAACGAACTTGTTAATAAAGATTCTACCGTTTCATTTGTTACAATTGAAAAAGGAAATGTAGAAACAATTCGTGGTTTTGGTTTTCTTAAAACTGTAATTATTGATCAGCATTTTCTTAAACGCAAAAGACATAACAGAACAATAGCGGCGTTGATAGAACATCCCGAATTGATAGGCGTTGCAATAGATGAATCTACTGCAATAATTGTTTATGCTGATGATACATTTGAAGTAATAGGCGATAGTCAGGTTTTGGTTTACGATCCAACAAAATCGAAGAATATTCGCGAAGATGAATCAGGCAATCTCGGCATCAGCAATATGAAATTACATGTATTAATAAAAGGCGACAGGTTTAATCTTAAAACAAAAGAAGTAATAGAATGATTGAGGAAATTAAAAAGAATAAATTTAGGCTAAAGGTACCTAATACATACCTGCTAATATTTTCTTTATTAGTTTTAATAGCAGCCTCAACGTGGATTATTCCCGGCGGAAGTTATGAACGGCAGGTAGTGGACGGTAAGGATGTTGTTGTACAAAATTCATTTAAATATGTAGAAAGTAATCCCCAGGGATTTTTCGATTTATTTATTTCTCCTTTAAAAGGATTTGTTGAAGCGGCTTTGATAATCGGGTTTATACTTATTGTTGGCGGCGCATTTAATGTACTTGCAAAAACCAATGCAATAAATTCTTTAATAAATAAACTTGCAAAAGCACATAAAACTTCTCCGTTCCTTCAACTAATGTTTATACCTGTTTTAATGTTTATGTTTTCTTTAGGCGGCGCAACTTTTGGAATGAATGAAGAAATAATTCCATTTGTGTTAATAATCGTTCCGATTTGTTTGGCATTGGGATATGATTCAATTGTTGGAGTTGCTGTACCGCTTGTAGGCGCACACGTTGGATTTGCAAGCGCATTTCTTAATCCGTTTAATGTGGGTATTGCACAAGGCATTGCGGATGTTCCGATGTTTTCGGGAATCGGTTACAGAATAATTAGCTGGTTGATTTCCACTTTTGTTGCAATAATATTTTTGCTTTACTACACAAAAAAACTTTCGCGCAAACCGGAGATAAGTCCGACTTTTCATCAGGATAATGAAAGAAGAAAAAATGAGCATTTTGAATCTGTTTATTCCGAAGAGAATCATTTTTCTAAAAGACACAAATTAGTTTTAGCAACTTTTGCCCTCTCTTTAGTTTTAATTGTATTTGGCGTTATAGAATTAGGCTGGTATATCGAAGAAATTTCCGCAGTGTTTTTTATTATGGGTATTGTGGTTGGTATTATAGGCGGATTAAAAGTTGATGAGTTTACAAAAAGTTTTATAGATGGCGCAAAAGATTTAGTTGGAACTGCTTTGATAGTTGCGCTTGCAAGAGCAACTTTAGTGATTTCGAGAGACGGACATATTATTGACACAGTTTTATATAATCTTTCGCCTTACATACAATCATCATCGCCAATTTTTGCATCGCAAAAAATGTTTGTTGTTCAGGCAATAATTAATTTCTTTGTACATTCGGGCAGCGGGCAGGCTGCTTTAACAATGCCTATTATGGCGCCGCTTGCTGATCTTGCAGGCGTTTCGCGGCAAACTGCGATACTTGCTTTTCAGTTTGGCGAGTACACAAATATTATCATTCCCACTTCCGCCGTTACTATGGGCGCACTATCAATGGCAAAAGTTCCGTGGGAAAAATGGGCAAAGTGGGTTATTCCTTTACAAATTATATTAATGTTATTAGGTTTGCTATTATTGATCCCGCCAAATTTATTTGGCTGGCAATGATTTTTATTTAGATTAATTAAACAATAGGAGCTATCATGAAAAGAAACACTTTACATTTATTTTTGTTTTTATTTACATCAATCTTTTTTATTACGGATATAATGCCTCAAAGTTTTCAGAATGGAGAAATCGGTGTGGTGCTTTCTGGAGCAGGTAGAGTTAGAATATCTAAAGATTCAACTTCGGGTGTAAGACAGATTGATCGTTCTTCGATTTTAGTTGGAGCAAACGAAAATGCTGTTTTTGGTTACAATCAAGATGCACAGAATGTAGAACCCGTTGTAAATATTCAAAATCCTCTGCTAAGTGATTTTGAGATTTACGGGTCAGCAGACAATTCATACGAAAACCAGTTTTTCCCTCCAAATGTTTTAAGCAAAGCTAATGTTTACGGATGGTTAACAGGCGCATACACTCTCGTAAAGTTTACTATAATTAATAGAGAAACCTCTTCTATTGATGCTTATATTGGTATGGAAATAATTGCTCAAATTAACGGAAGTTATGGATTAGAAAGTGTTAAATGGTTAGAAAACGAAAATATTATTTCAATATTTAGACCCGGAGAAGATTCATTTGTAGGCTATAAAGTATTGTCAGCTCCTACTTATTCGGTTAGTTTAATTGATTGGTACGATGGATATGATATGGTTGATTCTGATCTTTGGAAATGGCTAACCTCAGGTAAAATTGATACTTTAATTGATTCAGGTGGAGACGGTGCTGTTGCTCTGTTTTCTCAAAACGCAGTCAATATCCCTTCGGGAGATTCTTCAATTGTCTGGATCGGAATATCTCTTGGCGATAGTGAGATTGAAATGATTAATAATATTAATTCAGTTCAGCAAAAATACAGCCAGATTACTTCCGTTGAATCGGATTTAAGCAATATTCCATCCGGTTTTATTTTAGATCAGAATTATCCAAATCCGTTTAATCCATCAACAAAAATTTCTTTTGGATTGCCGGAAAGATCAAGCGTTGTTTTAAAAGTATTCAACACTCTTGGCGAAGAAGTTGCCGAACTTGTTAATCAATCGTTAGATGCTGGTACGCACTCTTATAATTTTAATGCTTCTGGATTAACATCCGGCGTTTACGTTTACACTTTGCAAACAGGCAGCAATGTTATTTCTAAAAAAATGACGCTGCTTAAATAAAACCAGATTCCTTAATCCCTTCCCAAAACGGGAAGGAACTTTTAATAATTGTAAATGTTTGTGCAGAAAATGGATCGCTACAAAGAAATTAAAGAGAGGATTACCGACAAGTATAAATCTCTTCCAAAACATCAAAAAAAAATTGCGGAGTATTGTATTAATAACTTTGACAATATCCCTTTTCTAAATGTACAGGATTTATCACTGCAAACGGGTGCTAGCGTGGCTTCGGTTGTTAGGTTTGCGCAGCGCACCGGGTTTAAAGGATTTAGTGAGTTGCGTGATGCAATAACGGGCTCGTTACAGAAAGAACTTAACAGCAACAAACAGATATTCCCGCTTTTTGAGCGCTCAAATATGCAGCAGGATTTATTAACCGAAGTTGCTAATGTTGATATTAAAAATATTAACGATACACTTAATTTAATTGAACGAAAAACTTTTGATTATGTAATCGAACGCATCCTTAAATCCGAAAGAGTTTTTACCGCAGGGTTGGGGATATCTTATTTACTTGCCGAAATTTTAGCATACCAGTTAACGCAGGTTGGCATAAGTTCATCAGTTTTGCAGCACTCTCATACGCTTTTTAATGAGCACATTTTATTTCTTAATCAAAAAGATCTGTTAATTGTGTTTTCATTTCCACCATACTCAAAAGAAACGATTGAAGCAGCCGAGTACGCTAATAAGCGAAAGATTGATGTTATAGCAGTTACAAATAAGCAGGCATCCCCAGCCACGTTTTATACAAAAGCTAATCTAATTGTAAGAAGTGAAAACATGCTTTATACAAATTCTTTTGCTGCAATTTCAGTTTTGATTAACGCTATTGCAACTGCTTGCGCCGTAAAAGACAAACAAAGAGCAAAAAAAATTCTAAAAGAATCAGAGGACATTATGATTAACCAGAATCTAACAATTACCGGGAGTTGACGATGAAAAATTTTTTACTTCTATTTCTTTTTCTTCCGTTTTTTATTTATTCCGGTACTACCGGAAAACTTTCCGGCACAATTAAAGATGCTCAAACAGGCGAGCCATTAGTAGGCGCAAATGTTATTATTGAAGGCACAAACTTTGGCGATGCTGCAAATGCTAACGGCGAGTTTGTTATTCTCAATATTCCACCGGGTAAATTCAATGTTAAGTTTAGTTTTATTGGCTACGAATCTGTTTTAATGCAGGATGTTGTGATAACAATTGATCAAACTACAATTTTACAAATCGAATTAAATCCAAAATCAATTGAAGTAGATGAGATTATTGTTACTGCAAGAACACCATTAATTCAAAAAGATGTTACAAGCAGTATTTCCGTTATTACACGAGAAGAAATTGAAGCGCTACCTGTATCAACATTTTCAGAACTCCTTTCCTTACAGGCAGGAGTTACAGTTAGCGGTTCAGACCTTCATGTTCGCGGCGGAAGATCAAATGAAATTGCTTATATGATTGACGGAACTATTGTGGACGACCCATTGCTAGGAAATATGGCGGCAAATATAAATAATGACGCTATTCAGGAAATGAGTTTGCTTAGCGGCACTTTTAATGCAGAATATGGTAACGCTCTTAGCGGGGTTGTAAACATTGTTACAAGAGACGGAGCCGATAAATTTTCCGCGAAATTAGAAGCACGTACAAGCGAATTTGGTGTTGAAAGTTATTCAGACCTTCACCAAAACAGAGTTAACGGAAGTTTGAGTGGACCAATTTTTACGCCTGAATTTAATTTTTTTATTTCTGCAGATGCTGATAATAATGGCAGTTACTTGCCATTCGGATTTAATAAAATTAGTTCTATTTTCACAAAACTTTCTACATCTGCTATATCTTTAGTAAAAATCTCTTTAACAAACCGCGGCAGTTCAGGGCAGGAGCGAAAATATAGGCATTCTTATAAATATATTTCTGAACAGTATCTAAAAGTTATTACCGATAGCTGGCAAAGCACTTTAAACCTTACTCACACAATTGCAAATAATTTTTTCTACGATGTAAAAGCATCATACTTTAATCAGGGATATTATTCGGGTTTGGGCAAAGACACTTCCGAATATTTAGCTTCGACACAGGCAGAATATTTTGAAGAGTATGGAAACGGTTTTGAGTTTTATAAACTTTCTGATCCACCTGAATTGATAGACAGCCGAACAGCGACAGCAGATTTTAAGGCTGATGCGGTATGGCAAATGGATACATTCAACGAAGTAAAATTCGGCGCTTCGTATAAAAAGCACTGGTTAAAACTTTACGAGATTTACGACCCCAAAAGAAACTTCCCTTACATAGATGATTACAATACAGAGCCTTTTGAAGGTGCCGTGTATGTTCAGGATAAAATAGAGTTGCCTTATCTTATAATCAATATAGGTTTACGGTACGATTATATGAATGGGAATGTCGTCTTCAGAAATAATCCGTTGGATGCAAATTCGCTAATAACTGTTGAGCCGCGCTCACAGTTTTCTCCGCGTTTTGGTATTGCACATCCGATTTCGGATAAAACCAAATTGCATTTTTCTTACGGACATTTTTTCCAGAATCCTGATTTTCAATATCTTTATGAAAACAATACTTATGATCTCAATGTTAGGGAGCCTTTGTTTGGGCAGCCGAGTCTTGATGCACAAAGAACAATATCTTATGAAGTTGGGATTGCGCATCAGTTTGCAAGCAATGTAGCTTTAAACATAACAGCATATTATCGAGATATTACGGGCTTAATAGGTACAAGATATTATTTTCCTTATGTTGATGGACGATACACCGGTTATACTCTTTATGTAAATGAAGATTACGCAAACATCAAAGGACTTGAGTTTACCCTTGATGTTAGACCCGATAATTATTTTTCCGGCGGATTGACTTATACTTATTCAGTTGCAAAAGGCAGTGCTTCATCCGAAACAGAACAATATCCCGGAACTCAAGAATCAACTCAACTATATTATCTTGATTTTGATAGAACGCATGTTTTTAATGCCACGGGTACTTATACAATCCCCGATTCAGAGGGTCCCGAAATATTTGGATCAACAATTTTTGATAATATAGATATCAGCTTGATTATAAAGGCAAGTTCAGGGGCGCCTTACACACCTTCGGGCAGAGATATTGGTTTTGTTGAAGCTAATTCGTTAAGAATGCCACCTGTTTACAATATAGATTTAATGGTGGGTAAGGAATTTTTGTTAACCAGCAATTTACGCTTAAGATTATTTGCCGAAATTTTGAATTTGACCAATCATAAGAATGTTCGGTATGTTTATGGCGATACTGGTGATCCTGATTACACTTTTGAAGGTAATTATTCTGAAGAATATATGAAGGATCCTGCTAACTACGGTCCGCCACGTTCAGTTCGTTTGGGTTTTACTATGAGATTTAATTAATCATTCTTTCTTAAGGAAAAAAAATGAGAAAAGTTTTTTATTTACAAACAATAATCATCTTAATTCTAATTTCCTGTGCACTTAACGCGCAAAACAGTAAAAAAGATTTTTATGATAAAGAGCCTTTGGATAAAACACTAAGGATTGAAGACCGCGCCGCAGGAATACATAATGCAAGCAACATCGGTTTGTTTTTTGAAAACCGCGGCAAACTTTATCCAAGAAGAATTACTCAGGGTCCTTCCGGTGAATTTCCTATTAACAGTACAAAACATTACATTTATCGCATAAACCCTATGGTTGGTATCCCCTATAATGTTATACAAGGGCGCTATACAACTAATGAAGAATGGGAGGCGGTCGGAGGTTTTCAGAACCCTGAGCTTTCACAAGTTGCTTTTAGCGATAAACCACAAACCTGGCATCCAACAAAGGGCTGGCCTGTTAAAGATAAAGATGGTAATCCTTTAATTGTTTCAGATCAAGATAGTTATTGTGCTTATAACGATAGTAATAACACTGTTAAAATCCTTAACATTCAGATTGAACAAGTTGGCTATGCTTACGGTGTTAAATTTGCCGAAGACCTTTTGTTCTTCAAATATGCGGTAATAAATAAAAGTAATGAAAATTATAATGGAGTTTACTTTTCGCTTTATACAGATATGGATTTAGGTAATATAAGTGGGGGTGTTCCGGAATACGACGATGACAAAGTTGCTTTTATTAAAGATAAGAACTTCGTTTACTTTTACGATAATGATAATGCTTCATCAGAATGGCCCGGTGGTAAAGTTGGTATGATGGGAGTTACTTTTCTTAAAACACCATCTGTTAACGGAAAAGAACTTGGTATAACCGATATGCACTATAATGGTTACGATGATGATAGAGATGTTGATTCAATTCAATATGGGATTATGTCCAGCAGCCCTGCATTGTTTAATTCTTCGTTAGGTCCAAAATATTTTCATCTTGGTCCAAACCCAAATATACATTATGACGATCCGGCTTCAACATTACCGCCAACCGGAATGGATTTACTCGCAAATTTATCATCTGGTCCTTATACTTTAAATAGCGGCGACACACTTGTTTTTATTACTTCAATAGTTGCTGGAGAAACATTAGATGAACTTTTGGATAATCTGGAACAAGCCTATAAAGTTCTTGAATTTAACTTCGAATTAAGTAAACCGCCTGCTACACCAACTTTATCTTCATTTGCTAGTAACTCCCAAGTAATTCTTTATTGGAATGATATTGCAGAATACTCAAAAGATTCTTTCTCTGGCGAATATGATTTTGAAGGTTATAGAATTTATAAAAGTAAAGATAATGGCATCAACTGGGAATTATTAGAAGACTTTGATAAAATAAATGACTTTGGGTTAGATAGAGGTTTACAATATAGTTATACAGATAAAAATGTTGTTAATGGAATTAACTATTGGTATTCGGTTACTGCTTATGATAGAGGTGATGAATCACTTGGAAGTCTTGAAAGTCCTAAAGGAACTAATATCGATGCAATTAATCTCAACTCTGTAATACCGGTTTCAGATGCAACTGGTAGAACACCTGTTTCAGCAAACTCAGCAGAAAATATAGGCAGCGGAAATTCTAATTATATCTTAACCCCTAAACCCGTTGATGATGAAACTCTATCTAATGGAATTTATGATGTTTATTTTAACTATACTACTCGAACAGACAAAGGAAAACTTCGGACAAAAATTGAAACGAAAATTGCTGATTCTTCAAAGACTAAGCCTAATAGATATGGGTTGGCTTTTAAGACTGACCGCCTTTTCGATATTGTTGATCTTACAACAGGAGATATTTTAAAAGAAGATAATACATACCAGCCGCGTGCTTATCCTGGTATCAGGTACTCAGCAAACGGCAGTGTAATACCCGGAATAGAGTTTAGGGTTTACGAGCCAAATCCCTCTGCTCCTTTAGATTCATTACCTTTGAAGAATGATTTATTAACAATAAACTACTCAATCAATGTACTGAAGAATAATTCTGAAGATGTTATAAAAAACCGCCCTTATGAGCTGAATCAGATTCAATCTACTTCTGATGGAATTATTTTTGAAATGACCCCGCCTGATATAATTTCTAACACTTCCCGCATTGGTGGTACAGATAATTTAGAAATGGAATTTTCGCTTAATAGTGAGGCTGATATTATTAATGCTTTATATTTAATTTCAGTTACATCCAGATCATTTAATAACCTTGGAGAAGGTATGATTTCGTTAATGGTAAAATATAATAACAGCGAAATCTTAATTGATAGTATAAAAAACCTTGGAAGTTTCATTTTTAACGGAGTTAGCGGTTTGGTAAAATTTCCAGCAAATAATCCTCCTTCGCCAGGCAATATTTTTTCGCTTGAAACAGTTGTTCCAATTCAACCAAATATTAAAGACAGATACCGTTTTTCAATCAATTCACCCGTAATAAATAATGAAACAATTTCTAATGAATTAAACAAAATTCGCGTAGTTCCAAATCCTTATGTTGTTTCATCACTTTATGAGCCTGAGTTTGGTGAATTGAGAAGAGAACCTTTAAGACAAATACAATTTGTAAATCTTCCACCGGAATGTACAATTTATATTTTTACCGTTGATGCCGATCGTATAAAAACTATTTATCACAACTCAACAAACGGAACTGAAATATGGGATTTAAGAACTGAAGGCGGTAGAGAAGTTGCGGCAGGTATGTACATCTATGTTGTTCAAACTAAAGATGCCGATTACAAAGAACGATTTGCAATAATCAAATAGCTTAAGCAGGATTTTTATGAAAAAAATATTTTTACTTTTATATATAACATTATACACTGGAATTGTTCTGGCACAAAATCCAAATCTAGGAACCTCCGGCGCACAATTTCTGCAAATACCGGTTGGCGCAAAAGCCGAAGCAATGGGCAATGCAATTGTCGGGCTTACCGATGATGCTTCCGCCGTTTTCTGGAATCCTGCGGGCATTGTAAAAGTTAATAATGTTCAGGCTCATTTTTCTTATATGAACTGGTTTGACTTATTTGATTTTAACGCCGCTTCTTTAGTTTATAATGCTGGCGATGCCGGAACTTTTGCAGCAAGTATGATCTTGTTTTCGACCGATAAAATGGAAATAACAACCGAAGAACAACCAAACGGAACTGGAAGATTTTTTGATGCCGGCGATATTGCTCTCGGAGTAACTTACGCAAAATATCTTACGGATAGATTTAACGTTGGTTTAACAGTTAAGTACATCAATCAGAGAATCTGGAACGAAACTGCCTCGGGAGTTGCTTTTGATATTGGCACACAGTACAAATTGGATTTTCAAAATCTTACCATTGCAATGTGTATGACTAACTTTGGCGCTGATATGAAATATGACGGCTCTGATCTTGATTTTACTTATCGTAAGGATGATAACTATCCAATGAGCAGATTAGTACCAAGCCGATTAAGTACTGAAGAATATCCTTTGCCTCTCAACTTTCAGGTTGGAATTGGTTTTGATGTTTTTGAATTTGATTTTGTGAAAATGAAGGGCGCAATTGATGTAACACATCCAAACGATAACAAAGAACGCGCGCACTTTGGAACTGAGTTTTCATTCTTTGATAGATTTTTCATTCGCGGCGGTTATAAATATAATTATGATGATCAGGATTTTTCATTTGGTGCAGGCGCAAACGTACCGCTTGGCGGCAGTGCTGTTTATTTTGATTATGCTTTTTCAATTTATGATATTTTACCGAGTGTTCACAGGGTTTCAGTCAATTTATGTTTTTGATAAACAACAAGCAGTAATGAAAAATATTTACGTTATATTTTTTTTGATTCTTACTCAAACAGTTTCATTATTGCCATGCACAACTGCGGTTGTATCCGGTAAAGCTACAGAAGACGGCAAACCACTGCTGTTAAAAAATCGTGATGCGGATGCGCTGCAAAACAAGCTCGTTTACTTTTTTGATGGAAAATATAGATTTATCGGACTTGTAAATTCCGAAGATAAAGAAAATAAAGATGTTTGGAGCGGATTTAATAGCGCCGGTTTCGGAATTATGAATTCGGCATCTTATAATCTTAAAAGAAACGACACAACAAGTATTTCCGATCTTGAAGGGCGCATAATGAAAATGGCGCTCGATCAATGTGCAACTCTTGAAGATTTTGAAAAGATGTTGAACGAACTTCCTAAACCGCTTGGTGTAGAAGCTAACTTTGGAGTTATTGATGCAAACGGCGGTGCAGCTTATTATGAAGTTGACAATTTCAAGTTCATTAAATATGATGCTAATGATCCGGCAATTGCTCCGAATGGTTATCTTATCCGTACAAACTTTTCATTTTCCGGCGAGGATAATAAAGGCTACGGTTATATAAGATATCAAACCGCCTCAAATCTTTTTGCAAACAAATATCAAAGCGGAAAAATATCTTTTGAGTTTTTAATAAATGATGTACCGAGATGTTTGGTTCAATCTTTTACAAAAACCGATCTTACAAAATCATTACCCGAAAATGAAAAAGAGAACGAATATGTTTTCTTTAAAGATTACATTCCGAGACAATCAACTGCCGCCGCAATTGTTATACAAGGAGTTGAAGCTGGTGAAAATGCTTCGTTAACTACAATGTGGACGATACTTGGTTTTCCGCTTTCTTCTGTTATTATTCCCGTCTGGCTGCTTGAAGATGGAACATTACCAAAAATTTTAATGGCTGATGAAAGCGGCAATGCGCCGTTGTGCAATCTTGCATTAGAACTAAAAGACAAATTATTTTCAAAGCAAAACGATGCAAGTGAAACATATCTTAACTTATCAGCGTTGATGAATAAAGAAAATACTGGCGTACGCCAGAAATTGATTCCGTTAGAAAACAAAATTTTGATGAAATCTAAAACATTGATGCATTCGTGGAGTGAAAAAAACTTGAACGAATCTGAAGCTAAAGATTTTTATCAATGGATTGATGCAAACCTTTTGAATGAAATCAAATCAAATTTTAAAATGAATTAACAGATTGGACTTATCACACAAAATATTTCGTTATGTTTTTAGCATACCTCTTTCAATATTTATTTTAACTCTGATTTTTACTTTTCCATCCATTACCATTATTTATCCGCAAGGATATGTTTGTGCAATCGGCGGCGGCTCTGAAGATTACAACGATTGGAGCGATGCGCCGTATAGCTGGATTGTTCAAAAATCGGGCAGCGGTAAAATCATAATAATCTCCGACGATCCTAGCGTAGCAAGTTGGCTTCCAAATTACTTTATGTCCTTTGGTGCAGATACGGCTTACAATAAAACAATCTCTTCAGTTGCTTCTGCAAATCTGCAATCAACTTATGATGAACTGATTACCGCAAATGCAATTTTTATTCGCGGCGGTGATCAATGGGATTATATTCGTTTTTGGAAAGGAACAAAAGTTGATTCAGCAATAAATTTTGTTTATAAAAATGGCGGCGTAATTGCAGGAACAAGCGCCGGCGCTGCTGTTCTTGGCGATGTTGATTTTAGCGCTCAAAGTGGTTCCGCTTATCCAGATGAAGCTCTTCGAAATCCTTTTTACAGCCAAATGAAGTTTGAAGATAATTTTCTAAATCTTGTTCCGGGTGTTTTGTTTGATTCACACTTTAGCGAGCGTGCAAGACACGGCAGGTTGATTGCAATGCTTTTTAATAGAAATAAAATTGTTGGCAGAGATTTAATTGGCGCCGGCATTGATGATATGACAGCAATTTGCGTTACTCCCGATGGAGTTGGCGAAGTTATGGGAAGCGGCGCAGTTACGATTTTTAATAAAGATGCAGAAACAAATTACTCTGATTATACTTCCAACAAATACAAAATTGAAAATCTTAAAGCAGATATTTTAACAAAGGGCTGGAAGTATGATTTTGTGAACAAAGTAATTTCATTCATTCCTGAATCTGCAAAAGATGTTGATACAAATAAATCAATTCAATATCCGAAATCAGACTTAATGCTTACAGGCAGTAACAATATTTCTACTCAGCTTAACACAAATTTGTTTTCATTCCTATCAACTATTAATAGCGCCAATTTGCTGCTTGTTTCGCATCCCGGCATCAATAAATCAGTAATTACTGATTATCTGAGCAGCAACGGTTATACTTTTTCTGTTATAAATATTACAAGCTCAAATCTTAATGATAACATAGAAGCTGATAAAATTAATAAAGCAACATGCTTTGTTTTTGTCGGCGATTCCTTAAATGTTTTAAGTTATCTTAATCAATACGGAAAGTTAGTACCTGATGCTTTTTACAATGCTGTCTATTCCGGCAAACCAATTTTGTTTTTTGGTAACTGCGGAAAAATAACCGGAGAATATTTTATTGCAAATACCGATGCTGATGTGTATGCCTCTTACGAGGGAAAAATGACAATCAATAAAGGAATAAATCTTTTTGGCGATTTGATTTATCAACCTATGATTTTTGATGATTCTGATTATTATGAAAATAGAATGAATTCAGTTTTGTGGGGAATGATGCGCAACAGAAAAAGAATCGGTATTTATGCTGATGGTAATGATAGAATAAATATTTCATCCACATCTAAAGCAATAAGCGGCGTGGTTCAAACTCCTTATATTATTGTTGATGCACGAGAAACCACAAAAGTTGATTCATCAACTTACCGCGCAAGCGGCAGCATTGGTAACCGGCAAATTGCCGCAATGAATAATGTTAGATTTTCTGTAACAAATCGTTCGGATGTAAATTATCTTTTAGAGAAAAAAAGATTTGATGATATAACCGGAATTGAACTTCAAGTTGATAATGTTATTCCGTCTGAATTTAATTTATTCCAGAATTATCCGAATCCATTTAATCCGGCAACAAAAATCAGTTGGTATTCTAAAACGGGCAGCAGGCAATCGTTAAAAGTTTACGATGTTTTAGGAAGGGAAATAGTAACCTTAGTTGATGAATATAAAGAAGCAGGAAATCATTCTGCATTGTTCACTGTTAATCCTAATTTAACAAGCGGTGTTTATTATTATAGATTACAATCCGGTTCAAATTATCTAACAAAAAAAATGATATATTTAAAGTAAAATTCGTTCAAACACATAACAAAACATTATGAAAAAAATAATTATAGCAATCGTTTTTATTACAGGATTTGTGTTTGCTCAGCAAACGCCGCTCGAAAAAAATAGTTATTCAAAAGTTACTTCGTATGAAGAACTAACTGAATTTATATATCAACTTGATGAATCATCCGATTTGCTGCAAGTTGAACCAATTGGTAAATCTGTTGAAGGAAGAAATCTTTATGCAATGAAATTTTCTTCATCTCAAATCGGAAGCGATAAATCTAAAATAAAAGTTTTAATATTTGCACAGCAGCACGGCAACGAGCAATCCGGCAAAGAAGGCGCTTTACTGCTTGCGCGAGAATTGCTGAAACAAGAGAACAAATACCTGTTTGATAAAATTGATTTTGTATTGATTCCGCAAATGAATCCCGACGGCTCGGAAAAAAATCAAAGACGAAATGGAAATGGAATGGATTTAAATAGAAATCATTTGATTCTAACCGAGCCGGAAACGATTGCAATGCACTATCTGTTTAACAAATATCTTTTTGAAGTTACGATGGATGTTCACGAATATGCTCCTTATGGCGATACTTGGAAAAATTACGGTTATCGTTTTAACAATGATGAGGAAGTTGGAGTTAATACAAATACAAACATTTCCGATAAGATCAGATTGCTGCAAAAGCAAAATTATCTGCCGTACATTAAAAAATATTTTAACGACAGAAATTTCTCTTACTTTGAATACAGCCCGGGCGGTCCACCGGAAATTGATTATATACGGCACAGCACTTTTGATATAAATGACGGCAGGCAAAGTCTCGGGATTCAAAATACTTTCTCCTTCATTCAGGAAGGATTGAATGGAAAAGATAATCTTATTGATAACATCAAACACCGTGCTGAAGGACAAATGACCGGAATGATGGGTTTACTTGAGTATTCCTATAATCAAAAAGACGAGATAAAAAAACTTGTTGATGATGAGAGAGAAAAATTAATTTCAGATAATTTCGGTAATAAAGTTGCTATTCAATTAGATCACTTTGCAAATGGCACAAAGCTTGAGCTGCCTTTGCTTTCATATTATTCCAACACTGATACAGTAATTTTAGTTAATGATTACCGTCCAATTGTAAAATCAATTTATGAAGTTGAACGACCGGATGGCTATTTAATTCCAAAACAATTAACTGAAATTGTTGATTGGGCAAAAAGACATTCGCTTTTGATTGAACCATATAAGAAAACAAACAATGATATTGTTGAACAGTATTTTATAACAGGAATTGATTCGATGGATTTTGAAAGAGAGATTATAGTAAATCCAGATGTTGAAAAAAAAGAAATCCAAAATAATTTTAATGAAGATGATTATTATTTTATTCCGACAAATCAACTCAGGAATAATATGATTGTAACAGCGCTTGAGCCAAAATCAGAACTTGGGCTAGTTACTTATAAAAAGTATGAGCATCTGTTAAAGGTTAAAGAAAACTTTCTGATACTTCGAATTAGCAGACGATAAAAAAGTTTTAATCAGCAAATGAATAAAGTAAAACAAGACATACAAATAATTAATTTCTATTTCGATCTGAACGATGCGATAACATATATGAATCGTTTCAGCGGACTATGATTCTCCACATATTTAATGGTCACGATAAGTTATAAATAACATTTGTGTTTAATCTAAATATTGGAGAAATATATGAAAGTATTAGTTTTAGGCGCCGGTCTTGTTGGTCGCCCAATGGCAATTGATTTAGCAAGAGATAATAGTTTTAAAGTTACAGTTGCTGATCTTAGTAAAAAAAATCTTGATAGAATACCGAACGAAATTCCTGTTCAAAAAATCGAACAGGATCTTTCAAATCTATCTGAATTAAATAAGCTCGTTAAAAATTATGATATTGTTTTAAATGCTGTTCCCGGGTTTTTAGGATTTAATACACTTAAAGAAATAATTAAAGCTGGCAAAAACGTTGTTGATATTGCGTTCTTTCCTGAAGATCCATTTGAGTTGGATGAGCTTGCTAAAAAAAATAATGTTACTGCAATTGTTGATTGCGGTGTTGCTCCGGGAATGAGTAATATTTTTTCAGGTTATGTTGATAATATTCTTGATAAAACCGAAACAATTATCATTTATGTTGGCGGCTTGCCGGAAATCAGGCAGTATCCTTACGAATACAAAGCAGGATTTTCACCTATTGATGTAATTGAAGAATATACGCGTCCTGCACGATATGTTGAGAACGGAAAATTAGTTATTCGTCCTGCTTTGTCTGATCCTGAATTTCTTAACTTTCCTGAAATTGGCACGCTCGAAGCCTTTAACAGCGATGGATTAAGATCGCTTGCGGTTACTTTAAATGCACCGAATATGAAAGAGAAAACGCTTCGTTATCCAGGACATATTGAAAAAATGATGGTACTTCGTGAATCTGGTTTCTTTAGTCAAGATGAGATTGATGTTAAAGGAATAAAAATAAAGCCTATAGATTTTACATCTAAAATATTATTCCCGATGTGGGAACTGAAAGACGGCGATGTTGATTTTACGGTGATGAAAGTTATTGTTGAAGGTGAAAAGGATAGTAAGAAACTTCGTTATACTTATGATTTATTTGATCGGCACGATAAAGAAACTAATGTTCATTCAATGGCGAGAACAACAGGTTACACTGCTACAACTGTTTTAAGAATGTTGGCGGCAGGGAAGTTTAATAGAAAAGGAATTTGTCCGCCGGAATATATCGGGCAAGAATCCGGGTGTTTGGATTATATCTTAAACGGATTGAGCGAAAAAGGAATTTTGTATAAAGAAAATATTGAAATACTAAATGGAGAACAAAATCAATTTATTAAGAAATAAATAGATGAATATTTTAGATACAATACCAAAAATTTCATTGGCAAATATTCCAACACCATTGGAAGATGCCCCTCGTTTAGCAAACAAAATTGGTTTATCTAAACTATTCATCAAACGTGATGATTTAACAGGTCTTGCCGGCGGCGGCAATAAGGCAAGAAAATTGGAATATGATTTTGCCGAAATTATTAATGGCGGATATGATGTTGTTTTAACTGCGGGCGGAATTCAATCTAACCATGCACGAATGACAGCGGCGGCAGCACGCAAACTTGGACTTGATGTAAAACTCGTTCTCGGCGGACCTGATTTTAATCATTACAAAGGTAATCTTCTTCTTGATGTTTTGTTTGGGGTAGAAATAAAATATCTAATTGATGATGACGCTAACGACCATTTAACTTTGGCGATGGAAAGCTGGGCGGATGAATTAAAAAGTTCGGGACGGAAACCATTTATTATTCCAATTGGTGGAAGTTCTGGTTTGGGTTCGCTCGGTTATGTTAAAGCTATGGAAGAACTTTCACATCAATTGCAAAATAAAAATGTGCAAATTATTCTTGGCGTTGGTTCGTGCGGAACTTTTGCCGGAACAATTTTGGGCGCAAAAATATTTCTCCCTGAATCACGAGTTATTGGCATTAGTGTTTCAAGAACCGCTGAGGCAATTAAGAAACGTACAAAAGAAATTATGCTGGAAAGTATGGATATAATTAATTGCAATATTAATTTGGATGAATTATTAATTGAATGTTATGATGATTATCATCAGGAATACGGAATCATTACAAGCGACGACGAGAAAGCAATTCTTGATTGCGCAAATCTCGAAGGCATTTTGCTTGATCCGATTTACACTGGCAAAGTAATGGCAGGATTGATTGACTTAGCGGATAAAAATATTATTGATAAAAATATTCCTGTTGTTTTTATTCATACCGGCGGCATGCCAATAATTTTTTCTTTTGAAACTGAATTGGCAAAAACCGCACATTGCATAAAAGTAAAAAATATCACTTAATGAAAAAATCCGTTTAACAAATTCTTTATGAAAAATTTAATTAAATCAATTGTCTTGTTGCACTTTCTGATTTTTGTTTTCGGGCAGGAAACGCTTGCGCAGAATAATAAATTAGAAGAACAAAAAACAATTGCAGCATTAATTAATCAATTTACAAATCAAGATGCTTTTGTTAGCGGCGAAGCGATTGCAGAAGTTGTAAAGATTGGTGAACCGTCAGTTGAACAACTTATAAAATCATTATCAAATGAAAATGAAACAGTAAGATGGTGTGCCGCAATCGCACTTGGCAAAATTGCACCTGCTGGTCAACAAGCTATTCCATTTCTTGCAGCAGCGCTAAAAGATGAAAATTTAAACGTAAGATGGTGTTCTGCAATTGCACTGGGTAAGTTTCAAAGTCTGGCAAAGTCGTCTGTTACTGAGTTGCAAAATCTATTAAACGATAAAGATGAAGATGTTCGCTGGGCTGCATACACTTCGCTTTGCAAAATAGATAAAGATGCGCTAAACAAAGTTCCAAAGTTTTCCGATATAATTGAAAAATTAGAAACATTAACTCCGCAATTAATGAAAGAGTTAAAAGTTCCCGGAGTTTCAATCAGTGTAATTAAGAATAATAAAATTACGTGGTCAAAAAGTTACGGCGCTGCAGATGCCGAAAAGCGAACTAAAGTTTCTGCCGAAACAATCTTTGAAGCTTGCTCAATGAGCAAACCGGTTTTTGCTTTTTTAGTTTTGATGTTAGTTGATGAGGGAAAATTAGATTTAGATAAACCGCTTTACAATTATCTTGAAGAAGAGTTTGTAAGTGATGAAGCAGATTATTCAAAACAAATTACTGCACGAATTATTTTATCACACACAAGCGGCATGCCAAATTGGCGAAAAGGCGATGAGGAAAGAGGCGCGCCAATTCCGATTTACTTTAAACCAGGCACAAGGTTTAACTATTCCGGCGAAGGAATTTATTATCTTCAACGGGTTGTTGAACATATTACAAACGAGCCGCTTGAGTCGTATGCAAAGCGAAATCTTTTTGATAAGCTTGACTTTAAATCAACAAGTTTTGTTTGGACAGAAAATTTAAATCCACAAATTTCTACCGGACATGATACTTCCGGCAATTGTAATAAGAGAATCAAGTACACTCATTCAAATGCTGCTTATACGCTTTATACAACTGCCGATGAATATGCAAAATTTATTATCGAAATAATGAACTCAAATAAATCCGCAGATTTTTCTTTATCACAGAAAATGACAAATGAAATGTTAACTCATCAAGTGCGTGTTGACGTTCGTGATGTTACAAATAGACCTGGACGTTACAATGGATTATTTGCTTATCGCGGTTTGGGATGGGCAATTGATTCAACAATTACTAACGATGTAATTTATCATAGCGGAGCCAATCAAACAGGTTTTCGCTGCTACTCACAATTTAATATTAAGGATTTATCCGGTATTGTGATTATGACAAACGGAGTAAACGGAAGTGAACTCTGGCAAAAATTAATTAGTGTTATTGGAGATTTATAATTTCAATTTAAAAAAATAGTCAATCAACTAAATATTTAATAAAGGTAAAAAAATGAAAATAGAAAACATCGAACTTCGTCATATCAAAATGGAATTGGTTTCTCCATTTACAACATCAATGGGAACCGAATACGATGAAGAACATATTATTGTTCGCGTTGATGGTGAAGGCTTTACAGGCTGGGGCGAAAGCGTTGCAGAAGGAACACCTTTTTATTCTTATGAAACAGTTACAACTGCGTGGCACATTTTGCAAGATTTTCTAATTCCATCAATTCTTGGTAAAGATATTTCAGGTATTGATGAATCTATTGCATCTTATGAAAAAGTTCGGGGACACATGATGGCAAAAGCCGGTTTAGAAGCTGCTTTGTGGGATTTATTTGCAAAATCAAAAAATATTTCTCTTTCCCAAATGATGGGCGGAACACGAGACAAAATTAATGTTGGCGTTAGTATTGGTATCCAGTCTTCAGTACCAGAATTATTAAAAAAAGTTGAAAGCTATCTTGCTGAAGGTTACCAAAGAATAAAAATAAAAATCGCTCCTAAGTTTGATATTCAATTTGTTGAAGCATTAAGAAAAGAATTTCCAAACATTCTTTTGCAGGTTGATGCAAACTCTGCGTATGAATTAAAGCATATAGATTTGTTCAAAAAGATGGATGATTACAATTTATTATTAATTGAACAGCCGCTTGGTTATGAAGATATTTATGATCATTCAAAACTTCAGCGAGAACTTAAAACGCCAATTTGTCTTGATGAAAGTATTCACTCGCTTGATGATACTCGCGCAGCAATTGAACTTGATAGCTGTAGAATAATCAATATAAAACCCGGGCGTGTTGGAGGATTTACAGAATCAAAACTAATCCACGATTATTGTGCATCAAAAAATATTCCGGTTTGGTGCGGCGGAATGTTGGAATCCGGCATTGGACGGGCTGGAAACGTTGCGCTTGCTTCGCTGCCAAACTTTACATTACCGGGCGATATTTCTGCAAGTAAACGATACTATAAAGAAGATATAGTCGAGCCGGAATTTCTTGTAAATAAAGACGGCACAATGGATGTTCCTACAAAACCAGGCATTGGAGTTGAAGTGAATATGAGAATGCTCGAGAAAGTTACAGTAAAGAAAAATAGTTATTAATTCAACATATGCAGGTGTGGCGCTGAAATTGATAATTTGATTTTCTAAAAATATTAGCGGTAAAATATTCTTGAAATATTTTGCTGAAAGGTATATTTTACTTCACAGCAAATTTATTGGAATTTTGGTGAAAATAGTCCCGAATAATATTGTTATTAAATTAGCATTTTATTCAGATTATAAATCATTTATAAATGTAATTAATAGATTGCATAAAAAAATTCAAATACTTAAAGATGGCATAACAGTTGTTAGGAATCTGCATCATCAATAGTCGGTTATCATTTAGCTGTTGATGAATATTATTAAATCTGTTTTTTGCAATTAAAAACTTTTTATTCTGTACAAAATTCTAAATGTTTTGTTTTTATAAATCATTTAACGAATTTTGAATTAAATTTTTATTTCTTGGAGATTAAAATGAAAATATTTGTATTGTTTGTTTTTCTTTTTAGCTGCTCAATCACTTATTCTCAGTCTGGAATTACACCAAATAATTTGCCGCCTGGCGAAATTATAAAGTACTCGAAACCTTTATCAACTTATCTTGGTACTTATTTTAATACAGGTAGTTATTATAATGCAAACGTGCGGGATGGATTTGGTTTTAAGTTTAGCATTGTTGGAATGTGGACTAACATTCCCGAAGACCAAAAAACATTTATTCCAGAGCCGGGAGTTGAAGGTATAGGTGAACTTCCGCCAACCGCAACAATTTTTGGCGATAAAGCTTCCTATTTTGTGAGCGAATACGGGTACTTTACTTATCCAACTGGTCTTGCTTTAAAATCAATTCCGCTTGGAATTTATCAGGCAGCATTCAGCTATTTTAATACCGAAGTAATGTTTAAATATTTTCCCAAATCAAACTTTGATAAAGCAAATTTTGGTCTTTTGGGTTTTGGCATCAAGCACGAAATTAGTAGTCATTTTCCGGGATTGCCTGTTGATATTTCACTTCAACTTTTAGTTAATAATTCCGATGCTGAATACAAGGGTGATGAAGTAGATCAATATGCAAAAATTAAAAACAATAATTTTGCTATTAATGCTCACGTTAGCAAAACGTTTGAAGACATTTTTATTGTTTACAGCGGTTTTCAATTTGAATCTTCTTCAATGGATCTAACTTATTACTTTAATGAGAATAATGATTATTTCGGTGAACAGGGTCAAATAAATCAACAGGTTGATGTTGATGCTGAAAACAAATTTAGATTTACTTTGGGTGGCGCTGTTAAACTCGGTTTTTTTGTTTTTAATGCCGACATAAACTTAACTAAATACACAACTTTCTCATCCGGCATTTCATTCGATTTTTAAAGGATATAAACATGAAAAAATTAAATGTACTTTTACTTACAATTATTGCATCTGCTTCTGTTGCACTAAATAGCTGCGAGCCTTTTGAAGATACTTATGTAAAACTTGCTATGGATACCGAACTGGAAGAGCAAGTAGCGGGTGTTGATAATATTAAAATAACAAGCGACTTTTGCTTGAGTGAATTTGATGAATACAATGACAATATTGATCAAATAGAAGAAATACGATATGTTGAATCTGCTTACTTTACTTTAGAAGGACCCGCTGATTTAAGCGGAGATAACCTTAAATTAAGATTATTTGAAAGCGATGGGACTACATTACTTTTTGAATTCGTGCTTCCAAATTTTATTGCAGCCAATTATGTTACTAAACCATTAATATTAAATTTAAGTGAAGAAGAAATTGCTGCAGTAAATAATTACCTGCTAAATTATAAAGTTGATGATTGTTTCAAAGTTGAAATGAGTGTAGAAAACGTAAAACCTGTCAACCAGATTTTCAAAATTAAAAGTAAAGTTGAATTGTTAGCAGAAATAAAAGTTAAACTTTAACTGAACGTTTTGTATAAAGGCTGCACCTCTTTTTGTCGAGCAGCCTTTTTTATTTTATTTACTATAAGATTTTACTTTATCTTGTAAATAAAAAAATAATTAAATTTGAAAAACACTGCCCTTTACATTCACATTCCTTTCTGCGATCATAAATGTATTTATTGTGATTTTTACTCAATCATTACAAAAGATAATGCCATTATTTTTCTTTCTTCGTTAAAAAAAGAAGCGGAATATTTCTCTAATCTTTATTCAAAAGACAGAATTATTACGTCAATATTTTTTGGCGGCGGAACTCCTTCTTTAATGGAGCCGGAATATTTAAAAGAAATTATCGAAAATCTTAAAACCAATTTTACAGTTGCTGATAATGCAGAAATAACAATGGAAACAAACCCCGGCACTGTTGATAAAAGCAAATTAAAAAAATTTAAAGATGCCGGAATAAATCGTATCAGTATAGGTATCCAATCGTTTGATGAAGATGATTTGAAATTTTTAACACGAATACACGATAAACAAACAGCAATCCAAACTGTTTATAATGCCGCAGAAGTTGGATTTGAAAATATTAATATTGATTTAATTTTTAATCTTCCAATTCAAACAATGGGAAAATGGATTGATAATTTATCCATAGCAATAACACTTCCCATAAAGCATATTTCAGCTTATAGTTTGATATTGGAACGCGGTACAATTTTAAACAAACTCGTAATTGATAAAAAAGTAATGATTCATGATGCGGATTATGATGCCGATCTTTATGAAACAACTATAGACTTTTTGTCCTCAAATGGTTTTTACCAGTACGAAGTTTCAAATTTTACAAAGCCTGATTATGAATGTGTTCACAACAATGCTTATTGGCGTTACCACGATTATATTGGGCTTGGAACTTCAGCACATTCTTTTGTTGAAGGAAAAAGATGGTGGAATTTTTCGAGCTTAAAAAAATATATCAACGAAGTTAATTTAAACGGGCACGCCGTTATGAATACCGAAGCGCTCACTCTCAATCAAATGCACGATGAGTACGTTATGCTTGCGCTAAGAAGTTACGGTTTAGATTTAAATGATTACAAAAAAAGATTTGACGGTTTGTGGATTGAAAAACAAAAATATTATTTTGAACTTTTACATAATGAAAACTTGCTAACAATCCAAAACGATTGGATAAAACTAACCGCTAAAGGTTATGCTTTGTGCGATGAAATTTTGAAAAACATTTTATAACGCGCTTTGGGGAAAATATTTAATAGAAGGACATACAATATTTATACTTTACTGAAACAATACTTTAATTTTGATTCGTTCCGCGGGATGCAGGAATCAATAATTAAACGAATTATAGAAGAGAGAAAACATTCGCTCGTTTTGATGCCAACAGGCAGCGGTAAATCTTTGTGTTATCAATTGCCTGCCCTATTTTTTGAAAACAGCACAATTGTAATTAGTCCGCTTATTGCTTTAATGCAAGACCAGGTTGATGTATTACGGCAAAAAAATATTCCTGCTGTATTTATAAACTCAACACTATCAAAACAAGAAAAAGAAAAACGTCTTAAAAATTTTGTTGCCGGAAAAATCAAACTACTTTACGTAACTCCAGAAAGATTTAGAAAGCCAGAGTTTGTTGAACAAATAAAAAAAGTAAAAATAGATTTACTTGCGGTAGATGAAGCCCATTGTATTTCGGAATGGGGACACGATTTTCGACCTGATTATTCGCGCATCGGCGAGTTTCGCGAAATGATTGGCAATCCGCTTACAATTGCATTAACAGCAACCGCAACACACGACGTTCAATCTGATATAATAGATAAACTTTATATATCAGAAAATGAAATAAAAATATTTCATCAAGGAATTGAACGACCCAATTTACGGCTTGAAGCCGTAGATGTTTTTGATGACAAAGAAAAACTCAATGAAATTATTTCAGTTCTTGAAAAGTACAGTGGCGGCGGAATAATTTATTTTTCACTTATCAAAACGCTTGAAAGATTTTCTGAAATTCTTGGCGACAAGGGATTTGTTCACGGAGTTTATCATGGTAAACTGGAAGACGGGCAACGAAAAAAAATGCAAAGGGATTTTCTTAATGGAAATCAAAAACTTATACTTGCAACAAACGCTTTTGGAATGGGAATTGATAAAGCGGATATTCGTTTTGTAATACACGCTGAAGTTCCTTCGTCAATAGAATCTTATTACCAGGAAATTGGGCGCGCAGGCAGAGATGGAAATGATTCGCTTTGTATGTTGCTTTATAATCAAGAAGATCTTTACACACAAATGGAGTTTATAAAGTGGTCGAACCCTGATGCAAATTTTTATTCTGCAATGTATGATTTACTTAATCGCGAAACTGGGATTATAAACTCAAACGGTGTTGATTATATACGCGAGCAAATGAGTTTTAAAAACAAAAATGATTTCCGAATTGAAACTGCACTTGCAATGCTTGATCGCTACGGCATTACGGAAGGTTCGGTTGAAAGAAGTAATTTGAAAATTGTTAATGAATTGCCCGATATTTTTCAGGATGATGATCATCTTAAAGAAAAACTTTTAAGTGATAATAAAAAATTGCTATCAGTTGTAAATTACTTTCGCGGCGGTAAATGCAGGCGTGTTTTTATCTCGGACTATTTCGGATTTCCGGGTGAAAAGCCTTGTGCAAATTGTGATAATTGTTCTGTTAAAAGTATTTAAGCTATTACTGACAATCTATCCTTCACATAAAGTTTATAAATCATACTTAGAATATTAAAAGAGTTTACCATTTTAATCAGAATGGATGTAAAAATTTGGGAACTGCTAATCAATTTTGATTTTATATTTCAAAACCTAAGTTGATATATCTATTAAAAAGATGATCCTGCTTAAATAATATGAAGACGATCCTTAATTATTATAAATTTATTAGTTAAGTACGCCCGGCAGGATTCGAACCTGCAACCTTTGGAACCGGAATCCAACATTCTGTCCAGTTGAACTACGGGCGCATTAAACTATTTTTTGTTTTTATATTTTTCTTTTATCTGATCTTTGTTTTCATCTTTTAATTTTTTGTATTCTACTTTTTGTTTTTCATCTAATATCTTTTCAATTTCTTTATCAGCTTCCTGTAAAATACTTTTAGCTTTTGTTTTATCCGCTGAACCTTCATCACGCAGTTTCTTCATTTCATCTTTTGATTTGGCAACTATTTTTCCAATCTGAACTGTTTGTTCTTCAGTTAGGTTTAGTTTTGCTTTTAGTATTTTTAATCTTTCTTCGGGACTTTTTCTTTCCTGTGCATTCAAAGAATTTACAAGTAAGAGTACTGTTATTAGTGAGAATATTATTGATCTAAACATTTTTAGCTCCTTTATTTATTGTTTAACAAATTATTCAATAATCAGACAATAATAATTGCAGAATAGTTTAATGAATAATAAAACTAAAATTTAATTAGTGGATTTTAATACAAGTAATTGACTTGTTGCAGGCTTGTTCTTTATTTCTGAAATTAACTTTAATCTGGATTGATCAACCAAGCCTAACAACCCTTTATTCATAACAAAATTTTTGAAGTTGCTGTAATGTTCTCGTCCTGCTAAATATTCAACAATCTCATTTAATAAACTCCAAAAGCCTTTTTCAACAGGAACGAGGTAATCACCGATAATAATTTTATCCGCAATCATAGCCATTTCGTTTAATAAAGCAATCCTTTTATCAGGATTGACTTCATGAATTACATAAGTCATTACAGCATAATCAAAATGTTCATAGCTTGATTTTATTTTTGCAATATCGGAATGATGAAAAGTGATTTTAGTGTTTTCTTTTTTAGAAAGTGATTTGTTTGCAGTTTCGATATTCTTTTTTGATAAATCTATGCCGACAACCGTTTCAACTTTATCGGCAATAAAAAAAGAAAAACGCCCTGTTCCGCATCCAACATCTAAAACTTTGGAGTTGGGCTGAATTAAGTTTTTAATTTCTACAAAAAGTCTGTCCTGATTTGGAGCGATTAACTTATCATAAAACCAGCCGTCGTACCAATGATTTTTATATTCTTCTATATGCAATTTATTTCTTGAGCTATTAAAAAAGCAGAATTCAAATTTCAAACAATCACTAAATAACAATCGGGTTATCAGATATTTATTCTAATATGGTTGGAATAAATCCAAGCCCGATTCTCATTAAAAACCTCAACCCTGTATGCGCCTTTTTTGTTGATAACAAACTCAGCATCCAATTCGAATGTTTTTTCTACAACAACTCCATTTCGTAAAAGATGAATATCACCCTTCACAGCAGGCAGCATTACTTTAAACAAAACGTTTTTACTTTCCGGTACAATATCACCCATTTGGTAAATTTTATTTTTATGCTCGGCATAAAATCGGAATCCTTTTGAATCACCGTTATAATCGTTTGCAATAAAACTTCTTCCCTCTTTTAGGGCATTATAAATTTGCCACTTTGCAGTTTGAATATCTTTATGGCTTTTTCCTTTTTTAATCGGTTGTTCTAATAACACATGTGTGTGTATTGATTTGAAAAGAACTTTATAAGGAAAAACCTCAACTTCCATAAATCCAAGTAAATTGTATTTATGTGCGTGAGCATCAATACCGCCAAGCGCAACAACCTTTCTTTTAAGATTAAGTTCATCCCAGATTCTTAAAGTTTCAGGCGGTGGTGCAACAATTGTGCGGAGCGGATGAAGGAATGAACGATATTTGTTTTCTTCAGTTAGATTTTCAATCCATTCCGACATGTGATTCCAGATTTCAATTCCTGTAAAATCCTCGATTTCCCACTCATTCCAAGGATAAGCAGGATGTTCCTTCATGTTCTTTCTTTTTTCGTTTGGATGTGCAAGAAAACCAATACCGCCAAGTTCCTTAACTTTTGCAACATATTTTTTTGCAGGTGTTCTTGTAGAAAAAGTCTCATCAATACCAAAAGCTAAATAATGATTTTTATTTTCCTTATCGTTTATTTCAACACCAACAAGCAGCAAAGTATTGCCATACCATTTTTCATAACCTTCCTGCAATGCCCGCAAAGTATTGTGATCGGTAAGTAAAATAAAATCTAATCCAACTTCGTCGGCAAATTTTGCAATAGCCGAAACTTCACCGGTGCCATCCGAAAAAACGGAATGTATATGTGCAGCGCCAACGTATTCAAACATTTTAATTTCTCTTGTTTAGAACAAAATTAGGTATATAACATTTATTGGAAAAGGATTAAAAAATTATTGATTTTATTTTACCTGCAGTTTAATATGCAACGAGTAAAATTGATTTTATAATAAATCATTCAATCAACAGGTTTGTGACTATATGATTTTGCAAATTGATACAATATTCCGGAAGTAGCAATAAAAAATAAGAGCCGCTGAAAAACGGCTCATAAATCAACTTTATTCTTCTGAAATTTGAACCAGCGTTGCATATCTTGTAGATTTATCAGAGGCAAAGCCGTTTATTTTATCAATAAGTATGTTTACACGTTCATCATTTAAATCGTCAAACGCTTCATAAGTTTCGATTGATGAAAAAGTATATAATTCTTCAAAGTGATTTGGCTTTCCTTTTACTTCATAGACTGTATAAGATTCCAACCCTTCGGCTTTAAGAAGATTTTTGAGCTCCTTAATTACTCTTAAGAAATCATCTCTTTTATCCGGTTTAATTTCATACTGAATGTTGAAAAGAACTTTTGACATTATAGCTCCAATTTTTAAATAAATAAATTTCTGTTTGTCGAACCCTCAAAAATTACTTTTGCTGGTCCGGTTAAAGAAAGATTTTTAACTTTCTTGTTTTCGACTTCAAAATCTACAATTAATTTTTCGCCGCCCTTAGTTATCAGGGTAACAGGCGGTTTTAAATTTTCGTTCACAAAACTAATCAAAGATGCTGCTGCAGCACCTGTTCCACAAGCTAATGTTTCATCTTCAACTCCCCGTTCATAAGTTCTAATGTGTATTTCATCATTTACAATGCTTACAAAATTTACATTTGTGCCGTCAGGAGCAAAATCATCACAATAACGTATTTCTTTGCCTATCTGGTAAACTGGAATCTCTGATATCTCAGTGAAAAAAAATTTTGGATCACGTGTATTTTTTAAAACATCGGAAATACTTATAACAACATGCGGAGAACCAGTATCTGCAAACGAAGCATTTATAAGCTGTCCATAGGCTTTGATTTTAAAATTGCATTTTATCTTTTTTGGTGAATGTAGATTAAACTTAATAAGTTCATCTTCAATCACTTCACCGGAATATTCTTTACCTTTTGAAATAAATTTAACTTTCTCTGTATTCATTCTTCCGCTTATTCGGGCAAACCAAATAGCACATCTTGCACCGTTGCCGCATAAGCTGCCCGTTGAACCGTCAGCATTGTAATAACTCATCTCAAAATTATAATTGGCAGCATCATCAATAATTATAAGTCCATCTGCGCCTATACCTGTTCTCCGGCTGCAGAGTTTACTAACTATACCAGATGAAACAAAAAATGCAGGATTTAGTTTCATATCAATAAAAATAAAATCGTTTCCCGCACCGCTCATTTTTGTAAAATAAATTATTTCCATCCTGTATGTAATTTAGTTTTTTAGTCGGTGCATTTCAATTAAAAAGTATAATCAAATTTTAAAATCTTAAAAATGTTTTAAATATATTTTGGCGATAATATTGAGGGGACTGTTTTAATAATGCGGGATTATTGGAAGAAAATCAATTATTTATTTTATAAATAATCGCTTAATAAAAATAAAACAATGTTTTGATTTAAGCTTCCTCTGCAATTTTATTTATTACATCAACAGAAGAAATCCCATCTGCTTCGGCGCTAAAATTTGTAATAATCCTGTGTCTTAAAACAGGAAGCATTGCTGATCGAATATCATCAATATTAGGAGTAAATCTGCCCTGCGTAACGGCTCTTGTTTTGGCAGCCATAACTAAATATTGTGAAGCTCTCGGACCTGCGCCCCAGGTAACCCAATCTTTAACATATTTAGGCGATCGCCCGTTTACAGGTCTTGTCATATTGGATATTTTAACCGCAAACTGAATAACATTTTCGGCGACCGGAACTTTCCTAACTAAATCCTGAAATGAAATAATTTCTTCGGATGATAATACTTTTTTTAACTTGGCTTTGTACTCGCTGGTTGTGGTTTGAACAACCTTAATTTCTTCTTCGGTTGTTGGATAATCCAACCAGAGATTAAACATAAATCTATCAAGTTGTGCTTCGGGCAGGGGATATGTACCTTCCTGCTCAATTGGATTTTGCGTTGCAAGTACAAAAAACGGGTCGGGCAGCTGATAGGTTGTTCCTGCAGCCGTTACTTTATGTTCTTGCATTGCTTCAAGTAAAGCAGCCTGTGTTTTTGGCGGAGTTCTGTTTATTTCATCGGCAAGAATAATGTTGGCAAAAATAGGTCCCGAAATAAATCTAAAATTTCTTTTCTTTGTAGCAATATCTTCTTCAAGTATTTCAGTTCCAGTAATATCGCTGGGCATCAAATCTGGTGTAAATTGAATTCTATTGAATTTAAGATCCATTACTTCGGCAAGAGTTTTTATTAGAAGTGTTTTTGCCAGACCCGGCACTCCAACTAAAAGGCAATGCCCGCGAGAAAGAAGTGAGATAATTAATTGATTTATTATTTCATCCTGCCCAACAATTACTTTTGATATTTCGGATTTAACTTCATTTACTTTAAAATTTAATTGCTCAACAAGTTGAACATCATTTTTATCCCGGCTTAAATCGCTCACTTAAATTCCTGTTTAGTTTTTTAGATTCTAACTTCCCAATAGATATGAGATTTAATTTCTTCTATCCACTTTTTATATTCTTTTTGCTTCTTATTTTCATCTGCAAGTTTCTTTACTTCTGTATAATCGGCTTCCAAATCAGCTTTATGCTGTGCCACGCGTGATTTAAGCCAAACAATATGATACCCATAGGTACCCTGTCCGTATTCTAATCTGCGAGGAAACCCAATATCACCTTCTTTTAATTTACCAACCGCATCAAGCAAAGCTTTATCCAATTGACTGAGATAAAAAGTTCCAAGTTCGCCGCCAAAGGCTGCATTTTCTTTATCTTCGCTGTATTTTTTAGCATATTCCTGAAATGTTGCAGCGCCTTTAATAATACTGTCTCTCAAAGAAGTTAAAAATTCAATTGTTTGTAAATCTGCATTTTCATCGGCTTTAATTTTAACGAGTATGTGTCTTGTTTTAATTGATTCGCCGCGCTTTTCCAAAAGTTGAATAATATGGTAGCCGATTGGTGATTCAACAATTCCTGAAATTTCACCAATTTTTAATTTAAAAGCTGCTTCTTCAAACTCAGGATAAAAAATACCTTTTTTAACAAAACCAAGATCTCCGCCCTGTGCAGCACTGCCCGGATCATCAGAATATTTTTTAGCAAGTTCAGCAAAATCACTTCCGGCTTTAATTGAATCTAAAAGACCGGCAGCCTTTGTATAAAATTTCTTTTTTAGTTTTTCACTTGCTTTAGGATTTATAAAAATATGGAAGATCGTCAATTTTTCCGGTATAACACCAATGCTATCTTTATAAGCGTAGAAGAACTCTTCAACTTCTCTTTTTGTAGCCTGAACTTTGCCAAAATTCTTTTCCTGTAATCTCTGAGACATCAAACCTTTTCTAACTTCTTCACGCAACTCCCTTTTAATGCGATCAATATTCATCCCATAAGTTTTTTCGATATTTGCAATTGAGCCGTATTGCTGTGTAAACAAATTTATCTGGTATTCAATTCTCTGATCAATTTCATCTTCGGAAATTGAAATTGAATCAAGTTCGGATTGTGCATAAATCAGTTTCTCTTCAATCAGCGAGTTTAATATTTGCTCTTTAAGTCCGGGTGTGTTTATATCCATTTGCCTTTGAGAAGCAAACATCCCGACCTGAAATTCAAGTTCGCTTTGAAGAATAATTTCATCATCAACAACGGCAACTATTTTATCGAGTGTTTGTTGCGGGAAAGCAGTTAGTGCCAGCATTAAAAATATTATTGCAATTTTTATTTTCATTTTTTTATCTCAATATCATTATTTGAATAAAGTTCTTTTAAGTATGCTTCAATTAATTCGCTTCTTTTTTCTGCGGTAAATCTTTTTTCAATTTGGTTTTTTAAAACTTCAAACGGAGGAATTGTTTCCTTTGGATATTTCTCTATCATTTGAACAACCGAATAATATCCAGGTTTTTCAGTAATAACAATGCTAATTTCCTGCGAGTATATTTCATTTATAATCCTTGCAAGTTGATGCGGATATACATTATTCGCTTCAATTAATTCTAACTTAATATTTGTAACTAAAGATGAATCGGTTGCAAAAATATTTAATGCTTTTTCCCAATCGCCATTAATTGCCTCTGCTCTGAACCTGATGGCTTTATCTTCACTGTTAAAGGTTACCTTGTTTATAAGATAACTATCAAGACTAACACTGAAATAATTTTTATTCTTATCAAAATACTTTTTCAACTCATCATCCGAATACTCAATTTCTTCAGACTCGATGTAATTTTGAATTATCATTGCAGCGGCTAATGCGCGCGCCGATGTTTTAATAACTTTTTTATAATCCTCAGCATCAACAACGCCCTGTTTCTGGGCTTCCTGAAATAGTATTTCGTAATAAATCCAGTTCTTAATTAATTGTTCTTTTTTTAAGGGATCAAGATTAGAAGTATCTCCCAGGGAAGATAACTCTTCCCTGGTGAGATAAGATTCATTAACGCGAGCCACAAAATCATCTTTTCTTGTTTCTTCGGTGCATGATGCAAAAACAAGAACATTGAAAAGAAAAAAAATGTTAGTTATCGTTTTTGTTAAATGCTTTTCGCAACTCATCATAATTAATAATTGGTAAATACTTTTTCTTCAAAGAATCAACATACTCGGTTTCAAGCCGTTTGCTTTCCGATTCTTGTAAACCGCCAGAAACTTCGGCTTTTGCCTCTTCAAATGTTTTAAGTCTTGATGGATCTTTAATATCAAGTTTAAGAATAGAAAAACCGCCGGGATTTGAAAATGGTTCTGTATAATCTCCAACGTTTAATTTGCTAACCATCTTGGCAAATTCAGAAGCATCAATTGCTTGAAGATCATATTTTCCTTTTTTGTCTTTGATTTGTAAACGCTCGGTTTTAGCCGCTAGTGTATCAAAATTATCGCCGGCTTTTAACAAATTGTAATAATGATTAATAACAGAATCTTTTCTTGCAAAAATTTCAGTAAAACCAACTCTTTCGGGCAATACATATTTTTGCATATTTTGCTCATAAAAAGCATGAAGCTTAATACTGTCAATTTCAACTTTATTCCATACTTCTTCTTCCTGCAGTTTGAAAATGAAAATTCCGTTTTGATAATCCTGCATTAATTCAGCAAACTGAGCATCTGTTTTATCAAGTACCAATGCTTTTTCTTCGAGCAGCATAGTTTCACTGAACTTTTTTACGGCTTTATTAATTAATTCCGTATTGAATTTTTTACCGCTGAACTCTGTATCTCTTCTTAGTTTTTCGTAGAAAGCATTAACAGTTTCAATATGCGATGTGTATGAAAATATTGTTTTGTTCCCGATCTCTTCAACGCCTTTTAGTTCTTCACCAATAACGGTAGTATCATTATAACCAATGATTTGCTGAATAATGGTTTCATTTACTGAAAATCCATAAATCTTTTTATACTCATTTATCAACTCATTGTAAACTTGATTGTATCTTGAGCGTTTTAAAAGATTTTTTAGGTTTTCTCTATCATCATCAAACGATGGATAAGTTCCTTTTTCCAGCATTTTAATTATATGATAGCCGTAATTTGTTGTAACAATATCAGAAACCTGACCGACTTCAAGATTAAATGCCGCTTCTTCAAATTCAGGGATCATCATTCTTCTTTCAAAAAATCCTAAATCGCCTTCTTTATCTTTAGATCCGGGGTCATCGGAGAATTTTTTTGCAACATTGCCAAAACTTTCGCCTGCTTTTAATGCAGCAACTACGCTATCAATTTTTAACTTAGCACCAAGTGAATCGGTTGTACCATCGGGTTTTACAAAACTTGCAAGTATATGGCTTGCATGTACTTTGGGGATACGCGGCTGGTTTTCTGTAACCTTAATTATATGATATCCAAAAGTAGTGTTTACTAAAGCCGGATGAACAGAATCGGCAGCAGTTTTATAACAAGCCTCTTCAAATTCGTAAGGAAGCTGCCCTGCTGTAAAATAGAAAATATCGCCGCCTTTTGGTTTTGAATATTGATCTTCGGAATACTTTTTAGCCATTTCTTCAAAAGAAGAGCCTTTTTTTATACTATCCAGAATTGACTGAGCAAATAGTTTTATTGAATCTTCTTTTGCAGGATTATGCCTGAACATAATATGGCTGGCGCGTATTTCAACTTTTCTTTTTTCATACCAGTCTTTTATGTTCGGTTCAACAAGATATTTTTCCAATATAAAAGATGATCCAACTTTCTTTTTATAATCCAACAATTCGGCAGTAAGAGCAGAATCATTTTTATAATTGCGTTCATTGGCATCTTTTAATTTCATTCTAAAATTAACATACAGGTCTGCAAAGTTTTTATAATTTTCAAAACTATCTTTTGCAGCAACATCCCACCCACCAACATTTTTTGAATATGCATCTTCAAATTCACTCATTGTTACGGCAGTTTCATTAAACTCTGCAACAACAATTTTAGAATGTTCCGGCGTGCAGGAAACTATGAAAAGTGTAAGAAAGAAAGCGAACAAAACAGAAATCTTATAAGACATTATTATCTCCTTATTATTTTTTTTACAAATTTAGCTGCTAATTTTATAAACAGAGGGTTTATAAATCAAGTTATTTTAAGACTGACAGTGTTAAAATCTTAAAATAAATGAAGTTCAATTACTTTATAAGCGAAATTTTAATTGATTTTTGAACAGATACACTGTTCATATTAACAAAATATATTCCGCTCGAAAGCTCAGAACTGTCAATTGTCAATTCATAAAGTCCTTGCTGAGTTTCCCCGTTTATTAATGTTTTAATTTCATTGCCAAGTATATCATATAAACTAATTTTAATAAAACCAGACTGTGCAATATAATACTTTACTTTTGTTGATGGATTAAACGGATTGGGATAATTTTGGTAAAGCACAAAATCATCGGGATTATTAACTTCATCAATTTCAGGCTCTATTGAAGTGATAACGCTGTTTATTGAAGCCAAAGCGTCAATAATTCCCCATCCGTAATATTTATCAGGATTGCCGCTTCTGGAAGCCTTTGATTTTAAGACCTGCAAAACTTCCATAGGTTTTAAGTTTGGGTTAGCTTGAAGTAATAACGCACAAACACCAGCCGCTAATGGACAGCTGTATGAAGTTCCGCCGCCAAAAAAATAACTGTTTGCTGATGAAGATGCGTGATAAACATTAGAACCCATTGTCATTAAATCCGGTTTAATTCTGCCATCGGAAGTTGGACCAACGCTGCTAAATGAAACCCTAAGACCCGATGAATTAACAGCACCAATTGCAATTACGCTGTCGCCGTCTGCAGGCGCACCAAGCGTGTTGTGCTCAGAATTATCTCCATTATTACCTGCTGAATTTACCACTACAATTCCCTTTTTAACTGCTAAATCAGCAGCAATTGTAATTATTGCAGTATTGCCGTTCATCTCTTCCCATAAATAATCAGCATCAGGTTGAGTAAATCCATCAAGATATCCAAGCGATGTAGATGTAACATCTACTCCAATACTATCTGCCCACTCAAGCGCTGCAACCCAATTATCTTCTTCAATATGTTTTTCACTTTCTGTGTTTTCAGTTTTAGCGAGTATGTAATTTGCTCCATAAGCAGGACCAACTAATTGTCCTTCATCAAATCCACCAATGATAGAAAGCGTTGCTGTTCCGTGCGAACCTTCACCTTGATCATTTTCATTAGCAACAATAAAATCATTGTTTACAAAATCATAAGCTGCAAGAATGTTCATATTTGCAAAAACCTTATGAGGTAAATTATCAAATCCGGCATCCATAACGCAGATTGTAACTCCTTGCCCAGTAAATCCGAGATTATGAACCTGCGGAATTTTTATCAAATCTAATTGCGTAAATGAAGAACCATAATTAAGTGAGTAAATTCCTTCTGGCTGCGATTTTTTTATTGCATTTATTTCTGATGAATTTAACTCAATTTCATCATTTCGTTTATTATATGCTTTAACAATATCAATCTTTTTTACAAAAGAAAGCGCTGTGAGCATATGTATTTGATTTTTAGTTGCGTATCCGCTTACAGCATTAAACCATTTAGATTTTTGCTTAATTGTAAATCCTGTTTGCTGTATTTGTTCGATATAATTTTGATTGACAGGAATATCGGTAAAATCTAAAATTTTTGATTTTGATAATGAACTGGATAATTCTTTTGCTCTTCTTTGTATTGATTTTGAGCTGACAACCGAAACTGGATTTGAATAATAAACATCAATGTCATTTCCTTTATCATTAAGGTAAATCCATATATGATATTTTTCCGGCTGTATGCTTTTCTCAATTTTCAATTTTAGTACAGATGATATTTTATCAACAGGACTTTGAGAAAACACCGCGATAGCCATCAATCCGGTAAATAATAAAATAATTTTCTTCATCTCATTTCCTTTTATTTTACGCGAGAGCCATTGTTTACAACTTCGGGAACGTTAAGAACCTGTAATCCGCCGTCATTAGTTTCAACGGCTAAAATCATTCCTTTAGATTCCAATCCCATCAGTTTTGCCGGCTGCAAGTTAGCAACAATTACAACTTTTTTACCAACCAAATTTTCCGGCTGATAACTTTTTGCAATTCCGGCTATAACCTGTCTTTCCTCATCATCAAGTTTAACTTTTATACGCAAAAGTTTATCGCTTTTTTTTACTTTTTCCGCCTCAATAACTTCCGCTACACGAAGCTGAACCTTCATAAAATCATCATAGGAAATTAACGGAATTTCCTTTTTGACGTCTTCAATTTTAGGAAGTTTGTTTACCTGTTCTTCTATTTTTTCATCTTCGATCTTAGGGAAAAGAATTTCAGGCGTATTAAGCTGATGTCCATCCTTAAGATTTGGATTTCCGCATTTATCCCAATCAATAGGTTTTGAATTTAACATAACAAATAGTTTTTCAGTAGAAAATGGTAGAACAGGTGAAAGCAATTCCGCTAATGTATTTATAGTCTGTAAGCAAATATTTAAAGTCGTTCCACATTTTTCCTTATCTGATTTTATTGTTTTCCAGGGTTCGCAGTCGTTAAAATATTTATTGCCGTCGCGGGCAAGATTCATAATTTCATTAACGCCGTCTCGTATTTTATACTTTTCAAAATAGCCCGCGATTTTTTGCGGATATTCGGAAATTGTTTTCAGCATTTCCAGATCAATATTCTCCAAATTTCCAGCGACAGGAACTTTTCCATCAAAATGCTTGAACACAAAAGTAAAAGTACGATTGATAAAGTTGCCGAGAATATCAGCAAGCTCGCTGTTATTTCTTAGTTGAAATTCTTTCCAGTAAAAATCTGTGTCGCGTGTTTCCGGTAAGTTTGCCGCAAGCGTATAACGCAGTAAATCCGGTGGAAACAGATTAAGAAATTCATCAACATCAATTCCCCAGTTGCGGCTTTTGGAAAATTTCTTTCCTTCAAAATTTAAAAACTCATTTGCCGGAACATTTTGAGGTAAACAATATTGTTCTTTGCCGGCTTCGTTCCACGCCATTAAAATTGCAGGAAAAATTATTGTGTGAAATACAACATTGTCTTTTCCGATAAATGCCACATATTTTGTTTTAACATCCTGCCAGTATTTTTTCCAGAGTTCAGGCTCGTTTTTAAGATTTGATAATTCTTTTGCTGAAGAGATGTAACCAAGTACGGCTTCAAACCAAACATAAATTACTTTGCCCGCCGCATCATCAATTTGCCCATCAGGCAAATAAACAGGTACTTTAATTCCCCAATCCAAATCGCGTGTAATTGCTCTATCTTTTAATCCGTCTTTAAACCAACCGCGGCAATATTGAAGAACATTTTCTTTCCATCCAAACTTTTCATTCATTTCATCAACGTACTTTTCTAAAGCAGGTTGATATTTGCCAAGCGGAAAATAATAATGCGAAGTTTCTTTTAAAGTTGGCGAGCTGCCGGAGATTTTACTTTTAGGATTTTTTAATTCAGATGGATCGTATAACGAACCGCAGTTTTCACATTCATCACTTCGTGCTTCTTCATTTCCACATTTAGGGCATGTGCCTTCAACATATCTATCAGGTAAAAACATATTTGCAGTGTCATCATAAAACTGGAACGATTTTTTTTCAATCAGTAATCCGCGTTTTAAAAAATCAAGGAAAAATTCTCTCGCCGTTTCATGATGAATCGAAATGCTTGTTCGCGAGTAATTATCGAAACTCATCCCAAACCGCTCAAAAGCCTTTTTATTTGCTTCGTGAAAGCGATCAATAATTACCTGCGGAGATACCTTTTCTTTATCGGCGCTGATTGTAATTGGAACGCCATGTTCATCGGAGCCGCAAATATAAATTACATCATCGCCGTTTAATCTTTTATATCGGACATAAATATCCGCAGGTAAATAAGCGCCGCTTAAATGACCGAGATGAATTGGTCCGTTTGCATACGGCAAAGCCGATGTTACGAGGATTTTTTCTTTTGCCAAACTAATTACCGGATTATTGTTTTACATAATTTGAGGCGGAAATATAAGAAATTTGCAGCGAAAAGAGTTTGGAAATTATATGTCAAAATATATTATTTTTTTTAACATTTAAACGAAACGTGAGGAAATTAACAACATAACTTTATGTTTCTTATTCTTCAAATAACTGATAATAGTCTAAACGTTATCAGGATTTTGAATGGCGATTAAATAATTCATCAACAACTTCTGCTAATTCAATTTCACTATCGCAAAGCAAAACTAATAAATGGTAAAGTAAATCAGCAGATTCATAAATAATCTCGCGCTTATTTTTATTTTTTGCAGCAATAATTACTTCAACGGATTCTTCGCCAACTTTTTGAATTATTCTATCCGAACCTTCACTAAAAAGTTTAGTTGTATAAGAACCATCGGGCAATTCTTTTTTTCTTTTTACGATTAACTCTTCAAGTTTTTGTAAGAATACAAGATTATTTTTTTTAACCCCAAAACAGGAATAACTTCCGGTGTGGCAGGTTGGTCCTTGTGGATTTGCATAAACGATTATAGAATCATCATCGCAGTCCGAAACAATTTCTTTAACCAAAAGAAAATTTCCAGAGGTTTCGCCCTTGATCCACAAACGATTTTTGCTTCTGCTGAAAAAAGTAACTTTGCTTGTTTCAATTGTTGCCTTTAACGATTCTTCATTCATAAATCCGAGCATTAAAATTTTGTCTGTTGAGTAATCAACAATAATTGCGGGAATGAGTCCGTTAAGTTTTGTGAAATTTAGTTTTGATATTTCAATCATTTTCTAACCGGAATCCCTTTCTCTGAAAGATATTTTTTTAGATTGATAATTTTTAATTCATCATAATGAAACAAACTTGCTGCAAGACATGCATCTGCGCCAATTTCAAATGCTTCAAAAAAGTGGTTTGCACTGCCCGCACCGCCCGAAGCAATTACAGGAACAGAAATTTCTTTTGTTAATTGCGAGAGAAATTCTAAATCGTAACCATCTTTAGTTCCATCTTTATCCATCGAAGTTAAAAGAATTTCGCCAGCACCGAGTTCAACAACTTTTTTGCACCAGCTAAAACCTTCAAGTTCGGTTTCTTCTTTTCCGCCTTTAATAAATACTTTGTAATTAGTGTTTATTTTCTTCACATCAATTGCGGCAACAACTGCTTGTGATCCGAATTTTTGTGCTGCTTCCGTAATCAGCAAAGGATTTTTTACTGCTGCTGTGTTGAGTGAAATTTTATCCGCTCCGTGATTTAGAACTTCCGAAATATCTTCAATTGATGAAATTCCACCGCCAACCGTGAACGGTATTCTTATAACGGAAGCCACACTTTTAACTAAGTCAACAATTGTTTTACGTTTTTCAAGACTTGCAGTAATATCGAGAAACACCAATTCATCAGCACATTCGCGATAGTAACGTTCTGCCAATTCAATTGCCGAACCTGCGTCGCGCAGTTGAACAAAATTTGTTCCTTTAACAACTCTGCCGTCTTTAACATCAAGACAAGGAATAATTCTTTTAGCCAGCAATTTCAGCTAACTCCTTTAGATTAATTTTGTTTTCATAAATCGCCTTACCGATTACAACTGCCGCAGCGCCGCTTGATTTTAATTTTTTTACATCATCTATATTACTTACGCCGCCCGAAGCAATAATATTTAGTTCAGGAAAATTGAGCATTAGCTTTTTGTATAACTTAATATTCGGTCCTGTTAACATTCCATCTTTTTCAATATCTGTGCAAAGAAAATTCTTTACTGATTTTGATGAGCAATATTGAATGTGCTGTTCAACTGTAATATTTGTTTCTTCAGTCCAGCCTGTAATTTTTATCATCTCATCTTTAGAATCAATTGCAGCAATAACTTTTTCCACTCCGATTGTGGAAATGATTTTTTCAAACTCATTTTTGTTTGATAATGAAATTGAGCCTATTATAATTATATCAACTCCGTTTTCAATCAGCAACTGTGCATCCTGCAAAGTTCGTATTCCACCGCCGAATTGAATTTCTATTTTCAATTCTGATTTTATGCTGCGAAGCAAATCAATTGTATTTATTCTTCCGTCTTTTGAACCCGACAGATCAACAATATGAATTAAGTTGAAACCGTTTTCTGCAAATAACTTTGCAGTATCAATCGGATTTTCGGAATATGTTTTATGGCTGTTGTAGTCGCCTTTTTCGAGCCGTACAAGCTTTCCATTTAGTATATCTAATGCGGGAATAATTAACATAGTTCTAAAAAATTTTTAATGATTTGAATACCTTGCTGTGCTGATTTTTCAGGATGAAACTGAACGCCGTAAAAATTATTATATCGAACAGAAGCGGAAAAGTTTATCCCATAATCGCAAACCGAAGTTGCATAATTATTTTGCGGGACAAAATATGAATGTGCAAAATAAAAGTAACTATTATCATCAACCGAAGTGAACAGATTATCTTTATTATAATATTTTATTTGATTCCATCCCATGTGCGGAACTTTCAAATTATGCTGATCAAACTTTTTTACGACAGCAGGAATTATTCCCAAACAATCAGCATCGCCTTCTTCCGTTCGTTCACATAAAAGCTGCATTCCAAGACAGATGCCGAGAAAAGGCTGTTTACAAGACTTTACTATCGAAACTAACCTAAGTTCGTTTAATCTTTTCATTGCTGATGAAGCTTCGCCGACGCCGGGTAAAATTATTTTATCAGCAGTTTCAATTTCATTTTTGTCGTTTGTTAAAATGAAATCAGCTTTCAATTCTTTAAGAACATTTGCAACCGAAGCCGTGTTGCCTGCCGAATAATCAATTAACGCAATCATAAAATTCCTTTTGTAGATGGAATACGATTGTTGTTTCGTTCATCAAAACGCGCGGCTTCATTCAGCGCTTTTGCAAACGCTTTGAATATCGCTTCAATTTTGTGATGATCATTTTCCCCAATTGCTTTTATATAAATATTCGCTTGCAAAGATGAAGCAACTGCTCTAAAAAATTCTTTCGCAAGTTCGGTTGGAAATTCACCGACTTTTTCGCGATTGAATTTGCAATTAAAATTAAGATAACTTCTCCCGCCAAGATCAATTGTACAAATTGCAACCGATTCATCCATCGGAATAAAAAACCCGTAACGCTGAATTCCTTTTTTATCGCCGAGCGCATCTTTAATAGCCTGCCCAAGCGCAATTCCGGTGTCTTCAATTGTGTGGTGTTCGTCCACTTTCAAATCTCCTTTTACGGAAATTATTAAATCAAGATTTGCATGCCGCGCAATTTGTTCGAGCATGTGATCAAAAAATCCAATGCCAGTTTTGATTGATGATTTTCCAACGCCGTCAAGATTAAGTTTTATCTTTATATCAGTTTCATTTGTTTTACGATTTACCTGTGAAGTTCTATTTTTTATTTCGACTGTTTTCATTCAAACTCCCTTAGAGTTTTTAATAGTAAATTATTTTCATCTTCATTACCAACAGTAATACGCAGACAATTTATTAATCTCAAATCATCTTTGCGCATTCGCACCCGTATTCCGTTTTTGTTGAGAAAGTTAAATACGGATTCTGCATCAGTCATTTCCACCAGTAGAAAGTTTGCATCCGAGGGAAAAATATTTTTTACTTTAGATAAAGAATTTAATTCATCAATTAGTCTTACTTTTTCCAATAAAATATTTTTTACAAACACATCTTTTCTATCCACATTATTCAAAGCATCTAAAACAGCGGACGAAGTAAACTTGCTAATTGTGTATGGCGCTTTGATTTTAAAGAGCAGATCAATAATAAATTCATTGGCGATGCAATAACCACAGCGTGCAGCGGCAAGTCCCCACGCTTTAGAAAATGTCCGGCTAATAATAATATTTTTATGTTCATTTAATTCGCTAATGAATGATTTATCCTCCGCAAATTCCGCATAAGCTTCATCAATAAATATTATTCCGGTAAAAGATTCAGCAAGCAATTTTATTTTATCGTTCTCCAATAAATTTCCTGTCGGGTTATTTGGCGAACAAAGAAAAACAATTCTTGTTTCATCATCAACAAGATTTAAGATACTATCAACATCTAAATCAAAGTTAAAATCTAGATTACAATTTTTAATTTCAACATCATTTATATCACAGGAAACTTTGTACATCCCATAAGTTGGCTGTGGAATGATAACATTTGATTTCTCGGGTTTGCAAAATATTCTGATAACAAGATCAATTATTTCATCACTTCCAACGCCAAAGAATAATTTAGAGGAATTGATTTTTAAATAATCAGAAAGCGCATTTCTTATTTCTTTTTGATGTGGATCGGGATAGCGATTCAAATCCGCAACGTGGCTGTTGATTACACTACCGAAAGAATTTTCGTTTGCGTCAAGAAAAACTCCATCCTGATAAATATCTCTTGCAGAAGTATATGGTTTTAAACTTAAAATGTTTTTTCTAACAAGTTTTTCTAATTGCATCATTTCAACCTTATTTTAACAGCCTCTGCGTGTGCATGCAGCATTTCAGTTTCGGCAAGTGTTATAATTGTTTTGGATAAATTTTTTATCCCACTTTTACTTATAGTTTGAAAAGTAACCGACTTCATAAACATCTCCACACAAACTCCACCAAAAGAACGTGCATAGCCATTTGTAGGCAAAGAATGGTTTGTACCGGAAGCATAATCGCCCGCGCTTTCCGGCGAAAACTGTCCTATAAAAACTGAACCAGCATTAACAACTTTATCTTTGTATTGCTCGGCATTTTTGAGGTTTATTACAAGATGTTCGGGAGCAAAATCATTACTGAATTTAAAAGCTTTGTCAATATCATCAACAATCAAGCAAAAGGAATTTTTTAATGCTGCGCTTGCAAATTTTTTTCTGGCAAGTTTTTTTAGCTGCATGGTTATTGCTTGCTTAACTTTTTTTGGCAAAGTTTCATCAGTTGTAACAAGCACAACAAGCGAATCGCTTCCATGTTCAGCTTGCGAAAGTAGATCGGCTGCAATAAAATCAGGATTGGCATTTGCATCAGCAATAACTAATAATTCGCTTGGTCCGGCAATCATATCAATTGCGCAACCGGTGGGATCAATGCTAACAAGACTTTTTGCCGCAGTTACAAATTGATTTCCAGGTCCAAATATTTTATTAACTTTTTCAAATTTATCATCTCCATAAGCAAGCAATGAGATCGCCTGCGCACCGCCGAGTTTAACGAACTCTGTAACTCCGCAAAGTTTTGCGGCATAAAGAATCGCCGGATGAATTTTTTCTTTTGCAGGCGATGCAGCAATAATTCTTTTGCAACCCGCAATCTGTGCGGGAATTCCAAGCATCAACATCGTAGAAGGCAGCGGCGCTGTGCCTGCAGGAATATACAATCCAACATTTTCTATCGGAATAAACTTTCGCTCACATTTAACTCCGCTTGATGTTTCTAATTCATATCCGCGCGGCAACTGTTTTTTATGAAATTTATAAATGTTTTTGTAAGCATCTTTAATAGCGGATTTGATTTCGGTCGAAAGATTTTTTTCGGATTCAAGATATTCTTCATCGGTTACAAAAATATTTTTAGATGTAAAGCCGTCAAACTTGCGGGCATATTTAAGCACTGCTTCAATTCCGTTTGCTTTAACATCACTAACAATTTTCTCCACCGATTTTTTTATAAAAGAATTATCAATTGTCTTTCTTATTAGAAGTTCTTTTTGCTTTAAATCTGTTAGCTTATTTAAGTAATATTTTTTCATAGTATAATATTCTCTATCGGCAATAATAAAATTCCCGAAGCGCCCGCTGATTTAAGATCATCCACTATTTCCCAAAATTTTTCTGCAGGTATTACAGCATGAATAGCTAATAGTTCCGGATCAGCAAGTGAAAGTACAGTCGGGCTTTTTAATGACGGAATAAGTTTAAGAATTATATCAAGCGACTGCTTTGGAACATTCATCATCAAGTATTTTGAATTTTTTGCATTAAGCACCGACTTAATTCTTAGTAAAAGTTTTTGATATGTTTTGTACTTATCGGGTTGTTCTTTCAACTTTTTGTTTATGATTAAAACAGCCTCCGAGTCCAAAACATTTATTGAAGATTTTAACTTATTAAGTTTTAATGTATTTCCGGTTGAAACGAGATCGCAAATGTAATCTGCAATTCCAAGTGATGGCGCAGCTTCCACACTTCCGCTAATATTTACAACTTTTGCGTTGATATTATTTTGCAATAAAAAATCTGAAAGAATATTTGGAAACGATGTAGCAATCCTTTTATCGTTGAGCGAAGTTAGATCTTTGATTTCTTCTTTTTCAGGGATTGCAATCCTTAGATTGCATCTGCCGAAACCGAGTTTCTTTACAATTTCAACATCGGCTTTAGTTTCGCGCAGTACATCTTCGCCCACAATTCCAAGCTCAGCAACACCATCCTGAACATATTCGGGAATATCATCATCCCGCAAGAAAAGCAAATCTAACTTGAAATTTCTAACGCTAACAACTAATCGGTCGTTAAATTTTTCTATATCAAGATTGCAATTCTTCAACAGTTGGAGTGAACTATCGGACAATCGCCCGCTTTTTTGAACAGCTAATTTTATATTCCCGTTTGGACTTTTCATATAACTCCTTATAAAATAAAAAACCCGGTCGGCGCCGGGTTCAGTTCAATTTCTATTAAAATTAATATAACTCACAGTCGCCCGGGAAAAGGATAATAATGGTGGTGATGTGTTGTTATAATGTTTTTCATACGTGGAGCAAAGATAAGAATTATAATTTTAATGTCAATTTTTATAAGCAGTATTTAAAAATATTTATCCGTAAAAAATTATATTCATTCGGAAAGATTAATCTTAATGCCATTCTAAAATAAAAAAGCTATTTTTGAATCAATAAATATCAAGTTTAATTAAATATTAACACCCTTTGTTAATAGAAAGTTTAAAGACAAAATGAAAGATCATAAAAAATTGGATTTTCAAACCAAATGCGTACATTCCGGCATAGACGAATATGAATACGGCTCGGTTGTACCGCCGATTTATCAAACATCAACATTTAAATTTAGGTCTGCGCAGCACGGTGCTTCGCTTTTTGCAGGTGAAGAGAAAGGATACATTTATACAAGAATGTTAAATCCAACAATTCAAGCAATGGAAGATGCAATTGCTGAACTTGAAGGCGGACATAAAGCTCTCGGCTGTGCAAGCGGAATGGCGGCTGTTCATACAATATTTGCAAGTTTAACTCAAGCCGGTGATCACGTTGTTTGTTCATCTGCTGTTTACGGACCAACAACAACTTTACTGAACACAATTATGAAAAAGTTTGGCGTTGAAACATCATTTGTTCATACTGCAAATCTTGATGAAGTTGAAAAAGCAATTAAGCCAAATACAAAAGTTGTTTATGTGGAAACACCCGGCAATCCAACACTTTGTATTTCGGATCTGGAAGCTATTTCAAAAATTGCCCATCAGCATAACGCAGTTGTTGTTGTTGATAACACATTTATGAGTCCGGCTTTACAAAATCCTATTGCGTTTGGCGCAGATGTTGTGATGCATAGTTTAACAAAATTTCTAAATGGTCATGCAGATGTTGTTGGCGGAATAATCGTTGTAAAAGATGAACCAACTTATTTACATTTTCGCAAAACGCTTAATCAACTTGGCGGCGTTATTGATCCTTTTAATTCATTTCTTGTTCATCGCGGACTAAAAACTCTTTCTATCAGAATGGAGCGGCACTGCGAAAATGCGCAGAAAATTGCCGAGTGGTTGGAACATCATCCGTTAGTTGAGTCAATCCGTTTTCCTGGATTAAAAACCCATCCTCATTATGAAGTTGGCTTGAAACAGCACAAAGGTGCTGGCGGAATGATTACCATCGAATTAAAAGGTGGAATTGAAGCTGGCAGATTGATGATGAACTCGGTAAAACTTTTTCAACTTGCCGTTAGTCTGGGCGGTGTTGAAAGCCTTATTCAGCATCCCGCAAGTATGACGCATTTTTCTATGGGCAAAGACGCGAGATTAGTCGGAGGAATTACAGATGGACTTGTTCGTATTTCTGTTGGAATTGAAAATGTAAACGATCTAATGGCTGATCTTGAACAGGCGCTAAAAAAAGTTGCAGAATCGAAATTAATTGAAGTACACGTTTAGAATAGAGATATTTTTTCTTCATCCAAAAAGAAAATCATTTATACAAAATTGAGGCTGTCTCAAAAGTACGTTTAAGTCAACCTGAACTTGTTTCAGGTTCTAATTTTATTCTAAAATCAAAGAATTAGATTCCGAAATAAATTCGGAATACACTTTTGAGACAGCCTCTTTTAATTTTAAATATACTGGTATGATTATGGCTTTGTGTTTTATAAAAAACAAGGAGATAATCATGAAAAATTTAATCTTACTTTTAGCAATTGCACTTTCGAGCAATTATTTATCTTATGCACAAAGAAATCCGAGCACAGGAAGAGAACCTGCCTCTGATAGGATAGATAGAGTTGGAGGCAGCGGAAATCACTACAGAAATCCGGAAGTAATACGAGAACCTATAAAAACACCGATACAAGAAAATCCTCCAAGTCCACCAGCATATAACCCTCCAGTTGATAATTATAATCCTTCGCCAGATTATCCTCCAACTAATCATCCGATAGATGGTCCACACTGTCCAATTAACAATCCAGAACCGCCCATTATATTAGTCCCTATTCCTGCTCCATCCTTAACTGAATTGCCATTGCCTGAGGTTTTTGAAATCGGGATGAATAAATTTAATAGTGAGGAATATGAAGAGGCGATTGATTGTTTTAGTATTTTGATTGAGAACGATCCGCTTGATTCATCGCTTTATATTTTAAGGGGTAAAGCATTTCATAATCTTGAAAATTTTGAGCGTGCAAAAAAAGATTATCTAACTGCAATAAAAATTTCTTCTGTTTACGATGAGGCTTATTATTACTTAGCTTTAACTGAATTACGACTTGAAGAAAACGAAAAAGCTATTAAACATTTTCAAATGGCTGCCGAGCTTGGCAACAAAAACGCTGCAAGTATTCTAAAGAAATATTTTTGATATTTTTTCAATTTATTAAGCGGGATGATTTATTGTTGAATTATCATCACTAATCCCGTTTTGCTTATCTTGCCTAAAGCCTGATTTTCCTGCCATTCACCGATAAATATTATCCTTTCGCCGATTTTTGTTTTCACCATCACTATCTTTGTATTAGATTTCCGCCAGAAAAACAGTATATCTTTTTAAGGAACAGAAAATGGAAGACAAAAATAAAACAACAGACAAAAGAGTAATACTCGGCAGTCTTTTAATTGGACTGGGTGGATTATTCTTTCTCGATTCTCTTGATATATTTCAATTTGATATTGGCAGAGTAATTTTTAGCTGGCCCTTCTTTTTTATGATTATAGGAATGTACTTGCTGCTTAACTCCCCAAGAAAAATGCTTGGCGGCATTATGGCGGGTCTTGGATTTGTTTTCATACTGCCCAGAATTTTTCCTTCAATTGATTATGATGGATCAATTGTAGTTGCAATTTTTTTGATTGCTATCGGACTTTACATTGTACTCAATCAGAAAAAACGAAACGAACCAATAGATGATCTCGGGCAAATTTCAAGAGATGTTATTGATGAAGTCGCAATTTTTGGCGGCGGTACAAGAATAATTTCATCAGATAATTTTAAAGGCGGAAATATTACCGCAGTATTCGGCGGATCGGAAATTATTCTTAAAGGCTGCAAACTTGCCGAAGGCACGAATACAATAGACATTCTTGCAGTATTTGGTGGAACGACAATAATTGTTCCCAGTGATTGGACTGTAATTATGAATGTTACTTCCATTTTTGGCGGATTTTCGAACAAAAGCGTTAAAGATCCGAGCACAAATCTGGAGCAAAACAAAACTCTTATTATAAAAGGGCTTGTTGTTTTTGGCGGCGGCGAGTTAAAAACATACTTATAACAATCTGATATGTTTAATAATCCAATATTAAAAAGCACAAAGAGTTTTCTATTATACTTCCTCTTTGTGCTTTTGATTTCTATTTTATATATAAATCTTGTTTCCTTAGAAAGTAAGATTTCTTTAACCATAAAATTGGTTGATGGAATTACTTTTGGGCTTCTGCTGGCTGCTTTGGGCTTAAGTTTCTGGTTTTCTTCAAAGTATCTCTCCATAGATCAGAACCAAATTTCTAAAATAGTTTTAACGCACTTTGGCGGCGGAATACTTATTACACTTGTTTGGCTTGCACTCGGTTATTTTGCTATAATAAGTATAATTACTGATACAGATGCTTTTGATAATTTTTTCATCCAAACATTAAAATCCAGATTTATAATTGGCCTGCTTTATTATTTCTTGCTGACTGCTTTTTATTACATTGTTATTTACTATTTAGAGTTTCAGGAAAGGGCAGTTAAAGAAACCGAGTTGAAAAATCTTGTTACCGAAGCAGAACTTAGGTCGTTAAAGTTTCAGATTAACCCGCACTTTATTTTTAACAGCTTGAATTCAATAAGCGCTTTAACCGAAATAGACCCGAAAAAAGCAAAACAAATGATAATCAAACTCGCTGATTTTTTAAGATATACTTTAGCAAATAACGACAGACAAAATAATTCCCTTAATGAAGAACTAAAAAACATTAAAATATATTTGGATATCGAAAAAATAAGGTTTGATGATAAGTTTGAATATGTAGAAGACTTACATATTGATTGCGGAAAAGTTGAAATACCAAGTATGATCTTGCAACCTCTTTTTGAAAATGCTATAAAACATGCTGTTTACGAAACTCTTGATACAGTAACTATTAAACTAACCTGCCAAAAGTTAGATGATTTTCTAAAGATAAAATTATGCAATAATTTTGAGGGAGAATCTCATAAAAAAGGCGCGGGCGTTGGATTAAAAAATATTCGCGATAGGCTTTCTTTGCTATACAAACAGGATAATCTAATGGAAGTAAAAAAAGCTGATGGTATTTTTGAAGTGATTATTTATATTCCATTTGTCAATTAATAATATTAAAGATGTAATGTAAAAAGTACTTATTTGTGTTTATAGTGCCTATTTGATTTTTAATCAACTAAGGCAAAGACTAAATTTTATAAAATATGGTTGATTTAATTTACAAAGATGAATTCTATAAGATATTGGGAATATGTATGGAAGTTCATAGAAATCTGGGAAACGGATTTCTGGAAATTGTTTATAAGGATGCTTTAGAATTTGAATTTAAGAAAGCTAAAATTGAATATAAGCGTGAAAAAGAATTTGAAATAGTATACAAAGAAATTATACTTACCCATAAATATTTTGCTGATTTTATTATTTGTAATAAAATTATACTGGAAGTAAAAGCTGTAAGTGGAATTGTTGATGAGTTTATAAAAAGAACGATTAACTATTTGGCAGCTTCAAAATGCAAACTTGGGATAATTGTTAATTTTGGAGAAACTAAACTAACTTGGAAAAGAATAGTGCTTTAGTTCTTGAAAGTGTAACACTTTTTCTTCCGCCACTAATTTCACGAATTTTCACTAATCAGTTTTATTTGTATTAGCTATTGCAATTATTAGCTTATTTCTTTGCCTCGATTTTTAAGAATTTTCACTAATCAATTTTTTGTTTTTATTCGTGGTAATTAGTGTAATTAGTGTAATTAGTGGCTTATTCCTTTTTTATTATTTATTAAGTGGTTTTATGAGCAATAAAATAAAAATAATCATTATAGATGATGAATCACTTGCAAGGCAGATAACTAAAAATTACCTTGCAAACCGAAATGATATTGAAATACTAACCGAATGTTCAAACGGATTTGATGCGATAAAAAAAATCAACGAACTTAAACCCGATTTGATTTTTCTCGATATTCAGATGCCAAAACTAAACGGCTTTGAAATGCTCGAACTTATTGAGGAACCTCCTGCGATAATTTTTACAACTGCTTATGATCATTTTGCAATTAAAGCCTTTGAAGTAAATGCTATTGATTATCTTTTAAAACCATTCCCTGAAGAACGATTTACATCAGCGCTTAACAAAGCAATAGCGCAGCTTGGCGACAGGTTTCAACAAAACTCCGCAATTCAAAACATCATCAAACAACGAGATGAAAAAATTGAATTTCTTGAGAGGGTAGTGATTAAAGATTCGGGTAAGATAACAATAATTCCCGTTGAAGAAATAAAATGGATTGAAGCGCAGGACGATTATGTGCTGATCAATTCAGGCAAAGGAAGATTTCTAAAACAAAAAACAATGAAATACTTTGAAAATCATCTTAATGAAAATCAGTTTGTCCGCATACACAGATCGTACATAATTAATTTAGATTTTTTGCAGCACCTCGAACAAACAGACACAGAATCTTACAGGTTGGTTTTAAAAAACGGCAAAGAACTGCCCGTTAGCAAAACAGGATTAACAAAATTAAAATCAACATTGTAAGTCAACTTTACCAAGTAGATTAAATTCCCTTAAAAAACTTCTTGACTTTTAATTCCGTTGAGTTTAAGTTTTGAACGTTTGAAAAATTTCAAATGCTAAAAACTGAATGAATACCGAAGAAAAAATCAAAAAAGAACTAATCCAGAGATTTGGCGACGCTTACAAAGCTTTCGGATTAAGCAAATTAATGGGGCACATAATAGCGTTATTACTCTTCTCTCCCGAACCTTTATCGCTCGACGAAATAACAAAACATCTTGGAAGAAGCAAAGGACCAATAAGCCAAATAGTTAGAAGGCTACGCGATAAACGATTGATCCGCAAAGTATGGATGCATGGAAATAACAGAAAAGATTATTACGAAGTTGAACCTGAAGTGTTTGAACATGCTTTTAGAAACAATCTTGAATTGATAAAAAATAATTCCCGCATAGCAAAACAATTAAAAGAAAAAGTTAAATCCGCAAATAAAGATTCACTATCAACTGTTGATAAACGAATGGAAGAAATGGAAAACTTTTACGTTTTGATGGAAACACATTATAACAATTTTCTTACTGCGTGGGCTAAAGAAAGGGCAAAACTTTATAAATAAAAAAATTTCAATTGTCGTTTGATAATTTTCAAACATAACAAATTTAAGGAGATTAAATGAATAGATTAGAAAATAAAGTAGCTGTAATTACAGGCGGCGCACAGGGCATCGGGAAGGCTGCTGTTAAACGATTTGCTGAAGAAGGCGCAATTGTTGTTATATGGGATGTTAACGAGGATAAAGCTAACGTGGCAATAAATGAACTAAAATCCGTTAGTGATAAAATTGAATTTCAAAAAGTTAACGTAACAAGTATTGATTCTGTTACAAACGCAGCAAAACAAATAGCAGAAAAGCACAAAAAGATTGATATACTGATTAACAATGCTGGCATTACCCGTGATGCTTCATTTTTAAAAATGACATCCGAACAATGGCAGCAGGTTATTGATGTTAATTTAACCGGAGTTTTTAATTGTACAAAAGCTGTTACACCATTTATGGTTGAAAATAAATACGGAAAAATTGTTAACACTTCTTCGGTGGTTGGCTTGTACGGAAATTTTGGACAAACAAATTATGTTGCCACAAAATCCGGAATTATTGGAATGACTAAAGTTTGGGCGCGCGAACTTGGACGCAAAGGAATAAATGTAAACGCTGTTGCCCCCGGTTTTATTGCAACGGATATGGTTGAAACAATTCCTGAAAAAGTAATTGATTCGCTAAAAGAAAAAACCCCGCTCGGTAAACTTGGTGATCCGCAGGATATAGCTAATGCTTATCTTTTTTTGGTTAGTGATGAAGCTAAGTTTATTACAGGCGCTGTTCTTAGTGTTGACGGCGGTTTGGTTTTATGATTAGAAATGCGAAAATAATTTCTTCCGGAATGTTTGCGCCTGCAAATGTAGTTACAAACGCCTGGTTTAACTCATTACTTGGCGAAGATGTTGATACATGGCTGCGCGAAAATCTTACAATTAAAGAAAGAAGATGGTGCAATGAAAATGAATCAACTGCCGACCTTTGTGTAGAAGCTGCCAGGAAAATTTTATCAAGCGCAAAAGCAAAACCCGAGGATATTGATCTGCTAATAATTGCAACCGATACACCGGAATATATTTCGCCTTCAACTGCTTCTGTAGTTCAACATAGAATTGGTGCAATTAAAGCAGGCACATTTGATGTGAATACTGCTTGTGCGGGATTTGTTACCGCACTTGATATTGCGTCAAAATATATCCGTTCCGATAAAAAGTATAACAAAGTCCTTGTAATCGGCGCTTATGCTATGAGCAAGTACTTAAATTTACTTGATAAAAAAACAGTTACACTTTTTGCAGACGGCGCTGCGGGCGTTTTGCTTTCGGCAACAGATGAAGATTGCGGATTTCTTACGAGCAGCCTTTATACTGAAGGACAATATTGCGATTGGATGGGAATTTATGCCGGTGGAACTCATCAGCCTGTTAACGAGAAAGTTTTAGAGAATAAAGATCATCTATTAAAATTAGTTAAAAAATTTCCAAAAGAAATTAATCCGGCAACCTGGACGAGAATGATAAAGGAATCCTGCTCCGAATTAAACATCAAACCAACGGATATTAATCATTACTTCATAACTCAAATAAATATTAATTCTATTTGGGAAACACTTGATAATCTTGGCGTCGAAAGATCTAAAGGACATACGATTATGGAGAATTATGGCTACACAGGTTCCGCCTGCATACCAATGGCTTTTGATGACGCAAATAAAAAAGGATTAATAAAAAAAGATGATCTTGTTTTGTTTATCGGTTCTGGTGGTGGATTAGCTTTTGCGCTTTCAATTTTTAAAATGTAAAAACAATTTATGACGGCTTATTAGTTATGAATAATGCTTCAAATGAACTTGTTATTGCGGGATGGATGCTTGTAGCAGTTTATTGTGCTGTTACTTTATTCTTTGTAATACGCGGTGCACTAAAAATAAAAAACATAAATGATTACGCTGTTGGAAGTATAACATTCTCTCCTATTGCGGTTGGGTTAGCACTTGCCGCCGCAATGACGAGCGCCGCAACGTTTATCATCAATCCTGGTTTTATAGCATTTTATGGAATCAGCGGAGTTTTGTCGTACGCATTTGTAATGCCAATTGCTGCGATGACATCGCTGGTTATTTTAACAAAGGGATTTAGAAAACATGGCAGCAGTGTTAAAGCATTAACAATGGCGCAGTGGATTGGTACACGATATAAGAGTAAAGGTTACGCACTGTTCTTTGCATTTTTATCCTTACTGCTTATAACTTTTATTGTTTTGATTTGCGTTGGATTAACAAAAGTGCTTTCTAAAACTTTAAACGTTAGCGAACTTTCAGTTTTAATTGGGCTTGTTGTTTTTATTTTTGGTTATATGATGTTCGGCGGCGCTAATTCTATGGTTTACACAAACACAGTTCAGGCAATTATAATGATTGTTGTCGCTTTCATTTTACTTGGCTCGGGTTACGAACATTTTTCAAACGGCGTAAGCGGATTTTTAGATAAACTAAAAAATATTGACCCGAAACTTGTAACTATTCCAAACGAAAGCAGTTTTTTATTTAGAGATTATTTTGAAATAATTTTCTCGCAAATTGTAATCGGAGTTGCAATCGTTTGCCAGCCGCATATCATTACAAAATCTCTTTTGTTAAAAACAGATAAAGATGTAAATAAATATCTGACTGCAGGAATAATAACACAGATGCTATTCTTTCTTGTTGTTATTGCCGGACTATATGCACGTATTGAATTCCCTGATTTAACAGTTAACAGCGTTGCATTAAAACTTGATGGAGTAATTCCGGCTTATGTAGTGCGCGAGTTCCCAGTTTATTTTGGTTTGATTGTAGTACTTGGATTAATATCCGCAGGAATTTCCACACTCGAAGGTTTGATACAATCAGTTTCAACTACAATAACATCGGATATTATTAAGCCAATCTTTGGGAAGTTTTTCCCGTCTGATGAATCTAAAAATACATCAACTACCATTCTTGTTAATAGAATTGTAATTATTGCTATAGGGATTATTTCAATTTTTATTTCTTATGATCAACTAATCAATCCAAATTTAAGCGTTGGGATTTTTGCACAGAACGGCGTTTACGGATACTTTTCCGCTGCATTTGTTCCAATTTTATTTGGAATGTTTTTAAAAGATGCAACAAAGGCTTCCGTAATTTCCGCATCAGTTGCCGCTATTGTTGTTCATTTTAGTTTCTTTTACGGAAACATTAAAGTTCCTTTCAGTATTGCCACCGGACAAAATCCGGGTGTTGCTGGCGCGGTTGCAATTTCTGTTTCGATTATTGTGGGCGGATTAGTTTATTTCTTTACAAGGAAAAAAGCCAATGCATAATTTTCAAACTGATTGGCTTGTTATGTGGGCAAAATATACGCCCAACAGGATGTTCTTGCGTGAGCATCAACGAGATTTGCAATGGACTTATTCTAATTTTAACTGCCGCACAAATGCATTGGCAAATTATCTTGTTGATCAATATAAAATCAAAAAAGGCGATCGGATTGCAATCTACTCCAAAAATAAATCCGAACATGTTATACTTTTTCTTGCGTGCATAAAGATTGGCGCAATGCTCGTTCCGCTTAATTTTAGATTGATGCCGCGCGAACTTGATATTTTAATTAACGATGCAGAGCCTAAACTATTTTTTTATGATGAAGAGTTTAATGATCATATTTCAAAACTTACTTCGCTTTCCAAAGTTGATGTTGTTAACTCTTTAGATGAAATAACAAAATTTCTTTTGGAAGATAAAATCACATCTGATTATACCGCCAAAGAAATTTTTACAGAAAATGATGCCGTGATGATTCTTTACACTGCCGGAACTACAGGCTTATCCAAAGGCGTTATCATAACTCATAAAATGCTTTTCTGGAATTCGATCAATACAGGTTTGCGGCTCGATCTTCATTCGAGCGATCATACACAAAGTTTTGCACCGTTTTTTCATACAGGCGGATGGAATGTTTTATTCACTCCATTTCTACATCACGGCGCCTCACATACTTTGCTTACACAATTTGATGCCGATTTAATTTTAAAGTTGATGGAAAAAGAAAAAACATCAATACTTTTTGGCGTTCCAACAATGCTGCAGATGATGGCTGATTCACCAAACTTCCAAAAAGTTGATTTGTCTTCGGTGCGTTATGCAATTGTTGGCGGAGCGCCAATGCCGATTCCGTTAATAAACATGTGGCATCAAAAAGGTGTTTTTATTCGGCAGGGATTTGGATTAACGGAAGTTGGACCAAATTGTTTTTCACTTCATCAAGATGATGCGATAAGAAAAAAAGGCTCGATTGGTTTTCCAAATTTTTACATTGATGCAAAAATTATGAGCGCCGACAATAATGAGTGCAGCGATAATGAAGTTGGCGAGTTATGCTTAAAATCTCCTGTTGTTACACCGGGTTACTGGAAAAAGGAAAAAGAAACAAACGAATCAATTACAGATGGCTGGTTTCATACCGGCGATTTAGTTACACGCGATGATGACGGCTACTTTTATGTAGTTGACCGGAAAAAGAATATGTATATAAGCGGCGGCGAAAATGTTTTTCCCGCTGAAGTTGAATCCTATTTATACACAAATGATAAAATAAAAGAAGCTGCCGTTATCGGAGTAGCCGATGAAAAATGGGGCGAAGTTGGAAAAGCATATATTGTTATAAAAGATGAGTATTCATCAACAGAAAAAGAGATGATAGAATTTTGCAAAGGAAATCTTGCGAAGTATAAAATTCCTAAGTATGTGGAGTTTTTGCCTGTGCTGCCAAAAAACGATGCAGGCAAAATTGATAAAAAGAAATTGATTCAAATACACAATAGCTCAATAAATAAATAATTTCATTAAATCAAAGGAGAAAAAAATGAAAAAATTATTTGCTCTCGCGCTAATATTTAGCGCAGTTACGTTCTTTACCGGTTGCAGCGATGAAGACACTGTAACTCCTCCAGCACCAACTTATAAAATTTCCGGTACTGTTACCGATGCAAGTGGAAATTTTTTATCAGGTATAAAAGTTAGGCTTACCGGCGGAAAAACAGATTCAACAACTACGGATGCAACAGGTAAGTATTCGTTTACAGGTCTTGCAAGCGGCGGTACGTTTACACTAACTCCTGTTTCTGCTGATTATGATTTTGAACCTGTCAGTAAAAACTCAGCAAATCTTTCAGCCGATGTTGTATTAGATTTTGGAGCAAAAGATGGTATAACAGGATTATGGGTTTCTGCAGGCACCAATGTTGCCCCGCTTATAGACCTTATTTTTGGAGGCGTTGGCGGTGTTGATACTGTTTATGCAGAATTTTTCGCCAACAAATCATATAGTGTAAAGCAGGTTAACGGCAACGGAACAATTATTAATTATACAGGAACAATAACTAACGCTAAAAGCACTGTTGGAAAAATCTATACAATTATTACAAATCAAAGTACTCCTTCAGTAGCTACATCCGAAGGAATTTATGAAATTGACCGTGCTCAAAATCCAGATTTTATGCAATATGAAATCGTGCTTACATCAGGAACCCAAAACGTGCCTCCAACTCCTACAAGTGGATTCGGAAGTACAAATGGCGGCGCTTTCGGAACACAAAATGTTCAGAAATATGTTAGAGCTAGATAATAATTTAATTTGAGGATGGGATTATCTCATCCTCTTTTTTTCAAAGGTAAGAAGATGAAAACATTCAAAATATTTATCATTAGTCTTCTGTTATGCTCGGCTGCAACTGCCCAGCAAATGTGGAATTTTGACGACCATAAAGTTCCGCCTGATCCTATTAATGAATTTCAGGCATTTGTTTATTTTTACAATCATACAGTTAGTCAAAATTATTTTGCAAACAATGATCTTCTTAAAGGACAAATTGTTGGCAGATTATTCAGTAGCAATACAACCACAACAGGTGCATCAGCTTTTTATTTTGAGCAAAGACTAATTCCATTTTTTATTTATCAACCAAAACTTCTTAATGGTAAAGCAATATTAAGAGCATCTTTTGAAATTGACTGGACATGGGGAGATGCTTCTTACGGAGCAGGAGGTAATTTTGGTTCCGCATTCAGCGCAGATCAAGTAAATATTCAAACTCAAAATATTGAATTAGAATTAATTCCATGGAAAACATGGGCTGTTAATATTGGCTTACAAAGATTATTCGACACACCTTACAATCCATACAGAACATTGGTAACTACTATGACAAATACTTCTTACAGACTAATGTACTGGGGCAGCGATGCAGTAGGTATTTCTGTCAGAAATGATCAGGATTTTTCAAGATTCAAAGCAGGCTATTATCAGCTTTACGAAAATAATGTTCATCAAAATGATGACGTTACTCTTTGGGAAGTTATGTACGAAAGAGACCTAACTCCAACCTGGCGTCAGGGATTATCTTTCTGGTATGTTTATGATAGAGCTAACGGCGAAGGCGGCGTTTCTGTTTTGGGGCAGGGTTTGAATAGTATGCTTAATGATTACAACGGTACTTTCAGATTTAAATTGGGCGGCTTGCCGTATAAAGCCGACTTGATGTGGTTTGGAACTTATGGTAACATCAATCCGGAGTTTACACTTGGCAGATGGAGTTTAAATGCTTTTGCCAATGCAAATTTCGGAACTGTTAAAACCGAAAAGCAAGGATCATATTCAAAAGCAGCCGATGTTTTAGGTGTGGGCGGTAATTTAAGAACAGGTTATAAATACGGTCAAACTTCAGATGATGTGGTTACACTTGATATTCTTTTTGCTTCTGGAGATAAAAACGGAATTGAAGATGAAAAATATTCCGGCGTAATTACAGGCAATACTTATGGATCACCCGGTGGACTGAACATCAGTACAGGTGCTTATATTTTATACCCGCATGGTAATGTTGTAAATCGCTACATAGCTGCAATCAGCGATCTTTCAAATACCGGATTAGGACAAATAGGCGGTACTTTGAATTTTTCCAGATCAGTAATACCAAACAAGCTTTCCGCTAAAATAGGTATTGCAGCAGCTCAAAGCCTTTATAAACCTGAAGATGGCGGCAAAATGGTGGGAACTGAATTAAATTTTAAAGTGAGTTATCAGCCGGCTGTATTTATGAATATTGAACTTCACGGAGCTTATCTGTGGCTTGGCAATTTTTATGATAGCCCTATTATGAATGGTAATGTAACCGAAAGACCTGAAAACCCTTATACAGCTTTTTTGCTGTTTAAATGGTTAATGTTCTGATATAATTAAAAACGAGTTTAATATGAAAAAAATAATTTTACTTATACCTGTTATTATTCTTTATATCTCAGGATGTTCCCCTTACCCCGATTTACAAAAAATCGAGTTTGATGAATTAAACTACCCTTTTACTGTTAAAAACATTCAACTTAACGAAAGTTTAAACCTCGCTTACGTGGATGAAGGCAAAGGTGAACAGACTATCATTTTTATTCATGGTCTTGGTAGTTATTTACCTGCATGGAAAAATAATGTTGAAGTTCTAAAAAATAATTATAGATGTATTGCAATTGATCTTCCGGGTTACGGAAAATCTTCAAAGGCAATTCATGAAGGCACTATGGATTTTTATGCAGATGTAGTTAAAAACCTTATGGATAAACTTCAGATAAAATCTGCTGTTATTGCCGGTCATTCGATGGGTGGACAAATTGCAATAGTAATGTCTTTAAAATATCCCGACTATGTTAGCAAATTAATCCTGGTTGACCCTGCGGGATTTGAAACTTTTAATGAAGGACAAAAAGAGTGGTTCCGGAGTGTAATGACAGTAACAGGAGTTAAGAATACAAATGCTCAACAAATTAGGGCTAACCTGACTGGTAATTTTTATAACTTGCCAGATGATGCCGAGTTTATGATAACCGACCGTATTGCTATGCGTGGAGCTAAGGAATTTGATAATTACTGCCACGCTGTTGTTCGATCTGTTAAGGGCATGGTAGATCAACCTGTTTATGATTTTCTTCCCGACATAAAACAGGAAACTCTTATTATGTTTGGTGAAAATGATAACCTGATCCCAAATCCGTACTTAAACGGAGGCTTAACTGAAGATATTGCAAACATCGGAAAGGAAAGAATCCCAAACAGCAAACTAGTAATCGTCCCAAATTGCGGACACTTTATGCAATTTGAAAAACCGGATGAATTTAACAAAGCTGTTTTAGATTTTCTTAAATAGCATAATCCTCTGTGGTTCTCTGTGCTTCTCCGTGTAAGAATTATTTTCTCACGAAGAAGCACCGAGAAGACACAGAGATGCACAGAGAAACTGATTTTTTTATGAGCAGTATCTTCAATCAACTCACATATCCTTTCCCTGTAAAATTTATAGAGATAAACGAATATAACATCGCTTATATTGATGAAGGCACTTCGCAAAATACACTGCTTTTTATACACGGGCTTGGCAGCTACTTAAAAGCGTGGGAAAGAAATATTCCAGAATTAAAAAAACATTTTAGGTGCATCGCTTTAGATTTGCCCGGGTACGGAAAATCAAGCAAGCAAATTCACTCCGGTGAAATGACTTTTTATACCAGTTTCCTTTATAATTTTATTGCAAAGCTTGAGCTGAAAAATATTTCACTTGCAGGTCACTCAATGGGCGGACAAATTACAATTTCTTTCGCATTAAAATTTCCGTATAAAATAAATAAAATAGTTTTAGCTGCGCCCGCAGGTTTTGAATCTTTTGAACATAAAGATATTGAGTGGATTAGAAAAAACATTTCACCGCAAATTCTTTACAATTCATCCGATCATCAAATAAGATTAAACTATCTTTATAATTTTTACAAAATGCCTTTGGAAGCCGAACAAATGATTGCAGATAGAATTGCAATTAAAGATGATGATGAATTTTCAAATCATTGCAACGTAGTTTCAAACTCACTATTTGGATTATTGAATTCGCCAATATTTAATCAGTTGAACGAAATTAATATCCCAGCACTAACTTTATTTGGATTGAACGACTTACTTATCCCTAACAAATTTCTACATCAAACAACAACAAAAGAAATTGCCGAAGTTGGAGCTGGAGAAATAAAAAACAGCAAACTTGTTTTGCTAAATGAGTGCGGACATTTTTTGCAGTATGAAAAACCGGATGAATTTAACTCAGAAGTAATTTCATTCTTTCGATAGTTTATAAAAAAATCGTCACTCACTTCTCAAAAGCAAACCAGATTTTAATTTTTTCCAATTCGCTTCCGTTTGCAGTGTGATGAAAAAATTCATTCTTTGTTTTATCGTAGATGTAATCTTTGCTCCAGTTGCTTATGTTTTCAATAATTTGCTTCAATCCGTCAATCACAATATTTAATTCTTCGTTTGTCATTGTTGGATGAATAGACATTCTAACCCAGCCGGGTTTTTCAGAAAGATCGCCGCGATCAATTTTATCTGTAATCTCTTTAGAATGATTAGGATCAACGTGCAGTAAATAATGCCCGTAAGTTCCTGCGCATGAACAGCCGCCGCGCACCTGCACTCCAAATCTATCATTAAGCAGTTTTACAATTAAGTTGTAGTGAATGTTATCAACATAAAATGAAATTGCGCCAAGCCTGTGTTTGATATTTCCGGCAAGAATATGAAGCGAAGGAATTTTATTCAATCCCTCAAAAGCAATATTTGTAAGTTCATCTTCTCTGATGCGAATTTTTTCAACTTTCATTTCATCTTTTAATTTTATACAAAGCGCCGCTTTGATTGTTTGAAGAAATGCCGGAGTGCCGCCGTCTTCACGCGCTTCAATGTTCGCAACAAATTTGTGCTGCCCCCAAGGATTTGTCCAATCAACTGTTCCGCCACCCGGTAAATCAGGAATTTTATTTTTATAAAGTTTGGAATCAAAAATTAAAACGCCAGGTGTTCCTGGTCCGCCAAGAAATTTATGCGGTGAAAATAATACTGCGTCTAACTTTGCATCGGCATCTGCGGGATGCATATCAATCTTTACATAAGGTGCGGCGCAAGCAAAATCAACAAAGCAAAATCCATCGTATTTATGAATGAGTTTTGCTAATTCATAGTATGGTGTTTCAATTCCTGTAACGTTAGATGCAGCGGAAAATGCGCCGATTTTTAGTTTACGATCTTGATGTTGTTCTAACTTTATTTTGAAATCATTAAGATCAACCAAACCATCTTCAGTTGGGTTTATAACAACAACATCGGCTATTGTTTCAAGCCAAGTGGTATGATTTGAGTGATGTTCCATGTGCGTAATAAATACAACCGGTTTTAGTTCGGATGGAAGTGAAACATAACCTACAAGTTGTTCGGGAATTTTTAGCCCAAGTAATCTCTGGAACTTGCAAATAACAGTAGTCATTCCGGAGCCTGCTAAAATTATCACATCATCTTTGTCTGAATTAACATGTTCTTTAATAATTTTTTGTGCCTCGTGATAGGCAAGTGTCATCGTTGTGCCAGTTACACTTGCTTCGGAATGTGTGTTACCAACAAGCGGTCCAAAATTTTCCAGCAGTTTTTCTTCGATGGGTTTATACAGTCTTCCGCTGGCAATCCAGTCGGCATAGATAATTTTTTGTTTGCCAAACGGCGTATCAAATGTTTGATCTATGCCAATTACATTTTGCCGGAATCTATCAAAATATTTTTCTAATTCACTCATATAAAAACCTGAACTTTGTTGTTCTAAATATAATAATTTGCGATATGCTATTCATTGAATTTTTTAGTTTAGCCAATTTCACTAAATTGTAAACAAAAAATAATAACCATTAAAATTTTCTATGAAAAACTTTTACAGAGCGTTTTTTATCCTGCTGTTTTTATTAAGCAGTCTTTTATTTATTTATCCACAAAATAAAAATTATGATTTTTCTGAGGTTGAAAAAGTCATAGCAAAAGCAATAAATGATAAAGCCTTTCCCGGCGCAGTTGTTTTGATTTGGAAAGACAATAAAACCCGATATGAAAAAGCTTACGGTAATTTCACTTACGAAAAAGATTCAAAAAAAGTTACAACAAATACAATTTATGATCTTGCATCTCTCACAAAAGTAGTTGCTACAACAACCGCAACTATGATTTGCTATGACAGAAAACTTTTTTCGCTTGATGATAAGGTTGTAAAATATATTCCTGAATTTGGAGTAAACGGAAAAGAAAACATTACAATCAAAAATTTATTACTGCACAATACAGGCTTGCCGGCGTGGAAAAAATTTTATGAAAGAGATTTGAAATACGATGAAGTGCTGGATGAAATTTATTCATCTGAACTTGAATATGAAACGGGAAGTAAAATGGTTTATTCCGATCTTGGAATAATAACGCTCGGAAAAATTATTGAAAAGGTTTGCGGTAAGCCGCTTGATGTGTTTTGCAATGAAGAAATATTTATTCCGCTAAAAATGGAAACAACATTTTACAATCCAGAAAATGCTATAAAAAAATTCTGCGCACCAACAGAAATTGATAATTACTGGCGCAACAAAACTTTGCAGGGCGAAGTTCATGATGAAACATCTGCAATGTTAAACGGAATTGCAGGGCATGCAGGTTTGTTTTCAATTGCATCGGATATTGCAAAACTTATGGCAGTTCTTATGAACGATGGTAAACTTGATGGGAAACAATTTATAGATAAAAATACAATCAAACTTTTTACAACAAAATACAGCGATCAAAGTTCACGCGCACTTGGATGGGATACAAAATCGGAAACAGGTTCTTCGGCAGGCGATTTCTTTTCTCCAAATTCATTTGGTCATACAGGCTTTACGGGAACATCAATCTGGGTTGATCCCGAAAGAAATCTTTTTGTTGTGTTTTTAACAAACAGGGTTTATCCAACACGAGACAATCCTAAAATTCAAAAAGTTAGACCTGAACTTCATAACGCTATTATCAACTCAATCGAATAGAAAATTTTATTAATGTCATTTAGAATATTTTTAATAAGCTGCATTGTTTTAATTACAGCAGTTGTTGCAATTAATATTTATAACAGTAAAATTATAAGTCAAATTTCTATTTCGGGAAATAGTAAAAACCGGAATGAGAAAATTATCAGTATAAAATATCCGTCAGTGTTTGATCTAAATGATGCAGATAAAGAGCTCGTTAAAAGTGCTTTGGCTAAAATGTCTGTTTATGAAAAGTGCGCGCAGCTTGTTATGCCGATTGTATATCGTAAAGATTTACACCCCGCAACTAAAGGTTACAAAGAAATGCTTGACCTTGTTCGCAATTACGGAATTGGCGGCATTGTAATTTCAACTGGTGATTATAAAGGCGTTGTGAATTTAATAAATGAAATGCAAAACAATGCAGAAATTCCATTATTGTTTGCCGCTGATTTTGAGAACGGCTTGGGAATGAGAATTGATGAAATGGTTTCTTATCCGCATAGCATGGCAATCGGCGCAACAGGAAATTCTGATTATGCTTTCCAGACGGGCAAAATGATTTCCTCATCTTGCAAAATGATTGGTATAAATACTCTCTTTTCACCGGTTGCGGATATAAATGAAAACGCTAAAAATCCAGTAATAAATCTCCGATCTTATTCTGAAGATCCAATAGTTGTTTCGGAATTTTGTAAATCGTTTATTCTTGGAGCAAAGGAAAATAAAGTTTTAACAACCGTTAAGCATTTCCCGGGTCATGGCAATACCTCAGCGGATTCGCACGATGAATTGCCTTTGATAACAGGGAAAAAAAGTACGCTGTTAAAAAAAGAACTGCGTCCATTTGAAGTTTCAATTAAAGCCGGCGTTCATTCTGTAATGACGGGACACTTAGAAATACCTGCTTTAGAAAGCGAAAATAAATTACCAGCTTCATTATCATATTCCATTGTAACGGAGTTTCTTAAAAACGAACTTGGATTTGACGGTTTGATTATTACAGACGCATTGAATATGAAAGCAATTACAAATAAGTATTCTGCCGGCGAAGCCGCAATTAAAGCTTTCAATGCGGGCAACGATATTTTGCTAATGCCTGATGATACTAAACTTGCAATTGAGGCATTGTATAATGCTGTTAACAACGGAAGTATTAAAACAGAAAGATTAAATCAAAGTGTTGCAAAAATTCTTTCTGCAAAAGTATGGCTTGAGCTTCTTCCTAAAGTAAAAACAAATAATACTCAATTTGAAAGCGCTACTAATCTGACTGCTGAAAATAGGCTTGCAAAAGAGATCGCAGAAAATTCTTTAACCATACTTAAATTGGATACACTTTCTAATGGTTTTAAAATTGATAATGCGAAAGAAACACTACTTCTCTCAATATCAAACCGGAAATCATTCAGTAACACGCACTTTACTGATATAGTTAACAAAAAATATCCGTCAATCAAAACAAATATTCTTAACAGTAAAACAAAGAAAAAAGAATATAAGTTAATTCAATCAGCAATTGAAGGAAGTAAGAAAGTTATTGTTGCTTTAAATGTTTCGAGCAGCAAACAAACAAATAACGGAAATCTTTTAAAAGAGCAAATCGAATTGATTGAACAGATTATTGCGCAGGATAAAGAGTTGATTATAATAAATTTTGAAAATCCATATTTAGCATCGCAATTTCCAAAAGTAAAAAATTATATATGCACATTTAGTAATTCGGAGGCATCGCAGGAAGCAGCATTAAAATTTCTTGAAGGAAAATTAACCGCGAAGGGAAAACTACCTGTAAGCATTCCGAAAACGCCTTTTGTTATTGGTTATAAATGGGATCACTGAATTATCTATTTATCGTTAGATTTTATAAATGATAATACTCTTCAACAAACCGTTTAATGTTCTCTGCCAGTTTACAGATAAAGAAGGACGAAAAACTTTAGCTGATTTTATTAACATTCCTAATATCTATCCAGCCGGCAGACTTGATTACGATAGTGAAGGACTTGTAGTTTTAACGGATGATGGCAATGTTCAAAACATTATCTCCGATCCAAAACATAAACTTGCTAAAACATATTTTGTTCAGATTGAAGGAATTCCAGATGTAAATAGTTTATCAAAACTTGAAAAAGGAATTTTGTTAAAAGACGGAATAACAAAACCTGCAAAAGCAAAATTGATTGACACACCAAAAATTGAAGATCGAAATCCACCGATAAGAGTAAGGAAAAATATTGCAACTTGTTGGATTGAATTAACAATTACAGAAGGACGCAACAGGTAGGTGCGAAGAATGACTGCCGCAATCGGGCATCCTACTTTAAGACTTGTAAGATATTCTATCGGAGATTGGAATATTGAAAATTTAGAATCCAGCGCGTGGAGTATTGCTCTTAAATGAGTAAATATTTTATATCAAATAAAATTCGTTTCTAACAAAATCAATAACTCATATTATTCAATTTTACTTTGCCGCGAAAAATCCAGTATATGCTTATTGTGTAAGCCAATACAAATGGTATTCCGCTCAGTGCAATTATCAGCATTATTTCTAATGTCTTTTGCGATGAAGCAGAATTATAGATTGTTAAACTATTTGCTGCATCGTTTGAGGCTAAAACTATATTTGGAAAAATTCCAAATGCAAATAAGGAAAGAATAGCCGCAATTGATGCACAGGATGAAAGAAATGCTAAGAACTCTTTTCCTTTAGAAATTTCTCTGGGAATGTTTGCAATTGCAAGCATGTTAAGTAAAGCAAGAATAAATAACGGCGGAAATTCTTTAAAGTGTTTAATCATGTGTGGATAATAAATAAGCGTTGCCATTGTTGTAGTAATGTAGCAAATGATAAAAAATATTATCGTGTTGTTTACCCAGCTCCTTAATTTTATTTGCAGTTCGCCTTCTGTTTTCATCACTCCGTAAATAGCGCCGTGCATTGTAAACAAAGCAACCGTTGTAATACCAACAAGAATTGTATAAGGATTTATTAAACTAAGAATTGTTCCGCTAAATTCTTTATCTGCGCCAATCGGAATACCTGTAACAATATTGCCGATAGTTACCCCAGCAATAAAAGCAATAAGAACACTTGCAACGCTAAAAGCAACATCCCACATTTGACGCCACCATTTCATAGGGCGTTTACTTCTAAACTCAATTGCAACAGCACGAAAGATTAGCATAAAAACTAAAACCATAATAGCATCATAAAAGCCGGAAAATACAGTTGCATAAACATGCGGAAAAGCTGCAAACAATGCGCCGCCGCCTGTTACTAACCAAACTTCGTTGCCATCCCAAACAGGTCCGATTGAGTTTAGCATTATTCTTCTTTCGAGATCATCTTTTACAAAAAGATGAAGCGCACCAACTCCAAGATCAAATCCATCAAGTATTGCATAACCAACTAACAATATTCCTATCAAGAAAAACCATATTGTATTTAGATCAAATGTAATTTCCATTTTAAACCTTATCGTTTTAAGATTTTGGATGCCCGATTTCAGATGGTATTTCATCAGAATCTTCGGGTCCGTGTTGAATTTTTTCGTTCAAAAGATAAATGAAAAGAATAAACAAGCCGGCGTAAATAAGAGTAAATAGAATAAGTGAAAACCAAACCTGCCCGGCTTCAACGGCTTTTGATAATCCTTCGGAAGTTCTTAACAAGCCGTAAACTATCCACGGTTGTCTTCCAACTTCGGCGGTAATCCAGCCAACCTGATTAGCAATTTGCGGAAGTAAAACCGAAAAAATAAAAATCCAGAGTACCCACTTTCGTTTGAAAAGTATGCCGCGCCACCACAAAAACAAACCAAGAAAACTAATACCGATTAAAGTAAAACCTATTGCTACCATTAAATGATATGACTGAAAAACAATATTTACAGGCGGTCTATCATTTTCTGTAAAAGAATTTAAACCTGTAACTTTTGTTTCAGTATCCCATCCGATTAAATAACTTAACATTCCGGGAATTGCTATTCCGAAATTTACTTGCTGTTTATCTTCATTAACCCAGCCGAATAAATACAATGGAGCATTTGTTTGATCATCAAACACAGCCTCCATTGCTGCAAGTTTTGCTGGCTGATTTTTGCCAACACCAACAGCGCTTTGATGCCCTGTAAACAATTGAAACAATGACGCAATGGCTGCTACAACAAGCGCAATTTTAATTGATGCTTTTGCAAACCTTATATGTCTATCTTTTAAAAGATAATATGCACTAACGCTTATAACTAAAAATGCACCGGCAAGCCAGCAGCCTGATAGAACGTGACTCAATCTTTCAATTGAAGATGGATTGAATACCATTGCCCAAAAGTCAACAATCTCGGCGCGCGCATTTATTCCTTCGCCAACTACATGAAAACCCGCGGGAGTTTGCTGCCAAGAATTTGCAACAACAATCCAAACTGCGCTGAACATTGAACCAAGTGAAACCATTAATGTTGAAAAGAAGTGCATTTTTGGACCAACTTTATCCCAGCCAAAAACAAGCAGGGCAAGAAAACCTGATTCTAAAAAGAAAGCGAAAATTCCTTCTGCAGCTAATGCGCTTCCGAAAACATCTCCAACAAAACGCGAGTAAGTTGCCCAGTTTGTACCAAACTCAAACTCCATTACAATTCCTGTTGCTACACCGATAGCAAAAGTTAAAGCAAAAACTTTAACCCAAAATTTTGTCATTCGTTCAAAAAATTTGTCCTTAGTTTTAAGATACATTGCTTCCATCGCCACAAGAATAACACCAAGCCCAATACTTAGCGGTGGATATATGTAGTGAAAAGCAATTGTAAATGCAAATTGTATTCTTGATAGTATTTCTACATCCATTTTAAAACCTATGTAACTACTTTTTAATTACTAAATAAAAGCTCATTAAAACACTTTAAGATTTGTTTTCAAATAATTTTAATTTATCTGCAAAGTCAGCAGCAAATTTATTTATCATATCAGCCGCTTGACTGTTGCCAGTAGAATTTTTGTAAGTTTCAGCAAGCTTAACAATGATCTGATGGAAATGAATATTCATTTCTTCAACAAGCATTTCTTTAGTCCATAAATCAATACCGAAAGTAACTTTATCCTGTTTATCCCAGATGGAGAGCAATAAAGTTTTTGATTCTTTAGTTCCCTCAAATCCTGCATCATCTGCTTGCCATTCTATTTTATCGGGTAGATTTTTTTCATCAAGATGAACTGTAAATTTTATTTGTGATTGTTTACTCATAATTATTTCATTTAATATTTTTTATAAACTGCAAAACCATCTTTAACAATTTTATCGTTTATGTTTATAAATTTATCTTTTGTTTCTTCTAACCAAATTTCCGCAAGATACCTGCCGAATTTTTCTTTTTTGTCCTTTATCGTTTCAACTATAACTTCTTTATCCAGCAAAATAGATTTAAGATAGTCGCGGCTTTTTAAGCCTTTTGTTTTTTCTTTGCCTGTAACTTCGGGTGCATTTATTCTGTTGAGACGAAGTTTTTCACCATTAAGCCAAGTATGTAAGCCAAGATCAATATTGGCAGTACAGGTGTCGCCATCGTAAACGGAAATGATTTTTGCTTTATAATGATAGAGTAAATTTTTCATTCAGTTACCTTTTGATTTTATTTACTTCGAGTTATTTTAGCACAGTGTAAAATTAACAGGAATAATCTTGAAAGCGAAAACCTTCTTATTTGTATTAATTATTCTTTCGTCTTTAACATCAGCGCAAGTTGATTTTTCTTTAGGCGGTAATTTAGGCGGAGGCTCGTTTAGCGGCAACTCCACATCTATTGAAGGTTTTAATTTAAATTTATTTGTTGAAGCTGACATTCCACTTTTTTCAGAAGTTTTTCCGCGAGCCGGTTTTATCTTTATAAAAGATTACAACGCAATTATTCCAAATTCTACGCAGCCATATAATCCATACTTGTTGGGTGCATACATTAAAGGCGTTACAACGCAATACTTTGATGGGAAAATTTTTCTTGAAGAAGGAGTTGGTTTACTCGCTTTGAATGATCACACTTTTGCAGATACAGATGTTTGGGATTATGGAGTTGTACTTTCTATTACCGCAGGTTTTGATTTAAGGAATTTTGATTTGAAAGGATTCAAACTCGGTGCAGGAATAGAATATGGAATTACATTCTTTAACACATTGCCTGAGTATTATAATTTGTCCCTGCAAATCCATTACTATTTATGATATATAATTAAAAGAACATCAAATAACCAATTTCTGTTGGAATGACGAAAATATTTAGTTACCGAAACAAATCTTTTATAATCATCAAGCTTATTTAAATATCATCTCGGCATCAACAGAATAATGATCCGAAGGATATAACCCGTTGTAAGTAGTTGTGTCTATGTTATGATTTAAGATGTTTATTTTATCGTTCACAAAAATGAAATCAATTTTATTATCAGTTTCAATATCCTTTCCGAAGCCATTGAAAGTAATGTTGCCGCCCGTACTTTGGTTTTTAGTAATTCTGTCAGCATCTAAAAGATTTGCAGTAATATGCTTGTAACCTTCGGCATTTGATTTATAATTAAAATCTCCGGTAAGTATAACCGGAAGATTTTTTTGAACTTTAAGTATTTCAGCAATTATTAGTTTGGAACTTTCGGTTCGCGCTTTCTCGCCTATATGATCGAAGTGAGTATTGAACATATAAAACTCTTTGGAAGATATTTTTTCTTTAAACTTTACGATTGTTACAGTTCTGTTTAGCGCTGCATCCCAGCCTTTTGAAACTATTTCCGGAGTTTCGGAAAGCCACAAAGTTTTTTCCTCTTCTAGATTAAAGCGCGATTTTCTAAAAAGTATTGCAGCAGCTTCGCCTCTTTCTTTCCCATCTTCACGTCCAACTCCAATCCAATTATAATCATTAAGCATCTCAACCAAATCTTTTATCTGGAACAGTTCTGCTTCCTGCAACCCGATTAAATCAGGGTTATGATTTTTTATAAGATACGCCACTAAATATTTTCTTTTGCTCCAATGATTTACGCTGCTGGAATCTTCACAATATACGCAGCGAATATTGTAAGTCATAACTATCAAGTTTTCACTTTGTGCAAAAAGATTTGTAAATGATAAAACAAAAACAACAAACAAAAACAACTTCTTCAATTTATTTCTCCTAAAGTGATTCCAATTTTTCTAAAATTTTTACCATTGCTAAAGTATCAAGTTTGCAGTATTCAAGCAGTTGGTTTCTAACATCGGCAATACGCATTAAATCTGTTTCCATAGCGAGGTTTTCATAAGCGATTGATGCAAGTCCGCCTTCGTTGATTTCAATATCTTTATAACTTAAATCCGGGACTAAAGCGGGCAAAACATATTTGATCGAAAACGAACCCTGCATACTTTCATAGTAATAATACTTTTTCTGGAAAGGCGTCATTAAATCTTTAACGCGATTTATTCTCTCGGCAATTTCTATTTTATGTTCGGGAAACACTTCAGCAATTTCTTTCAGTCGAAGTATTTCAAATGATTTATTGTATGTAAGTATATCGCCTTCATTCTTTGTATCATTCAAAAGATTTTTTATAAATTTTATTCTCGGGTCAATTCCGGTTTCGGCGAGAAATTCGTAATGCTCAACATTACTTTCCTTCGATCTTTTGTAATGAATAGAATATTGAAATGGAATTTGCTGATAAGGTTTTGATCTATCAAACATAGGAACGGCTGGCTGAAAAGATTCAAAGTCCATAAAGAATAATGGATAATTTAAACCTGATAAGAAATCCTTAATTGCTTGTTTATTGATAAATGTCTTTTTGCTTTTATAGACATCAACCTGAAGTTTTGCTCCGGCAGATAATTCAAAATCATCGGGAACATCTTCCATTCTTACAATTCCGCTGCGATACAGTTCATATTTCTTTTTAAGATGAACACCGGCAAGATCAAAAACAGAATAATCGGGTATGTGCTTTCTGCAATAATTATAAAAGCCGCAAGTGTAAGGATCATAACAATGTTCACCAATATCAATTTGCGGAACAACATTTTTTTCAAGCACTCTTTTAAATCGCATAACATTTTCAGAAATCCATTTTTGCATTGGAAGAATCAATTTCAAAACAGATTCGGTAATAAAAAGTTTATCTAATTCTAACTCACCATTTCTAATATATTTATTATTGATATAAACAATAGAAAAATCTTTTACCTTGTAACCGCAGTTTGTAATTACCCAATATTGAAGCGCCGCATCACGTATGTAATTTTCCGAGATTGATGTTGAACTTTTTACCTCATAAACTTTAACACCGGATTCTTCGTTTGAAACTATATCGGCAACTGCAAGCACATCACTGAAATTAAATGAAGCTTCATAAATTATTTTTTGGTTTCGGGTTAATAAATTTTTTGTAAGTATAACTGCTTCATCATATTCAAACTTGTTTGCAGGCGAGGCATCAATTCCGTTTGGAAAAAGATTTTGAGCAAGTTTGCCAACATCTGTGCCGCGTTTAAATATTGCTGATTGCATTTCGGAAAGTTTATCCATTTCGGCATAATGATATTTATACAGATAAAGGTATTTTTCGCACTGCAAACCGCGAATGAAGGATGACTTACTCAACAAGTGTGAACTCATTAATAATCCTAAGTGGTAAAATTTATTGTGCGAAATTTAATCTAATTTAGTTTGAGTTTAGAGATTATTTTGAACAATTTTACAATACACTTTGTAAACTTCATTACGGTATTTTATGAAAATTCTGTTTTTAGCATTAATGTTTTTCGGCTTCAGCATCTTCGCTCAAGAAAGTCCTTATACAAAAGGATTGGCAAACGGCTATGCATGGACGAGATTAATCAATACAACAAACGAACCGAAAGATTATAAATTCGATTATCTGCTGGCTATGCTTGAAAAACAAAAAATCCAAAAGCTGCATGGCATTGCAAGTAAAATACCTATTAATTGTGATGACGATATATCAAAATTATACGATTTGGGAAAATCTAATGATATTGAACTTTTAGATATCGTTTTTATTATGGATGATTTTTACAGCAAAAAAGAAAATTTAGTAGTGCCTATTATCGGCGCATATTGTTATTCACTAAAACACATTGCAGAATATAGTGAGGAAGAACTTGAAAATTACAGGAACGAATTACTACTCTTTTCTGCCGAAAATTTAGAACAATAAAGGTTCATCGGTCTTCTTCTTAGATTTTTTTTCTTTTTTATGATCTTTAAGAAAATCTCCAAAATCGTCCTTTGTAACTATATAAATTTTGCCTACCTGTGTAGCTTTTAAGGCGCCGCTTTTTACGTGATACAAAACTCCTGAATGACTCATATCCAAAAGTTTGGCAACTTCCTGAATGCTAAAAAATTCTTTCATATATATTTTGAGATTTTTGAAACTTTATATAGCCTTAATTTAAGCAGTATTAAAGATAGTTTCAATCTTTAAATGTAAACGAATGAAAATGTTTTTGGGATTTGCTGTAAGAAATTGAATTAGAAAACGAACAGATAAAATAATCACTGAATGTTAATAGCATAATTAATAAGCAGAGAGAATATAAAGCGATTTATTGCGTGCTGATAAAACTTAAACGCAAAGATGAAATACAGCCGTTTTGTAAATTACGGCACTTCGAGTAAAGTGCTTGCCGATGTTCTTTTATTCTGTCTATCCTTTGAAGCAGCCACAATATAAGCTGTAGAAAAAATAAGAACAGCAGCTCCTAAAACAATAAACGTGATTGCTCGAACATCGCTAAGGGCGATAGTAAAAGACATTGTCTGTATTACAAGAAATATAATTAAGGATCTCATTTTTAACCTTTGTTATTTTATACAGTCAAAAATAAAAACTATAATCAACTTAAATGTTAAGACAGTATTAAGTTAAGATTAATAAATTGTTACGCCGAAAAAATCACTTTAAGAAAATCATTTTTTTTGAAGAAACAAAATCATTTATCCTTATTGTGTATATATGTACGCCGCTTGCTAAGTTTTTCATAAATAAAATTTTACATTAATTTATTTGACCTCATAACAAATATAAAATCAATGTGTGATTATCAATAATAAAAATTTACTTTACCCTGATTCTTTTTATAGTATTGCTAAAAGTAATAAATCCTTGAATAGTTAAGCGGATTCTGATTATATTTAATTGCGTTTAATATGGAAATTTTGAAACATTAAAAAAGTACATCAGAATTCATTGACTTTAGAATGATATTTCAATAAAATCGCTTAGAAAATTTTGAGAACTTTATGAAAAAATATTTAATAATTTTAACAACACTGATTTCAATATCGGTAAGTGCACAGTTTAAAGATACAGGTTTTGAAACCGAAAAACCTGAAAACGGAATAATTGATAACTCATCAAATTCTATTCTGGGTTTTATTAATCCTGCCAATTTTACTATGCGTCATTCATTGGGGCTTTCTTATTCAACTATGGGAAGTTACGGCGGAACGAGCATAGCAACTTATACAAACAGTATGATGTACAAGTTTTCCGATAATATGAATTTACAATTAGATGCAAGTATAGTTGCAAGTCCTTATAGTTCATTTGGAACAGATTATCAAAACGCGATACAGGGCATTTACATAAGCCGCGCAGCTTTAAATTACAAACCGTGGGACGATGTTTTTATTTCAATTCAGTACCGTAATATGCCTAATTATTATTACGACCCGTTTAACAGATACGGATCTTACGGCAGTTCGTATTACGATGGATTTTTCGGATCTGGTTTTAGCCCTTTTATGCAGTAATAATTAGAGAAGAATAGTGCAGGACAATACGGCAAACAAAAATCCAGTTAATAACAAATCACAAAACAATACAAACCTTTTCTTTATAATTGCATCAATTATTTTGGCTGCGATTGCAGGCTACCTTCTGTATTCCATTCTGCATAAAACAGGCATACTTGATACCGAGCAAAAAAAAACAGAAATAGTAAAACCAAAAAATGTTCAGCAATTAATTCAGGTTGAAGTTTTGAACGGATGCGGCGTTGCAGGAGTTGGTGATTTGCTTACCGATGTTTTGCGTTCTAAAGGAATTGATGTTGTTAAAACAGGCAATTACAGATCTTTTGATATTGATAAAACTTTTATCGTTGATAGAATGGGAAAGCTTGAAACGGCTTATTTAGTAGCTGATTCATTAAAGATTGATAAAAAATTTGTTATTACAGAAACAAACAAAAGTTATTTTCTCGATTTAACAATCGTTATCGGGAAAGATTATAAAAATTATTTTAATAAAAGCGGGAGCTAAATTTGGATTCAAAAATATTTGCTACAAAAATTGCCGAGTTGACTTATAACAAAAAAGCCTTTGATGTGAAAGTTTTAGATTTAAGAAACATTGCATCATTTACCGATTACTTTGTTATTTGCTCTGCCGATTCCGATACACAGGTTAAAGCTATTGCGGATGAGATTGATAAAACTTTAAGAGATGAAGGAATTAAATGCTGGCACAAGGAAGGCTACATGGCTTTAAGCTGGGTTCTGTTAGATTATGTTGATGTTGTTGTTCATATCTTCAAAAAAGAATCAAGGGAGTTTTATAACATCGAAAAACTTTGGGGCGATGCCGAAACTATTGAAGTTGAAGATCCGCTTTTGAAAAAGAAAGTTGTAAAAGCTAAAACAAAAGCACCAAAGGGTGAAACAACTAAAACCGTTAAACCTAAAGTTGTTAAAGCTAAAACTGAAACTACTAAAACAGCTAAACCGAAAGTTGTAAAAGCAAAGACAACCAAAGAAAAAGATAGCGAATAATTTTAATTTCAAATAAAAGTAGAAGAACTTGAAAGAATACCTCCACTCTAAATTTAAGGACGCAGAAAAAATAATTCCCGAACTTGCCGAAGTTAGTTTAATATTTGATGTTCCAAAATCTGCCGAACACGGCGATCTGTCTTCAAATGCTGCAATGCTGCTCACAAAAAAATTAAAGAAGAATCCGAAAGTAATAGCATCTGAAATAATAGAAGCGCTTAATCTTGATAAATCTATAATTGCTAAAACTGAAATTGCCGGACCTGGATTTATTAATTTTTTCTTCACTCAACAGTTTTCATCAAACATAATAAAAGATATTCTTGAGCTTAAAGAAAATTTCGGAAGCTCAAATAAGTACAAAGGCAAACGCGCTAATGTGGAATTTGTTTCTGCCAATCCAACTGGACCGCTTACGGTTGGGCACGGACGAAATGCTGTTGTTGGCGATACTATTGCAAATTTACTTGAGTTTGTTGGATATGATGTTGACCGCGAATATTATTTTAATAACGCCGGCAGACAAATGCGCGTTCTCGGTAATTCTGTTAAACTAAGATATCTTGAAGCAGCAGGCGAAAAGATTGATTTTCCGGAAGATCATTATCAAGGCGAATATATAAAGGATATTGCTGCTAAACTGTATATTGAACACGGAGATAAACTTCGCGAAGAAAATGCAGAATCTATCTTTAAAGAAACAGCGGAGCGCGAAATTTTTTTAGAGATAAAAAAAACTTTAACGGCGCTCGGTATTAATCATAAAATATTTTTTAATGAAAACTCCCTTTATGAAGACGGCAAAATTAACGAGCTGTTAAAAATATTTGATGAGAAAAATCTTTCTTACAATAAAGATAATGCGCTTTGGTTAAAACTCACCGAACTTGGACAGACTGAAGATAAAGTGATTGTAAAAGCCACAGGCGAGCCGACTTACCGTCTGCCTGATATTGCATATCATATAGTAAAACTTAGCCGCGGTTACGATTTACTTGTTGATATTTTCGGTACGGATCATATTGATGAATATCCAGATGTAAGCGCCGCATTAAAAGCTTTAGGTTATGATTCATCAAAGATTAAGGTGCTTATTCAGCAGTTTGTAAATGTTATTAAAGACGGCGAAGTTGTTAAAATGTCCACGCGCAAAGCAAACTTTATTACGATTGACGAATTGATTGAGGAAGTTGGCAAAGATGTTGTCCGGTACTTTTTTAATATGCGCAATATAAACACGCACATGAATTTTGATCTTGCACTTGCAAAAAAACAATCGGATGAAAATCCTGTTTTTTATTTGCAGTATGCTCATGCACGGATTAGCTCGATAGCTAGAAGAGTTAAGGAAGAAAATATTGAAGCATCAACTGAAAATCTCGACTTGCTTGTTCACGAAGACGAAAAATCTTTAATTAAAATTCTAAACAACTTTAAAGATGAAATATTATTAACGGCGGAAACTTTAGAGACAAATAAAATTTGCAACTATCTTTATGATTTAGCCGCCGCTTATCACAGATATAACAGATCGTGCAGAATTCTTGGAACTGAGTTAAAGCTTGCAGAGGCACGATTAGCGCTTGCAGTTGCTGTTATGATTGTTATTAAAAATGGGTTGAAGTTACTTGGCGTTTCTGCACCGGAAAAAATGTAAATCAATCTGCAATTGCAATTGAAGCAGCATAAACTTTTTGTGCGCCGCTTTCTAAAAGAATTTTACCACATTCGGATATTGTTGCTCCGGTTGTTATCACATCATCAACCAATAAAATAGTTTTACCCTGAATTGTTTTTTTGTTCCTGATTTTAAATGCTTCCAACATATTTTTTTGCCGCTCTTTCAAGTTCATACCTGTTTGTGATTCTGTATATTTTATTCGTTTGATAATTCTATCTGAAAATCTGCAATGCAAAACTTTGCTCAGTCCTTTTGCAATGTATAAAGATTGGTTATACCCGCGTTCTGCTTTCTTTAAATGATGAAGAGGTATCGGAATGATAAGATCAATCTTCCATACGGTTTTGCTGATTAGTATTTTTTCTGCAAGCAGAGAACCTAAGTAAACACCGATTGGAAATTTGTTTTCATATTTCAAACTATGTATAGCGTGTTGTAATTCTTTATCCTTTTCAAACACAAACATTGCAAAAAAATCCGCTATGATATTTGCATCTGCAAATTTGCGGTTAAACTCGTGCGCCAATCTTGGCTGTTCGGCTATTTGAATTTTTGATAGGCAGTTAAAACAAATTGTGTTTTCGTTTGAAAGCAGTTTTGTGCTGCAGCTCGAACAAAATCGAGGAAGGAAATAATCAAGAATATCGTTGGAAAATATTTTGAATACCTCCGCCGAACTCATAACATTCCAGCCCTTTTCCGTGTAAACCATTCGGCAGCAAACAGAAGTATTACAAGCATCAAAAGCAATTCATCAGACCACAAACGAACTTCCGACGTTGTAAATTTTTCTTTTGATGAATTGAGATTTATGTTTTTTAATTCATCAAGTAGTTTATCATATTCATCAGGATCAAAATATTTTCCTTTGGTTTGATTGGACAGTGCATTAAGAAATTCATAATTCATTCTTGTGTCAACCATCTCAATATCAATATCACCGATATTAAACGAGCCATTATCGCTTCCGAGTGATTTGTTATTCAACAAAGCGCTGCCGTTAAAAACATAATCTCCATTTGATGATAAACTAATGCTTCCATCATACAATCCGTTGCCGATTGAATTCAGATTAAACTCCTGATTAAAATTTTGATTGCTTACTTTTACTTTCACTTCGGCATCGTTTACGGGATTGAACGATTCATCATAAACCTGTGCAGAAAATTCAACAATCTCTCCGCTCGAATAAACTTTTTTTGATGTTTTGATTTTTACTTTCTTCTGATCTTCAGGTGCATTCAACCATCTTACCGAACTTACTATAAAATTATCAAACAGAGTTAGATTTTTTGTTGCTGTTTGCAATTTCCATTTCCATATATCTTTTCCGATAACGGCAACAGATCTTTTTGAACCGAAGTTTCTGCTAACAATAAGCGGATTATTTCGCGGCTGATTATTGATCCGCACTTTTGCAATAATCTTACTTTCGGGTTTAACTGTAACTGATGCAAATGGCTGCGAAACAGGCGGTAAATCATTCCATTCCTTAACGGAATTATTTTGTGTTAACGGGTTTGTCAATTCGGAAACTTGCAAATCGGGTTGAACCTGTAAATAATTTTTATCCAAACTTTGCACAGAAACCGGTAAAATGTTTTCGAACTTTGCAAGTTTGTTTACATCAATATCTCCACTTAATAAAATAAAAACGGGAGTATTCCGGTTATCCAATTTGTTCTTTAGCTTATCCAAAAAATCATCCGAAGTTAAATTTGTTGGAAAAGAAATTAGATAAACTATATCGGCGCTATCAAGTTTTGATTGAGCATTTTGCTCTAAAAAATTTCCAGCGCTTATTTGAGTTAACGTGTTTACTTTAAGATTCGGATCATTGACAAGTGAATTTTTTATAAAAGTTAAATCCGCTGAAGGCGCGCCGGCAATTAGCAGAACATTGATTTTATTGCTCAAAACGTTGATGTAGTTTACTCTTTGATTGTTTGCTAATGTTGCTTCATCTTTTTGAGCATTGAGTTTTAGTGTTAGTTTCTTTTCACCGCTTTGCTTTGGCGTGTAATTGAAAGAAACGGAATTTACTCCGCTTGTTTCGAGTATGAAATTCTTTTGCTCAATTAGTTGATTGCCTTCAAAAAGAGAAATTACAGAAGACTTACCGGCAAATCCTTTGTTAAGAATGGTTGCCATTATTGTTGTGGGAGTTTCGTTATAAATAAAATCGTTATGTATCACTGATTTTATCTCAACATCATTTTTTCTTGTGCTGTCTCCAATTCCGATAGTAAAAACGGGAATGCCGGTTTTTTCGGCGCTGTAAAGCGGAGTTGAGCCTTTTGTTATTACGCCATCTGAAATAATTGTAATAGCAGAAACATTTTGTTCTGTTTGAGAAATCTGCCTGAATATATCCGAAAAATCAGTATTGGATTCTAAAAAATTAAGAACATTTAAACTATCTGCTTTTAATTCATTTGTTGTTGTTCCAAAAGAAAAATACTCTTTGTTCCCGTTCAAATTTTCATTTGATGTTTGTTCAATCAACTTTTTAATTACTTCTGCTCTGTTTGTTTTATCCGTAATCTTAATTGATTTGCTGTTATCAAAAAAGAAAAGATTAACAGGAGTTAAAATATTTTTTTTTGTAAACGTTAAAACGGGTTCAAAAAAAATAAATAGAAGAAGTATCAAAGCTAATGAGCGTAAAAAAATCAGGAAGTATCGTTTAATTTTTGAAACAGGCGGAAGCGTAAATCTGTAAATATAAAACGTATATAAAAGCAACAGGGTTATTCCTGCAAAGAAGAAGAAAGAATTGAATGTCAGGCTTAAATCTATTTTTTCATAGCCAAACATCAGAGGATTATTTTACCTTTCATTACCGTTACACAATGTCCTGCAATGTGCAGTTCATTTCTTTTTGAATTGTACTTTACTTCAACTCTTCCTTTTCTATCCATATTATCGCCCTGTTCAAAAGTAAGATAAGTATCATCATAATACTTTTTAAGCAAATTTAGTTTCATCATTACAAGCAGCAATGGTCCGCAAGCTGAACCGGTAACAGGGTCTTCATTAATACCAAGCAATGGAGCAAAAAATCTCAAATGTGCCGTAGAAGTTTTATCAATAACTTCGGTAGTAAAAACTGCAATTTCGTTTATTGTTTTAGTTATAGCGCTCAATTGAATGATTTTTTTAAAATCCGGCTTTAGACTATGAAGTACATTTAATGACGTAACCGTAACAAAAAGAAAGCCGTTACTAAGCATCACAAACGGCACATTGGAAATGCTGTTTGTTCTTAAATTTAATGCATCAAGAATTTCATCTTTAAAATCATAATACTCAAATAGTTTTGGTACGGGCAATTGCATTATATACTTTCCATCTTCGTAAGTGCAGTTGATAATGCCTGAAAGAGTTTTGAAACTTACGCTTTTTCTTTTTGTAAACAGTCCTTTTTCGTTAAGAAAATGAACAGCAGCTAAAGTTGCATGCCCGCATAAACTTACTTCCATAGTGGGAGTAAACCATTGCAGCTTGTAATCGGCAATTTTTGATTCACTAAGAAATGCAGTTTCGGAAAGGTTTAACTCGGCAGCAATCTGCTTTTTTTCTTTATCGGATAAATTATTACCGAAGACAACAGCCGCCGGATTACCGCGGAATTCCTCTTTTGAAAAAGCATCAATATGATAGAACTCAACTTCTCTTATCATTAAATAAATCCTCTATTTTCCATTCTTTCATTGAATCAAAAGTTTGATAGTCTGAAAGATCGAAATGAATTGGTGAAACGGAAACATAATTATTTTTTATTGCCGCCTGATCTAATTCTAAAGAATGATCAACATCCATCAAGTTTCCCGTAAGCCAGTAATAACTTCTGCCGTAAGGATCAATGCGTTTTTCATAAATATCATCCCATTTGGATTTTCCCTGCTTTGTTAAAAGCAAACCTTTTATTTGATCTTCGGGCAGATTAGGGATATTAATATTCAGCATTGTTCCGATCGGCAATCCTTTTTCATATACCATCAAAGTAATTGCCTTAGCAACTTTTGAAGCGAAAGAAAAATCCAAAACTGTATGACTGGCAACAGATACAGCAATAGAAGGAACATCCATAATAGCCGCTTCTCGTGCCGCAGATACTGTACCTGAATAAATAATATTTATCGCTGTGTTTGATCCATGATTTATTCCTGATACAACAATATCGGGAGGAGTTTCCATAAGATTTCTTATCCCGATTTTTACACAGTCGGCTGGCGTTCCATCAACTGCATAACCATAAAACTTTCCATTCTTTTGAAATTCAAAAACTCTTAGAGGTGTTTGCATTGTTATTGCATGCCCCACGGCACTTTGTTCTTTATGCGGCGCAACCACAATAACTTCACCAATTTCTTTTAATGCTTCCACTAAAGCATAAATTCCGGCAGAATCAATTCCGTCATCATTTGAAACTAATATTCTCAATTCTGTTTACCTAATTAAATTATTTTGCAAGACAATATAGCATTATACATAAACACTCTCAATCTAAGCCAAATGCATAACAGCTCGGATTGAAAAACTTTACTTAAATTTGCCATCAAAAAATAAAGATGTATATAATTAAACCACACATATTTAGCCGTTATCCTGAAATTATTTTTGGACTTAGCACAAAGATTGGCTTGAGGCGGCTACCGCCTTTTTGCTTTAATCTTTCTTATTCTGTTGGAGATGATTTGCAAATTGTTGATGAAAATAGAAAAGAATTTTTTAATGCCATTGGCTTACCGGTTCATTCAGTTGCATATCAGAAACAGATTCACTCCGATATTATAACAACTGCCAATTGCGGCGGCGATATTGGTGAAAGCGATGCGATTATTACAGATAAAAAAAATATCGGGCTGGCGGTTAGCATTGCGGATTGCACACCTATATTTTTATATGATTTTAAGAATCAGGTTATTGCCGCAGTTCATTCCGGCTGGCGAGGAACAGAAAAACAAATTCTTTCTAAAACTCTTTTAAAGCTTCAACAGCAATTCAACACTTCGCCGCAAAACCTTATTGCCTATATCGGTCCATCAATTTCGCAAGCTAATTATGAGGTTGGAAATGATGTTACTGAAAAATTTAATCCAAAGTTTGTTGTGAAAAAAAATAATAAGTTCTATTTAGATGTGAGCGGCGCAAATTATTTTATGCTGTTAGATTTTGGAATCCCAACCAATCAAATCCAAAAATCTGATTTGTGTTCTTATGAGTACGGCGAACTTTTACATTCGTACAGAAGAGAAAGTGAAAAATCAGGCAGATCGCTTGGAGTAATTGCAATTAAAGGATGAAATGAAAACCGATTCAGTTAAAATATTTTTTGTTTATGTTTTGCTTTGCTTAATCTGGGGTTCAACTTGGCTGGGAATTAGAGCAAGTTTAGAATCTCTTACGCCGTTTATCTCATCAGGTATAAGATTTATAGTTGCCTCGATCGGCATTTATTTAATTATGCGTTTTCGCGGAATGAACCTGCAAATTGATAAAGCATCAATAATGCTTTATGTAATTATGGGCGTTTTCTCATTCATCATTGCATTTGGTTTGGTGTATTGGGGCGAGCAGTATGTTCCATCCGGTTTAGCGGCAGTGCTGTTTGGGGTTTATCCGTTTTTTGTAGCGCTGTTTTCATATTTTTTTATTCCTTCCGAAAGCATTGGCGCATACAAAATAGCCGGAATGACGCTCGGATTTTTTGGCATTGTTGTGATATTTTCCGATTCATTCGGAACAGACTTAAATCTTAATCTACTTGGAATGCTGGCAATTGTTTTAAGCGGAGTAATACAGGCTGCAATTGCAGTTCTTATTAAAAAGCGGGGGAAAAACTTAAATCCGCTTTCAATGAACTTTATTCCGATGCTGATTGCCGGAATAGGTTTAACTTTGCTCGGTTTTATTTTTGATGATGTATCAAAAAACACTTTTGATTCAACCGCGATAATTTCTGTCCTTTATCTTGCAATTTTTGGCAGCATTGTTACTTTTACAGCATTTTACTGGTTGATGAAAAAAGTAAATGTTGTAATACTTTCGTTAATAGCTTTTATAACGCCAATTGTTGCTTTGCTGCTTGGCTGGATAATTTATAATGAGCAGTTAAAAGATGAGCATTTATTTGGCGCGCTAATGGTTTTATTCGGTTTACTTATTGCAAACTTGCAAAGTTTTATAAAAAGAAACGCATAACTTTGTCAATCATTAAAATCTAATTACTTAACTTTGCAATAGAAATTATTCAAATATATTTGATATGGAAAACATAATAAGAATTAAGAAAGCTACGTTTTACGGCTATCATGGAGTGATGAGCGAAGAGCAAAGTGTTGGCGGTAAGTTTGAAGCCGACGTTGACATCTACACTGATTTTACAAATGCTGCAACTAAAGATTCATTGCCCGAAACAATTGATTATCATAAAGTTTACAAGTTTATGTATCGTCTTGCGTTAGAGCAGAAATATTATTTGATTGAAGCGCTTGCAAATAAAATTGCCGATGAACTTTTAAGGAATTTTTTTACAATTACAAAAATTGCAGTTAGAGTAAGAAAAAATAATCCTCCGCTTGGCGGCGTTGTTGATTGTGTTGAAATTGAAGTGATTAAGGAAAGAAAAGATATTTAACTATTTGAACCGGACAAATTTAAATATTGCTTTTATCGGAATCGGTTCAAATGAAGGAAATAGACTTGAAAACATTAAATCATCGTTAGTTGTAATAAGTGAACTTCCGGGATTTAGCATTTTAAAAGTTTCGTCTATCTACGAAACTCTGCCGTTTGGAAATGTTCATCAAAATAATTTTTTAAATGCTGTTGTTAAGATTACGACGTACGATGATCTTCATACTTTGCTTAAAAATCTAAAGAAAATAGAGAAAGAACTTGGCAGGGTAGAGCGCGAAAAATGGGGTCCGAGAGAAATTGATTTAGATATTTTGTTGTTTAACGATTTAATTTTTTCAGATGAAATTATTACTTTACCGCACAAAGGAATTATTTATCGGGACTTTGTGCTTGTTCCGCTATGCGAAATAGAACCCGATTTTGTGCATCCCGTTTTTAATAAGAAAGTGTGCGAACTGGTCTCACAAATCAAAATAAAAAATATTCTAAACAAAATATCCGAACCATTTATAATGGGAGTTGAAAACCTTGAGCGTAAGTAATGAAATTAAATTTATAGCTGTTGAAGGAGTAATTGGCTCCGGTAAAACAGCTTTAGCCAAAAAGTTAAAATCAAGATTAGACTCAAAACTGATACTTGAACAATTTGAAGCAAATCCGTTCCTCGAAAATTTTTACAGTGATAGAAAACGATTTGCATTTCAAACGCAAATGTTTTTTCTTGTAAACAGATTTAAACAGCAGGAAGAACTCAGTCAGGAAGATTTGTTTACAAACTTTATTGTATGTGATTATATTTTTGATAAAGACAAAATATTTGCTTACTTAAATTTGTCATCTGAAGAACTGAAATTGTACGAAAACATTTTCCCGCTTCTTTCAAGAAATTTAAGAAAACCGGATCTGGTTGTTTATTTGCAATCCGGTATGGATAGACTTATGTTCAACATAAAAAAGCGCGGGCGAAGCATAGAAAGAAACCTTACGCGAAATTATATTGAAGAGTTGAGCGATGCTTACAATCATTTTTTCTTTCGTTACAATTCAACACCTTTATTGATTGTAAACTCAACAGATATTGATTTTGTAAATAATGATGATGATTTCGATGAACTATTCCGCCAGATATTTAGAGAAGATAGAGGTGTGATAGAATACTTTAAACCTGAGAAAAAGAGTATTTAATGAAGTTTTTGCAATTTATCTTTTATTTTTTTCTGTTTCTTTTTGCTTTTAGATTGCTGCGCAACTGGTTAAATAAAATTTTTCGTCCTTCCGATGAGCAAAAAGTTTATGAACAAAAAAGTACAATAAAAAAACGCACTGATGAAATTGAAGAAGTTGAATTCACAGAAATTAAAAACGACACAGATAAAAAAAATTAATAGCTAATGTCAGGCAAGTCATTTCCTTCCAGTCTAATTATATCGCTATTTAAACTAATTTTAGCTGTTCCCGAAAATAAATCAACGGAACTTGGCGAGCTAAAAAAAATACTTGTTATACGCCAGCATAACCAGTTTGGCGATATGCTTGCAGGTGTCTCACTATTTCGTGCATTAAAAGAAAAATATCCGGAATCACAAGTAACATTAATTGCAAGTCCTGATAATTATTATGGTGTAACAAAAAATAAATTTATAGACAGGCTGATAGTTTTTGATAAACGTAAAATATTTAATCCCGAATATTTTTCAACATTCTCAAAAATATTACGTGAAGGTTTTGATGCGGTTATAGTGCCAGTTACCGTTTCTGTTTCGTTTACAAGCAATTTGATTGCACGCTTATCAAATAGCAAAATAAGAATTGGACCAAAATCACTCGATGGCGTTATTAATGAAAGTTCGTTTGTTTATGATAGAAGAGTAGATATTGATTGGCGCAAATATCCCGATTCAAATGTTGCAGAGCATATTCTTGAGGTTGTAAAACCTTTCGGTATTTCAACTGATGATTTTAGTTCTGAAATTTCTTTGGATGAAACCGATATTACTTTTGCAAAGGATTTTCTTTCGGAAATTAATTATGATAAAAAATCATATTTAATCGGATTACACATCGGCGCAGGCAAACCGCAAAACAGATGGTCTCTGCAAAAATATATCGAGCTGATTGAGAAGTTGAACAGCAATTATAATTGTGTTTTCTATCTTACAGGCTCGGATTCGGATAAAAATGAATTGGACTTTGTAACTTCAAATACTAAAGTTCAATTGCATAAATTCTTGAACAAAGAAATTCCGCAGGTAGCTGCATTGATTTCTTTATTATATCTGTTTATAACTAACGATACAGGCATTATGCATGTTGCTGGAACAACAGGCACGCCGCAAATCTCTTTGTTCGGCTCCACAAATCCATTTAACTGGGCGCCATGCGGAACAAATAAATTATTTATTCGTAAATCGGATTTGATTGACGATATTGAAGTTGATGATGTTTATAATCTTTGCAAAAAATTATTAGGAAGCAAATTATGAGGATTTCACCGGTTAGAATTGCCGCTATTGATCTTGGTACAAATTCATTCCATCTTTTTATAGCAAAACTTAAAACAAACGGAAAACTAAAATTACTTGAAAGACAACGAGAATTAATACGATTGGGAAGTTTACAGCTACCTGATGGTAATATTATTACTCGCGACGAAATTGACAAAGCAATTCAGATCTTAAAAAACTTTAAAACTTTAGCAGCATACCATAGTTCCAGAATTAGAGCAGTTGCAACAAGCGCTGTTCGAGAGGCAATAAATCATAAAGAGTTTATTAATGAAATATTTAAAACTACAGGTATTTTAGTTGAGCCGATTGAAGGAAAAGTAGAAGGAACCCTGATCTTTAACGGCGTTAAAAATGCTTTGCCAACAAAAGATAACAATGTTTTATGTATTGATATAGGCGGAGGAAGTACAGAATTTGTACTTGCCGAAAAAGATGAACCTGTATTTACTGAAAGTATAAAAATTGGTGCAGTACGATTGATGAAAAAGTATTTTCAAGACTCAATTATAACCGATGCAGCAATTGAACAATGCAGTATTGATGTTGAAAAACAAATAAAACAAAACAATAATATTATTTATGAGCATCCTTTTGATTTTGCAATTGGTACATCAGGCACAATTGCAACAGTTTGTTTGATTAAATATTATCAATACAATACAAAAAAAATGAACAGCTTAAATGGATTTAGTTTTTCGGCTGAACAGTTTGAGGAAATTTATGAACGGGTTATGAATTTGAAAACTCCGCAAGAAAGATCCAAAGTAATAGGAATTGACTCTATTCGGGCAGATATAATTCCGGCTGGTTTTATAATCTTAAAAAAATCGTTTGAACTCTTTAAAATTAAAAAAATGGTTTTTTCGGGATATGCACTGCGTGAAGGAATGGTTTATGATTCCATTAATAAAAGTAATTTATTTTAAACTGTATCGTTTTTGTTTCAAAAATATCTGTTTCTTTCATTATACTTTAGTGATTACTATATTTACCAATAATATTAACAGAAAAAATGAATAACATAAGAAACTTTTGCATTATAGCACATATTGATCATGGTAAATCAACAATAGCAGACTGCTTGCTTGAAACTACCGGAGTTGTTTCTGCACGTGAGGCAAAAGATCAGATACTTGATGATCTTGAACTTGAAAGAGAACGTGGTATTACCATAAAATCCCACGCAATTCAAATGAACTATCGAGCAAAGGATAAAAAGGATTATATATTAAATTTAATTGATACACCGGGGCACGTGGATTTTACTTATGAAGTTTCGCGCTCACTGGCAGCCTGTGAAGGAGCTATTTTAGTTGTAGATGCAGCTCAGGGAGTTGAAGCACAAACAATAAGTAACCTATATCTTGCAATTGATGCGGGTTTGGATATTATCCCTGTAATCAACAAAATTGATTTACCAAGTGCTGAAATCGAAAAAGTATCACATCAAATAATTGATTTAATTGGCTGCAAAATAGAGGATATTATTCTCGTTAGTGCTAAATCCAAATTAGGAATTGATGAATTGCTGGAAACAATAGTAGAAAAAATTCCGCCGCCAAAAGGCGACCCCAATGCACTGTTACAGGCGCTTATTTTTGATTCAATTTTTGATTCATATCGCGGGGCAATTGCCAATATCAGAATTTTTGAGGGAACGTTGAAGACCAATGATAAAATCAAATTCTTTAAAGCACACAATAATTCCGAAGCCGAAGAGATTGGCGTACTTGGATTAAAGAGAATTAAGCGTGATGAACTTTCTGCCGGAGATGTTGGTTACCTTATTGCGGGTGTAAAGGATGTTCATGATACAAAAGTTGGCGATACTGTAACTCATTTTAAAAATGGTTCAATGGAACCGCTTCCCGGCTATAAAGATGTTAAGCCAATGGTTTACAGCGGTCTTTATCCAACAGATTCTGATGAGTTTGAAAATCTTAGAGATGCGTTAGATAAATTTAGATTAAATGATTCTGCACTTGTTTATCAGCCCGAAACATCTGTGGCGCTTGGTTTTGGTTTCCGTTGTGGATTCCTCGGTTTGCTTCACATGGAAATTGTGCAGGAAAGATTGCTGCGGGAATACGGGCAATCCATTATTACAACGCTTCCAAACGTTGAATATTATGTTTATACAAAAAAGGGCGATAAAATAACAGTTGATAATCCTGCTGAAATGCCAAATGTTGCTAATATTGAATATATTGAAGAACCTTATATGAAAGCACAGATTGTTACGCCAAGCGAGTATGTTGGCAACATCATGAAGATTTCTATGGAAAAGCGCGGTACTTATATCAATACAACTTATATAGACCCAACTCGCGCGGATATTCAGTTTGAGTTTCCGCTTGCAGAAATAATATTTGATTTTTACGATAAGTTAAAATCGGCAACGCGCGGTTATGCTTCTTTTGATTATGAATATATTGGTTACCGCGAAAGCGATTTAGTTAAGTTAGATATTTTATTAAACAGCGAGCCTGTTGACGCACTTTCTATGATTGTTCACAGAAGCAAATCGTTTGAATGGGGCAGAAAGGTCAGCTCAAAATTAAAAGATTTAATTCCGCGGCAAATGTTTGAAATAAATGTTCAAGCCGCAATTGGTACAAAAGTAATTTCCAAATCTGTAATAAAAGCATTACGTAAAAATGTACTGGCTAAATGTTACGGTGGTGATATTTCTCGTAAACGAAAACTTCTTGAAAAACAGAAAGAAGGCAAGAAAAGAATGAAACAAGTTGGCAATGTGGAAATTCCTCAGGAAGCATTTCTCGCAGTTTTACAAATTGACGAATAATTAATCTTAAACTATGGTTAGAATATTAAAAATACTTTTAGTCGTCTTCATTGTTGCATTGCTTCTTAAATCGTTTATTGTGGAAGCATTCAAAATTCCATCAAGCTCTATGCAAAATACTTTGTTATCGGGTGATTTTATTTTAGTAAATAAACTTGCGTATTCATTCTCTTTTCCACCCAAAATACCTTTTACAGGTTCAAGAATTTCCAGAACATCGGTTTATCCAATAAGTAAGCCGGAGTTTTATGATGTAATAGCTTTTGAAATGCCAGTTAGTTATTTCGAAATTAATTCCGATAAATATAAAGTTTTAGTAAAACGAATTGTCGGGCTGCCTGGTGATACTTTACAAATAAAAGAACACGAACTATTTATCAATAAAGAAAAAAAAAGAAATCCGTCTTACATAAAAGTTTTTCTATCTCCTGACCATTTAATCAAGCCAGATGAACCACTTTTTCCATTTAATGATAACAAATGGACACTGCATAATTATGGTCCCATTGTAATTCCCCGAAAAGGAATGACTGTGGAATTAACGCCTAAAAATATTTTATTTTGGCAGGCAGCAATAAACGCAGAGTACGATGAAAAAGTAATTAGTGTGGAAGGCTCTGTAATAAATCTTTATAGTTCGCCAATACGTGAATACACCTTTAAACATGATCACTATTTTGTACTTGGAGATAACAGACATAATAGTATAGACAGCCGTTTCTTTGGTTTTGTAAAAGATGAATGGATTATCGGCAAGGCATCTATTGTTTATTGGTCTTCAAATCCCGAATCAACAAATGGAATATTAGGTTACTTTAATTCAATTAGATTTAGCCGTCTAACGCAATCAATAGAGTGAAATAAAATTTATTACAAAAATTTTGTGTTTCTCTTTTTTAGAATCCGGTTGTAATTTTAACCAAAACAATTCAATAATTGATGAACAAAATCGCACTTATATTTTTTATTATCTTTTCGGTTTCTTTATTTCCGCAGGAAAAGTACTTTATTTACTTTAAAGATAAAGGGATTGAAAATTCTACCTCACTTAACAAATCAAGCCAATTTTATTCCAATGCCTATCAAAAATTAACAACCCGCTCAATTGAAAGAAGAATAAAAGTAATGGGAGAGGCTTTTATTACTTACGAGGATATCCCGGTTCATCAAAATTATATAGATGAAATTAAGAAATTGGATATTGAAATTATCAGAGAACTTAACTGGTTCAATTCAATTTCTGCAAATTTATCTAAGCTGCAAATTGAAAAAGTAAAGTTGCTTCCGTTTATAGATAAAATTGAACCTGTTAAAAAAATCTATTTTCGTAACGAAGCCGACTATCAAACTGAAGGCGGATTGAATTTATCAAACAGTAAAACTTATGAATATGGACCGTCATTTAAACAGCTTGAGCTTTCTGATATACCTTTTGTTCACTCAAAAAAAATAGAAGGAAAAGATGTTTTAATTGGAGTTCTTGATTCAGGTTTCGATTGGCAGAGGCATGTTTCATTAAAAGATAGAAATGTAATTGCTGAATTTGATTATGTATTTAATGATAATGTTACAGCAAATCAAGCTGGCGATCTTCCTGAACAGGATTCTCATGGTACTTATGTGTTTTCTATACTTGGTGGATTTGATGATAGCGTAATGATTGGAGCCGCTTTTAACTCATCATTTATACTGGCAAAAACGGAAAAAATCGGCAGCGAAACAAGCATTGAAGAGGATAATTATGCCGCGGCACTGATTTGGATGGAATCGCTTGGCGTAGATATAACATCAAGTTCACTTGGTTATAATATTTTTGATTCGGGTGATTCTTATACTTATTCCGATATGGACGGAAAAACCGCAGTTGTTACAAAGGCTGCCGAACTAGCGTTTCAACGCGGTGTTACTACTTTTACTTCCGCGGGTAATGAAGGAAATAATTCCTGGAAATATATTATTGCACCAGCAGATGGGTTTAATACAATTGCAGTCGGCGCTGTTAATGATTCCAAAAATCTCGCAAGTTTCAGCAGTATTGGTCCAACATCAGATGGTAGAATAAAACCCGAAATTGTAGCTAACGGCGTGGGCATTTACGGCGCTTCTGCAGGTACACAAACTGGATATAAAATTTCTAACGGAACATCTGCCGCAACGCCAATTGCAAGCGGTGCTGCTGCTTTGCTTTTATCGGCGCACAAGCATTTAAAGAACACACAAATACGAAGTATTTTGCTTGAAACTTCATCAAATTCTGCAAGCCCCAATAACCAAACCGGATATGGTTTAATCTCTGCAAAGAGCGCTATTGAATTTCCGAATATTGAATCTAATGGAAGCAGTTTTATAATCCATAAAATTATTTTTAACGAAAAAGTAAATCCCAGTTCTGTTAAATTTATAAGAATACTCGCCGATGATTTACTTGAAGAATATAATATGGAAAAGAACGGTTCTTATGATTTTAGGCTAACGCTTCCACAAATGATTGAAGGAACAGTTATAAAATTTCAAATAACTTTTACGGATAGTATGAATAATTTTTACATCTTGCCTGCTTCCGGTGCTTTTGAACTTAAATATGGATCAGATTTAATTTTTTATAATCTTGACGACCAAAACGTAACAGACGATGTAGAAATATCTGATTTCTTTCCGAGTCCGTTTATTCCGGCAAATCATAAATCAACAAGAATAAATTTTAATTCCGCAGGCGGCGAAAAGTTTAAGATTGATATTATAGACGGATCAGGACAAAAAGTTATTGGATCAAACTATACAACTATAAAAGGGAAAAATTATTTTGAATGGAACGGTTTTTCCGAAAGAGGTTATCTTTGTGCAAGTGGCGTTTACTACGCTTTGATACAGCTTGGAGATAAAGATTACGGTAAAAAACTTGTGCTGCTTAAATAAGTTTTAATAATTTTTTAATGGAATATGAACGTGGCTAAAATATTTTTTCCTGCCCAATTAAAATATCTCGAATCATTTAGAACAAACAACAATGAACTAATAAAGGAAATGGAGCGGTTTGCTGTTGAGCATAACGTTCCAATTGTAAATTGGCATGCTGCAGATTTTATTGAAAAGTTTATCTTAATTAAAAATCCCGATAGAGTGCTTGAAATCGGTACTGCAATTGGATATTCAACAATCCGGATTGCTGGATGTTTGTCTAAAGGTTCTATAATTCACACAATTGAAAAAAGCACGGATAATATCAGTATTGCTTTAAATAATATTGAGAAGTCTGGGCTTTCAAAAAAAATAAAATTGATTGAAGGCGATGCTTTAAATGTTATGCCGCAGCTTAAAAAGAAATATGATTTTATTTTTTTAGATGCCGATAAAGAAGATTACAAACGTTTATTTGATTACTCAATGATACTGCTGAAAAAAGACGGAGTTATTATTGTTGATAATTTATTGTGGCAAGGTTTTGCAGCTTCAACTCGTGTTCCATCAAAATATAACAAGTCAACCAAACACATTCGCGAGTTCAATAAAATATTTATGCTTCAGCAAAATTTAGATTCGATGATAATACCAATTGGCGATGGTTTAGGATTGGGAATTAAAAAGTAAAATGGAATTATTTCATTCAAATATTTTGCAGGAAGTAGAATTATTTGTTGGCAGATCATTAAATCAAAAAGATGATTTACAGTTGATTATTGGCGTTTGCTTGCAAAATAACTTAATGGAAGATTTTGAGAAGTTAGCTTTTACAGGTAAATATGTTCACGGTTTGCTGCGGGTTTTGTCTAACAGCGACAAAATTCCTGAAGTAAAAAGCGTAGATCACATAAAAAAAGATTTATCTGAAAACTTAGAAATGATCATTTCCCAATTGAAAAATATTTCAATAAAAATGAGTAACGGAGATAAAGAGAACATAGAGAAAAAGTATTTTGAAGTTTCTAAAAATTCATTTAATAATCTTCAACTGCTTTCCGAAGACCTCAATTCAATTAAGAAATATCTAAACGATCTCAAAAGAAAATAAGCTGTTAAATCTGTAATCCTTATCGCATTAATAATATCAACACTTATCATTATTCAAGTCACCTGCAAAAAGAGTTGGAAAGCAAGATAGCCATATCTTTGCTTCTAGAGTTGCTTACATTGAACTTGAAAATCTCAAAGTTTCATTCGTTATCAATTTCCAAGATATATATAACTTTGCTCATAGTGTTGCTTAATCTGATTTAATAAATGAAAATTTAAGTTTTATGAAATCAAAATTCAATAAATCATTATATGCCTCAATTGCACTGTTGGGATAATAGTTTTTAGTCCACAAACAAGGTCTCAAACTAAAGTTTTTGTTTTAGGCGAATATAATATTCATTGTAAACTTGCTGTTGCAGAAGGCGAATTAGATATCAACAATAAGTTTAGTACAGGATTAGGGATCAATTATAATTTTGGTTTATACTTAAAAGCAGAAATAAGCTGGACTATGAAATCATCCGAAGCCAATAATAATGAAAATGAAACCTTAACTTTAAACTCAATGTTTATAACACTTGCAAACCAATATAAGCCAAGCAAATGAAATTCTTGTATGTTATTTTGTAACAATCTCGCATTTTGATAAATCCGGCAGCCTGAACAAAATCTAAATACTTTGAATTATGTATGTGATTATTTATTTCAATATCATCGCGTCGGATAATGATTTCAGTTTCAAAAATTGAGTGTTTCATTTTATTTAATCAATTAACCAGTCAATCGAAATGAACTTGCCTAAAAATAACAATATTCATATACCGCAATTTCTATTAAAATATTGTTAGATATTATTAAACATAAATATTAAGGCAAATTTAACCTGGAACTACGTATTCTCGACCATCTATAGCAATGTATGTATAAACAGTACCATCATTTAAGATATCAACTCTAACAACACAGTAGTTATCTGTTGACGAAAGATCAGTATTATCCAAATTAATACCCACAATCAAGCCGCCCACTTGCGATATAGCTGTGAAAAATATTGATCCCGACCCACTTTCTCTAAGATCCTCTGTCTCCATTCCAGTTGGAACAGGTAAAGTACTAACTGGAAGTGGTAAATTAAATCCTTCCCACGAATGACCACCTCCACCATATTGCTTTGGGGTTAGGTAATACTTATAATACATTTCTGCATAACTATGACATTCGGAAGTTAATGTATCCAATGCCGCTAGTTTTTGATGTTCCTGGAATAGCCCAATTCCTACTACAACGGCAACGCCTACAATGATAACACCAAGTACAATTAATAAAAGTTGTTGCTGACCCATTTAAGTTTATCCTTTATATAACCTAATATTACTGACAATATTTATGCCTCTATTTTTAATAAAGAAACCGTTCATAAGCCAATGAAATTTTCATAAGAAGGTAAATATTACCTGCAAGTTTAATACTTTTTAGAAAATAAAACGAAATTATTAAGGATTTATTTTGGCGAGTTATACCGTTTTCTAATGAAATGTAAAATTTGTAACGAACAACACCATTTATTGTTCGTTACAAGGTAAATCCTGCAAGTTTATTTTGGTTAAAACGACATCAAATCGGATTCTATAACCAAAATTTCCACCACCAGTTATAATATTTTTTTACTATTTTCATAGTCAACCAATTAACGGCTTCCATTTCTCCAGTACCGGAACCTGCATTCATCATTATGGAAAATGTAAGTTTTGATTCCGGCACTAATATTGTTCTGCAAAAGAAAGTGCCGGCAGAGCCATCAAAACCGGAAAATTTATATCCCTCCATTTCACCATTTGCTACTCCTATTGAAAATCTTTCATGAGAAAAGTGAATGTAAGAATATGTTTCGCTTTTAAGATAATTGTTTTTTCCTATCAAACCCTGTAAATGCAATTGAGTGTAACGTGCGTAATCTAATGGATTCATACTTAAATTACCCGCCGGTTCTAACACAAAAGGAAGTTCATATTGATTATCCGGTGCAAATGTTGTAACGTTCTCATCAGCAATTAAATGTCCCCACGGCTGATTTTCATTTATGTTGTTGGGCCATCCGATATAAACAGATAAACCAAGTTCTTTAAATGTTGATTCAACAAGCTGTTCATAAGTTTTCTCTGTAATCCTTTCAAGCATTGCGGAAGCCATAGTATAACTTGCATTTGAATAAAGGTGCACAAATTTATTTTCTTTTTTTTCGGATGCAGGTTTTTGCTTAATCAAATACTTTATAAACTCATATCTTGGGTTTGTGCATTCTGCATCAATTGAGGGAAATAAATCCATTCCAGTTGTGTAGGATAGGATTCCGGCTTCACAAAGAAACAAGTCTTCTAATGTTATGTTATAAAATTCAGGATTAGCATCATTTTTTAATTCGGGATAAACATCAAAAAATTTTGTATTCCATTTAATTTTCTTTTGTTCGATGAGTTTACCTGCTATAACAGCCAGTACAGATTTTGAGCAGGAACCGATATGAAAATAATCTTTCCAGGTTACCGCCTCATTATTTCCGTAGATGCGTGTTCCGTAAATTGATTTTGCCGTGATTGAATCGGAGTTGGAAATTGTAACGGCAATAGCGGGTATTTTAAATTTTTCTGCGGCTTCTTTTATTATATCAGATAAAAAATCTTCATTGATATTTTGTGCTTTCATCTCTACCTCAAAGTTTAGTTGTATAAGTGCAAACAGTGTGAATAAAAAGTATTTCATAAATATTCCTTTTTTTGTTCCAAATCTATTCCAACAACTTTTTTGAAACTTTGAGGAAAATCAAAAAAAAATATTTAATACGGTTTGCCAGCTCTAATACGGCTAACTGTTTCTAAAGATACACCAAGCAATGATGCAATATAATGCAATGGAAATCTGTTGATAAACTCGGGGTTAAATTCTAATAAAGCATCATATTTTTCTTTAGCAGAATTATACTTTTGAAACAAATATAATTCTTCGAGCCAGCAATAGTATTTTTCAACAACAAGGCGGGCGAATCGTTCGAGGTCTGGAAATCTTTCATATTGACTGTATAAATCTTTACGGGAAATACTTAACAGAATGGAATCTTCAATCAGGTCAATGCTTTGAAAGCTTGGCTTTCCGCTAATAAAACTACCGAATGAAGTAACAAATTCGTTTTCACATGTTATCCAGTTAGTAACTTCTTTACCATCAATTAATGAAAATTCTCTTGCTACGCCTTTAATGATAAAATAAAGTTTATAAACAGTCTGCCCCTGTTTTACCAACAAATGTTTTTTAGGATATGTTTCGGTCTTAAAGCAATTAAGTAAACTAATCCTGCTTTCCTCTGAAATTTTTGTAACCGAATCAATATAATTGCTCAGCATTTTTTCATTAGCGCCGCCGTATGGAATTGAATCGTTTGAATTATTATTAAAATTATTTTTCAATTTCTTTTGTAAGATTTATAAATAATATATTTGCTTGCTGTTCATTTCCAAGTAAAACAGCAAGGTTATTTTTCTTTTAAACAAGCCCGCTTAAAAATTTACTTGCCGACATAATCCTGATATTATTTTTAAGAATATCTATTTCTTCTTGTTTAACAACCTGAAAAACAAATGGAATATTTAGTCTGTCTTTAAAGTAAGATAAAACACTTGATGGAGAAGTATCCGAAAGTTTTACCTCTACTGCAAACCATGGTTTATTATCAACAGTTACTAAAAAATCAATTTCTTTTTTATCAACATTTCTTAAATAAAATAATCCTGTTTTATAACCATCCCGCTCAAAAAGATAATTAGTAAACTTTAATAGATGTGAAGCTATCAAATTTTCAAATCTGGCGCCTTCATTTTCAACTTCAGACCAATCGGTTAAATATATTTTTGGTTCCTTCTTAATAGACCTGATCAACTTCGACGAGTAAGGATAAATTCTGAAATGATAATAGAAGGATTCAAGGATATTTAACCAGCTTGTAATTGCACGGTGACTTATTTCTAAATCTTCCCTTAAATTATTAATAGAAAGGGGGCTTGCTGCTTTTGATGGAAGCAGATCTCCTAATAACTTCATACTGCTTATATCTCTTATATTTTCAACATCCCTTATATCTTCTCTAAAAAGACGTTCTAATTTTTCATTGTGCCATCTTCTTAAAAATCTTCCATCTTGTGATATAAGCGTTTCCGGAAATCCACCATAATTAAAGAGAGTATCCAAATTCGATTGGTAATGTTGAGATTTAAATTCTATTTCTTTTAATGGTTGCCATTGGTTAGAAATATTTTCAATCTCTGCCAATGAAAATGGGTGTAAAGTGTAATAATGATATCTACCTTGAAGTGAATCTCCGCTTTTTCTATAAATATTTAATCTTGCTGAACCTGTTACTAAAATTTTGAATTTATCTTTATGAATATCATAAATTCCCTTAATCAAATTTTTCCACTTTTTATATTTATGTATTTCATCAAAAATTAATAATCCTGATTCTCCAGGCAGTTCATTAGCAATTATTTTTTTTCTGTCGGGTTGATAATCCCAATTGAAGTAAGTTGAATGCGAAAAGTTCTTTGCAATAATTTCTCTTGCCAGCGTTGTTTTGCCAACCTGTCTTGCACCTCCGATAAATACCATTTTATCGTTAAGATCATCAATAATGCTGTTCTTTAAATATCGTTCCTTATTCATATATTCATTCCTTTCAACAGAAAATTACTGCTATTTTTGCCTAAGAGCAAAAAAAACAGCTAATAATTTTGCTTTTGAGCAAAACACACAGAATATAATTACTAAATATTTAAATGTTGGGGCTGACTTTTGGAAGCGCAACTATGATGAAACCTTAAAAAAAGTGCACTATTGATAAAATGGGTTTAGTTTTTAGAGTTACTATTCTCCATTTCCTCCGCAATATTATTAACAAACAATTCAACCTGCTGTTCATTACCTAATAAATCCTGCAATGTAATTTTTGATAAAACACCATCTAACATAGTTTGAATAGTTTTCCACAATGAACGAATTGAGCAATCAATTGAATGTGTACAGATGTTTTCAACACCGGAATGTGTATCACAAAAGTTTGATTCATAAAGTTTGCCACCCAGCGAAGTTAGAACATCGCCAACCGGAATTTCATTTGGTTGACGCGCTAATTTATAACCACCCACCTGCCCGCGCGAGCTTTCCACAAAACCAGCAAGACGCATAATTCTCAATATCTTTCCAACATTGGCTTCGGAAAGACCTTCTTGTTCACTGAGTTCGGGAATTGTCATTCCGTTTATAGAATTACTTTTCCCGATACGCAGCAATAATCTTAAACCATATTCTTCTTGTGTGCTAAATTTCATTTTCTTCTTAAATATTGTTGTGCTGAAACTTGTGCAACATAACAAATAACTAATCTTTGTTAAATAAAGGAATTTTTGATCCGCATGATTTTGCATGCATAACTTGCGCAAATTGTTCCGGCGTTATTGATGGACCTTTTGTAGAGCAAGTTTGATTAAAAATAATTTTAAGATTATTCGCAATTTGCTCGGCAGAATATCCTTCGATGTTCATTCTTGGAACAAAGTGTATAATCTCGCCGTTTTTAAACAGCGCAATGCATGGCGATGATGGCGGAAATCCTTTTATAAATTGTCTTATTCTATCAACCGCATCTCTTTCCTGTCCGGCAAATCCAGTGTAAAGTTTGTCGGGAATTACATCATACTGTAACGCAAGAGAAACACCGGGGCGAGCACTGCCTGCTGCGCAGCCGCAAACCGAGTTAATCATTACAAGAATGATTTTGTTATCATTTACATTTAATTCAGCATCAACTTGTTCTGGTGTTTTTAGTTCTTCAAAACCAACTGCGATAAGTTCATCGCGCATCGGTTGAACAGCATCCTGATCATACATTGGCTGACGTGTATTTATGTTAAACATTTTTGCTCCTTTTTGATAAAATCTTTTAAATTTAAGTTATGTCTTGAACTTGAATTTGAACTTAGAACTCACTTAAAGAAATCCCAATTCCAGTTTCGCAACTTCAGACATCATATCTTTATCCCAAGGGGGATTCCATACAAGTTCTATCTTTGCGCTTTTAACATTTTGTACGGTACTTACTTTTTTTTCTACTTCCGGCGGAAGAGAACCTGCAACCGGACACATAGGTGATGTTAATGTCATTTTTATTTTAACATTCGCTTCATCATCTATTGCAATTTCATAAATCAAACCAAGCTCAAATATGTCAACCGGTATTTCAGGATCGTAACATGTTTTAAGCGCTTGAATTATTCGTTCTTCCATTTCTTGTTTATTGATAGTAATCATTTTTTTATTGCTTAATTGTTTTATTGTTATATTGTTAAACTGCTCAAATGCTAATCCGTTTTATGGTATTTTGAAAAAACAATTTAGCAATCAGACAATTGAACATTTATTCTGTTACAACCTTTTCATTTTTGTTATGGAGAGCATTAATCATAGTATGCCACGCAAGCGAAGCGCACTTTACACGCGCCGGAAATTCTCTTACTCCGCCAAACACAGCAAGTTTTCCAAGCTCATCAATATCAGGATTGTCGCCAAGTTTATCTGTTACTAATTCGTGGAACTTGTTAAAAATCTTTTCTGCTTCATCAATACTTTTACCTTTTAGTAATGATGTCATCAACGAGGCAGATGCTTTTGATATTGCACAACCCGAACCTTGAAATGAAATATCTTCAATTATTCCTTCATCATTTATCTTTAAATAAATATCAACATTATCACCACAAAGCGGATTGTATCCTTCTGCATGATTTGTTGGATGCTCAATCTTTCTAAAATTTCTCGGACTTTTATTGTGATCCAAAATTACTTGCTGATATAGTTCTCTTAATTCCTGATCCATTATCCGAACACCTCTAAAATTTTTTTAAGACCATTAACAAGCACATCAACTTCTTCTTTAGTGTTATACATTCCAAAAGAAGCTCTTGAGGTTGCGGGAACGCCGAAGCGCCGCATCAGCGGTTGTGTGCAGTGATGACCTGTGCGAATCGCAACGCCTTCAAAATCTAAAAAAGTTCCAACATCATGCGGATGAACATTTTCAAAATGAAATGACAGCACGCCGATTTTTTCTTTTGCTGTTCCAATAATTCGCAATCCCTTCAAATCAGAAAGTGCTAGTGTTGCATATTCAAGTAAAATATTTTCGTGGCGGGCAATATTTTCAAGTCCTATTTTCTCTATGTATTCAATAGCGGCGCCAAGCCCGATAGCACCCGCAATATGCGGAGTACCAGCTTCAAACTTGTGCGGCAGTTCGTTGTAAGTTGTTTCCTCAAATGTTACTTTGGAAATCATATCGCCTCCGCCCATATACGGCGGCATTGCTTCGAGATGGTTTACTTTTCCGTAAAGAACACCTATTCCGGTTGGTCCGTAAAGTTTGTGTCCGCTGAAAGCCAGAAAATCGCAATCAAGTTTTTGAACATCAATCTTTAAATGATTAATTGCCTGTGCAGCATCAAGCATAACGGGAATATTAAAACTATGTGCAAGATCAATTATTTTTTTTACTGGATTTACAGTGCCAAGTGAGTTTGAAGCATAAACTACTGAAATAAATTTTGTTCTTTCGTTTAACAATTTTTCAAATTCTTCGAAAATTATTTCACCCTCATCGTTAACAGGAATAATGCGCAGCTTTGCTTTTTTTTCTGCGCACAACATCTGCCACGGAACAATATTGGAATGATGTTCCATCGTTGAGATTATAATTTCATCGCCTTCATTTATGTTTGTTCTTCCATAAGATGAGGCAACAAGATTTATTGATTCCGTTGTTCCGCGCGTAAAAATTATTTCGTTCTTACCAAGTGCATTAATAAAATTCTTTATTATGATTCTTGAACCTTCAAACGCTTCCGTTGCTTCTTGACTTAATGCATGAACACCGCGATGAATATTTGCATTCATCGTTTCGTAATATTTATTTGTCTTATCAATTACATAATGCGGCTTTTGAGTTGTTGCAGCGTTATCAAGATAAACAAGCTGCTTGCCGTGTACCTGCAATTTTAAAATTGGAAAATCATTCCTGATTTTTTGTACATCATAAATGATTTTATTTTCGGCTAATCCCGTTTCAGTTTTTGTAGCCATTATCGGACTTTCTATTGATTAAATCGCTTCGTAATAATTTCTTCAAGATAATTTCTTAAAGCAGGAATTTTTATTGATGTTATTACATCGCTTGCAAATGCATGCAGCAAAATAGCGGTTGCAGATTCTTCACCTATTCCACGCGATTTTAAATAAAACTTTGCTTCATCATTCAACTTACCTATTGTTGCGCCGTGCGAGCATTTCACGTCATCAGCAAAAATTTCTAATTGCGGTTTAGTATTCATCACAGCATCATCCGAAAGAAGGATTGTGTTGTTCTGCTGGAACGCATTTGTTTTTTGAGCGTCCTGCCTAACCATAACTTTTCCGTTAAACACGCCTTTAGATTTATCCTGTAAAATACCTTTGTAATGCTCGTGGCTGCTGCAATGCGTCTTTGCATGATCAATCATTGTGTGAGCATCAAAAAGCTGTTCGCCGTTAATCATAAACAAACCGTTAAGCATACACTCGCTGCTCTCATCTTTAAATTCGGCATTAAAATCATTGCGCGAAATTGCTGCTCCGTGCGAAATTAAATGCGATGAAAAATTACTGCTGCGCTGCTGAGCGACTTCCATCCGCGCAATATGAAAAGCCTTTACGCTTTCTTCCTGCAATTTAATGTGATCAACAATTGCATTTTCACCAACAACAAATTCAGTAACAGTATTTGTGAAGTAAATATTTTCTTCGTCAGAAACATAATGCTCAATAATACTTACTTTAGAATTTTTACCTGCAACAAAAAGATTTCGTGGCTGTGTTAATATTTTTTCGTTTGCCGTTGTTGTATAAAAAATTATATGAACTGGTTCATCTACAATTTTTGAATCAGGAACATAAACAATTGCCCCATCGCTTGTAAATGCTGTGCTTAATGATGTGAAATAATTTTTTTCGGTGCCTGCATATTTGCCAAAGTGTTTTTCAATAACGGGATGATTTGCACTGATCGCTTCGGCAAGACTTCCAATTTCTACGCCCTCGGGAATATCAATTAGTTTTGAGAATAACCGATCATAAACTCCGTTTACAAAAACCAAAAGGCTGTGTTCCATTTCATCAAAAAGAAATTTGCTTATTATTTCTGATGATACATTGCCCTTAAAACTTAGCGGAGAAAAATTGTGTTTAAGAATCGGCGAGATGTTTGTGTATTTCCATTCCTCATCTTTTTGTGTTGGAAAAGTAAGCTCTGCAAATTTGCCGATAGCTTCTTCTCTAACTTTATGAAAGTCTGAAGATTTTTCTCCGTTTAATGATTTCTCAAATTCATCAAACTGAGTTAAGTAATAATTTTTAATATCTATTTTGTTTTGCATTTGTTCTATTTTCTATTTGTCATTCCCACGAAAGTGGGAATCTATTTTTAAGTTTTCATTTTTGGGATTCCCGCCTTCGCGGGAATGACACTTCGTATTATACTACAGACTCTGCATTATCACTTTTTACCCAATCGTAGCCTTTTTCTTCAAGTTCAAACGCTAACTCTTTTGTGCCAGATTTTACAATTTTGCCTTTGTATAAAACATGCACAAAATCAGGAATAATATAATCGAGTAATCTCTGATAATGTGTAACCACGATGGTTGCATTATCTTTAGTTTTTAATTTGTTTACGCCGTTCGCAACAATTCGGAGAGCATCAATATCAAGCCCACTGTCGGTCTCATCAAGTATTGCAAGCATTGGATTTAACACCGCCATCTGAAAAATTTCATTTCGCTTTTTCTCACCGCCCGAAAATCCTTCATTAACGGCGCGGCTTAAAAATTTTTGATCGAGCTCCACAAGTTTACTTTTTTCTTTTAACAGCAAAAGAAAATCCATTGAATCAAGTTCTTCCTCGCCTTTGTATTTTCTGATTTCATTAACTGCCGTTTTTAAAAGATTTGTATTACTAACACCCGGAATTTCCACCGGATACTGAAATGCAAGAAAAACTCCCTCGCGTGCGCGATCTTCCGGCGAAAGTTCTAATAAATTTTTTCCATTGTATAAAACTTCTCCTGATGTAACTTCATAATCTTCTCTGCCGGCAAGTACAGAAGCCAGAGTTGATTTGCCAGAACCATTTGGTCCCATAATTGCGTGTACTTCACCGGAATTAACAGATAAATTAATTCCTTTAAGAATTTCAGTTCCGTTTATACTTGCGTGTAAATTTTTAATTTCCAATAACATTTTATTTCCTTATTTATTTTCAATCTTGTCAAGCTGAACTTGTTTCAGCTTCTTATTTTTTCAAGGAGATCCCGAAACAAATTCGGGATGACAAAGGCTATCCTACGCTGCCTTCTAAAGAAATGCTCAGAAGTTTCTGCGCTTCAACTGCAAACTCCATAGGCAGTTCTTTAAAAACTTCTTTGCAATAACCATTAACAATTAAACTAACTGCATCTTCGGTAGAGATTCCGCGTTGATTCAAATAAAAAATCTGGTCTTCACCAATTTTTGATGTAGTTGCTTCGTGTTCAACCTGTGCAGTTGGATTACTGATTTCTAAATACGGAAAAGTATGTGCGCCACATTTATCACCGAGTAAAAGAGAATCGCATTGTGAAAAATTACGTGCGCCTTCAGCTTTCTTTCCGATCTTTACCAATCCGCGATAACTGTTGTTACTTCTTCCCGCTGAAATTCCTTTTGATACAATTGTGCTGCGTGTGTTTTTTCCAAGATGTATCATTTTTGTGCCCGTATCCGCTTGCTGCATATTATTTGTAACAGCAACAGAATAAAATTCTCCAATCGAATTATCGCCCTGCAAAATGCAGCTTGGATATTTCCATGTTATTGCAGAACCTGTTTCAACCTGCGTCCAACTGATTTTAGAATTGATTCCGCGGCAAGCGCCTCGTTTTGTAACAAAATTATAAATTCCGCCTTTGCCGTCTTTATCGCCGGGATACCAATTTTGTACAGTTGAATATTTTATTTGAGAATTATCTAAAGTAATTAATTCCACAACAGCGGCGTGCAGTTGATTTTCATCGCGCATCGGAGCGGTGCAGCCTTCAAGATAACTTACATAAGCGCCATCATCTGCAATAATTAATGTTCGTTCAAACTGTCCGGTGTTTGCTGCATTTATTCTAAAATAAGTTGAGAGTTCCATCGGGCAGCGAACGCCTTTGGGAACATACACAAACGAGCCGTCGCTAAAAACAGCGGAGTTTAATGTTGCAAAATAATTATCAGTGTAAGGAACAACGCTTCCTAAATATTTTTTTACAAGATCAGGATGTTCTCTAATCGCTTCAGAAAACGAGCAAAAAATAATTCCCAGCTCGTTTAATTTGCCTTTAAAGGTTGTTGCAACCGAAACAGAATCAAACACAGCATCAACCGCAACGCCGGCAAAAAGTTTTTGTTCATCAAGCGAAATACCAAGTTTTTTGTATGTATCAAGCAATTCAGGATCAACTTCATCAAGGCTATTTAGTTTTGGTTTGGATTTTGGCGCCGAGTAATATGATATTTCCTGATAATTAACCGGCGGATAGTTTACGTTTGCCCATTCCGGTTCTGTCATACTTAACCAATGGCGATATGCTTTTAACCTCCATTCGGTCATCCATTCCGGCTCATTCTTTTTTGCAGAAAGCTGACGGATAATATCTTCATTCAAACCAACCGGAAGTGTATCGGCTTCAATATCAGTTACAAAGCCGTATTTATATTCCTTATTTGCTAATTCTTCTATTTTTTGTGTTTCTGTAGTACTCAATTTTGTATCCTGTTAAAAGATTTTTTTCTTACTACCCTAACTTATTCAATCTATACTAAATTATCAAGATTGGGGAGGTTGGATGTGATATGGTGAAACAGTTTTTAACAAGTCTGTACCTGTTTATTTCAAGTTTAAAAAATAGGACTACTCACCAATAGTTAGAAATAAACCACAGGATGGACATTCTTTAGCATCTATTCCAACAAAAGTATTGCAAGCTGGGCAACATTGATTATTGTAAGAATTAACATTAACATCTAATTTTAGATTATCTTGTTCTAATACTTTGTTCCATTGAGAATGCTCAAGCGCTATAGCTTTTTCTTCGTCTTCTTTACTAACATAAATATTGTATAATGCTCCTGCTCCAAAATGACCATGGGAACTTTGATGTTTGGGAGTATATTCAACACTAATAACTGACTGAATTCCAATCTCAGTTAGTTTTCTTTGAATATCTTTAATGAATAACGCTTCATCTGTTCGTATTAAAACTAATTCGGCAGTCTCCTCAATAGATACAGGACTAATTTCAATGTTGTTTTTATAAACAAGATCATCTAAACAATCTGCACATTTTTCAATGTGTGAGTTATACTCGGTTCCGCAATTAGGACAAACTTTAAATTCTTCTTGCATTTTGATTCACTAAAATTTTTTGAAAAAAAATAATTTTAATATTCTAATTTAAAATGAGTCGGGTTAATGTTCAATGGAACAAACAATTGAATTCGTCATTACATCAACGTAACGTGATTTATTATTAACAAAACTTTTATCATTAGCAGATATTGTTCGTTTTTTCTCATCATTTTTTCCATCAATCTGTCTTTTCTGTAATGATTATTTTTATATATTGCTCAAAAAAAACAAAAAACAATTAAGATATCAAATGATAAATCTAAACAAGGTGTTTCTATCAATATTATTTACTTTTGTGTTTGTTTCATTTATTTCAGCAACTGATTATAAATACAAATGGGGACATCCAAAGCCACAAGGTAATCCAATTTATGGAGTTGTTTTTGTTGATAGCCTTACAGGATTTGCTGTAACTGGCTGCGGAATGATTTTGAAAACAACAGATTGGGGTGAAAATTGGTTTATCATTCGTGATACTGATGCTAATTATCGCGATTTATATGACATTATAAATATTCAAAATGGAATACTGTTAGCCTGTGGGGAAAATGGCATAATTTTAAGAAGCGCCGATAATGGAGAAAGTTGGATTGAGATAAATACTACATTTGATAATGATTTAAGTGACTTAGCTATTGTGCCGGGCGGTGATGTTTCTATTGCTGGAGCAAATGGAACTGTATTGCGTTCATCAAATAATGGAATTGATTGGGCTTATATTGGACTTAATAATGAAAAGAAAGTATTGCATCATTTTTGGAAAACATCTAATGAAGGTTATGTAGCTGGAAATGATTTCTATCGAACAACTGATAGCGGCAACACGTGGCAATTTATAGATATTTTTTCGGGTTTTAATTTTAATGAAGTTTTTTTTACTAACCCAGATACTGGTTATGTATTTACCGACTTTAATACATTCCGAACAATTGATGGCGGTAATAATTGGACAGATAATTACCAGCACGAAACAAACAATTATCATTTTCGTTCATTAGTTTTCTCAGATACTAATTGGTTATCTGTTAGTTTTGGTGAAGGAGCCGCTTTTCATAAAACAACTAATGCCGGAGAAACTTGGCAACGTTACTATGATCTTGCAGGAGCTGTCGGTTTCCATTACTTATATAAAGGCTTTGGTAACCGCTTATTTTACGGTTCAGACATTGGTGATATTTACTATTCTGATGATTTTGGTTTAACATACAGTATAGCAACGTTAAACATTGGCGGAAGTTTCCCTGCTACTTTAGGCAGAGATGGAAGAGTTGTTGCTTTTTATAAGCGAGCCGATGGTATTTTATTCTCTATCATTGAAGCATCAAGTTTTGTTAATTTTTGGATGCAAAGTAACGACGGCGGATACAACTGGCACAAGTTAGTTAATCAACCTTTTATTTCTGCTAGTTCCAATATTAATTTTTGGGATAATCAAGTTGGGATTGTAACCAATTATAATACAATTTCTTACACAAAAGATGGAGGAATAAACTGGGCAATTACTAATTTACCCGATAATCACCGTGCTACGGAAATTGCAATACCTAATAACGATAAGTTTTTTGTAAGTACTTACCAAGTGAACGGGGGCGGTGCGCTGTTTTTAAGCGCCGATAGCGGTAAAACCTGGAATATTGTTAATGACGGATTGCCCTCAAATATTAAGTACTTTAATTTACAATTCATCAATCCTCAAATCGGATTTATTTCTGGCTTTGTTGATAATCAAATAAGTATAAATAGATTATTTAAAACTTCTGATGGCGGATCTTCTTGGTCAGAGATTTCTACATTGGGTGTTAATAGATATTTTTTTGATATGCATTGGCTAAAGGAAGACACAGCAATTGCTTCAATTTATAATAATGAAGATGGCGGCATTTTTAGAACAGTAGATTGCGGTTCAAACTGGGAAAAAGTCTTATCTTATCCAAACGTAAGTAACCTGTTTTTCCATAACGATAGTTGGGGTACTGCATTACAACTAAATAATTCAGGCATATTTTTAGAAACGATTGATGGTGGTTTAACTTGGAGTGAAACTCAAGTTCCAATTAGTTCAGCTAAATTATTCTCATTATTCAGTGGCTTAAGAAGAGAAATAACATCTATGTTCCCCATAGATAGCGGTTGGGTAATTGGGAGCTCCGGAAATGCAATTTTAGTCGCCAAAACCGATAATCCCACAAGTATTAATTCAGGGGATAAATTCAATGATTTTTCAAATATGCCTAACAGCGTTCAATTAATTTGCAATTATCCGAATCCGTTCAATCCTTCCACAAAAATAATTTTTAGGGTTAAAGAGTATTCAAAAATAAAAATGACTGTTTATAACATTTTGGGACAAACCGTAAAGGAATTATTAAATTCATATAAAGAAGCCGGAGAACATAATGTTGTGTGGAATGCAAAAGATAATTCCGGTTTTGAAGTAGGAACCGGCGTTTACTTTATTAGCATACAAACAGAAAACAATTCGGATTTTTTAAAAGTACTGCTTTTAAAGTAATCTCATTCTTTTTTGCAGAAAGCAGGCGAATTATATTTTCATTCAAACCGCCTCGAATTGTATCGGATTCAATATCAGCTAAAAAGCGATATTTATATTACTTATTTGCTAATTCTTCAATTTTTATATTTCTGAAGAACTCAATTTAATAACCTATTTAAAGATTTTTTTCTTATTGCCATAGCATATTTAATCTGTACAGATTGTCAAGATTAAAATTACAAAAAGTCTGTTTTCTTAAATCAGCAAGTTTTATGGATATAACAGAAACAATTACCTTATAAAAATTTCGTTCAATTTTTCTCTACACTTTTCTCTGATTTCTATTTTGCTTTTAGCGCAGCATTACAGGCTATCTTTACTTAAAAAAGTCATTCGATAAAATAAATAGACAAATGTCTTCTATTAAAGTATTTGATTGTTTTTACTTTTGCTCACACAATCTATTGTAAAAAAAACGAAAAGTAAAAATGAAAATCAAAACAATTGCTATTATCGTATTTAATATCGTGTTAAGCGCGGGCTTGTTTGGTCAAACATCTGAAGTTGGTGTATTAAAAGGAAAGGTTATTGATAAAATTACCAAACAAGCGATTCCTGGTGCAGCAGTATTTATTAAAGGAAGTCAGATAGGAACTTCTACCGATACAACCGGAACATTTGTGTTCATAAATATTCCGGAAAGAACACACTCAATTGTTGTAAGTTATGTTGGTTATCAAGAAAAAAACGTCAATGATATCCAGATAATTAGAAACAAAACAAACTATCTTGAAGTAGAGATTGAGGAAGCTGCAATAAGTTTAGAAGATATAACTGTTACTGCCAGCAGATTTGAAAATACACGGCTTACGCCAGTTTCTAATTATGATTTTTCGAGAGAAGAAATATCCCGCAACCCAGGCGCACAAGGTGATATTTTCCGCGCCATCGGAATGTTACCTGGAGTATCAAGCAGCGGAGGTGAATATTCTGCCATTGCAGTAAGAGGGCAAGGTACAAGAGATAATATTTATTTAGTAGATGACATACCCGTTACAGAGATTGGTCACCTTGAAGGTGCAACTTCCGGATTTAATGATCCTAATGGAGGCAGGTTTAGCATATTTGGTCCAAGAGTAATTGATAATGCAGAATTTTTGGGCGGCGGCTTCAGTTCACAATACGGAAGACGAAGCGCATCATATTTGGGTTTGGGTATTAAGAAAGGAAATAATGAAAACCCAATCATTGATGGGCAGCTTGATTTAATGGGGCTTACAGTAAACTACGATGGTCCAAGTTACATTTTAAATAATACAAGCTTATTTTTTTCTGCTCGATACCAGGATTTTAAACCTGCTGAAACTATCACAGATTTGTTATATATGGGCTTTCCGAAGTATCAGGATTATATTTTCAAATCCACCTCGCAAATAGGAACAGATAACAAACTTTCCGTAATAGCCATTTACAGCCCCGAAACCTATATCCGCAACACCGAGAATGTAAAAGAAGACGATGAGTTGAATATGCTTTTTGTCGCAGATGTTGCAACAAGCAAAACAATTTTGGGCATTAATCTTAGAACACTTGCGGGAAAAAACAGTTACTTTAAAAATGTTATTTACTACACCAACACAAGGTTAGATAATTCTGACGGAAATTCCTTTCCGCAAACAGATTCTTTGGGAAACTTGATAAATGCGGACAACATTCCCTTTGAAGACGAAATTAGAAAAAAAAAATATACAGAATCCAAATTTGGATTTAGATCTGTTTACTCTGTTCGTTTTGAAAATAGTTCTAATCTTACAACGGGAATAGACTTAGATAGAGTTGAATTGGATAACAACAGAAAATTAAGCCGAACTGATACTTCCTATGTTTTTAATATAAATGATTTTCGCCCCGACGCGCTTAAATTTTATAAACTTATTGAGCCTTCATTTTATAATGTAGATGTATATAAATTTTCCTATAACGCTTCGGCATACATAAATTACTCCTTTTTGATGTATGATAAATTATCTATTAATGCAGGCGTTCGATATGATTATACCGGATTTACGGATCAACAAAAACTATCTCCGCGTTTAAGTGGAAGCTATCTGTTGGATGAAACTAACAGCGTCAACTTTGCAGCGGGCATTTTTTATCAGGATCCTATCTACTCAGAAATAGCTGATCAACCGGAAAATAAAAAATTAAAAAATGAAGAAGTAATCGTATTAATTATTGGATATAAAAAATATTTCGCTCCGGATTTGAAGTTTACTGCTGAATCTTGGTATAAAAAGTTGAGTAATATGATTGTGCGCCCTGTAAGCGGACAAGTAGAACAGAACAATAATGGAGATGGATATGCGTATGGTTTTGATATAAATTTTACTAAACGATTAGTAGAAAAAGTTCATGGGCAAATTGGCTATTCTTACATGCAAAGTAAACGGAATGATCATGACGGCTTTGGAGAATATAATTTTGATTTTAGCCAGCCGCATCAAATAAATTTTTTAATTAGTTACAAACCAAATGAACATTGGGTGCTTGCCACTAAATTCCGTTTTGCAACCGGCAAGCCAAAAGATGAATATATTATTCATAGCAATATTTTTAATGATCCAAATAACATTCGTTATTCACAAGAGATTACAGCCGAAAATAAAGATCGTTTACCTGATTTTATCAGTTTAGATATCCGCGCAGATTATATATTTCAGGTCGGGCAAATCAACTTAACCGCTTTCATTGATATTGTTGATGTTTTGAACAGGCAAAATGTTAACGGGGAAAGTTTTAATTATATCCGTGGGAAAACATATTACGATGGAATTTCAATATTTCCATCGTTCGGTTTAAAGTTTCAGTTATAAATTTTACTTACACTAAATTTTGTTTATATATTTGAACTATTGTTAAAGCCATTAGTTGTTTAATGGTAAATTTGGCAAACATAATATTTTAATTATAATCATTAGATAAAAAATGAATCAACTCGAAAGTGCATTTCAAATGTTTGGTTTTTCCGATAACGATGTTCTGGAAATCTCAAAATGTTTTGTTTTAAACCATTATAAAAAAGGCGAGCTGTTTATCAAAAATGGCGTACTTGCTGATTACCTTGGTTTCGTAGAAAACGGTATGTTCAGGTTTTATTTTGATAACGAAGCAGAGGAAATAACAACTTACATCGCTTTAAAAAATGATTTTATACTTTCTGTTCAAAGTTTTTTTGCTAATCAAACTGCAAAAGATAATATCAAAGCATTAGTTGATTCAGAGGTTTGGATTATAAAAAAATCCGATTTTGTAGAATTGAATAACAAGATAATTGGTTTTAACGGTTTCTATATCTCAGTGTTGGAGAGGCTGCTTGTTTGTCTTGATGAAAGCAGGTTTAGCTACATTGCTTTAACACCCGAAGAACGATATGCCAAATTATTAAAGGAAAAACCAGAATTTATTTTACAAGTTCCATTAAAGTATTTATCTGCATTGATAGGCGTAACACCGCGCCATCTAAGCCGTTTAAGAAATAATATCTGATAATTAAAATGCCTGCAAAAAATCTTTCATTACTTATTTTATTGATAGAATAATTTTAAAATTAAAACAAATGAAAATACTATGAGAACAGAAAAAATTATTGGTCTTCTACTTATAATTGGTTCGGTATTGGTAATTATTCCTTATACTGTTTTAACGATAACTTTTGAATATCCGGATATTTTAAGAGAAGATGCAGGCTTAGTTTTAACCAAATTTTATCAAGGTGGAACGCCACTAATTGTTATCTGGTGGTTGTTTGCAATTTTGGGATTGCCAATTCTGGAAGCATACGTTCTTATTGGGCAGAAGCTTGAAAATAAATTTTATTTTGTAAGATGGGCAACAATATTAGCCGTAATCTCGGGCGTTGTACAGATTATTGGTTTGTTAAGATGGACTTTTGTTGTGCCGGTAATTGCAAAAACTTTTGTTATTACACAAGATGAATCTATAAAAGAAACTTGCAAAATAGTTTTTCAAATAGTTCATCAATATGGCGGCGTTGTTTTGGGCGAGCATATCGGGCAGTTATTTACAATCGCTTGGGTAATTATGATTTCGTCCGCTTTCCATAAGTTAAAACTAATGCCTAACTGGATAATTTGGCTTGGCTATACTTCAGCAGGTATATATTTACTTGCGCAAGCGGAGTTGTTTGCAACCGTTATTCCAGATTTTCCGGTTTGGGATTTAGCAGGTTTGATCGGCAGCAGTTTATGGTTGATCTGGATGATAATAGTTGGAATAAAGTTTTTGAAAATAGAAATAGAATAATTGAAAGATAGTTAGCAGTAATTTATTTCCTAAACTATACAACTGTGTATTTACCTCTCAAAGAAGTTTTACAAATAATTACAGCGCTAATATCTCTCCATCTGTAAATCTAAAAACATTTTGCTTTTAATTCTTTTCAAAATATTTGAATGCTCTTTAACCACAATCTTAAATTGTTTATCAGTAATTTTGGGTATAAAATTTTAACATCTACAAACCGTAAGGAAAATAAAAATTACTAACTCGACTAAAACAGAAACAAAACACTTAAATCATAAACCCGATATTCAGTTCCAATCTTTAAATATAATTGAACCGATTTTAAAAGCTGTAAAAGAAGAAGGCTACACAATACCAACCCCAATTCAAGTGCAATCAATCCCAATTGTTCTGGAAGGCACAGACTTGCTTGGCTGCGCTCAAACGGGCACTGGTAAAACGGCTGCATTTGCTATCCCGATTTTACAATTACTTAGCGCAAATAAAACTATTCACAAAAAAAGAAAAGTACGCAGCTTAATTGTAACGCCAACGCGCGAACTTGCAATTCAAATTAGTGAAAGTTTTACCGCTTACGGAAGACACACAGGATTAACTTATACTGTAATTTTCGGCGGCGTTAATCAAAATCCGCAAACAAATGCTTTGCGTAACGGTGTTGATGTTGTAATTGCAACGCCCGGGCGGCTTTTGGATCTTATGAATCAGGGTTATTTAAGTTTGCACGATGTGGAAATTTTTGTGCTTGATGAAGCCGATCGCATGTTAGATATGGGCTTTATTCATGATGTAAAAAAAATAATTGCAGAACTTCCTAAAAAAAGGCAATCGCTTTTCTTTTCCGCAACAATGCTGCCCGAAATTGTTAAACTTGCAAGTACAATTTTACACAATCCAAAAAAAGTTTCAGTAACTCCAAATTCTTTAACTGTTGATATTATTGAGCAATCAGTTTACTTTGTTGATAAAGGAAATAAAAATGCTTTGTTAGTTGAGTTGCTGAAAGATAAGAACATAAAAACCGCGCTTGTATTTACACGAACAAAACATGGCGCCGATAAGGTTATGAAAAATCTTGTAAAGCATAATATTAAAGCTGAAGCAATACACGGTAACAAAGCCCAAAATGCAAGGCAGCGTGCTCTCTCAAACTTTAAAGATCAATCAACGCGCGTTCTGGTTGCAACCGATATTGCATCGCGCGGTATTGATGTTGATGATTTAGAATATGTTATAAATTTTGAAATGTCCAACATTCCGGAAACTTATGTTCATCGAATAGGAAGAACAGGAAGAGCCGGAGCAAAAGGTACGGCAATTTCCTTTTGCGATGCTGAAGAAAAAATTTATCTGCGCGATATAGAAAAATTGATCAAAAAAAATATTTTTGTTGTAGAAGATCATCCTTTTCCTTTAACGGATCACAATCCCGTTAAACTTTCGCAGCAGCAACAAAAAAGTCATGCAGGACGCACTCAACCAAGGAATTTTGCAAAAGACACAAGAAAAAAATGGAGCGGAAAACAGAAAAAGAAGCGTTTAGATTCTTAGCATCTTTTTAGCGTTAGTTTTTTTCCTCTGTACTGTTTAATTGATTTAAGTCGTTTTTCAATCAAATAAGTTTATATGCTTTTTTGTATTTTTATAAAAAGATTTTCAATCATTAAACATGCGATAAAGCAAACATGCAATCATCCGAACCTGTTAACAACTGCGAAGTGAAAGACCTAAAAAAGAACATTGCGGTTATTGCCGTAAGCGGCGGAATGGATAGCTGCGTTACTGCCGCAATTGCAAACTTAAACTATGAACTTGCATTTGCCCACATAAACTACGGACAGCGAACAGAAAACCGCGAGCTAAAAGCATTTAACGATATTGCCGCTTTCTACAAAGTAAAACACAAACTTATAATTGATTTTACACATCTTACAAAAATCGGCGGCTCTTCACTTACCGATAAAAATATTGAAGTATCAAAAGCAGATTTGAACAATAAAGAAATTCCAACTTCCTATGTTCCGTTTAGAAATGCCAATATACTTTCCGCCTGTGTAAGCTGGGCAGAAGTGTTGAACGCTCATGCAATATTTATCGGCGCTGTTTACGAGGATTCATCAGGTTACCCGGATTGCAGACCGGATTTTTTTAGCGCTTATGAAAAAATGATTGAACTTGGAACCAAGACCGATACGATAATTAAAATTTTTACACCCATTATAAACTTATCCAAAGCAGAAATTGTTAAGAAGGGAATTGAACTTTATGCTCCGCTTAATTTAACATGGAGTTGTTATCAAAACGAAGATGAAGCGTGCGGAGTTTGCGATAGCTGTGCGCTTCGATTGCGCGGTTTTGAGCAAGCCGGCATTGATGATCCGATTAACTATAAAATAAGACCAAAGTATGAATGAGATGAAACAAGTTTTTTTAACAATTGGTGATGCAAGCAAATGGATAAGCAAAAAATTTAAACGTGATGTAACACCTTCAAACATTTCTTACCTTGTTAATTATGGAAGAATAAATAAGTATGGTGAAAACGGCGGCACGTTAATTCTTAAAGATGAAGTGCTTAGTTATTACAAAACATTTTATGGCTCAAGATCAACTAATTGGAAAGATAAATTAGGAAAAGATGTTGACTGGCATTTATCGTTTGAAAATTATAAAGAATCTGAAACTACAAAACATGTTCACAGACTTCATCCTTACAAAGGAAAATTCATTCCGCAGTTAGTGGAATATTTTTTAGATAGCCATACAGATGAATTTAAGAAATCCGTTTATTTTAATAATGGCGATGTTATTCTCGATCCGTTTTGCGGAAGCGGAACAACTTTAGTGCAAGCAAATGAATTGGGAATGGATGCGATTGGAATTGATATTTCGCAATTCAATACTTTAATAAGCAATGTAAAAATAGAAAATTATGACTTTGACAATTTAACTGATGAACTAAACAAAATTTCAAAAGAGTTAAAGAGTTTTATTACAAATTCAAAAACAGTTGAGTTTGAAAAATTGCTTCAGGAAAAGCTATCAAATTTCAATAACGAATTTTTTCCTTCGCCGGAATTTAAACTTAAAGTTAGAAACAAAGAGATTGATGAATTCAAATATGGTTTACAAAAAGAAAAAGAATTTTTATCTGTTTATAAAAAACTTTCTGATCAATTTAATATCGAGCTAAATCAATTTGGTTCCGATTCATTTTTAGACAAATGGTTTTTAAAACATATAAGAAGTGAAATTGATTTTGTATTCGGACTGATTAAAAAAATCAAAAACAAAAACACAAAAAAAATTGCAAGCATTATACTCAGCAGAACAATCCGTTCCTGCCGCGCAACAACTCATTCGGATTTAGCTACACTGATTGAACCAATAACAGCAACTTATTATTGTTCAAAACACGGAAAAATTTGTAAACCTCTGTTCTCAATTTTTAGCTGGTGGGAAAGATATTCAAAAGATACAATAAAGCGATTGATTGAATTTAATTCACTGCGTACAAATTCATTTCAGCATTGTTTTACCGGCGACAGCAGGACAATAGATTTATTTGAATCAGCCGAAAAATGGAATCCTGATTTTGCAGCAAAACTTAAATCAAAAAAAATTGACGGAATTTTTACCAGTCCGCCTTATGTTGGTCTTATTAATTATCACGAGCAACATGCTTATGCTTATGATCTGTTTGGATTTGAGAGACGTGATGAACTTGAGATTGGACCTTTATTTAACGGAACAGGAAAAGAAGCAAAAGAAAGTTATGTAAAGGGAATTTCGCAGGTTTTACAAAACTGCAAAAAATATCTTAAAGAAGATTATAATGTTTTTATTGTAGCTAACGATAAAAACAATTTATATCCCGTGATAGCAGAAAATGCGGGAATGAAAATCATTCAGCAATTTAAGCGTCCGGTTTTAAATAGATCTGAAAGAGATAAAAATGCTTACTCGGAATTAATATTTCATATAAAAGAAAAATAATCATGGGATTAACTATAAAAGAAGTTGAACAGATAAAGAACACTTTAAGAAATAGTCTTCGTAATAAGTTCCAAAACTATAAACCAGAAACGGCATCAATGCCATTTCATACGCGTCTTTTGGGAAAAGATAGACTTGCATTATATTCATTTATTCATTCATTAAGTACAAATTTTGGAACCAGTATATTTGAACCTGTTTCTGCTTCGCTTGCATCATCAAGATTCAAAATTGTTAAGACCCATGTAAGTGCTGGCAATAAAATAACTGAGGATTGTCTTTTCGAAATCCAAAAAATCATGGATTCACTTACGGCTGGTAGTATAAAACCAGATAAAGAAAAAGAATTAGAATTGTTAAGAGCTGCTTGCAAAGATGGTAAGCTAAGAGAAGTAAAACCAACAAAAGTTGATATTTTTTTAAGAAATGATAAAGATGAAATTTTTCTGATTGATCTAAAGACAGCGAAACCAAATAAAGGTGGTTTTAAGGAATTTAAACGAACACTTTTAGAATGGGCTGGTGTTATTTTAACTGAAAATCCAGAAGCAAAAGTTCATACTTTAATTTCAATTCCATATAATCCTTATGCACCAAAACCTTATAGTCGTTGGACAATGGCGGGGATGTTGGATTTGGATAAAGAACTCAAAGTTGCAGAAGAGTTCTGGGATTTTTTAGGCGGCGCCGATTCGTACAGCGGCTTATTATCTTGTTTTGAAGAAATTGGCTTAGAAATGAGAGACGAGATAGATTTATATTTTAAAAGATTTAAAGACTTATAATATGAAAAAGATAGACAGTCAAAAGTTAGTTGATTTCATTGAGCGCAATGCGATTATATTTAATAAACGCAGAGAAATAGAACTTAAAAAGTTTGATTTTAATTGTGCAATATTATCTCAAAATCCATATTTGTTTGCTCTAAATAATAAAGCTACTGCCGGCAAAATAGTTACTTCGCTTATCAATTCTTACCTCTTACCAAAGGAAGAATTATTATTGGATGAATTGCTAAAAAAACTTGCAATCTTTGTTTGTACTGCTACAAATAAAGCCAAGAAATTTTCAATTAAAGGGGTTGATTTAGAGTTCGAAAAAGACGGCAAAGTTTATCTACTTATAATTGTCTCGCCAAATTCTTTAATTAATTCACCTCAATTAAATAATATTGAAAAGGTATTTCAGAACGCTAAAGTCATCTTAAAGAGAAAAACAGATAAGCCTATCAAAACATTTTTAGGTTATTATTTTGGCAGTTTTACAAATGATAAAAAAGATTTATACGAAACAATTTCCGGTCAAAGTTTCTGGAAGTTGGTTTCGGGCAGCAGCAAATTTTATCAAGATATAATTGAGCCGTTAAAACAAAGCATAAACAAAAAGAATGAAAATCTCTTGAACGAGTATTACCGCTCAATAAATATTTTCGCAACACAGTTTTCAAATGAATTCTGTGTTAATGGCGTTATCAACTGGAAAAAGATTGTGCAACTTAATTCAGGCAAACAAAAAATAAAGGTAAACTTATGACATCCAAACTAAAACTTGTAAACAACAAAATTAAACTTCTGGAAGTATTCGAAAATAAATATCCCGATAGAGATTATTCTATTATTCATACTGCGCCGGAGTTTACTTCGCTTTGCCCAAAAACAGGGCAGCCGGATTTTGCTAAAATTACTGTGGATTATATTCCCGATAAACTTTGCGTGGAGTTAAAATCGTTAAAGTTTTATCTTAACTCTTACCGTAACGACGGAATATTTTTTGAAAGCGTTACAAATCAAATTCTTGATGATCTTGTTGAAGTAACTAATCCGCGCTACATGCTTATCACTGCCGAATTTAATACGCGCGGCGGAATCTCTTCAATAATTGAAGCAGAATATGAAAGCGAAGATTGGATGATGGATGATGATAACGAATTTTTTAACTAACTAAAATATTATGCTCCATTTATTAGAAATAAAAAAAGGATTTCTTGCAGAAAGAGAAAAACTGTTTACAAGTTACACTGGTAAATCCGATGCCTTTGCTTTCAGCAAAGATTACAGTTTACTAATTGAAGACACAATAAGAATAATAACTGCGGATAAAAAGTTTTCTTTTGCACTTACATCTGCCGGTAGTTTTAGCAGGCGCGAACTTTCTCCGTATTCGGATATTGATTTGATGATCATTTCCGATTCGATAGAAAATGATAATGCTGAAATTAAAAATATTATTACAAGCCTGTGGGATGGCGGCATAGAAGCCTCGCACACTGTGCGCGAAATACCTGATATAGAAAAATATCTTTCAACAGACTTGCATGCTTTTACGCAGTTTTTTGAAACACGATTTATTACAGGCGATGCAAAACTTTATAATAAATGGAACACCGCTCTACTAAACTCAATTGATGATGATGCAAAAACTTTGCTCATCTCAAACTTTATACTTGATGTTGAACAAAGGCACAGCAAATACGGCGGCTCGCCCAAAATGCTGGAGCCTAATGTTAAAATGTCCGCAGGCGGTTTGCGCGATTTCCAGTCCATCGAATGGATGATGATGATTAGCGAAAAGCAATTGCTAAACTCGCAGCACGAACTTACACAGGCGGAAATTTTTATCAATCATCTTAAAAAAAATAAACTTGCAACTGCGGCGGAATGTAAACGACTGTTAGAAAGTTATAAGTTGGTGCTATCAATAAGGCATCTTCTGCACATAACAACAAAATCCAAAACAGATAGATTTGAATTTTCCTGGCAGATGAAACTTGCACCGCTTTTCGGATATGAAGAAGGCGATTTGATGAGCTTTATGAAAAAATATTTTGCCGCCACAAATATAATTTTCAGGGTTAAACATTCACTTATTAAAAAATATAAAGTAGAGTTTGTTAATCCTGTGCCGGATTCTCTTTCTTACGATCTTGATGAAGATTTTTACATTAAAAGCACGGTTATCTTTTTAAAGAAAAAAGAAACGCTTTCTTTATCGGATATTTTTCGCGTGTTCTATTACCGTGCAAAATATAACGCCGGCTTTGATGAACATTTGAGAACGAAGATTATCGAAGCAACTGAAAACGCCGAAGATAATAATTGGTCGCAGCCGGATTCATCAGTATTCTTTAGAGAGATATTAAAATTTCAACGGCACGTTGGCTCTACGTTAACAATTATGAATGAGCTTGGCGTGTTGAGCGCTTTTCTGCCGGAGTTTGGCGAACTAAATGGTTTTATGCAGCACGGTGTTTATCACTGCTACACCGCCGATGAGCATACTTTAGTAACGATAAAAAATCTCGAAAAACTTGCAAACGAAAATTCATTCCTCGGTAAACTTTATAACTCAATTAAAGATAAAGAAATATTAAATCTTGCCTTGCTGCTGCACGATATTGCCAAGCCGATAGATATTTCCGGACACGAAATTATCGGTGCGGAAATGGCTTCATCAATTATGATGAGGCTTAATTATGATGAACTTGATATTGAAAAGGTTTGCTTTCTTGTAAAAAACCATTTGATAATGGAACAGGTTGCATTCAGGCGTAACTTAAACGATCCCGAAACACTTAATAATTTTACTTTAAAATTCAACTCGCTCGAAGAACTTGATTTGCTTTATCTTGTAACTTATGCGGATCTTTCTGCTGTTAATACTGCGGTTTGGACTTCGTGGAAAGCCGAACTGCTTTCCGAACTTTATAAGAAAAGTAAAAAAATGCTGCAAGAAAAAGTTAGCGGAGAAGAACTTTTGTACTCAACAATTTATTCGCAGCCCAAAGATATTTCAAAACATTCCGATAAGATTACCGAAACTAATGTGCAGGATCACCTTGAATCTTTGCACGATGATATCGGTTATTCAAATCATTTTACAGATGAAGAAATTGCGCTGCATGTTGAAGAGATTGAAAAGGGCGAAAGTATTTCGGTGCTGTTCAAACAGTTTAATGATTTTACGGATATAACAATCATCACAAAAGATTTTCCTTCTTTGCTTTCCAAACTGTGCGGCGTGCTTGCAATTAACGATGCTAATATTCATTCGGCAAAAATCTTTACGCGTAAAGATGGCATTGTTATAGACACGTTTCTTGTTAGCGATTTTAGAAGCCATAAACAGATTGATGAATCCAAATACGAAAAAATTAAAGAAGATTTTCACTCGGTAATTTCAGGCTATTTGCAACTACATCAGGAAGTTGCAAAATTAAAATCGCGCTGGTGGCGTATAGAAAATAAGCTTTTCAAACGCAGCGGACAGATAAAAATAACTTTTGAACGGCACGATAAATACACAATTATTGATGTTCACTCGCCGGATAGATTGGGATTTTTATATCACGTTACAAACAAAATGAACGGGCTGGGATTGATAATTTACTTCGCAAGAATTTCCACCAAAGGCGATGATATTGTGGATTCATTTTATGTGCTTGATAGAAACGGGCATAAAGTTTCGCAAAGCGATTACGATTTTATAATATCCGAACTATCAAACACAATAACGCAAATACTTTAACAAAAAAAAGGCATCTTACAAAAGATGCCTTTTTAATTACTTACAATTTCCTGTGGTGATTTGATACTATTTGAGCAGCAACATTTTCTTAGTAGCGTTAAACTGCTGACTTTCTATTCTGTAAAAGTAAATTCCTGAAGATAGATTTGATGAATTGAATTTTACTTCGTGATTACCCGCTTCTTTTTCACCATTAAATAATTCTGTTACAATTTCACCAAGAGAATTGTAAACCGATAGCTTGATATTTGTTTTAACAGGCAAAGAGAATTTAATTGTTGTGCTTGGATTAAAAGGGTTCGGGTAGTTCTGTTCCAATGAAAATTCATCAGGAATGTTTTGCAATTCAACTTCCACTACTTTTGAGTAACTGAATTGTCCGTCGTTATCAATTTGTTTTAGACGGTACTGTACTTTGAGAGTATGATTAAGATTATGAGTAAGATCATCCGTGTATGAATATGATTTTTCTGAATTACTATTTCCGTTTCCAACAACAAATCCTATCTTCTCCCAATCGGTCGCTGAGCCTGTCGAAGCGCCCGTTTGTCTCTGAATTTCAAACCCATAATTATTTACTTCCGTTGCAGTTTGCCAGTTTAGCACTACGCTTGCTGAGCCTGTCGAAGCAGAGCCTGTAGAAGCAGCACTGAATGATGTGATTTCAACAGGAAGTACTCTATCAGTGAACAGTGCAAAATAAGATTGTGGATTACTATTCATTGTTGTAAATTCTCCTCCAACATAAATATCACTGCCGCTGATGGCTATTGAAACGACTAAACTACTTGCATTTGGATTCCAGGTAGCATCTGCCGAGCCATTAGTATTGTTTAGTTTTGCAATATAGTTTCTCGACTGACCACCGATTGATGTAAATCCTCCTCCAACATAAATATCACTTCCGCTAATCGCTATTGGTTTGACAAGAGCATTTGCATTTGGATTCCAGGTTGCATCTGCCGAACCGGTGGTATTGTTTAGTTTGGCAATTCTATTTCTCGACTGACCACCTATTGACGTAAATTCTCCTACAACATAAATATCACTTCCGTTGATGACTATTGACTGGACAAAACTATTTGCATTTGGATCCCAGATTGCATCTGCCGAGCCATTAGTATTGTTTAGTTTTGCAATAGAGTTTCTCGTTTGACCACCGACTATTGTAAAACCTCCTCCAGCATAAATATCATTTCCGCTGATGGCTATTGACCCGACAGTATAATTTGCATTTGGATTCCAGGTAGCATCTGCCGAGCCATTAGTATTGTTTAGTTTTGCAATAGAGTTTCTCGACTGACCGCCGATTGATGTAAAATCTCCGCCAACAAAAATATCACTTCCGCTGATGGCTATTGATTTGACATAATTATTTGCATTTGGATTCCACGTTGCATTTGCTGAACCATTGGTATTGTTTAGTTTGGCAATATATTTTCTCGCCTGACCACCGATTGATGTAAAATTCCCTCCAGCATAAATATCACTTTCGCTGATGATTATTGATCTGATAATATCGTTTGCATTTGGATTCCAGGTTGCATCCGCCGAGCCATTGGTATTGTTTAGTTTGGCAATTCTATTTCTCGACTGACCACCGATTGACGTAAATTCTCCTCCAACAAAAATATCACTTCCGCTGATTGTTATTGAATTGACAGTATTACTTGCATTTGGATTCCAGGTTGCATCTGCTGTGCCTGAAGTATAGTTTAGTTTGGCAATTCTATTTCTCGTCTGACCGCCGATTGTTGTAAAATTCCCACCAGCATAAATATCACTTCCGCTGATGGCTATTGAATAGACAGTACCAATTGCATTTGGATCCCAGGTTGCATCTGCTGAGCCATTGGTATTGTTTAGTTTGGCAATTCTATTTCTCGTCTGACCGCCGATTGACGTAAAAGCTCCTCCAACATAAATATCACTTTCGTTGATGGCTATTGAAAGGACTGAACTACTTGCATTTGGATTCCAGGTTGCATCTGCAGAGCCGGTAATATTGTTTAGTTTGGCAATTTTATTTCTCGTCTGACCGCCGATTGACGTAAAATCTCCTCCAGCATAAATATCACTTCCGCTGATGGCTATTGAACTGACAAGATTATTTGCATTTGGAGTCCAGGTTGCATCTGCTGTGCCTGAAGTATTGTTTAGTTTGGCAATATAGTTTATCGACTGACCACCGATTGATGTAAATCCTCCTCCAACATAAATATCACTTCCGTTGATGGCTATTGAAAAGACAATATTACTTGCATTTGGATTCCAGGTTGCATTTGCTGTGCCTGAAGTATTGTTTAGTTTGGCAATTCTATATCTCGTCTGACCACCGATTGATGTAAATTCTCCTCCAACATAAATATCATTTCCGTTGGTGGCTATTGAATAGATAGAACTATTTGCAATTGGATTCCAGGTTAAATCTACAGAACCATCTGAAAGAATATGTGCAATATTGTTTCTTGTATAACTTCCAACTTTTGTAAAGCTTCCACCAATATACCAACCGCCACTTCCATCTGAGACAGAGCATCTAATAATCCCATTAACCTTAGGGAATGACGAGCTTGGTTGACTTGATGTTGTGGTTATTTTAGCGCCGCTACCAGTATTTGGTCCTACATAAGTAAAAGTACCACCAATGTAGGTGTAATCACCATCAACGGCTATTGCGTAAACTGCTCCGTTAGTTACCCACATATCCGGGTTTGCTGTTTGGGAATAAGTTTGGTTCGTTAAACCAAAGTAATATACCAAACTAAAAAAAACGATAATTGTAAGTTTTGTTTTCATATCTCTCTCCTTTTTGTAATGTTGTTATTTATAATTTTAATTTCAGTTAAATTTCATTTTTAGTTTACAAAGTAATTAGAGCAATAATGGCTATACAAAAAAAGATAGCAGGCACCAAATGTTATTTCTCTTCTTGCATTTACAAATAATGGTGCTTGTGGCAAATTTACACAATTCGCCGCATATCAACATCTTCTATCTTACTATCCTTCCAAATCTTTGCTGCAATTTTAATAATTTTATTTTAATAATAACATTTTACGAACATAGTTAAAGTTGCCGCTTTGCAATTTATAGAAATAAACTCCGCTTGCTAATGATGGAGAAAGTAATACAAAAAAGAAAGAAAAAATGTTTCATTTTGAACTCCTTGTAATGTATTTAGTATTTTATTTAAAACTTCTGAAAAACAATAATTTATTTGAGTGTCATTATCAGGGAAAGGTGAATCTCTTTAATAATCAATAGATTATAGTTTTTACGGGAATGACAAGCAGAATTTTTTAGAAGTTTCATAAAGAATTAAACTTTTTAGTTACGTTAAAATACGGTTGACGGTTCATAATAAAAAGCATAGACAAAGGTTTAACAAAGCTATTAAGTTCTTATAATATCAGAACTAACAAACACAGTTACGCAAATACTTTAACAAAAACCATATTTGCACTATGCCTTTCCAAAAGTTGAAAATGAAAATAATCAATAAAACTTGCCTAATTTTGCAATAGTAAAAATTTAAGGTTATAACTTGAACTTCATGGAAAAAGAAAAGCCAATCGGAGTGTTTGATTCCGGTATTGGCGGGTTAACAGTTGTTAAAAGATTAGCATCTGTTTTGCCGAAAGAAAGCATAGTTTATTTTGGCGATACTGCCCGCGTTCCGTACGGATCAAAATCCAACGCAACCGTTATTGATTATTCAATTCAGGATACAAATTTTTTACTTTATAAAAATGTAAAAGCTGTTGTAGTTGCATGCAACACTGCTTCCTCAATTGCAATACCCGAATTGAAAAAGAAGTTTACAGTGCCAGTAATCGGTGTAATTTTACCGGGTGCGGATATGGCTTACAAGGAAACACAAAACGGAAGAATCGGAGTAATTGGAACGCGCGCAACAATCGGCAACTCGGCTTATTCAAACGCAATAAAAGAGATTGATGATAGTGTGGAAGTATTTGAGAAAGCCTGTCCATTATTTGTACCGCTTGCTGAAGAAGGATGGACACATCACAAAGCTGCTTACCAGATTGCAGAGGAATATCTTAAAGAATTAAGAGAAAAAAATATTGATACGCTCGTGCTTGGCTGCACGCATTATCCTTTACTTGCAGATGTAATTCAGGAAGTTATTGGCAGCAAAGTAAAACTTATAGATAGCGGAATTGCCACAGCCGAAGTTGTACGGAATGAAATAAACAGGATCGGATTGGAAACCAACTCAGCCGCGCCGGGCAATTTGGAATTGTATGTCAGCGATGTTCCTACAAAGTTTAAAGAAGTAGCAGAGTTGTTCCTCGGCAAATCTGTAAATGATGTTGTAAAGGTTGATCTCGAAAATCTAATCAAATCATTTGATTAAATAGGCTCAATCATTAAGAAAAATCCCGCCTTCAATACTCCGTCTGTTTTTAATAATAAACGGATTTGAAGTTATATACTGAAAAAATATTATTACTACTTTGTAAACTTTGCTTAATTTACTGTGCAAGATTTATTAAACTATTAAAGTAAAGCATTTGGAGATTAAAGATGAAATTTTTTATAGATACGGCGAATATAAACGAAATTAAAGAAGCCGCAGCACTCGGTATTCTTGATGGAGTTACAACAAATCCTTCGCTTGTAGCTAAAGAGGGTAAAGACTTTAGAAAACTGCTCGATGAAATTCTATCAATTGTTGACGGACCTGTTAGTGCAGAAGTTATCTCGACCGATTATGATGGAATTTTGAACGAAGCACACGAACTTGCAAAAATCCATAAAAACATTGTTGTAAAAGTTCCGCTTATTAAAGAAGGATTAAAAGCCGTTCGCACGCTAACATCCGAAAATATTAAAACAAACGTTACTCTTTGCTTTTCGCCCTCGCAGGCATTGCTTGCGGCTAAAGCGGGCGCAACATACATCAGCCCGTTTGTCGGTCGGCTTGATGATATTAGCCACGATGGAATGGAATTGATTTCTCAAATCGTACAGATTTACAAAAACTACGATTATAAAACGCAAGTTCTTGTTGCAAGCATTCGTCATCCGTTGCATCTTGTTGATGCCGCATTGATGGGCGCGGATGTTTCCACAATGCCATTTTCTGTTATAAACAGATTATTCCAGCATCCGCTAACAGATCTCGGCTTGGAGAAATTTTTAAGCGATTGGCAAAAAACTCAAAACAAATAAATCAAATATTATCCGAAAGAAAAAATGAAACGCACAACTTTTTATAACATCCACAAAAACCTTGGAGCTAAAATTGTTGAATTTGCAGGATATGAAATGCCGATTCAATACACCTCAATAATTGCAGAGCATAAAGCAGTAAGAAATTCAGTCGGCGTGTTCGATGTTTCGCACATGGGCGAAGTTTTTGTAAAGGGCGCTGGAGCTCTCGATTTTGTTCAGCATATTACTGTTAATGATGCATCAAAACTTTTTGCTGGACGTGTGCAATACTCCGCAATGTGTTATGATGACGGCGGAATAGTGGACGACTTGCTTGTTTACAGGATTGCAGATGATGAGTTTATGCTTGTTATAAATGCATCCAACATTGATAAAGATTTTGAATGGATGAATAAGAATAACAAGTTTGATGTTGAACTGAATAACGTAAGCGATGATTATTCGCTGCTTGCTGTGCAAGGACCAAATGCGCTAAAGACAATTCAAAAACTTGCCGAGGAACAAATAAATCTTGAGTATTATCATTTTGGTATGATGAAGATTGCAGGTGTTGATATGATAATTTCGCGAACAGGATATACCGGCGAACTTGGTTACGAGTTATATTTTCTCGGCGATGGAAAACTTGCCGAAAATATCTGGAACAAAATATTTGAAGCAGGTAAAGAATTTGATATTCAACCGATTGGCTTGGCGGCGCGTGATACACTTAGATTGGAAATGGGTTTTTGCCTTTACGGAAATGATATTGATCAAACTACAAATCCGTTGGAAGCGGGGCTTGGCTGGATTACTAAACTTTCCAAACCGGAATTTATCGGTAAAGAAGCTTTGTTAAATGTAAAAGAAAAAGGTTTGAACAGAAAACTTGTTGCTCTTACTTCAGATGAAAAAACTTTTCCGCGGCACGGTTACGATATAGCTTTCAATCAAAATAAAATTGGCGTTGTTACAAGCGGAACAGTAAGTCCGATGCTTGATAAGCCGATTGCAATGGGTTATGTTGATATTCAGTATTCGGAATTTGGCAATGAAATTAATTTTATGATAAGAGGCAGAGAAATTGCTGCCAGAGTTGTTAAACTTCCATTTGTAAAAAGATAATACAAATATGAACATTAATGTAATCCTTTCTCCTGTAATGACCGATGAATTATATTTTACAAACAAAACGACAGTTGTTATTGATGTTTTGCGGGCAACCTCCACGATAGCGGCGGCTTTAAATAACGGCGCAAAAGAAATTGTGCCGGTGGCTTCTATTGAATTTGCAGTTAAAGTTTCGGGCGGAATGTTCGGCGGGCAAACCCTGCTTGGCGGCGAAAGAAATACAAAAAAAATTGAAGGCTTTGCTCTCGGCAACTCGCCTTTTGAATATGACCGCGAATTGATCGAAGGCAAAACAATAGTTTTCTTTACAACCAACGGAACAAAAGCAATTGCAAAAGCAAAATTTTCCGAGAACTTATTTGCCTGCTCTTTTTTGAATATAAGTGCAGTTGCAAAACATCTTAACGTATTAAAAGAAAATATTGAAATAGTTTGCTCGGGCAGAAATAATTTCTTCTCAATTGAAGATTCCGTTTGTGCCGGGATGCTGGTTGCAAAAATTTTGGAATTAAACCCATCGGCAATATTAAATGATTCAGCAAAAGCATCGCTTTCGCTTTTCCAAAAATTCGGCGGTAATATTTTAGAAGTGATTAAAGAATCCGAACACGGCAAATTACTTATGGAAAACGGTTTTGAAGCCGATCTTCAGTATTGCAGTTCTGTGGATATGTATGATGTAATTCCTGTTTACAATAACGGCTCGATGAAAAAACTAAAAAGTAATTAATTTTGAACTCGCTGATTTAGAATGGCTTTAAAAAAGAAAAAAAGCATAAAAGACAAAACAGTAAAAGAAAGCAGCGGCAAAAATTATTTTACTTTTACGCCGGATAACAGAAAACAAATATTCGGAATATTTCTTTTGATCGTATCTGTAATTTTGTTTTTAAGCGTGATAACTTTTAACAGGGAAGATGAAGCAAATTTAGATGGATTGTTTGCGGATTTTTTCTCTTCATTTGATAAAGCAATAGAAACACAAAACTGGCTTGGTGTTGCAGGCGCACACTTCTCAAAGTTTTTTGTAAAAGGAACATTCGGATATTTCTCCATCGTAATCCCGATAGTTTTATTTATCTGGAGTTTTTCTTTATTCAAAAAAATTGATTTCAAATTCAAAATCCATCTTTCAAATTTCTTTCTCATCAGCGCAATTCTTATTTCATCTTTATTTGGCGTAATGCGCGTTCATTATGATTTACTGCCCACAACTTATGAACTTTCGGGTTTTATCGGCGACTATCTCGGCGGCTTTTTGAGCAGTGCAACAGGCGGTATCGGCAGTTTACTTATTATAAGCGGATTGTTTTTAACATTGCTCATTTTTGCAGTTGATGTAAATGTTTACAGCATAATAAATTTCTTTAAAGATTTATTTTCTTCATCTGAAGAAACTAATACAGATGAAAAATTATCCGAAGATAAAATTGATTCAATAGAAAATCTTGATAAGATTAAAAAACTAAGCGGCGATAAAAAGAAGAAAAAAGAAAAACAAACAGCCGGAGAATTATCGGTTGCAGAATTGATGGAAAAAGAAGCGGAAGAACAAACACGCATCAGAATTATAAGAAAAGACAATGCGCCAGTTTCCGTTGCCAATAATGAAGTGCTGAATGAAGAAGTAAAAAAAGTTGATTTAGTAAAAACAGGCGTTGTTCCCGAAAAGAAAGATGATATTGATGAGCATAAACTGCCAAATCAGTGGGAAGAAGAAATAAATTACAAAATGCCCGGCGTGGATTTACTTGATAAGGCACCCGAAGAAAATTATCAGGTTGCCGAAGAAGAGCTTACCCGCAATGCCCAGCTGTTAAAAGATAAACTCAAAATTTTTGATATTGATATTAAGGATATTTCTGTTACGCCAGGTCCTGTCGTAACTCTTTATGAAATTGTTCCGGCGCCCAGCGTTAAAATCAGCAAAATTGTTGGACTTGAAAATGATATTGCGCTCGCACTATCGGCAAGAGGAATAAGAATAATTGCTCCAATACCGGGCAAAGGTGCAATTGGCGTTGAAATACCTAATGCAGTTGCTGTCTTAGTAAATGCGCGTTCGGTAATTGAGCAGGTTAAAGATGTTGTTGAACTTCCTTTGGCGTTTGGGAAAAAAATTAATGGTGAAATTTGTGTTGAAGATCTATCAAAGATGCCGCACCTTTTAATTGCAGGCTCAACTGGTTCCGGCAAAAGTGTGGGAATCAATATGATCGTAAGCAGTTTGCTTTACACAAAGCATCCATCACAGGTAAAGTTTGTAATGATTGATCCAAAAAAGATTGAACTATCTTTATATAACAAAATCCGTAATCACTATCTTGCAGTATCGCCGGATCTGGATGAAGATATAATAACAAATCCACAAAATGCTATTCTTGCTTTAAAGAGCGTTGAATACGAAATGGAAAAACGTTACGATAAATTAGCAAAAGCCGGTGTGCGAAATATTGTTGATTATAATAAAAAAGTTAAAGACCCAAAAACAAAACCTCACGATACGGAATCAATAAAACATCATCCAATTCCTTATATTGTTGTTATTGTTGATGAGCTTGCCGATTTGATGATTACAGCGGGAAAGGAAGTTGAAGAACCGATAACTCGGCTTGCACAACTTGCCCGTGCGGTCGGAATCCACCTTGTACTTGCAACGCAGCGTCCTTCAGTAAATGTTATAACCGGAGTTATAAAAGCAAACTTCAGTTCAAGAATTGCCTATCAAGTTGCAACAAAAATTGATTCGAGAACAATACTTGATATGAACGGCGCTGAGCAGCTTTTGGGAAGAGGTGATATGCTGTTTCTGCCGACAGGCTCTCCAAAGCCAATAAGAGTTCAAAATGCTTTTATCTCAACAGAAGAAGTTGAAAGAATTACTGACTTTGTTAACAAGCAGCAATCATATTCCAAACCGTACTTTTTGCCTTCACTTTACGATAAAAAGAAAGCAGCAGCTGCCGGATTTTTAACAGATCTTGATCCGATGTTTGAAGAAGCTGCCCGTGTTATTGTTCGGCATCAACAAGGTTCTGTATCTTTATTGCAGCGCCGATTAAAGCTCGGTTATTCGCGTGCGGCAAGAATTGTAGATCAACTTGAAGAAGCAGGAATTGTTGGACCAAATGACGGTAGCAAGGCAAGAACAGTAATTGTTGAAAATGAAGAACAATTGGAAACTATTTTGCGCTCACTTTAGTCGAAACAATAAAATTTTGCAGCAGTTCTTAAAATCAGCGGCAAGTAAACAGTAATAATTTAACAGAGTTTTTATATGAAATACTTACTAATTTTTCTATCTCTTATTATGTCAACGTACAGTTACTCTCAAAGTGCAGAAGAAGTATTAAAATCGCTGCAAAATAAGTTTGATACAATTACCGATCTATCTGCCGATATGGTTCAGAAAGTAAACGGTGCAAATAAATTTTCCGGTAAAATATTCTTTAAAAAAAAGAACAAAATTCGATTTGAATTTTCCGATCAAATGATAATAACCGACGGTAAAACAGCCTGGAATTATAACAAAGGCGCAAAAAAGTTGATCATCAGCAATTTTGAAGATAAAGGAATGGGGTTCCTTTCAATTAACTATCTTGTGTACAAATATGCAGATGAGTGTAATTTAAGTTTAACAACTGAAAATGGTAAACAGGTTCTTATTCTGCAACCCAAAGGCACTAAAAAATTATTAGGTGATGTAAAATTGTTTTTAACTAAAGATTATCTTTTAGAAAAAATTGAATTAAAGGAATCGGATGTAAATCTTGAGTTTTATCTTTCCGGATATAAACTAAATCAAAACATTGCCGATAATAAATTCTCATTTACCGCGCCGGAAGGAAGCAATATAGTTGACCTCAGATAAATCCCAAAAGAAAAGCAAAACAAGCGCAATATTAAATTACATTTTGTCTTTTGCGTTAACTATTATTTTTCTTTACGTAGCTTTTCACGATGTAGATTTTAGCGAAGTACTTACGATTGTTGGGAAAGCAGATTTATTCTGGATATTTGTATTTGTAGTCGTCTCAATGTTAGCTCATTATTTGCGGGCATTAAGATGGAAATATATTCTCAACTCTGTTAAATCGGATGTATCTATAAAAAATCTTTTTGGCGCTTTGATGATTGGTTACGGCGTTAATTGTGTTACTCCAAAACTTGGCGAATTAACTCGTGCGGTTTTGCTTGGCAAATGGGAAGGATTGTCTCGCTCATCAATGTTCGGAACAGTTGTTTTAGAAAGAGTTCTCGACGTAGTTACATTCGGTATTTCAATTTTGATTGCTCTTTATATTGCCAGCGTTAGTTTAACGGAAAAATTTCCGTGGTTGATAACTTCGTTATATATAACTGCTGTTATTATTATTGCTCTCGTTTTTATTTTAATATTTATTCTAAAATCAAAGGAAAAGTTTTCTTTGATGATAGTTAAATTTTTAGGAAGATTTTCGCCGCGTGCAGCCGATCGAATTGCATATATTTTTACAATGCTTGCCGAAGGTTTTACAAGTTTAAAAGGAATTAAAAATTATTTCTGGACTTTCTGCCTAACAATACTTATCACTCTACTGTATGCATTAAGTTCATATATAGGTTTTCTGATGTTTGGTTTACAAAATATTCAACCACTTACATTTGGTATGGGCTGGATAATAATGAGCATAAGTTCAATCGGTACACTAATTCCAACACCCGGCAGCGCAGGCTCGTACCACGCACTTGCAAAATCCACAATGGTTTTAATCTTTGGATTTACCGAAACTATTGGCGCGGCGTATGCTTTTTTAACACATATTATTGGGTACTTTTTATTCATCATTACAGCGCTTGTTATGTTTATTCTTCTCAATAAACAAAAAGTAAACATATTTAAAGTTGTGGAAACGGAAATAAACGATTTATGAAAAAACTAATATTACTATTTACTTTTGCGGTTATTACAAATTTTTCATCAGCACAAAACCTTAATGAAATACGCGCTTCAATGGGCATTGATTTTATAAGTTCGCCGGAGCTGCGGGATTATATTTTAAGATATCAGGATGCCGGCGATTTTTATTCTGCAGTTAACTTCTCCGGTTCTTACGGCAGAATGTTATCCGAAAGTTTTCAGCTTGAGGCTGAGTTTAGTTTTCTGCTTTCATCATTTACAGGTTCAAATGAAATTGGAAATTATGATCTTACGAATACCATTATGATGCCCTCTGTACTTGCGTTTTATGTTTTGCAAGGAGAAGGTTACAATTTTAAATTTGGCGGCGGCGCAGGATTAAGATTTTTATCTGCCGATGAAAAACAGCAAGGTTTAAACGTTACTGATAATTTCACTTCAACGGGTTATGGAATTATTTTAAGAGCAATCGGCAACACGGCAATAGCAGCAAATGTTTACGCTCATATTGGCGCCGATATCCGTTATGATTTTTTAGGCAAACCGGAAAACGACATCCTAACCAGACCAATTGAGGATGTAGATTTTAATTCGCTTTCTTTCGGTGTGCGTCTCGGTATTTCATATCAATTTTAAGGAGACCAATTGAGTTTATTAGAATCAATTATTTTAGGAATTATTCAGGGTATAACAGAATTTCTTCCAATCAGCAGCACGGGTCATCTTACACTTGCCGGAAAATTTATGAATCTCGTTTCGGATACCAATCCCGAAAAGTGGACTTCATTCATTGCGGTTATACAGCTTGGCACTATGTTTTCAATCCTAATTTATTTCTGGAAAGACCTCTGGAATATTTTTATTGAGTTTATAAGCAATAATTTGTTAAAGCGCATTAAGTTTTCGGATCAATCCGTAAACTCAAAACTTGGCTGGATGATAATCTTTGGTACCATTCCGATTGTATTGATTGGTTTACTATTTAAAGATATGATTGAGGGAGCGTTTACAAAAAATCTTTTTGTAATCAGCATCAGTTTGATTGTTCTTGCTATCATTCTGGCAATTGCAGAAAAAACAGCAAAGTTTAAAAAAGATTTGAAAGATATTACAGTTGTTGATTCAATACTTATCGGGCTGGCGCAGGCGGTTGCTCTTATTCCCGGCTCATCAAGATCGGGAACAACAATTACGGGTGCTTTGTTTTTAGGATTGAAAAGAGATGTTGCTGCAAGGTTTTCGTTTTTATTAAGCGTGCCGGCAGTTCTTGCAAGCGGGCTTCTTCAATTATATGAATCTTTAGAATATATTGATTATGATTTAACGCTTAATCTTATAGTTGCAACTTTGGCTGCCGCAGTAAGCGGATATATAGCAATTGATTTTTTACTTAAATTTTTGAAAAAGAATACTACTTTTGTATTTATTATTTACAGAATAATTCTGGGAATTTTAATTTTAACTTTAATTTATTCAAACATCATAAATCCATAGGAGGACAAATGAAAAACTTAATTATAGCCGCATTTGTTTGCGGGCTTATTTTCTCAACTAATGTATTTTCACAAAAAAAGGACACAAAAAAAATGGACGATAAAAAAACTATCGCGGTTATTAAAACAAATATGGGTACTATCGAAATAGAATTGTTTGCTAAAGAAGCCCCTAAAACGGTAGAAAATTTTGTTGGCTTGGCTAAGAAAAAATATTACGATGGAATTATATTCCATCGGGTTATCGTTGAATTTATGATTCAGGGCGGCGATCCAACTGGTACCGGAAGAGGAGGCGAGAGTATGTGGGGCAAAAGTTTTAATGATGAATTTGTTCCTGAATTAGTTTTTGATAAAAAAGGAATTCTTGCAATGGCTAACTCTGGACCGAATACAAACGGCAGCCAGTTTTTTATTACATTGGTTCCAACAAAATGGCTTAACGGAAAACATACAATATTTGGTAAAGTTATAAAGGGAATGGATGTAGTTGAGGCAATCGGAAAAGTTAAAACATCTAACGACCGACCGGTTAAAGATGTTGTAATGGAAACCGTAACAATTGAGTATAGATAATTAAATTTTTAATTATGCCGCATCTTTTTAGATGCGGTTTTTTTATAATCGAACAAAATTTAAATGGCAAAAAGCAAAGCACCGGCAATTCTTGAAGTAGAAAAGCAGTTAAAGCAAAAAAAAATACTGCCTGTTTATTATTTTTTTGGAGAAGATTCATACAGCATTGAAGTTACGCTTGAGCTGCTCGAAAAAAATATTTTGCCTTTTATTGCTTCCGATTTTGATAAAGAAACTTTGTACGGCGAAAAGCAGACATTTGCAAACATAATCGGTTTGGCTTCCACATTTCCATTCGGATCAGAAAAAAAACTTATAATTTTTAAACAGGCGGAAAAAACCCGCGACAAAAAGGAACTTGCAGCCTATGCAAAATCGCCTGCGGATTTTACGGTTTTAATCTGCCTGCACGAAGGCGCCGTTGCCAATTTAGAAACCGAGCCGTTTAAAACACTTGCTGCGCTGGGCTATCTTTACGAAGCAAAAGAATTAAAGGGAAAAAGTTTAATTGATTGGCTGATTTCAAGAGTGGATGGCAATGGAAAGATTCTTTCTTATGAAAATGCTCAGATGCTTGTTGATATTTCCGGCGAAAACAGAAATGCTCTGGAATCCCAGTTAGAAAAGATCTTTATCTACATTGGCGAAAACAAAGAGATAACAATAGAAAGCATTCGTGGGTTATCAACCTCATTAAAGCAATACACAATTTTTGATCTGCTTAATGCAATAGGGAAAAAAAATAAAGCTGCTTCGCTCAAAGTAGTATTTAATCTTTTAAAAAACGGAATGGAGCCTGTCCAGATTATTGCAATGATAAGCAAGTATTTTACTTCGCTTGCAAGAATTGATGAGTTAGTTAAGGCAGGTACACCGGATACTTCAATAGCAAGAATAGTGGGAACTCATCCATATTATTTAAAAGATTATACAGCCGCAAGAAAAATTTACACTGATGCTCAAATCGGTGATGCTTTTTCTGCCCTGTTTAAAGCCGATTTAACCTCCAAAACAACATCAATTGATAATTATTCTTTACTAAGCATTCTAATTGCTGAAATAATTCCATAATAAAAAACATTATTCCCTTATTCATTTAATTTCTTTTTACTAATTTTGCGTAGCAATTGAAACAAATATCAACCACACAAAGTATAAAACATTGTCCGATAAAATTCTTAGTGAACTTACTGATGAAGAATTGATTCTCGAATTTCAAAAAACTAATGATGAAAGAGTTTTTGAAGTTTTGGTTTATCGTTTTAAGAACCCTTTAACAAATTATGTTTACAGGTTTCTTGGCGATTATGACGCTTGTGTTGATGTTGTGCAGGATACTTTTATTAAGGTATTTAGATATAAAGATAATTATTGTACGCTCGCAAAGTTTTCAACATGGATTTATACAATTGCCGGAAATCTTGCACGCACTGAGTATCAGAGAAGAAAACGCCGGAATTTCTTTTCAATAAGTAGTTACGGCGATGAAGAAAAATCTTTTGATATTGTGGATGAAACAACACGTCCCGATGTTTTTACCGACAATAAAATGAAAAGGGAAATTATTGAAAAGGCTTTATTAAAGGTAAGCGGCTCTTATCGTGAAGCTGTAATTTTAAGAGATATGCAGGAATTATCTTACGAAGAAATTGCAGAAATTATGGATATTGAAGTTGGTACTGTAAAATCAAAAATCAATCGCGGCAGAGCGCAGTTGCAAAAGTATCTGAAAAATATTTATAAAGACTGAGAGAAAAAGATATGAATGATGATGAAAAGACATATAAAAAATTAATTGATGACTTAAAAAATCTTCCAAAGATTGATGCGCCCAAAAATTTTGAAACAAATCTCTGGAGAAAAATTAATCAACAGGAACCCATTGCAAAAGAAAGCCTTTGGGCTAAGCTATTTACGCCCGCAAGATACATTCCCGCTACTGTTGTTGCAGCTTTTCTAGTTTTTATAATTGTAATATCAAACAAGCAGAATGTAAATATTGAAGATACGCTTGTTTTAGAAAACGATTTAAAAACCGAGTTTGTTATTTATATACCTCGCAGCACTGAAGCAAAATCTTATCAATCCGTTAATGGATTATTAAGACAAGAAACAACTCCTGAAATTTCTAACGAAGCTGCTGCTTTTGGCGCTTCATCAACCGAACCAGCAATCGCTAAAGAAAAGGATGAAATGTTGCCCGCAGAAAATTTGCAAACTGATTCTGAAATTGAAGCTTATGCAGATGATGCTAAAAATTTTGTTAGAAGTAAATTGGACAGCACCAAAGATGGTTCAACATCTAACAGATTAAATTTCAAAGGCGGCACGGCGGGTCAAATACAGAACAATCAAAGCCAAGCGCCAGAAAGTACAAAGCAAAGTATAATTTTAGATCAAAAGACACAGCCGGCAAAAAGCAAAATAGATTCTGATCAGCAAAATCAGAACAACCGTTCTGAAGAGTTACAGAAGCCAAAATAAGTTTCCGTAAAAATGCTTTTTCTTTTATTGGATAATATTACTCAAACGCCTATATTTAGCCCCACGAATTTAAGAATGTTAAAAAAATTAGGACTTTTATGAAAAAAGGAATTCACCCGGAATATAAACCCGTAGTTTTTCAGGATACATCCTGCGACTTTGCAATTTTAACAAGGTCAACAATTCGCTCTAACGAAAAAATTCAATGGACTGATGGTAATACATATCCTTTAGTGAAATTGGAAATTTCCAGCGGAAGTCATCCTTTCTTTACAGGAAAACAAAAGTTGCTTGATACTGCAGGAAGAGTCGAAAAATTCAACAAAAAGTACAGCAAAAAACAATAATTGTTTTTATTGGAATTTTTTAAGCCCCAAATATCAGGGGCTTTTTTTTTTAACTTTATGATATTGATTGATTACAGCAGAATAAACCAATGAATAAAAACCTAAAGAAAATATTGTTCGTTATAATTATTTTGATAATTGGCGTTCTTGTACTGCTTCCAAAAATAATTTCTTCCGAAACTGAAACCCAAAACACATCAACCGGCGCTAAAACTGATATTGTAGTTCCGGTTAAAGCGCATATCGTTACTCTTGAAAAATTAAGCAATAAAGTTTTAATAACAGGAACAGTGCTTGCAAATGAGGAAGTTGAGTTAATAAGCGAAATATCCGGCAAGATCACAAAAATATTGTTTAAAGAAGGCGCTTATGTTTCAAAAGGGCAATTACTGATTAAAATGTACGATTCCGATCTGCAAGCACAGTTGAGAAGAGCAGAATCAAAAGTTAAACTCTCCGAAGAAAAAGAATTCAGACAAAGACAATTGCGCGATGGTAATCTTATCAGTCAGGAAGAATACGATAACACTCTTGGCGAGTTAAATATCAACAAAGCTGATTTCGATCTTATAAAAGCGCAGGTAGAAAAAACGGAAATTAGAGCTCCTTTCAGCGGTGTTATCGGGCTTAGGTCTGTAAGTGAAGGAAGTTATGTTACTCCGGCAATTGTTATGGCTCGTTTACAAAATCTAAACACTATTAAAGTTGATTTTTCAATCCCCGAAAGGTATTCCACTTCCGTAAAAGTTGGAGATGAGCTTGAATTTAAAGTAAGCGGAAGCACTAAAATATTTAAAGCAAAAGTTTATGCTATCGAACCAAAGATTGACCCCGACACAAGAACTCTTATGATAAGAGCAATTTGCAGTTCCGTTTACAGGGAATTGATACCGGGCGCATTTGCAGATGTTGAACTTGCTTTAAAAGAAATTAATGATGCTATTCTTATTCCAACAGTGGCGATTGTACCCGAATTAAAAGGACAAAGCGTTTATCTTTATAAAAACGGAACGGTTGTTCAGCAAAAAGTTGAAATCGGTGTTCGTGAAGAAACTAACGTTCAAATTATATCGGGTTTAAGTAAAAGCGATACAATAATTACATCGGGTATTTTACAAATCAGACCGAAATCCAAAGTTAAAATTTCAGAGTTTAACTAATCTTAAATTATTTTTTATGAGTTTATCAAAAGTAAGTATTCAAAGACCGGTGCTTGCGATTGTTATGTCTGTAACGATCATATTATTTGGAGCGCTTGGTTACACTTATCTTGGAGTGCGCGAATTCCCTTCTGTTGATCCGCCGATAATTACTGTTAGTACAAATTACATAGGCGCTAATGCAGATGTGATTGAAAATCAAATTACCGAACCGCTTGAAGAATCAATAAACGGAATTGCCGGAATAAAATCACTTACTTCATCAAGCCGCGACGGGCGCAGTACAATTACGGTTGAGTTTGATGTTGATATTGATCTTGAGGCTGCTGCAAACGATGTGCGCGATAGAGTTTCGCGCTCGCTTTCTGTTTTACCGCCGGATATTGATATTCCAATTGTTGCAAAAGCCGATGCTGACGCTACGCCAATTGTTTTCTTAAACGTTCAAAGCGATACGAGAAACTTGCTTGAACTTTCCGCAATTGCAAACAATGTTTTTAAAGAAAGATTTCAAACCATAGCCGGCGTAAGCAGCGTTCAAATATGGGGCGAGAAAAAATATTCGATGAGGCTGTGGCTTAATCCAGCAAAACTTGCCGCATTTAAATTATCGCCGGTTGATGTTAGAAATGCTTTGAGCCGCGAAAATATTGAGCTGCCTTCCGGCAGAATTGAAGGCGATGAAACTGAACTTTCTATTAGAACAATTGGAAGATTACAAACTGAAGATGAATTTAATGATCTTATAATAAAAGAAACCGCAGGCAGCGTAGTTAGACTTAAAGACGTTGGAAAAGCGCAATTAGGCGCAGAAAACGAACGAACAATTTTAAAGCGCGACGGTATTCCGATGGTTGGCGTTGTACTTGTTGCACAAGCGGGCGCAAATAATATTGCAATTGCCGATGAGTTTTATAAAAGATTGGAACAGCTTAAAAAAACACTTCCGCCGGATATTAAAACCGGAATTGGTTTTGATGTAACCACATTCATTCGGGAATCTATCAAAGAAGTTGAGCAAACTATTTTTGTTGCATTCGGATTGGTTGTACTAATAATATTTTTGTTCTTGCGCGATTGGCGTACAACACTTATCCCTATTCTTGCAATTCCCATTTCGCTTATCGGCTCATTTTTTATAATGTATGCTGCGGGATTTTCAATAAATGTTTTAACCTTGCTTGGCATTGTACTTGCAATTGGGCTTGTAGTTGATGATGCAATTGTTGTGCTGGAAAATATCTACACAAAGATTGAAAATAAAATGGATCCGGTTGAAGCAGGGCAAAAAGGCTCTGCTGAGATATTTTTTGCCGTTATTTCTACAACCGTTACACTAGCCGCTGTTTTTATTCCGGTTATTTTTTTACAAGGAATTACAGGCAGGCTTTTTAGAGAATTTGGAATTGTTGTTTCGGGCGCGGTAATCATATCAGCATTTGTAGCTCTTACACTTACGCCAATGTTAAGCACAAGAATTTTAAAGCAAAGACATGCGCACAATTGGTTTTACAATATTACCGAGTCGTTTTTTGTTAAGATGAATGAAACATATCAAAGGCAGTTAAAATATTTTATGCTGCACAGATGGATGGCTTTTCCGATTACAATTTTTGCCCTCTTTGTTATTTATTTTCTTTTAGGAAGTTTACCAACAGAACTTGCACCGCTTGAGGATAGAAGCAGCCTTTCGGTTAACGCAACTGCACCCGAAGGAGCAACTTTTGAATATATGGACAGTTACATCAATGAAGTTGTAAACCTGCTTGATGAAAAAGTTACAGAAAACGATGGAATAATTTCCTTAACATCTCCTTCAATGGGCGCTTCGGGTTCTGTTAATTCCGGATTTGTAACTCTTATCTTAAAGCAGCCAGAATTTAGACTAAGATCGCAGCAGCAAATTGCTGATGAAATAACTCCACTTATTAATTCGCTTAGTCAGGCAAGAACTTTTGTTACTCAGCAGCAAACAATCGGTGGCGGAAGACGCGGCGGCTTACCTGTTCAGTTTGTTTTACAGGCGCCAAATTTTCAGCTATTGCAGGAATTTCTTCCAAAGTTTGTGGACGAAGCAAAAAAGAATCCTGCATTTACTGTTGTTGATGTTAATTTGAAGTTCAACAAACCGGAATTAAAACTTTCGATTGATAGACAAAAAGCACGTGCGCTTGGTGTTTCCACAATTGATATTGCCCAAACAATTCAGTCGGCTTTTAGCGGGCAGAGATTTGGATATTTTATTAAAGACGGAAAACAATATCAGGTAATCGGGCAGTTTTCGCGCGAAAACCGCGATGCTCCGATAGACTTAAAATCCACTTATGTTAAAAACACAAGCGGACAGTTGATACAATTAGACAACGTTGTTTTTGTTGACGAGCAAAGCGCACCGCCGCAGTTGTTCAGGTTCAACCGTTATGTATCGGCAACAGTTTCTGCCGGGCTTGCGCCGGGCGTTTCGTTAGGGCAGGGCATTGATGAAATGTATTTAATAGCCGATAAAGTTTTGGATGAAAGATTTGCAACCGCGTTGGACGGAACATCAAAAGCATTTAAAGAAAGTTCATCAAGTTTATTATTTGCATTTTTGCTTGCGCTTATTCTTATATACCTTGTGCTTGCTGCACAGTTTGAAAGTTTCCGCGATCCGTTTATTATTTTGTTTACTGTTCCGCTTGCGCTTTTGGGCGCGCTAATCTCACTATGGTATTTTGATCAAACGCTAAATATTTTTAGTCAGATTGGGATTATAATGCTAATAGGTCTTGTTACTAAAAACGGAATTTTAATAGTCGAGTTTGCAAATCAAAGAAAAGCTTCGGGGCTTTCAAAAGACGAAGCGGTTATAAGCGCTGCAGCTTCGAGGCTGCGTCCGATTTTAATGACGAGTCTTTCCACTATACTTGGAATTTTACCGATTGCTTTAGCGCTTGGCGCCGGTTCGGAAAGCAGGGTTTCTATGGGTATTGCCGTTGTTGGCGGATTGATACTTTCTACTTTTTTAACATTGTTTGTTGTTCCTGCAATCTATTCATTTTTCTCCAGAAAAACGGCAACGGTTTCAAATGTTGCGGATTAAAGAAATTAATTGCGATCTCGCATAGAGCAAAGCGGGAAAACAATTGTCATTCATAGTCATTTAATTGTCATTGGTAGTCATACAGTTGTTATCATCTCGTTTCTCCTTTCCCCGATTGCAATAGAACACGGATAATACGGATAAAACGGATTTGCACTGATCTTGAGCAATCATTTTTCTTCTCCCGTTTTTCGTTTCTAGTCTTTCGTTTGACTTTTACAACCCGCATATTTACTTTTGAACCAACGATTAAGGAAATGATTTTTGTTCCACACTGCCTCAAATATTTCTTTACCAAAAACCAAACCTTTGGATTTTATTCCATATTACAAAAAGAAGATAGATACGTACAACCTATTTTTAGATACCGTGATAATAGAAGAAAAACACAACAATTGGAACGTAGATATGCAGCTGCACGCATATCTATGTTCCCAAGTTAACAATTCAGTGCGGCATATATAAGTTAGTCCAAGGGAAAAAATGAATACTCGCAAACCAGAATTAATTAAAGAGAGTTTTGACCGTTGGGATAGGGATCATCCCCTATGGCATTTTAATGATTTCCCAAGTTTTGCCCAAGCAAAAGAAACATGTCCATTCTTATCTGAGGAACTTCCTGATAAAGAAAAGAACATCCTCATTTACATTTGGTGTTCATTGACGGAAGGACAAGAATACGATGCGGGCAATGCAATTCTGTTGACAACGCAAACAGGTCTTCTTTCTAATGTAGCCATTGAAAAAATTGCCGATTATCTTGCACTTGAAAATGAACGCTTCGAGAGCAAAATCGGCAAAATAGTTTTCATTGCTATTTTTCGTTCTATAGGGCTGTGGTCTTTTATATCGGGACAAAAAGATGTTGGACTGAAATTATGGAAATCAGGTATTGAGATAGTAAGAACAATGAAATACAGAAGGGATGAAGAGATAAAGAAATGGCGTGAGATGCCTGAAATGTATTCGGTTCCAATAGAACTTCAAATGTTATTGCGTGAATTGGACTAACAACCGCATCAACTCAGACTGGCAATTGCATATAGCAATTTTGTTAGCAAACATATTTGTCTTCGCGGCTTAGCGTCCGTTAGCTGACAGATTGAGTTTTCCCACGCAAAGAGGGCAAAGAGAATAACACGCAGAGAGCGCAAAGCACAAATACAATCGTCATTCAATGGTTATTGATTGTCCTTCTGTTGTCATTCGTGGTCATTGGTTGTCAATAGTTGCACATTGGTAAGCTAAAGAGGATTTTTTTCTCACTACTTACTACTCAATACTCATTTCTCACGTTTCACGTCTTTCATTTCTCCATAGTGAAAAAGGTTGCAGGTTAAAAACAACGTTGGTCGTTATGCCTCTAAAATATTTCTTGAAAAGATGTACCGTATATTGTACATTAGGAAGTACAATAATAAAATGGAAAAGTTATGCACAAATTACAATTAGATAAAGATATTCAGCCATTATCCAAGTTTCGTTCAAAAGTTGCCTTTTATTTTGATCAAGTTAGAAAAACAAAGCGGCCTTTAGTAATTACACAAAATGGAAAAAGTTCAGCAATTTTATTGGATGTTTCTGAATATCAACAAATGATTGATAAAATTGAAGTTCTTGAAGATGTTAGATTGGCAGAGTCACAAATCAATCAAAATTTAGTAATTCCTCATAAAGATGTAAGAAAAAAAATTGCCTCTAGAGTCTAAGATTTGAAGATATTTTGGTCTCCATTAGCGGTAGAAAGATTAGAAAACATTTATGACTTTATAGCAAAAGACAACATTTCTGCCGCACAAAATTTAATAGAAAATATTTTTAATAAAGTGGAAACTTTATCCAAAAATGCAGAGAGAGGAAGAAAAATTCCAGAAACAGACAGAGAGGATATTCGAAAATTATTTGAGGGTGAATACAGAATTATTTATCGAATAGAAAATAAAAATATTTTCATTTTAACAATAAGAAATTTCAAACAACTTTTACCAGAAACAGATATATAATTTTGAAAGTGAAATAACCAGCAATGCTAATGAACCTGAAAGGCAACGCTCATTCAGTCTGTTGTTAAAATAAGTCCAAAAAATGTTGCTCTTTTTTTATCTTAGTCTAAAAGAAATGTGAATTTTTGATTTGTGATATATATTCCCCTGTTTTTAATCTTTTTAAAATTAATTCAGTAGCTACTTGCGAAACATTAATTTGAGTTTCATATTTTAACAAAGTCGGTTCCGCTATTATAATTTTCTTTTTCATATCTTAATTATTTTATGGACAAAATTAACATGAAATTTTTATCCACGCACTATTTATTCTGTACAATCAACACAAACTCACCTTTAAGATTTTCTTTTTCTACAAGGTTAAAAATGTTTAGCGCATTAAAATTGTAGCTCATCACAAAAGAAAACACAGCTCAAATAAGTTGAATATTGAGCTACAATTATTAACTTTGTGAGCCTAAAGATGACCAATATGCTTAAAATTAGCGAAAACGAAATAATAGAATTTATAAAAAACAATCAAGAATGTTCTTCAAAAGAGATTTATGATAGTATTCTTACGTCTATTAGTTATGCCACAGTTAAACGAATCTTAACAAAATTGATTTCGGAAAATTTAGTATCTAAAAAGGGGCAGGGCAAAGGAACAAAGTATTTATTATCGCCCGCATTTGAATTATTGCAGCCTGTTGATCTGGAAAAATACTATGAAAAAGAAATTGACGAAAGAAAAATTAAAGATCAGTTTAATTTCCGGTTAATTTCAGAGTTATTAAAAAAGCATACTGTATTTAACAACAACGAAACAATAAAACTAACAGAGCTTCAAAGCATATACAGAAATAATGTAACTCAACTTTCCGCATCCGAATACAAGAAAGAATTAGAAAGATTGGCAATTGATTTGAGCTGGAAGTCTTCCCAAATAGAGGGAAACACATACTCACTTCTTGAAACCGAAAGATTACTAAAGGAAAAGCAAACAGCTTCGGGTAAAACAAAAGAAGAAGCAATTATGCTGTTAAACCATAAAAATGCGCTTGATTTTATAATTGAGAACCCGGATTATATAGTCCCTCTTTCTATTTCTAAAATCGAGGATATTCATAGTCTTCTGGTGAAAGAATTAGCCATAGATAGAAATTTAAGAAAAAGAAAGGTTGGTATTTCGGGAACAAACTACCGTCCTTTAGATAACGAATTTCAAATTTTAGAGGCTCTTTCCAATATGTGTGATTTAATTAATTCCAAAGAAATTGTGTTCGAGCAAGCACTGTTAGCCTTGGTACTAATCTCATACATTCAGCCATTTATGGACGGAAATAAAAGAACAGCTCGTATAATTAGCAATGCTATTTTAATCAGCAATAACTATTGCCCAATTTCCTTCAGAACAGTTGACTCTGTTGAATATAAAAAAGCTATTTTATTGTTTTACGAACAAAATAACATTTCAAGATTTAAAGAGATATTTATCAATCAATTCGAATTTGCTGTAAAAACTTATTTTTAATTGAATGAAAATATCATGTTTGTGCAAATGCTTGAACGCCGAACTACTAATTAAGACTTATGAAACAAACCAATCTATTCAATCCGCACACTATTTGTTCTTAACAATCAGCACAAACTCGCCTTTAAGATTTTCTTTTTCAACAGCGTTCAAAATATTCAGTTCAGAAAAGAATTCCAATCGAAATAACTGGAGGCATTAGCTTTTTAAATTCTGATTGAGGCTGGTTATAAGTTAATTAAGATAAAACCTGTTGATATGTTTCCTCATACTGGTTAAAAGTCAAACTTAGTTGAAAAAAAGAGACTCCATAAAATCAAGCTATTTTTTGTTGTTTAAGTTTTAGTTCCGATTTTAATGCTGTTCTTAAAAGAGGTAATTTTTTATAGTTATTAA
>Ga0247840_10000064_pt1 | contig 183051 bp, 138 predicted proteins | sample LaCruzMarch2015__FD_192404 | JGI IMG/M metagenome (GOLD analysis project Ga0247840, IMG submission 192404) | Freshwater microbial communities from meromictic Lake La Cruz, Castile-La Mancha, Spain - LaCruzMarch2015_17m | ecosystem: Environmental > Aquatic > Freshwater > Lake | place: Spain... | reverse complement strand
TTCGCCTGCCGCCCCAGCCCACGCGCGCAACTGACTGATTGTTCGTTCCGGGCTGGGGTAAACGAAAGTTTTCCCCCGCCGGGCGGCTTTTCAGTTCAGGGGCTTGCGGACACCGCTAGAGGCTCTGCCGCCCGGCGAGACAGCCGTGGCGCACGGCCTGATAGAGCGGTTGCAGGCCCTCCAGGTCGTCCGGCCTGTGGGGCGTGGCGGCGCACAGGTGCTGGAAGAGCCGGGCGTGGGCGGCGGCGAAGGCCGCGGGCAGATGCAGCCGCAACTGCTCGGCGAAGTAGTCGCGCACCAGCGGGTGGGCGTCGAGCCCGAGTGCGCCCCCGGGGTGCGTGCTCAAACGGATCAGCCGGGCGCGCTCCAGGCCGCGCAGCAGCGTGCGCCAGCCGTCCTCGTCCAGGCCGGTCAGCGCATCGGTGAGCCCGCGGATGGGCGGCGCGGCGCGCAGTGCCGCGAGGCAATCGGAGGAGGCGGGGCGGTCGAAGAGTCCGGTCAGGCGCAGCACGGCGAGGGTCCGGCGCCGCACCCGAGCCGCGTCCGCGGCTTGTGGGTCCCGTCGCCCGCGCAGCGCCCCGGCGAGTCGCCGCCAGGTGCGCACGGCCGCGGACCGGGCCCAGCCGCCCGCGGGCCGCGGCGCGGAGGCCCGCGCGGATGGAGGCGGGCACAGCCAGTCTTCGTAGGCGGCCAGCACCTTCCAGGCGGTGCGGTGCCGGTCCGGGGTGGCGCGGTCGGCGCTGTGCAGATCGATGCGGTCGATACAACGGATGTCGCCGCCGTGGGCGTCGAACAGGAAGCGCCCGAGCAGGGTCAGGCTCAGTGCATGACAGCCGAAGCGCTCGCAGGCGGCGGCCAGCTCGTCCTCGGTGCCGGTGACCTGAAACTGACGCAGCAGCCGGATGGCGCTCGCGCGGGCCAGCTCGTGCAGGTCGCGCTGGTCGCAGAGTGCCGCCGCGCCCTCCAACTCCGGCAGTGCCTGGCGGCTGGTGATGACCAGCAGCCCGGGGTTGCGTTGGAGCAGTGCGCGAATGAAGGTCTCCAGATCCGGGTCCAACAGCCGACCGGGCCGGGCGCTGCCGGGCGGTGCTTGCAGCGGTTCCAGCCCGTCGATGACGAACAGGGTGCGTCGCGCCTGAACCAGCCCGGCCAGACGCTCGCCCTGGCCGGGGCGGTTGGGGTCCGGGTCGCCGAAATGGACGAGCGCCCGCTCGAAGAAGCTGCCGACGCTGCCGACGCGCGCCACGCTGCCGTCCTCGGCCGCGACCGTGCCCTGGTCGTAGAAGCTCCAGTCGAAATAGGCGGCGGGGCCAGGCAGACCGTCGATGGGCCTGAAATCGCGCGCGAAAAAGCGGGTGTGCAGCCAGTGGGCCACGAGCGCGGTCTTGCCGACCCCGCCCCAGGCGACGATGGAGACGATATGCAGTCCAGCGGCCCAGGCGCGGTCGAGCCAGTCGAGCTCGGTCTCGCGGCCCAGAAAGTCGCGCTCGACCTGGTGGCGGAAGGCGAAGCGGGAAGTGGCGTAGGGGCTGGGCGGGAGCGCGGGCGGCGGCGCAACGGCAGGGACCGTGGGCGGGGGCGGTACCGGGCGATCCTGGCGCGTGCCGCCCTCGTCGGGCGGCTCGGCCGCGCCCCACTGCTTGAAGGCGAAGACCAACCCGATCAGCGCGGCCAGACCGCTGACGTAATCGACCAGATCGCTATAGGGTGCGCGGTGCAGCGCGGCGAGGACCGGGCCAAGGATCGCGCCCAGCCACCCGTCCAGATCCGGCTCTGGGAGTCGCCCGCCGACCAGGACGAGGAGCGACAGGACGACCAGGATCGAGAGCAGCCCGTTCTCGCGTCGGGAAAGCCTTTTCATGGGGTGCGGTCCACCGTGTCCGACATGCCGTCACACCTCGCCCGATCCGCGGCCGCGTGCGCGGCGATTGCCCTTTGCCGGGGAAGTGTAATGCCTTGTCGGCGTGGCGGCTACGAGCAGACGGCGGTGGTCGCGGGGCTGGAGCGGGCGGCATCGGACCGGCAATCGCCGGGGCGGCTTTGATCGGTCATGCGGAGGTCCGCGGCGGAACCGGCGAATCAGACGGCCTCGAGCCGTACCTGGACCCGCAGACCGAGCGCGGTCGCGATGTTCACCAGGGCATCAAGCGAGAACCGCGAGATGCGCCCCCGCAGCAGGTCGTTCATGCGCGGCTGGGTCACGCCGCAGCGCGCCGCGGCATCGCGCTGGGTCCACCCCTGCTCGGTCACGACGGCCACGATCTGGTGCATCAGCTCGGAGCGCAGTTGCAGATTGGCGGCCTCCGCCGGGGTGTCGGCGATGGCATCCCAGACGCTCGCAAAGGTCTGAATCTCCAATTCGTCGGTTGGGTCAGTCATTGGTCGCCCCGCATGATTCGGTCGAAGCGCATCTTGGCGATCGCGATGTCGCGCTGCGCAGTGGCCTGGGTCTTGGTCGATGCGGCGGACCTTCGGCAGTGTGGCGTAACCGGTCATCCACGTCTGCCGCCCCGGCTGACCTTGGCTGCCAGCAGCCGACAGGGATCTCCTCTCAACCTCGGAAGACCAGTTCTCACACAAAGACACAAAGATCACAACGTTCTTCAACGCGCTAGGCCGGTCACGCAGGCCACCCGCGCGGTGATCGGTCAGGCGAGTTCAATAATCTGTTTTTCTTAGTGTTCTTTGTGTCGTTGTGTGAGCAATTGCTGGACGCAGGCGCAGTGGCGGCGTCACGACCCGGCATACCCGCACGCCCCCCAAGTCCGTCGGCCCGGTCTCCAACAGGTCGCAGAATCTAAATCCCAGTGCAACAAAGACCCATTATCATGCTCAAGTAACGACTCCGGCCGAAAAGCCCCGTAGCGCCGTGATCACGGCCAAAAAAACACAGCCGACAGGAGGCCCCAGGGTGAAGATCCAGCACCGCCGTTTAGCGAATCCGTTCCTGTGCGCACTGACGATTACCGCGCTGCTCCCGCTCCCGAGCCAGGCTGCTCCGGGGGACGGTGGTTCGGTGGCGCGCTTTGCGACCTTCAATGTCTCGCTCAACCGGGGTACGCAAGGGCAATTGGCGGCCGACCTGTCCGGCGGCGGCAACGCCCAGGCGCGTGCCGTGGCCGAGATCATTCAGCGGACGGCTCCGGAGGTCATCCTGCTCAATGAGTTCGACTACGACGCCGCGGGTGCCGCGGTCGATGCCTTTCGGGGACAGTACCTTGAGGTCTCCCAGAACGGTCAGCGTCCCATCCGCTACCCTTATGTCTTCTTCGCCGCCTCGAATACCGGGATCCCGTCCGGATACGACCTGAACAACAACGGCACCGTCGGCGGCCCGGACGATGCTTTCGGCTTCGGTGCCTTCCCCGGCCAGTACGGCATGGTGGTGCTGTCACAGCATCCGATTCTGCTCAATCGTGTCAGGACCTTTCAGACCTTCCGTTGGCAGGACATGCCGGGCGCGCTCCTGCCCGACGACCCGAGTACGCCGGAGCCGGGCGATTGGTATTCGGCCGAGGAGCGCGCGGTGCTCCGGCTCTCTTCCAAGAGCCACTGGGACCTGCCTATCGCGATCGACGGGCATCTGATTCATGTACTCGCCAGCCACCCCACACCGCCGACCTTTGACGGCGCGGAGGACCGCAACGGCCGCCGCAACGCGGACGAGATTCGCTTCTGGGCGGATTACGTCGGTCCGCGACGCTCCGACTACATCTACGACGACGAAGGGGTGAAAGGCGGTCTCGAACGCGGGGCGGCCTTCGTCATCATGGGCGATCTGAATGCCGATCCGCAGGACGGGGACAGCTTCCCAGGCGCCATCGCGCAGTTGCTCGGGCACCGCCGGGTCACTGCCGCGGTCACGCCGGTCAGTCCCGGCGGTCCGGACGCCGCCGTCCGACAGGGCGCGGACAACGACACCCATTCCGGCGATCCCGCTGAAGACACCGCGGATTTCAGCGAGCCGCCCGGCAACCTGCGGGTCGACTATGTGCTGCCCTCCCGGCCGCTGTCCATCTTGGACGCCGGTATCTTCTGGCCGACCGCCGATGACCCGCTCTTCGGTCTGGTCGGCGACTATCCCTTTCCCAGCTCCGATCACCGGCTTGTCTGGGCCGACGTGGGTCTGACCGGCGCACCCCAGGTCTCCGGGCTCAATCTCGCCTTCATCGGTGAGGCCGTCTTCCCGACCGGATACCGCTTCGCGGGGACCGAGGTCGGAGGCCTGTCCGGGATCGACTATGACCCGCACCGCGGCACCTTCGTCGCCATCAGCGACGACCGTTCACAGATCAATACGGCCCGCTTCTACCGACTGGCGATCGATCTGACCGACGGCCAACTTGATCCCGGCGACGTCCGCTTGCGCGGCGTCACCACGCTCCTCGACGAGAACGGCGACCCCTTCGGCCCGTCCAGCCTGGACCCGGAGTCCATCCGCATCGCCCGCAAAGGCAATTTCTTGTTCTGGACCAGCGAAGGCGATGCCGGCCGGCTCGTCTCGCCCTTCGTGCGGCAGATGACCTGGGACGGTCGTTTCGTGCGGGAGCTGCGCACGCCCAAGAAGTTCGCCCCGACCGCCGACCAGAGCGCCGGCATCCGCAATAATCTGGCATTCGAAAGCCTCACTCTGAGCCCTGGGGGCTACCGGCTCTTCACGGCCACCGAGAACGCCCTCTACCAGGACGGACCGGCGGCAAGCCTCACCACCGGGTCGCCGGTCCGCGTCATCGAGTATCTCTTGCCAAGCGGGCGAACGCTACACGAGTTCGTCTACCAGACCGACCCCGTCGGCGATGCGCCCGACCCGGCCAACGGCTTCAGTACCAACGGGCTCGTCGAGATGCTCGCCATCGGCGGCGACCGCTTCCTCATGCTGGAGCGCGCGTTCTCGGTTGGCCGGGGCAACCGCATCCGGCTCTTCGAGTCCCGCACCCGCGGGGCGACGGACGTCGCACGGCGGTTTTCGATCCTGGACGGCAGCACGCCCCAGCCCATGAGCAAGCAGCTTCTGCTGGACTTCGGTCAGCTGCCGGGCGTGGTCCTCGACAACGTAGAGGGGATGACCCTCGGACCCCGGCTCGCCGACGGGTCGCGCACGCTCATTTTCGTTTCCGACAACAACTTCAGCCCCGACGGCCAATTCACCCAGTTTCTGGCGTTCAAGGTTGTCGAGTGATCCCGTCTTGGAGCCCGCTTTCATGTGGTCAACGCTTTCACGCCGCCGCTTTCTCCAGGTCCTCGGCACCACCGGTCTCCTGGCCGGTGCGCCCGCCATCGTCCGCGGCCGGAGCATCGACAGCGCCTATGATCGGCGCTCCGACCTCTTCTCGCTCGGGGTCGCATCGGGAGACCCGGATAGCCACTCCGTGGTGCTCTGGACTCGGCTCGCACCGAACCCGCTCGAGGGTGGCGGCATGCCGGCCTTGCCGGTCCGCGTTTACTGGGAGGTGGCGACCGATCCGGACATGAGCCGCATCGTTCGCCGGGGGAACCTGATCGCCCAGCCGATCAACGGACATGCCGTTCATGCCGTGGCGAGGGGACTGCCATCGAACACCTGGTTTTATTACCGCTTTCGCGCACTGGGCACCTACAGTCGAATCGGGCGTACCAGGACCTTCCCGAACCTGCGGGAAGACACCGAGCGGATGCGCTTCGCCGTCGCCAACTGCCAGAACTACAACCAGGGGTTCTATCCGGCCTACGCCGACATGCTGACGCAGGACCTGGACTTCATTGTCCACGTCGGCGACTACATCTACGAGGAGGGGCCGGCGTCCCCGCCGATTGCCCCTGGGCGCGTGCACCGGGGCTCCGAGGTCGTCTCCGTTGCCGATTACCGCAACCGCTACGCGCTCTACAAGCTGGACCACAATCTGCAGGAGGCCCACGCCCAGCTTCCGTTCATCGTGACACCGGACGATCATGAGGTGGACAACAACTACGCGCGTCTCAACCCGGAAGCGGCCAGCTCAACCCAGGGCCGGGTTTTCAAGCGCCGCCGCCGCCGTGCCTACCAAGTCTATTCCGAGACCATGCCGCTGCGACCCGAGAATCGCTACGTCGGCACCGGCACCGGCATCCGCATCTATCGTCGATTGGCGTTCGGGGATCTGGCCGCGCTCCACGTCCTGGATACCCGCCAGTACCGCACCGATCAGCCGGCCGGGGACGGGTTCGGCTCGACCGACCCCGACAGTCGGTACCTGGAAGGCGTCCTCGAAGACCGGCTGTACGACGCCGAGGGCATCCTCGACCCCGCGGCGACACTCCTGGGTACGCGCCAGGAGGCGTGGCTGGAGCGGGGCCTGAAGCACTCCACGGCCAGGTGGAACATCCTGGCTCAGCAGGTCATGGTCATGCCTTGGAACCTGATCGGCGGCGCCCGCAAGCAGCTCGAGCTGGACCCGCATCTCGACCCCGCCACGCGGGCACAATTGCTCGCCGCGGCCGACCGCGTCGATAACCTGCTCAACGTGGATTCCTGGGACGGTTACCAGGCCGCCCGGGAGCGCCTGCTGGGGATGCTGGCGACCATCCGGCCCAGCAACCCCCTCATCCTGACCGGCGACATTCACTCCGCCTGGGCGGCCGATCTGCTCAGCGACTTCGACACCCCCGACCAGGCCGACCTGCTGGCCGTCGAACTCGTCTCGACGTCCATCTCCTCGACCTTCCTCGCGCTCGACCCCAGGCCCAGCGACTACGTGGTGCGCCACAGCTTGGCCGACAATCCGCACATCCGTTACTTCAACGGACTTTTCCGCGGCTATTTATACTGCGACATCGACCGTGATCGCTGCCAGGCGACCTTCCGTGCCGTCGGGCAACTCGCAGACCTCCAGAACCCAGACAGCCTCGCGCTGGTGCCCTACGAGGACTCGCCGGTCGCGACCGACGCTGTTTTCTCGATCAATACCGGCTTCAACCTGCCGGGCAGCGGCCAGCGTCTGAGCGGCACCAGTCGGCTGAACCCGAACGGTCCGCTCTAGCACGAGGACCGGCCGGGACCCGGCAGCGCGTCATCAGCCGGTCTAGATCTGGCCGCGCGGGCGTTGGTCCGCGGCCCTCCTATAGGCTCCGCTGTGCGGACCGACGCGCCTGTCCGTGTCCCACAACACGCTCGCGGCCCTGCCGTTGCCGCTTGCGACGATGACGGCACGCGCGCACACTGACAAGAGGTGCTTGGGGTCTTCAACCGGTTGCACGAACGGCTGCATAGCTCACCGGCCGATCAGGGTTACTCGGACCAGCTCCGCGCTGACCCGCGCACCGGCGGCGCCCCGTCGCCCGCCGCGGCCCGGGGCACCCCAACGGCCAAGACTCGGGAGACCCGATGAAGACCGATCAGCCGATTTATCTGTATCTCAGCGCCGGCCCCGAGGCCTTCCGGGTGATGACCGGCGGCCTGACACTGGACGGGCACTATCGGTTCGGCTCCATCACCGTCAAGGGCCTGGAACGGCGCCTTGATGGTTTGTTTGAGCCGGCGGACCCCGATCGGCCGGTCTATGCCCTGGAGTTTCAAGGGCAGGCGAAGGACGCGACGTTCTATAACCTGCTGACCAAGATGGGGCTCTACGGCGAGCGCCAGCCGCGGCGCGACGTGCAGGGGATCGCGGTCTTCCTGCGCTCGGCCGATGCGCCGGACTTTCCGCGGCGCATCGCCGGGGCTGATTCGCCGATTCGGTCGGTGTTTCTGGACCAATTGCTGCCCGACTGGCTGGCGCGGGAGCCGGACAACCCCTATGTCGCGGTGCTGGCGCCCCTGGTGATCGCGACCGACGCGGAACTGCGTGAGCGCGCCCCGACGTTATGGCAAAGCGTGCAGACGGCGGCGGTCCCGGACAGCGAGCGCAAGACCCTGGCCGATGTGCTGCTGTTCTGGTTGATGGAACGCTTTCGGACCCTGACAAAGACAGAGGTGATGCAAATGTTGAACCTGTTGACCTCGATCGAGGACACAAGCGGCTATCGGGCGATCAAGGAGTTGGGGATCGCCAAGGGGAAGGAAGACGACCTGACCCGCCTACTCACCCGCCGCTTCGGGCCGCTGCCGGCCTGGGCGGCAGCGCGCATCGCCGCGGCACCCATCACGCAGCTCGACGCCTGGCTCGACGGCATCCTCGACGCCCCGTCGCTGATCGACTTGATCGGCGCGGAGACCGCCACGCCCCACTGAGCTACGCTCCCGCGGCCCGCGGCGATGATCGCACGGGGCACTGACCACGTTATCCCGCCGAACGGTTCGACCACCGGCTCTAGGGCGCTACCGCGGCTTCCGCCAATAGTTCCGCGATCGGCGGCCCTACCGCCGGAACCCGGACTTCGGGCCGCGAGATACCGAGCCAGCGCACGATGCGGCCTCATACTTCGCATTATTGGGCGGCATTGCTGATGGCCTGGGATGTCAGCGGTGTCGAGGCACTGACCCTGGGAACCATTACGATCATCGGCGATACGGTGCGCATTACCGCCCGCCTGGTGGCGACCGATACCGCGCAGACCATCTCCGCCGCGGCCATCAGCGTACCGAAGACCGAGGCGGTAAGTAAGTTGCTGGCTCAGCCGATCGCTGGGGGGCCTGGGTGTGGAATGTTTGTCGCGAAAGGAGCGAAAGGCGACGGGGGGCAGAATGCCAAAACGAAGGTTGTCACGCTGGACCCACAGACAGAAAATCGCTTTTCCAGCGGCGGGCTGGATTTTACCGTGCAAAGCATTTCGCGCAGTAAAGATAACAAGAGTATCAATGTCGTACTGGGAATAGCAAATGCCGATGAAAAGCCGGCCAAGGCATTGTTCCTCGGTAGCCGGGCCGCATTGCTCGACAACATGGGGAACCTGGCGTTTGCACAATCCGTCACCGGGCTGGGCACCGCGCCCTGACCGCCAGTCCCGATGACCGAGCGCAGTGCCCAAGCGGGAAAGCCGGGCGCGGGTCCGGCCGGCACGGCTGCACCCCGGCGGCGGGGTCATCGGGAACAAACCGGACACCTCGCCCACCCGCTAGCGCGTGGCGGACGCGGCCAGCAGCGGATGGCGAAAGCAGTCGATGGTGTGGTCGTTGACCATACCTACCGCCTGCATCAGGGCATAGCAGATGGTGCTGCCGACGAAGCGGAAGCCCAGCCGCTTGAGTTCGCGGCTCATGCGATCGGACTCCGGGGTCTTGGCGGGGACCTCGGCCAGGCTCGCCCAGGTGTTATGGCGCGGCACACCGTCGACGAAGCCCCACAGCAGTTCGGCCAGGGTCCGGCCGCGTTCATGCAGGGTGAGCAGCGCCTGGGCGTTGCTCACCGTGGACTCGACTTTGAGCCGGTTGCGCACGATGCCGGGATCCGCGAGCAGCGCCGCCACCCGCGCCGCGTCGAAGCGGGCAACGGTCGGCGGATCGAAGCCCGCAAAGGCCTGCCGGTAGCCCTCGCGCTTGCGCAGAATGGTCAGCCAGGAGAGGCCGGCCTGGGCGCCTTCCAGGGTCAGCATCTCGAACAAATGGCGCTCGTCCCGGTTGGGCACCCCCCACTCGTGATCGTGATAGGCCCGATAGAGCGCGTCGGACCCGCACCAGGCGCAGCGCACCCGGGCGTCGTCGTTCATTGGGGCAAGCGGTCCAGAATGCCGAAGAGCGCCTGACCGATGCGCGCGTAATCTTCCGGCTCAGCGGCTAGAATGCGCGCGGCCTCCTGAACATAGGGCCCCGGCACCAGTTCGTCGGCGCAGGCCGCGGTAATGCCCGCGACACTCTCGGGGGTCGACTCCAGATGGAACTGGAGACCCAGTACCCGCCCGTCGTAGAGAAATGCCTGGTGCGCACAGGCGGCACTGCCGGCCAGATGGAGCGCACCCGCGGGCAGGTCGAAGGTATCGCCATGCCAATGAAACACCTGCAAGGACCGCGGCAGCCAGCCGAACAGCGCGGACGCCTGCCCATCCGGCGTCAGTTCGATCGGCAGCCAGCCGATTTCCTGGTGCGCATTGCGATACACCCGCGCGCCCAGCGCGGCGGCGATCAACTGGGCACCGAGACAGACCCCGACCAGGGTCTTGCCGGCGTCGATGCTCTGCCGGATGAAGGCCTGCTCGGCGGCGAGCCAGGGGTATTCGGCGGTATCCCCCACCCCCATGGGACCGCCCATGATCACCAGCCAGTCGAAGGCGGCCTGGCCGGGCGGCTCGGCGCCGTCGTAGAGGGGGGTCTCGGCCAGGGTGTGGCCGCGGGCGTCGGCCCAGTCGGCGACGCCAAAGGGACCTTCAAATGGAACATGTTGCAGACACTGGATACGCATGGCTCAACAACCCGGCTCTTCGGGGATCAGTTCCAGGGCGCTGTTGAGCAGCGCGCCGGCGCGATAGAGTCCGATCAGGGTCTTGGCATCGGTGATGGTGCCGTCATTGCACCAGTCTAGGGCCTGATTCAGCGGCAGCCAATGGACCTCGATCACCTCATCGACACCGTGATCGTGCGCGCTGATCGCGAGATCGCGCGCCAGCCACAGATAGATGATCTCGGTGAAGACGCCGGGTGAACTGTGCATCAAGCCCAGGTCGGTCCATTGCTCGGCCGTCACGCCCGCCTCTTCCGCCAACTCACGGGTGGCCGTGGTCAGGGGCGACTCGTCGGGGTCGATCTTACCCGCCGGCAGTTCCCACAGCCAGCCGTTGCCGGCATGACGGAACTGGCGCAGCAGACACACGCGCGACTGCGCATCCAGGGCCACCGCCGCCGCCCCGCCGGGATGACGGATGATCTCGAGATCGACCTGCCGCCCGTTGGGCAACTCCACCGTTTCCAGGCCAACGTCGATCACGCGGCCCTGGAAGATGGGCTCGCGTTTCAGGATTCGCTCTTCATGCATGGCACGACCTCGGTGCTTGACGTCCGGCAGCCCGGTCGCCCCTTAAACTAAAGTATACCTTCGCACGTGATAACCGGACGTAGGGGCGGGTTTCAAACCAGCCCCTGCACGAAGGTCTGTCTGGATATCAGGTGCGAAAGCTATAACACGTCGGAGAAATCAGAGCGGCTTGACCAGCGCCGCGATCAGGGCCGCCTGCGCGATGAGCAGCCCGGCGACCCACTTCACGAGATCCGCCTTAGCGGTTTCGATGCTCGCCTTGACTGTCTCCAGGCGCGCATCCAGAAAGTCACGTGTCACCAGCTCCTCGCTGGTCGCCTCGCGGAAGGCATCAGCGATAGCTTCCGCCTGGGGCGCGGGGAGGCCGGCCGCTTCCAGCTTCTTGGCGAACTTAAAGGTAACGAACGTCACCGCGGTCATCGCGACCCCTCCCGTGCCGGGTTGCTACCGCACAGACGGCGGTCAAGGACTCAACCTAAGGCCGGGGACGGCCCCGGGTCAAGCGTCGGGGCCGCGCTCGCGATGGCAACAACACCTTACAGGATACCTTACAGGATTGTTGCAACGATCCGTCAGTCAAAGAACTTCCAATCATCGACATAGTTGCCGAAGATGAATTTTGGATAGCCGGGGTCGGCACGGTAGGTCACCATGTCGTAGCGGATGTGCTGGTTACCGCGGAAGAAATACACCTTGCCGTTGCCCCAGTAGACAACCGCGTCGATACGGTCGAAGTTCAGGCCGGCCCAGCGCTTGGCGGTCGGCTTGGGATAGCCCTCCTCCGCCTGGTTGGTGAGCGTGTTGAAGCGGATGTACTGGTTGCCAAGGAAGAAATACAGAGCCTTGGGGGAGACATTCAAGGCGGCGTCGATGCGTTCGAAAACGACGCCCGGCCAGCCTTCGGCGATGGTCTTGGGATAGCCCGGGTCGATCGACCTGGCGTCCACGTCGATACGTATGTATTTTTCGCGGTTGAAGAAATAGAGCTTGCGGCTGAGGTCCTCACCGCGGGAAGAAACCAGGTATTTGCCCAAGAAGGCGGCGTCCACCTGTTCAAAACCGACCTCGGAGAGCATCGGCCACCGTTCCTTGATCGAGCGGGACTGGGTGGTTTCGCCGGTGTCGGGGTTGTAGGAGAAGCATTGCTTGCCGCGGAACACATGCACGCGCTGATCGAGGTTGAACACCACCCGCAACGGCGTGAACACGGTGGCCTCGATGTAGGCCTGACGCAGCGCCTGGGCCTTGGCCTCGTTGTCGATCAGGGTCCAGATGCCGCAGGCGTCGAATTCGATGACCTGCGGGTTGTCTTTGATCGTCGTCAGCCAGTCGTTGTAGCGCGCCTCGTCCAGCGAGCTCAGGGTGGCCAGCTTCAGTTCGTCGCCGCCCTTGCCGAAGACGGTGCATTCGGAATTGCTCTGCAACTTTTCCTTAGCGCTTTGCTGGCTGCTGCTCACCGCGACCGAGCCCAGTCCCAGCTGACTGGCCTTGATGCCGGCCTTGATTTCTTCCTTGCTCATCGCGGACGACTTGGCGATGGTGAACGCCAGCATGGCCTTACCACCCACCCAGACGCGTTTGACATAGTGCGTACCGAAGCGCTCGAAGAAGCGCTCGTAGGCGCGCCGCTGCGCCGGGTCATAAGGCGTGGGGATATCAATATCGAAATCGGTCTGGACGAACCGCCGGCTGTCGGGAAGGTAGACCGCCCACAACGGGATAAAGGAGTTGCGCAGGGCGTAATAGGACTCCTCTTCGCTGCGCAATTGCCCGGTCTGGCTTGCATTCACATCGACGCTGAACGGCATGTTACTGGTGGCCGCGGCGACGTCCAGACTGGTCTGCTTCTCGAATCGTTCCCAGGACTCTTCGATCATGATCTGGTTCAGCGCCTGCGCGGCGGGCATCGGCGGGTTGTCGTTGACCTCGTAACCCACGGGCACCCGGTAATTTTGCCCGGTCTCCTTGGAGGGATACACCTGGTGGTCGGTCTGGGGAAACAGGATTCCCTTGAGTTCAAACGCCTGCTGCGGCCGAATGTAAATGCCGCGGCCGACCATGTCCAGGCCGGGTATCAGCGGGAGCATGTCGGTGATTTCGGTCATGGTCGGACCTCCGTCGTGAGATGTCGGGTGGGATTGATGAAACACTCAGTCACAGCTCCAGGTGCCCGCCCGCAAGGGACCAATCAATCTCCGCCACCTGTCCGTCCTTAACCCTCAGCACCCGGTCGGCGGCATTGAAATACTGGTCGTCGTGGGAGACTACCACCAGGGTGCGGCCATTGGCCTTGAGCCCCGGCAGGACCTGCTCATAGAAATGCCGACGGAACTCCGGGTCCTGGTCGGCGGCCAGTTCGTCGAAGACACAGATCGGCCGCTTCTTGAGCACCGCCGCGATGAACGCCAGGCGCTTTTTCTGACCGGTCGAGAGGTCCAGATTGGTGAAACCCTGATTGTCATAGCGGGTCTTGCGCTCCAGTTGCATCTCCTTAAGCCAGGCATTGACCTCCGCCGGATCCAGATCGGGGATGCCGTAGAGCCGCTCGAACAGATGGAAGTCGGCGAAGACGCTGGTGAAGAGGGTGCGGTAGTGCGGGTAGTCCGCCGGCGTCAACAGGACGCCGTCCAGCAGGATACAGCCCTGCTCCGGGCGATAAAGTCCGGTCAGCAGTTTGAGCAGGGTGGACTTGCCGCTGCCGTTACCGCCGACGACGAACACCGTCTCGCCGCGGCGCAGCGTCAGGTCGAAGGGTCCGGCCGGAAACAGCATGCGCCCCTCGTGGTCGGCATAGTGAAAGCGCAGATCCTGCAGCTCGATGGAAGCGAACTCGTTCAAGACCTGCACCGGGGTGTTGTCCTCGGCATCGGAGGCGGCCGCGTCCAGGCGCGCCTCCAATCGGTAGAGGCTGCTGACCGCGGTATCGGTCTTGGCGATGATTGGAATGGCGCTGACCAACATCCCCAACGGGCCGATTACGAAGAGGATCGTAGATGCCACCTTATGGATGGTATCACTCTCCTCCGGCAGGAGCGCGGGGATGACGAAGACCGCCGACATCAGCACCATATAAATGGTGGTGCTGGCGAGGATCATGTCGCTGACCATGCGTCCGTTGGAGGAGAGCTTGAGATCGGTGGCGGCGCGGGCGGCCTCGCGCACATGGGCGAAGACGTCGTCGCTCTCCCGGCGATTGAGTTTGAGCTCCTTGAATCCGGACAGTATCCCGGTGAAGCGCTCGAAGAACATCCCGTCTTTGTCCGCCGCCTGCTCGAGTTCACGGGCGGTCTCCTGGTAGTGGATCAGGTAGATCGGGATCCCGATGCCGAAAACGAGCAGGGCCACGATCAGGCTGGGCGTCGACAGATAGGCGAGATACAGGCCGGAGAAGCCAAGCAGGAGCACCGATTGGCCCGCGTAGACCAGCATCACCACCCCTTGTGAGATCAGGCTGGCATCCTGGGTCAGGGGGGCATAGGTGCTGATGCCGCCACCCTCTTCGATGAAGCGCAGGTCCACGCGGCGCACCTTGTCGATGATCCGCAACTTGACCTTCTGCAGCGCCTGCTCCACCGCCGCCACCGCCCGCGTCAAGGCATAGCGCAGCGCTACCACATAGATCGCAAAGGTGATCAGATACAGGGCGAACATGCGGGCCTGCACCTCGCCGCCCGCCGCTTCCTCGGCGCCGCTGTTGATCAGCGCCAGCAGCAGTCCATTGGCCACACCCGAGAGTGCAGTCATCACCATCACGGTCCCGCGCGAGGTTTCCGTCTCGCGGGCAAGGAAGTGCAGGACCTTCATGGTGCGACCGCGGCCAAAACGCTGCCGTCGCGGACCAACTTGCCGGAGCCGGTGCGGGGGATCTGTGCCACCGGCCGGATCACTTGCGGCACCTTGTAGGCCGCGAGGTGCTCCCGGCAGAAGGCCGCCAGGGTCGCGGTCCCGGGGTCGGCGCCGCGCAGCACGACCAGTGCGTGGGGCACCTCGCCCAGGTGCGGGTCCGCCCGGGCATAGACACAGGCCTCACGCACCGCCGGGTGACGCGCCAGCACCGCCTCGACCTCCTGGGGGAAGAATTTCATACCGGCGACGCTGATCAGCTCCTTGGTGCGCCCGACGATGGTCAGACAACCGTCCCCGTCCAGGCGCCCCAGGTCGCCGGTGGCGAGCCAGCCGCCGCCCTGATCCAGCAGGGCCTCGCGGGTCAACCAGGGCTCGTAGTAGGCATCCAGCAGGCCGGGGCCGCGCAGGCGGATCTCCCCGATCCCATCCGCACCGGGCTCGTGCAGGCGCAGCTCATAGGCCGGCAGCGGCGGACCCACCGAGCCGCGTTTCTCCCAGGGCGCGTGGATGTTGGCGGCGGGCAGGCCCACCTCGATAATGCCGTAGGTCTCGTTCGGGGCCAGCCGGAAGCGGCGGTAGAAGGCCTCCGAGATCTCCGGACGCAGCCGGGCGGTGGTGGCGATGGCCAGCCGCAGGCTGGAAATCATCTGCCCGCTGCGGTCGTGGGTCATGAGCTCGAAATGGCTGGGGGCGCCGTAAAGCAGGGTCGCCGCGCGGGCGCGCACGCTGTCCACGATGGTCACGCCGAAGTGGTTGCGGCAGAGCACGATGGTCGCCCCGAAGCTCAGATAGGCAACGATGGACACGGCGAAATGGTAGGCCATGGACAAGAGCCACAGCACCCGGTCGTCCGGACCGATCCGCAGTCCGGCATTGGCCGCAACGATGCGCTCGGCGATGGTGCGGTGCGACAGTACCACCCCCTTAGAGGCGCCGGTGGTCCCGGAGGTGAACCGGATAAAAGCCGCGTCGATGGCCGCAAGCCCGGCGGGGGGGGCCCGACGGGGGCGCGCCGGGGCCAGCACGCATCCATCCGCCAGCACCGCGGGCGCGCTGGCGATGAGCGCGTCAAGTGTCTCGAGTCCCGGAACGGCTGCCAGCAGCGCGTCCAGGTGGATCGCCTCGGCGATGGCCAGCTTCTCCGCGGCCGCCAACTCGGTGGGGATCGGGGTTACACAGGCCCCGGCGTGCCACAGTGCATAGGTCAGGGCGATGTAGTCTGCCCCGCTCGGGCAGTGCAGGCCGACGTTCGTCCCCCGCGTAATCCCGTGCCCCGCCAGCCGTTCGCCGAGTGCGCGCACGCGGGCGGCAAAGGCCCCGTAGGTAACCGCGTCGTCGTCCCGGGGACCCAGGACAAGCGGATGGTCCGGCCGGGCCGCCGCTTGTGCGTAGAACAACTCGGTCAGGTTCAAGGCGTGGCCTCCGCGGTGGTCAAGACCTGGGCCAGGCCCGCGCCCATGGCCCAACAGGTCCCCACCACCCGCGCCGAGGCACGGGCGAGGGGGTCGGCACTGAGGCACTTGCCGGCGACCCAGAGCCGCCCGACGCCGGCCACCTTCAGCGCCCGCCGGGGGATCTGATAGGCACGACCCGCCTCCAGATATTCGAGCTGTACCCCCTGCTCTGGGTGCCAGTATTCGATCGGCCAATCGGCGCGGCACAGTCCGTCATCGAAGCCGCGGCCTGCCCGCACATCGTCGGCACTGAGCCGGTATTCCCCCGTCGCAGCGCCGCCGTCGCGGATGCCGAGTTCGCCGACGGCGGCGAGTCCGGCCCGCTCGAAGCCGTCCTCCCGGCCGAGCAGGGCGGTCAGCGCCGCCACCGCCGCCGCCATGACCGCGGGATCGTAGTCCCCGGCCGGGACCGCGAGCTTCAGATAAGCCTCGTCACTCCGCACCCCCTGGTCGAGCCAGACCCCGGCACACGCCGGGGGCAGCGCACCGTCGATCACGGATTGCCGCAGCTTGCGCAGCAGCGCCACTCCGCGGGGGAAGCGCAAGGCGTCCGGGGCGACCCCGGAGAGACGCGCCACCAGACCCGATACGGCCGCACCCGGTTCAACCAGTCGGGGGTCGGCCAGGCGCACCACCTCGGCGCTGCCGGTGGCATCCACGACCGCCGCGGGTTCCAGGTCCCGGCGGCCGGCCGGCCCCTGCGCGACGAGCCCGGTCAGTCCCCCGACCGCGTCCAGCGAGAGCGCCGTGACCCGGCTGCGGCACCACACCCGGATCTGTGGATACTCGGTCAGCCAGCCGGCGACGACCGCGGCGTAGACCTGCGGTTGGACCCCGAGCGTCCAGGTGCGCCCGATGCGCCGGCGGCGGGTGTCGGGGTCCGCCGCAACAAGCCGCTCCTCCAACTCCACCGGCAGACCCGGGTTGAGCGGCTGGCTGGCACCATCCAGCAGCCCACCCAGGGTATGGATCAGGGCATGGACCACGGTGCCCCCGACCCGCTCGCGGGGCTCGATCAGGATCACCTCCGCGCCCGCACGCGCAAGTCCCAGTGCGCAGGCGATGCCCGCCGCCCCGGCCCCGGCCACCACCACCGACCCGTCGGTCCAGCTCACCGCCCCCACCCGGCACCGTACTCGCAACGACAGCCCGTGGGCCGGTGGGCAAGCACACCGCCGGGCCGCGACCGCGCCGCTACCCCCCCGGTATCCGCGGCATCCCCCGCTCGACACTGGTTTGAACTGCGCATCGCCTCAGGCTCCCGTGCGCCCGGACCCGGCCCGCTCATTACCATTGCGGTCGGACCGCTTTGACAACGAGATAGGAAGGGAGCGTATGTGCCTGCGCCAGATCGCTTTCCAGCACGACCAGATCGCCGATCCTCTCCGCTTCGCTGAAATGGGCAAACTTGAGCGTCATATACATCATCCGGTTGCGGTCGTTGGGCAGCAGCTCGGCGCACAATCTCACCCCCTGCTGCTTCGCCTCCCGCCGCAGGTAGTTGATCATGACGGCGCCGACGCCCCGGGACATCACCCGACAGGACATCAGCAACAGCTTGATTATCCATACCTGCGCACGACGCTCCAGCAGTGTCAGGCCGATCTTGCCGTAGGACCCGTACTTATCCTCCAACTCGGCCACCAACAATGAATGCCGGTCCGAGCGACAAAATTCGCTCAGCTCCTCATAGGAATAGGTGTAACCCGTGGTGTTCAGCTGATTGGTCCTCAGCGTCAATTCTTCGGCGCGCTCCAGATCCGCCTCCTGCGCAGGAGCGATCGTCAGCACCATCTGCAACGTGGCAAGAAACGCGTCTTTGGGACCCACGAAATCGGTTTCCAGCTTCCGCCGCGCCATGTCTTGGCGATACATCACGCGCCGCCGGGACGAGTCCTCCGTGATGAATCGCGGATTCATTTCCGGCAGGTCCAGCAGTCTATCGAGGTCCGCGGCAGCGATGGTCAGCACGCTCGGCAACGAGAAACGCACCTCCTCACGTTCCACCTCCTGGTCATCGACGAAGGCCAACGTATCGATCCCGATGTTGAGTTCGCGCGCAATCGTAGTCAGGCTTTGCGACTTGGGGTTCCAGTTGATCTGCGGATACAGGAAGTAATCGTCGAGACCGAATGCCGCAAGCTGTGCCAGCGCACGGTCATGCTCGTTCCTGCTGGAGAGCGATTGCAGTATCCCGCGGCGGTCGAGTGTTGCAATGATCTCGGCCACCCCCTCGCGCAAGACCAGTCGGTCGTTCTCCAACAGCACACCGTCCCAGAGCGTATTATCCAGATCCCAGACCACGCATTTGATCTTGCGGTTGCTTCCTCCCCGATCCGAACACTCGCTCATCGCTCTATCTCCTGCTGCCGCCCGATATCGGAATACCCCGCACTGGTCCGCGGCGGTCCACTCAGGCGCAGACGGGTCTGAAGCATCATGACTCGCGCGCTTCCCGTTGCCGCGCCTCCCGCTGGTCACGGATGAAACCATGATAGCCGGACTTGGCGATGATCAGCTGCTGCATCTGCGTGCTGCCTTCAATGATCTCCATGATCTTGGCATCCCGCAGATACCGCTCCACCCGATACTCGCTGCTGCAGCCATTCGCGCCATGAATCTGGACCGCGTCGTCGGCGATCCTGCTGACCGTCCGCGATGCGAAATACTTGGCGATCGAGGTCTCCAGGATCGACGACGGGTCTGCCTTGTCCCGCAATTCGCCGGCGCGAAAACAGAGCAGGCGCGCCGCCCTCACCTGGGTAATCATGTCGGCGATCATCCGCTGAATCAGTTGATGTCCCTTCAGGAGTTCACCAAACTGCCGACGCTCGCTGGTATAGCTCAGGCAGGCATCCAAACAGGCCTGGCCGAGCCCGAGACAGCCCCAGGCCACGCAATAACGGCCGAGATCGAGCGCCGTACCGGCAATATGAGAAAACCCGAAACCCACCCGCCCAAGCAGGTGCGTTGCCGGCACCCGACACGCGTCCATCCGCACCTTGGCCAACATGGCTGATCGGAAACCCAAGAGCCCGCCGATCGCCTCGGTCGCAAACCCGGGAGTATCCCGCTCGACCAAAACGGCGCACGGGCTGCCATCGCATTGCGCAACGATTAAGAAGAGATCGGCGACCTGTGCAAATGAAATCCACTTCTTCTCGCCGTTCAAAGTCACCGCGCCATCTCCGATAACCGCGGCGGACTCCACGTTTCGGGCATCGCTGCCAATCTGCGGTTCGGTCAAGGCGAAGGCGCCGACGCGCTCGCCCGCCGCCAGCCTCGGCAGCCAATCGGTCCGCTGCGCGGCGCTTCCCCACTTCAGGATAGCGTGACACACCATGGAATGCACTGTGATCAGGCTGAGCAACGAGGCGCTGCTGCGCCCGATCGCTTCGCACAACAGCCCGAAAGTGATAGCGTCCATCTCCTGACCGCCCAAGTGTCTGGGGACCACGGCACCCAGGTAGCCGGCTGCGGCCAGGGTCCGAATCAGCTCCGGTGGTGTCTGCCCCTCGCGATCATTGCGATCGGCTCCGGGATCGATCTGCTCGCGCACAAAGGCCCGGAAACGCGCTTGGGCTTCCTGCTGCTCATCAGAGAGATCGATCTGCATCTGCTAACCCCCGTCGGATACGCGGCACATCAGAGCGGTCGGCGGCCCCTCGTCGGTCAGGCCGCGATGGCGACCTTACGCTCGACAAAACCCGCAATCGCATTTAAGGTTCGAAAATTATCGAAATCCAGGTCTTCGTTCTCGACTCGGATGGCAAACGCACTCTCGAGAAACAACACCAATTGCATGGCGAACAGCGAATTGACCAGTCCAGCCGCGAAGATATCGACATCGTCGGCGACCTCCACCGCAATAAACTGACCCAGAAACGACTGCGTCTCCGCCAGCACTTTCTCTCTGCTCATACCACCATCTCCCGACTCTTCAAGCCGATCAAGCGTGCGCCGACACAGCGCGCCGGGCCGGTACCGCCCGTTCCGCGTTAAGACCCCGATGGCGCACCGCCGGTCCGCCGATAGAGGTAGAAGCCCTGACCGCTCTTGCGGCCATACCGGCCGGCATCGACCAGCTTGCGCAACAGCGGCGAGCAGCGGAACTTGGGGTCCTGAAAACTCTCGTACAGGATCTGCAGCGTATCGACCACGGTATCGAGCCCGATCAAATCGGCAGTCTCCAGCGGTCCCATGGCGTGGCCATAGCATTTCTTGAATATCTCGTCGATATCCTTCGGCTCGGCGACCTGCTCCAGCACCAGATTGGCCGCCTCGTTCATGAACACATGAGACAGCCGGTTGGCCACGAACCCCGGGGCATCGTTGACCACGATACAGTCCTTGCCCAGTTGCGCGAGGAACGCCTTGGCGATGTCGAGTGTGTGCTCGGAGGTATGGTACCCGCGCACAACCTCCACCGTCATCTTCAGCGGCACCGGGTTCATGAAATGCATCCCGATCACTTTGTCGGCACGGGCGGTCGCCGAGCCGAGGCGGGTGATCGAGATGGCCGAGGTGTTGGCGGCGAATACACACTCGCCGGGACACACCGCATCCAGCCGGGCATAGACCCCGGCCTTGACGTCCCAACGCTCCACGACGTTCTCGACCACCAGTTCGGTGTCGGCCAGTGCAGTGTAATCGGTTGTAAAGGCAATCCTGCTCAAAATCTCGTCCGGATCGGCGCGCTTCTGTTTATTGAAACCCTGCAACCGGATGTGATTCCTGATCTCCTGTCGGGCGCGCGCCAGGATATCCTCGGAGAGGTCGATGAGAATCGCCTGATGACCGGTCTGCGCAAGGCTCTGCGCGACCCCGATCCCCATGACCCCGGCACCGATCACGCCGACCTTCTGAACGCCCATCGCCTCTCCACCTCTTGCAACGACTGCCGCGACATTACCGACCAGGCCGCAGTATCTCATAAATGCGCAACGGCGTTTCCTTGAATTCGAGTTGCCCCCGCAACGACTCGCCCACCCGCGCCGCCACGGCCGCCGAACGATGATTGTCCGGGTGTATGAGACTGATGAGACGGTCGACCTCCAGCGATGCAAAAGTCCAGTCGATCACGGCCTTGACTGCCTCGGTCGCAAAGCCGTGACCCCAGTGCCGGGGCGCCAGGGCCCAACACACCTCCAGGCCTGGCCAGCCATCGGGGTTGAGCAAACCGGCGGTGCCGATCAGCGCGCGACTCTGCCGGGTCTCAACCGCCCAAATCCCATATCCCAGCAAAGCCCAATGTCCCTGTATAAAAGCAAGATTCCGCCAGGCATCCTCCTTCGCCAGCGGCTTGCCCCCCAGCAGAAACCTCATGAACTGCGGGTCTGCGCACATCTGCGCATAGGCATCGAAGTCCTGCACCGCAAAGGCCCTCAGTGTCAATCGCTCGGTGTCCAGCGTCGGTATGTTCATATTGCGATCCGGTACGATGTTCGTTCGATCAAGTCGCCTATCGGCATTCCGCGGCCGGTTGGCGCGTCCGTTAAGACCGTGCGCATCACCTAGCCTTGCGCCGTCCCGGACGCGGTCGTGCAATGGTCGAGCAATTGCCCGAGACGTCGCACGTAGTCGTCGGCGACGGCGCGCATCGTGGCCGCACGATACTGCTCGCGACTGTAGCTCCAGGTCATTGCCAGGCCGCCGTCGATGATCTGCGCATTGACCTCGATCAGGTACTGCCGGGGCTCCAACGGGCTGTGCGGTTGCCCGCCGTCTTCGACGACGAAACGCAACACGTCCTTGAGTCCGCCTCGATCGAACTGCCCGAGGTAGTTGAACAGAATCTGTCCTTGCGGCAGTGCCTCCCCGTCCAGGTACCGCTGCAGGCCATAACCGATCCCGTCGTAAGGCACCGCCTGGAGTTGCGCCTTGACCGCGGTCAGGGCCGCGCCCGGATCCGCGGTGTCGGGAATCTGCAGCGCCAGGGTGTAGAGTGCGGTAAACCACCCGACGGTGCGGGACGTATCGATTCCATCGAACAAATCCAGCCGGCCATGACTCTCCAGATCGACCAGATACAGCGCGGCACCTCCCCACTGGCGCAGGGTCAGCAGCAATGCCGCCGCGAGCGCATCGATCACCCGTGTCCCGTCGGCGGCGGGCACTTGCGTCAGCAGACGCTGGGTGTCGGCGGTCGGGACCTGCGTGGTATAGGACTCGACATCCGCGATCAGGTTGCGCCCCGCCGGGTCGTCCACCGGCAAGGGCGGGCTGGTCCGGGGCAGCGCGCGCCAGTACCAGGTCTGCCCGGCAAAACAGGCGCTGTCCTTCCAGTCGAGCAGGCGCTGTGCCCAGAGCGCGAACGCGGTCGTCTTCTCCGGGAGAACAATGGTACGATCGGCAGCGGCTTGGCGGTAACCGCTCTCCAAGTCTTCCAGCAGGGTACGCCAGGATACGCCATCGACAACCAGATGATGCATGCACCACAGCAGGCGCGCCTCGTTGCCCAAACGGAACAGGACCAGACGCAGCAAGGGTCCGGTTTCAAGATTCAGGCTCGCCTGCCAATGATCGGCCCGCTCATCCAAGACCCGGCGGCGCTCCCGCGGGTCGAGACGACCGAGGTCTTCGACCTGCAAAACGGTACCCTCGGGTACCACGCGATCATGCCAGCCATGCCACCGACCCTGGACCTGCCGGAAGCGCAGCCGTAACGCATCGTGATGCTCGACGATCCTGACGAGCGCCCGCTCCAAGGCGGCCGCGTCGATATCCGCCGGCACCGCCAGCCAGACAGCCTGATTGAAGTGCCAGTATTCGGGGAGTCGCTGCGCGAAGAACCAGTGCTGGATCGGGGTGAGCGGGGACTCTCCGGAGATCGGCCCCTGGTCGGCCGTGACCGCGGTCGCCCCTTGCCGCAGCGCTGCCGCCAACTCGGCAATGGTTTGATGCTGGAACAATTGCCGCGGCGTGATCGTGAGCCCCACGGCCCGGGCTCGGGCCACCACCTGGATCGCCAGGATCGAGTCGCCGCCCCGCTGAAAGAAGTTGTCGTTGATCCCGATCGGGCTTTGCTTCAACACCTGGCTCCAGATCTCCGCCAGTTGTTGTTCCGCGGCCGTGCGCGGGGGCACATGGATCCGGTTCAACACGGACAGATCCGGTTCCGGCAAGGCCTCGCGGTCGATCTTGCCGTTCGGCGTCAAGGGCAGCCGCTCCAGCACGGTGACGCTCGCCGGCAGCATATAATCCGGGACGCGGTCCTTCAGCCAGGCGCGCACCACCAGCGACACATCGGCGATCGGGTAGGCCTGGGTGATGAAGGCCACCAGACAAGAGAGGTCGTCGCGCTGATGCAAGACCACCACCGACTCGGTGACCGCCGGGTGTTGTCTCAATAGGGTTTCGATCTCGCCCAACTCGATGCGGAAGCCGCGCAACTTGACTTGGTGGTCGGTACGACCCAAGTATTCGAGGTTGCCGTCGGTCAGCCAGCGGACCACATCTCCGGTCTTATAGAGTTGCGAGGGCCGGTCGAGCGGGGCGAACGGATTCGCTATGAAGCGGCCTTGGGTCAGCTGCGGATCGTTCAGATAGCCGGCACCGACGCAATCGCCCCCGATATACAGCTCGCCCGCGGCGCCGGCAGGCAACAAGGCGCGATACTGGTCGAGAATGTACAACTCGACGTTCTGGATCGGCCGCCCGATCGGTACGGTTGCGCTGCCGCTCGACCGCTCCAGGCAGTAAGCGACCGAGACGTCGGTGCATTCAGTCGGCCCGTAGCTATTCACCAAGCGGGTCCGGCCGGCGTGGCGTTCCAACCAGGCTGCCAGCCGCGGCAGCGCAATCGGCTCCCCACCGAGCACGACATAGCGCAGGGAGGCGAGCGCCTCACCGGTGCCGACGTCATGCTGTTCGGCGAGCGGATAGAATGCGCTGGGGGCACAGTTCAGCCAGGTGATGTGCTCACGTGCCAGGATTCCGGCGATCAGGTCCGGATCGTAGTGTCCACAGGGCAGCAAGTGAAGTTGTCCGCCCACGATCAGCGGCGCATAGAAATTCTTCTGGGTCAGATCGAAGCTCAGTGGCGAGATCACCAGCGTGCGATCCTGCTCGGTCAGTGCCAGCTCCGTCGCAAACCAGTCGAGCAGGTTGGTAAAACCGCGATGCAAGACGCCGGCACCTTTCGGCCGTCCGGTCGAGCCCGAGGTATAAATCATGTAAATGAGATCCCCTGGTCCCGCCTGCCGGGCCGGGTTGTTCGCGGGATAGTCTTCCCACTGTGCATCGAGACACAAGGTCTGCGTCGGTGTTGCCGGCAGCCGCTCGCGCAGCACCTCCTGAGTCAACAAGACGGGTGGCGCGGCGTCGGCGAGCATGAGTTGCAGACGCTCGCGAGGGTAATTGGGGTCGAGCGGCACATAGGCGCCGCCCGCCTTGAGGATACCGAGCAGGCCGACGATCATCTCGAACGAGGGCGCGACGCAGAGCCCCACCAGGGACCCCGCACCGACCCCCAAATCCATCAGGCGATGGGCCAAGCGGTTGGCCCGTGCGTTCAGCTCCAGATAGCGCAGCGCGTGCTCCCCGACCACCACGGCAATGGCGTCCGGTGTTCTGGTCACCTGGGCCTCGAATAAGTCGACCACGGTCTGGTCCGCGGGGTAATCCTTGGCTGACCGGCCCCAGTCGAACAGTTGATGCTGCTCGGTTCGGGTGAGCATCGGCAGCCGCGACAGGGGGCATCCCGGATCGGCGACGATGCCTTCCAGAAGCACCTGGAAATGCTCCGCCATGCGGGATATGGTCTCGTGGGCGAACAAATCGCTGCGATATCTCCAGGTGCAGGCGAGCAGGTCGCCGATTTCCCAAACACTCAGCACCAGGTCGAACTGAACCGTCCGGTGGCCGGGGTCCAGGAATGTCGCTTCGAGACCGCACAACTCCAAGTCTTCCTTGGGGACATTCTGCAGCGCAAAGACCACCTGGACCAAGGGGGCGTGGCTCATGCTGCGCGGGGGGTTGAGCTGTTCGACCAAATACTCGAACGAGATGTCCTGGTGGGTGTAGGCATCCAACGCCGTTTGCTTCACCTGCTCCAGCAATTCCAGGAACGAGCGCTCACCCTGGATCCGCGTCCGCAGCACCAGGGTATTGACGAAGAAGCCAACGAGCCCCTCGGTCTGACGCTGGGTGCGGTTGGCGATCGGACTGCCGATGGCGATGTCCTCCTGGCCGCTATAGCGGTACAGCAAACCATCGAAGGCCGCCAGGAGCGTCATGAAGAGGGTGGCTCCCTGCTCCTGACTCAGTTGCTTGATCCGGCGTGAGAGTTCCGGGGGCAAGGTGGCCTGCAGGGACTTGCCGTCATAGCAAATCGTTGCCGGACGGGGGTAGTCCGTCGGCAGTTCCAATAGCTCGGGCATCCCGGCAAGCTGATTCAGCCAATAGCCGCGCTGCTCCTCCAGCACGGCACCCGTGAGCCACGCTCTCTGCCAGACGGCAAAATCGGAATACTGAATCGTCAGCTCCGGCAGTTGCGGCGTCCGCGCCTGGGCATACCCGTTATACAGGCGCATCCAATCGCGAATCAGCACACCCATGGACCAGCCGTCGCTGACGATGTGGTGGATATTGAGCAGCAGCACATGTTTCGCCGCGGTCAGTTTGAGCAGGAGTAAGCTCAACAGCGGACCCGTCCCTAGATCGAACGCGGTATGGGCATGCCGGTCCGTCAGCGCGGCGACCTGGTCCTGCTGTTCCGGCCCCGTGAGCACGCTGAGATCCACGACCTCGAGCGGGTCGTAGACCGCGTTCACCCGCAGGGTCGCGCGGCCCTCGCGCATGGGAAAGCACGACCGCAAGCTCTCGTGACGCTCGGTCAAGGCGACCAGTGCGCGGCGCAAAGCCGTTTCATCAAGGGCGCCGTCGAGCTGTATGACCGCGGGGATGTTGTACGTGATCGTCTGCCCTTCGATCTGCGCCAGTATCCATAGCCGCTGCTGAGCGAACGACAACTCCCGCGGCGCGCCCGTCGGCACTGGCAGGATCGGTGGGAGCCGGGGGCTGTCGCGTTGCGTGTCGAGCCACCCGGCCAAATCCTCGAGCACCGGATGCTCGAATAAGGCTTTCAAAGAGATGGCTTGGGAATACCGCTCGCGCAGCCGGGACACCACGAGGGTGCCCAGCAACGAGTGGCCGCCAAGTTTGAAGAAGTTGTCGTAAACGCCGATCGGCTCAATGCCCAGCAACAGCTGCCAGATCTCGGCGATCTGCCGCTCGGTCGCCGTGCGCGGCGGCACCAGCTCGGCCGTTCGTGTCACCCGAGGATGCCGTGCGTCGGCAACGGGGCGATCGGTGCGCGGCACGCGCCCGGTGCGCGCCGCTTGCAGGCGCGGCTCCAACGCGGTGGCGGACAACGCAACCTGCGGCAGGGGAGCGGCCAGGATACCGGCGCATACGCTCACCCCCGCGGCTGAGCCGAGGCCAAGGGCCGCCGTTCCGCCCGACGCAGCGCCATCCGCCACGGTGTCCCAGTCGACACTGATGGCGCGGACGCCTTGGGCGCACAGCGTCTGTGCCCAGGCGTCCAAGAACGCGTTTGCGGCGCAGTCGCCGATGGGATCGGCCGTCGGCATCAAGGCATTGAGCGATGCACAGAGCACGACGAAATCGAGCGTCGGCAGATCCAGCAGCTCGGCCAGAACAGACGCGCCGGCGAGCGTTGGGGACAGCATGCGCGCGGTCGCGGACGCGCGCTTGCGTTCGACCGGCTCGGCCGTGCAGACCGTGGGGGCGTAAATGACGCCATGAATGGGACCGACGCTTTCCTGGGCATGCACGAGCGCGACCCGCAGCTCGTCCTGCCGGTCGATCGCGGCAGGCAGAGTCAGCACCTGTGCCCCCAACCCCTCAAGCTCCAGCACCTGCCGGATTGCCACGCAGACAGCATCCTCTTGCCCGTGGGAGTCCAGCCACTGGCTCCACTGCGTGCGCCGCGGCAAGGCCGGCTCCCCGACGACGACCAGCCGCGCCGCGACGGCCGTGACCAAATAGCTTGCCAGGGTGAATCCGGCCTGACCAAGGCCCCCGAGGATCAGATAGACACCGTGTTCGCGCAGATTGTCCGTGCGCGGTTCGGCGGGGTCGGGCGCGGGCAGGCGCACGGGCTCGAACGTGCGGGTCCAGCGCTGTCCATTGCGATAGGCCACCAGGGGATCATCACTGCCGTATCGGCATTCCGCGACCAAGCGTGGTGCCAGACGCTGGACCTCGAGCGCGTCGGCAGGACGCACGATGTCGATGCCGCGACAATCAATGTTGGGGTGGCGCGCGCCGATGCTCTGCACCGCGCCATGCGCGGTCGCTGCCGCCGGTTGCAAGGCTTCGGCCCCGGTGACTGCATGAACCCGATCGGTCAGGACGATAAGACGACGCTCCGTTCCAGGGTCCGGCCAAGTGTCGGCCAGGAACAGCAGACTGCAAAAGCCCTCGACCTGGCAGCGCGCCACATCGGTGGCCGTGTCGAGTGCCCACAGATGCACCACCGCGTTCGGCAGTTGCCCGGTGGCGGTCAGGAGGTCGAAGAACAGCCGCTGATAGTCGTCACGCAATTCCGGGTCGATCGTGTAGCAATCGGCGTTGTGTTGCTCGAAGCGCGCACCGCTGTGCACCAGGGTGACGTGACTACCCTGCCCCCCCAATGCCAACTTGAGCGCGTCGCCCAGACCTCCGGCATCTGTGAAGATCAGCCATCGCGAAACGGGCAGAACCCGACGCTGCGGCTGGAGCGCCAAGGGCGCCGTGCTGCCCCAGGCGGGACGGTAAGTCCACTGGTCGACGGGCCGCTTGGTACCGCGGGCCGGTACCGCGTCCGTTGCCGGCACCGGGTCGATCCAGTGACGTTGCCGCTCGAACGGATAGGTCGGCAAGGCAATGCGCAACCGCGGCGTGCCGGCGTGGAAGGCGGCCCAGTCCAGTGCGATACCCTTCAGCCAGAGTTGACCCAAGGCGCCCAGCAGCCATGCCCGATCGTCCTGCACCGCGACCGCGGTACGCAACAGGTTGAATGCCGCCGCCGAATACCGTGGGCGCTGCTGCAGTGCGAAACTGGTGAGGGTCATCTCCGGCCCCACCTCCAGGAACAGGTAGTCGTCGTGCCCAAGCAGGGTCTGTAGGCCTTGCGAGAACAGGACGGTACTGGTCAGATGCGCACACCAGTAATCCACCGAGGTCGCTTGCGCCGCCGTGATCCAAGTTCCGGTCAGATTGGAAATATAGGGCACCTGGGGCGGAGCGAGGGCGATCCCGCTCAACTGCTCGCGCAACGCCGGTACCATCGGCACCATCAGCGGCGAGTGAGCGGCATTGCCGGTCGGCAGCCGGCTATGCATGATACGTCGGCTGCGCAACTGTGCGGCCAGCGCGGCAATGGCCTGCGGGATACCGGACACTACGCTCAAGCCGGGTGCGTTGCAGGCACCGAGAAACAGGCCGGCGCCAAGTAATGGCTCGATCTCCGCCTGGGGGAGTAATACCGTGAGCATCTCGCCCGGCGGCAAGGTCTGCATCAGTTGGCCGCGGATCGCCACCAAGGCTAATGCGTCCGGCAACGACAGTACCCCGGCCAGACAGGCGGCGACATATTCCCCGATGCTGTGTCCGATCATCGCGGTCGGTGCGAGCCCCCAGGACCCGCACAACCGGGCCAGCGCATACTCGGTGACGAACAGGGCCGGCTGTGCCAGCCGCGCGGGCGTGAGATCCGGCTGCTCCCCGGCGGCCGGGTACAGACAGTCGCGCAGATCCAGTCCCAGCGCGGGGCGCAGCGCTTGAGCGCAGTCATCGACAATGGCCCGGAACACCGGTTCCGAGTCATACAGGCCCCTGCCCATATCGACATATTGTGCCCCCTGTCCCGGGAACATGAAGGCGATCTTCGGGACCGCGTCTTGCACCTCGCCCTGCCGCCACTCCTTGGGACTCGCTGTTCTCAGTACGTCCGCCACTTCGCCCGGGTTGCGCCCGACGGTAAAGCCCCGGCAGCTGAAGGCCCGGCGTCCGCGATTGAGCGTATAGGCGGCATCCGCCAGGTTCGGCGACCCTTGCGCCGTCAGGTGGTCGGCCAAGTCCCGGCGATAGCGCGCGAGTGCGGTCTCGGTCTTGGCGGACAGACAGATCAACTGCCAAGCGTCCGTTGCGACCGGGGATGGCGGCGGGGCTTCCTCCAGGACGACGTGCGCGTTGGTACCGCCGATACCGAAGGAGCTGACGGCGGCACGGCGCGGACGGCACGATGACCAAGGGCGCAGCCCCGTATTGACAAAGAATGGACTGGCGGCGAAATCGATGTCCGGATTAGGAACCGCGAAGTTCAGGCTGGGCGGAATCGCGCGGTGCTTCAGGGCCAGGACCGTCTTGATCAGGCCGGCCACGCCGGCCGCGGTGTCCAGATGACCGATGTTGGTCTTGACCGACCCGATGGCGCAGTAGGCGACCTGCTGTGTTTGTTTGCGGTAAGCCTGGGTGAGTGCGCTGACCTCGATCGGGTCCCCCAGCACGGTGCCGGCGCCATGCGTCTCGACATAGCCAATCGACTCATAGTCCAGTCCGCGCATGGCGGCGGCGATCACCGCCGCTTGTCCGTTGACGCTCGGCGCGGTGAAGCCGACCTTGTCCTGACCGTCATTGTTGACCGCCGAGCCTTTGACGACCGCGTGGATCGTATCCCCGTCGGCCAGTGCCCGGCTGAGCCGTTTCAATACCACGACACCGACCCCGGCGCCGCCGACCGTCCCCTGGGCCGCCGCATCGAAGGCCCGGCAGTGTCCGTCGGGGGAGACGATCATGCCCTCCTGATAGAGATACCCTTGCCCCTGCGGTACCGGGATGGCGACGCCACCCGCCAGCGCCATCTCGCACTCGTCGTTCAACAGGCTGCGGCAGGCGCTGTGAACGGCGACCAGGGAGGTGGAGCAGGCGGTATACAGGAGCAGCACGGGACCGGTGAGGTTGAGCCTGTAGGCAGCGCTGGCGGCACTGAAATGCCCGTCACCCAGGACCAGTTGCAGGTCGTGCAGGGCCGCGAGTCGCGCGCGGTTGGGCAGCAGGTTATTGATGAGATAGGTGCTGGCACCGGCACCGGCAAAGAGGCCGATGCGCGGCCCCGGCTCGGGCGCGCCGTAGCCCGCGTGCTCGAGCGCCGTCCAGGCGGTCTCCAGGAAGACCCGTTGTTGCGGGTCGAGCACGTCGGCCTCGCTCGGCGTATAGCCGAAGAACCGCGAGTCGAACAGGTCGGCACCCGCCAGCACGCCGCCGGCTTTCACATAGTCGGGGCGCGCGATGAGGTTTGGGTCGACCCCGTTCGCCAGCAGCGTCGCATCGTCGAAGAACGCAATCGACTCGCGGCCGTCACGCAGGTTGCACCAGAATTCCTCGATATCCCCGGCCCCCGGAAAGCGACCGGCCAGGCCGACGATCGCGATGTCCTCGGACGCCGCGGGGGTCGCCGGGCGGTCCGTCGCGCGGCGGTCCGTATCCGGTGCGCTCGGCGCAAGATGGGTTGCGAGGCCGTGGATCGTCGGGTACTGGAACAGGGTCACCACGGATAGCGCGCGACCGAGCAGCGACTGCAGTCGGTTCTGCACCTTCAAAAGCAGTAAGGAGTGCCCGCCCAGATCGAAGAAGTTGTCATGGACGCCGACCTGCTGCAACTGCAGGAGATCCTGCCAGACCTCGGCAATCTGCTGCTCCAGCGGCCCTGCCGCCGGGATTGAGGGCGCATCGGTACGCAGCGGCGCGGGTGCGGGTAGCGCATTGCGGTCCAACTTGCCGTTGGCGGTGAGCGGCAGTTGCTCCAGGACGACGAAGGCCGCCGGGACCATATAGTCCGGTACGCTGGTCTTGAGCCAGGCGCGCAGCGTCCCCGCCACGTCGGCGAGCGGGCGCGCCAGGGTGACATAGGCGATCAGGCGCGCGCTGTCGCCTTTGCCATGGTGCACCACGACGGTCTCCCTGACTGACGCGTGCCGGCCAAGGTGCGCCTCGATCTCACCTAATTCGATGCGGAAGCCCCTGAGCTTGACCTGCTGGTCGATGCGTCCCAGGTATTCCAGACCGCCGTCGGGGAGCAGGCGCGCGAGGTCGCCGGTCTTGTACAGCCGCTCACGCCGGCCAAGCACATCCATTTCGACGAACCGCTCCGCGGTGAGCCCCGGGCGGTTCAGGTAGCCGCGGGCGACGCCGCCGCCGCCGACATAGAGCTCGCCGGGCACCCCGGGCGGCACCGGTTGACGGTGGGCGTCGAGCAGCCAGACCGACAGGTCCGGGAGCGGGCGGCCGATCAGGCTGCGGCCCTGGACCGGATCGGCGGTCAATGGACAGTAGGTAACATGGACCGTCGTCTCGGTGATCCCGTACATATTGACCAGTTGCGGTCGGTGCTCGCCATGCCGGGCAAACCAGGACCGCAGACTGTCGAAGTCCAGTGCCTCGCCGCCAAAGATGACGAGCCGCAGGGCCAGTCGCCGCGGCTCCAGGTCGACCTCGATCAGTTGTTTGAAGGCCGAGGGCGTCTGGTTGAGCACCGTGACCTGGTGCTCTACCAGCAGTTGGTAGAAGGCCTCCGGGTTACGGCTGGTCAAGTAGGGCACGACCACCAGCTTGCCCCCATACAGCAGTGCCCCCCAAATTTCCCAGACCGAAAAGTCGAAAGCGCAGGAGTGGAACAGGGTCCAGACGTCGTCCTGAGCGAAGCGATACCAGGGGTCGGTCACCGCAAACAGACGGGTGACATTGGCGTGGGTCACCATGCAACCCTTTGGCTTGCCGGTCGACCCCGAGGTGTAGATGACATAGGCCAGATGGTCCGGTGTGGCCCGCCGCGGCGGATTGTCTCCGGAGCAGGCCGCGATGCGTGGCCATTCACTATCCAGGCAGATGAGGGCGGCCGTCGTGGCGGGTAGACTTTCCAGCAATCCGCTCTGGCTCAACAACACCGGTACTTGGGCGTCTTCCAGCATGAACTGGAGACGCTCCGGCGGATAGGCCGTATCCAGCGGCAGGTAGGCGGCGCCCGCTTTCAGGATGCCCAGCAGGCCGATCACCAGATCCGGCGAGCGTTCGACATAGAGGGCGACCAGCGTTTCCGGGCCAACCCCCAGGCCCATGAGAAAGTGCGCCAACCGATTGGCCCGGCTGTTGAGATCCCGATAACTGAGGTGGGTATCCCCGTCGCTCAGGGCGATGCGCTCCGGTGCCTGCTCGACCTGGATCTGGAACCAGTCGGTCAGCGTCACACCGGCGCACGCGGCGACGGCCGTGCCGCTTGCCCCATCCGTTTCATTCCACTCCAGAAGTTGCCGCCGCTCGGCCTGAGTCAGCAGCGGCAGCTCGGCAATGGCCAGGTTCGGATCGGCGACCAAGCCTTCCAGCAGAACCTGGAAATGTTCGGTGGTGCGCACCATGGTCTGCGGGTCGAACAACTGCGAGTTGTATTCCCAGTCGCAGACCAGCGTGTCGTCCTGGGCCACCATGCTCAGGGTCAAGTCGAACTTCGCCGTCCGGTACTCCGGCTCCAGCGCCTGCATCTGCAGGCCGGTGAGTGCCCACGCGCTCTGCGGCGCATTCTGCAGCACGAACATCACCTGGAACAGCGGCGGGTGGCTCAGATTGCGTGGTGGATTGAGTCGTTCCACCAGGTGCTCGAAGGGCACGTCCTGATGGCTGAAGGCCTCGATGGCGGTCTGGCGGACCTGTTTCAGCACCTCGGCGAAGCTCGCGGCACCCTCGAGCCGCGTGCGCAGCACCAGCGTATTGACGAAGAATCCGATCAGATCCTCGGTGCGACCATGGGTGCGATTGGCAATGGGGCTGCCGACCACCAGGTCGGTCTGGCCGCTGTAGCGATACAAGAGCACCTTGAAGGCCGCCAGCAGGGTCATGAACAGGGTCGCGCCCTGCTGCCGGCTCAACTGCCGCAGACCCCGGGTGAGCGTGCGGTTCAGACTGGTGCGCAGATGACCGCCCTGATGGCGCATGACGGCCGGCCGGGGGTGGTCGCTGGGCAATTCCAGGAGCGCCGGTGCACCGGCGAGCTTTTCGACCCAGTAGGCAAGCTGTTGCTCCAGCACCTCACCGGTGAGCCAGCCCCGTTGCCAGGCGGCATAATCCGGGTACTGCACGGGCAGTTCAGGGAGCCGCGCCGCGCGGTGGTCGACCGCCGCGTTGTAGAACTCGCTCCAGTCGCGGATCAGCACCCCGCAGGACCAGCCGTCGGCGACGATGTGGTGCAGGGTGAACAGCAGGACGTGCTCGTCGGCGGCGAGTTTGAGCAGCCGTAGGCTCAACAGGGGTCCAGTGGCCAGGTCGAAGTGCAGGGCGCTGTGATCGTTCACCCATTGGGTGACGGCACTGTGCCGCTGCGCATCCGGCAGCGCGCGCAGATCGGTCACCGGCAGCGGGTCGTGGTCGGCGCCGATGTGTACGGCGACCTCGCCATCGCGCGGCGTAAAGCGCAGCCGCAGGCTGACATGGCGCTCGAACAACGCGGCCAATGACTGGTGCAATGCGGGCTCGTCGAGCGGACCACTCAGGTGCAGTGCGAGCGGCACGTTATAGGTGGCCGATGCGCCATCGAGTTGGGACAGGAACCAGAGCCGTTGCTGGGCATAGGAGGGCACCAGGGGCGCCGCGGGGGGCTGCGGCTCCAGCGGGGGCAGGGCGCCGCCGCGGGCGCCGTGCTTGAGCCGGTCGTCGAGCCAGGCGGCCAGGTCGCCGAGCGCGGGCCGCTCGAACAGTACCTTGATCGGCAGTTCGATGGCGAAGGCGTCGCGCACGCGGGCGGCCAGGCGGGTGGCGAGCAGTGAGTGGCCGCCCAGGGCGAAGAAGTCGGCCGCGGTGCTGTCGATCCCGGTGTCCAGCAGGTCGGACCACAGGGCCGCGAGCAGGTGCTCGGTCTCGCTCGTCGGCGCGCGCCCGGCGCTCTGCGAGGCATCCGGTGTCGGCAGGGCCGGGCGGTCGAGTTTGCCGTTGGGGGTCAGCGGCAGGCGCTCCAGCAGGGTAAAGCTGGCCGGGACCATGTACTCGGGCAGACGGGCCTGGAGCCAGGCGCGTAGATCCGTGATCAGTGATTGGGGGTCAGCGGTCAGTGAACCGGGACTGCCGGACCCACTGTCCACCGCCACGTAGGCGGCCAGTGCCGGGTTGCGCTGCCCCTCGCGCAGCACCACCGCGGCTTCGCGCACCCGCGGGTGTTGGGCGAGAACCGTTTCGATCTCACCGAGTTCGATGCGCAAGCCGCGCAGTTTCACCTGGTGGTCGCTGCGGCCCAGATAGTCCAGGTTGCCGTCGACACGCCAGCGGGCCAGATCGCCGGTGCGATAGACCCGTTCGGTCCGGCCGAACAGTTCCAGCTCGACGAAGCGCTCGGCGGTCAGTTCGGGGCGGTTCAGATAGCCGCGGGCCAGTCCCGCCCCGGCGATGCACAGTTCGCCGGGGACGCCGGGGGGCACCGGCTGGAGCCGCGCGTCGAGGATGTAGACCCGGGTGTTGGCGATGGGGCGGCCGATGGGCGGCGCCGCGTCCGCGGCGCCGGTCAGATCGGTCAGGTCCACCGCGGTCGCGACCACCGTCGCCTCCGTCGGTCCGTAGTTGTTGACGAGCCGCCAGGCCTGCACGCCGTGGGGATGACGCTTCAAGCGGTCACCCCCGGTCAGCAGCAACCGCAGTGACGGCGGCCAGGCGACGCGGTCCGCCAGTGCCAGCTCCAGCATCGGGGTGGGCAGGAACAGGGCGGTGATGCCGTGCCCGGCGAGCATCCGGGCGAACGCATCGCTCTTGCCAAACAGGTCCTGCGGCACCGGATGCAAACTCGCGCCGGCCGACAAATAGGGCCAGATCTCCCAGGTGGAGGCATCGAAGGCCGGGTTGGCCACCAAGGTCGCGCGATCCGCCGGGACCACGGCGAACCGGTCGCGGTGCCACTGCACCAGGTTGACCAGGGCGTCGTGCTGGACCATCACGCCCTTGGGCGTGCCGGTCGAGCCCGAGGTATAGATGATATAGGCCAGGTCCTGCGCGGCGGCGCGCCGGGGCGGATTCGCGGCGGGCTGGAGGTCCGCCGGGTCGTCGATGGCGAGCACCGCGGCGGCGTCCGCGGGCAGCCGCCCGCGCAGCGCGCGCTGGGTCAACACCACCGGTGCGGCGCTGTCCGCCAGGATGACACGCAGGCGTTCCCGCGGAGATTCCGGATCAAGGGGCAGATAGGCGCCGCCGGCCTTCAGCACCCCCAGGAGTCCGACCACCAGGTCCAGGGAGCGTTCCACGCACAAGGCCACCGGGATATCCGGTCCGACGCCCTGGTCCATCAGGGCATGGGCGAGCCGATTGGCGCGGCGGTTGAGATCGGCATAGGAGAGCCGCTCGTCCGCCCAGACCAGGGCCAGCGCGTCCGGCGCGGCCGCCGCCTGGGCTTCGAACAGGTCCACGACAGTCTGCCCTGCCGGGACCGGGGCCGACGTGGCATTCCACGCGCCGAGTTGCCGGATCTCCGGCCTGGTGAGCAGCGGCAGGCGGTGGAGGTCTCCGTCGGGGGTCTTGAGGATGCCCCGCAGCAGCACCGCGAAGTGCGCGGCGAGGCGTGCGACGGTGGCGGTCTCGAACAGATCGCTCGCGTACTCCCAGTGCAGTTGCAGAGCGCCGTCGTCCTCGACCGCCAGGAGTGTCAGATCGAGCTTGGCGATCGGCAGGTCCAGCGCGAGCGGCGTGACGGTGAGCCCCGGCAGCGCCGGGACCTGTGCATCCTCGTGCTGCAGGGCGAACATGACCTGGAACAGCGGGCTGTGGCTCAGGGTCCGCTCCGGTCTGAGGTGCTCGATAAGCTGCTCGAAGGGCAGGTCCTGATGGGCGTAGGCGTCGAGCGCGCTCTGCCGCACCTGGGCCAGGAGATCATTGAAGGTCGCGACCCCGGTGAGGCGCGCGCGCAGCACCAGGGTATTGACGAAGAAGCCGATCAGACCCTCGGTACGGCTGGCGGTGCGGTTGGCGATGGGACTGCCCACGAGGAGGTCCTGCGCCCCCGTCGAGCGGGCGAGCAGCAGTTGGAAGGCGGCGAGCAGGGTCATGAACAGGGTCGCGCCCTGGCGGCGGCCCAGTTGCCGCAGCCGCCCGGTCTGCGCGGCGCCGATACGGGTCGTGAGATGCGCGCCGCGCCCGCTCTGCGCGGGCGGGCGCGCATGGTCGCTCGGCAGCTCCAGGAGCCGCGGCGCACCTTCGAGCCGGGCGCGCCAGAAGTCGAGCTGGCGTTGCAGCAGATCGCCGCGCAACCAGGTCTCCTGCCAGGCGGCATAGTCGGTGTAATCGACCGGCAGGGGCGCGAGCCCCGGCGCCTCGCCCGCGCAGCAGGCGCGATAGAGCGCCGCCCATTCGGTGATCAGCACCCCCATGGACCAGCCGTCGGAGACGATGTGGTGCATCGTGAACAGCAGTACATGGGCCTCGTCGTCCAGCACCAGGAGCGCCATGCGCAGCAGCGGCCCCGCCGCCAGGTCGAACGGGACCAGGGCCAGCGCGCTGGCGCGGCGGGCCACCTCGGCGGCTTGCGCCGCCGGCGCCAGGTCGCGCAGATCCTGGATCTCCAGTGGGTCGTAGGGGGCGAGTTCGACCACGCCCGGGGCACCCGCGACGGCGGGGAAGATGAGCCGCAGGCTCTGCTGGCGCTCGACCAGGGCCGCGCACGCCCGGCGCAGCGCCGCGTGGTCCAGCGGACCCGCGAGCCGCAGCGCGGCGGGCAGGTTATAAGTCGCCGACGCACCCTCGAGTTGGGCCAGAAACCACAGCCGCCGCTGGGCATAGGACGGCACCCTGGGCGCGTCCGGGGCCTGGCGCACGAGCGGCGGCAGCGTCGTCCCACGCGCGCCGTCACGGCGCCGCTCGTCGATCCAGGCGGCCAGGTCGTCGAGCCGGGGCCGCTCGAACAACACCCGCAACGGCAGTTCGATGGCGAAGGCGTCGCGTACGCGGGCGGCCAGGCGGGTGGCAAGCAGCGAGTGACCACCCAGCGCGAAGAAGTCGGCCTCACGGGTCGCGACCGCGGTGTGGAGGACATCGCCCCACAGGACGGCGAGCAGGTGCTCGGTCGCGCTCGCGAGCGCCCGTCCGGCGCCGGCCTGGAGGGCGTCCGGGGCGGGTAGCGCCCGGCGGTCGAGCTTGCCGTTGGGGGTGAGCGCGAAGGCGTCCAAGACCGTAAAGCTGGCCGGGACCATGTAGTCGGGCAGGCGGGTCTTGAGCCAGGCGCGAAGCGCCGTGGTCAGTGGTTGGTGGTCAGTGGTCAGCGGGTTGGGAACGGCGGGCGCACTGTCCACCGAACTCTGATCACTGGCCAGTGTCACATAAGCGGCCAGCGCCGGGTTCCCGTCGTGCTCGTGCAGCACGACCGCGGCCTCGCGCACCCGCGGGTGCTGGGCGAGGACGGACTCGATCTCGCCCAACTCGACGCGGAAGCCGCGCAGCTTCACCTGGTAGTCGAGCCGGCCGAGATACTCCAGCGTGCCGTCGGCGCGCCAGCGGGCCAGGTCGCCGGTGCGGTAGAGCCGTTCGGTCCGGCCGCACAGTTCGACCTCGACGAACTTCTCGGCGGTCAACACGGGGCGGTTCCAATAGCCGCAACCGACCTGGACACCGGCGATGCACAGCTCGCCCGGTACGCCCGGAGGGGTCGGCTGCAAGCGGGGATCGAGCACATGGATGCGGGTATTGGCGATCGGTCGGCCGATCGGCACCGTCGGGTACGGGTCGTCGCCGCGGCAGCGCCAGGCGGTAACATCGACGGCGGCCTCGGTGGGGCCGTAGAGGTTATGCAGCTCGACCCCGGGCAGGCGGGCGAAACAGGCGTCCTGCAGGTCGCGGCCCAGTGCCTCGCCGCTGCACAGGATGCGCGCAAGGGCCGCGGGCCGCTGACCGGCCTCGAGAAAGGCGCGCAGCATCGAGGGCACGAAATGGACCGTGCCGATACCCTGCGCATCGATCAGTTCGCACAGATAGGCAGGATCGCCGTGACCGCCCGGCCGGGCCAGCACCAGCCGCGCGCCGACGATCAGCGGCCAGTAGAATTCCCACACCGAGACGTCGAAACCGAATGGTGTCTTCTGCAGAATCGCCGCCGCGGGGGTCAGTTGGAAGTGCGCCTGCATCCACAGCAGCCGGTTGCTCAGTCCCCGATGGGCGTTCATGGCACCCTTGGGCTGGCCGGTCGAGCCCGAGGTGTAGATGACGTAGGCCAGGTCGTCGGGTGCGGCACGGCGCGCGGGATTCTCGGCCGACCGCTCGGCGAAGACCCCGGGCACATCGAGCCGCAGGCACTCGGCGCCGCCGACGGGCAGGGTTTGCGCCAGCGTCCCGTGGGTGAGCAGGACCGGCGCGGCGCTGTCCGCCAGCATGAAGGCCAGGCGCTCGGCCGGGTAATCCGGATCGAGCGGGACATAGGCCCCGCCGGCCTTGAGGATGCCCAGCAGTCCCACGACCATCTCTATGGAACGCTCCACGCACAGGGCGACCAGGACGCCCGGTCCGACCCCGCGCGCGATTAGGGTGTGCGCCAAGCGGTTGGCGCGGGCGTTGAGCTGCGCATAGCTCAGTTGCCGATCCGCGAAAACCAGGGCGATGGCAGCGGGGCTGGCCTGCACCTGGGCCTCGAACAGCTCGACTAGGGTCCGGTCGGTCGGCAGCGCGGTTGCGGTGCGGTTCCACTGGGCGAGTTGGGCGCGCTCGGCGTCCGTGAGCAAGGGCAGACGACGCGGGTCGGCGGCGGGGGCCGCGGCGAGGCCCTCGAGCAGCACGGCGAGGTGCTCCAACAGCCGCGCGGCCGCCGCCGCGTCGATGCGTGCGGCATCGAAGCCGAGTGTGAAGCGCAGGGTCTCGCCCGGCAGGACCGCCAGGGTGAGCAGGTAGTTGGTCTGCTCGACGACCTGCAGGTCCGCGAGGCGCAACAGGTGCCGGTCGCGACCGCTCGTATCCCCCTCGGGGTAGTTCTCGAACACCAGCAGGCTATCGAACAGGGCCGTGCCGACGGGCAAGGCGCTGTCGCGCTGGATCTCGGCCAGGCTTGCGTGGGCCTGGCGGTTGGCCGCCTGCTGGGCCTGTTGCAGGTGCTGCAGCAGGGTATGCAGGTCGGTATCGAGGCGGGCCCGGACCGGCAGGGTATTGATGAAGAGCCCGACCATACGTTCGATGCCGGCCAGCGGCGCGGTGCGCCCGGAGACGGTGACGCCGAAGACGACCTCGTCCTCGCCGCTGTAGCGCCCGAGCAGGAGCGCCCAGGCGGCCTGCATCAGGGTGCTCGAGGTGACCCGCTCGGCGCGCGCCAAGGCTTCCAGGCGCAGGGTCGCCGTGCGCTCCAGGGTCAAGCCCACCTCGCCGCGTTCGGGTGCGCCCTGGCTGGCCCGGGCGATGGGGATCGGCGTGGGGGCAACGCATCCGGCCAGGGTTGCGCGCCAGTGGTCGCGGGCGGCCGCGCTGTCCTGGCGCAGGAGCCAGGCGATGTAGTGTCGATAGTCGGTCACCGGCGGCAGCGCCGGCGTCGCGCCCTGGTGCAGTGCGTCGTAGAGATCGAGCATCTCATCGAGCAGGATGGGCAGGCACCAGCCGTCGAGTAGCAGGTGGTGGTGCTGCCAGAGCAACCGCCAGGCTTCCTCGCCCTCCTGAATCAGGTGCAGACGCAAGAGCGGTGCCCGGGTCAGGTCGAAGCCCTGCGTCCGACCCGCGGCCAGCAGGGCGTCGATCCGCGCGGACCGCGCGGCCGGGTCGAGACCGCGCCAATCGTGCTCGGTCCAGGGCAGCGCGGCCTGTCGGCAGACGATCTGCAGCGGCACCGCGCCATCGTGGCGAAAAGCGGTGCGCAGGACGGCGTGGCGCGCGAGCAGCCGCTCCCAGGCGGTGCGCAGGAGGGCGGGCGTCACGGCACCGCGGAGCCGCACCTGCAGTTGCTCGACATAGAGCCCGCCCTGTGGGTCGTGCAGGCTGTGAAACAGCATCCCCTGCTGCATGGGGGTGAGCGGATAGATGGCCGCGATGGGGCCGTAGTCGGCGTCCAGCGCATCCACGCGCGCCTGATCGAGGGCGGCCAGGGGAAAGTCGCTGGGCGTGCAGCCGCGGTGATCGCGGCAGTACGCCAGCAGCGCCTCCAGTCGCTCGCGATAGCGCGCCGCCAGGCGCTCGATCGTGGCGGCGTGGTATTGGGCGCCGCTGTAGGCGAAGTCCAGGCGCAGCCGGCCTTGCAGGACCAGTGCATTGATGTCGATCAGGTGGTCGCGCGCACCGCCGACGCCGAAGGCGGGCCCGCTCGCCTCCTCGGCGAGGGCGAAGCCGTCGCGTGCCCCGAGCCGGTCGAACTGGCCCAAGTAGTTGAACAGCACCAGCCCGGCGCTCAGCGTCTCGCCGCGCCGGCGCAGCAGGCCGCAGCCGAGGCCCGCGTGGGGCACCTGGCGCAACTGCTCCTTGACCGACTTGATGAGAACCCCGAGGTCCTCGCCGGGACCCTCGCGGGCGGGCAGCGCCAGTGCGACGCTGTAGAGCGAGGTAAACCACCCGACCGTGCGCGTGAGGTCGATATCCTCGAACAGCTCGGCGCGGCCGTGGCTCTCCAGGTCGAGGAGGTGGCGGCGCGCCCCGCTCCAGTCGGCCAGCGCGAGCAGCAGGGCGCTCAGAAGCAGGTCGTCGATGCCGGTGCGAAAAGCCGCCGGCGCCTGCGTGAGCAAGCGGTGGGTGGTCTCGGCATCCAGCTCCAGGGGGACATGACGCAGGTCGGTCTCCAGGTTGGGGGCGGCGGCGTCGTCGAGCGGCAGCGCCGGGGTCGGCACGGCGAGTTGGCGGCGCCACCAGTCCGACTGCGCCTGGAGCGCGTCACCCGCGGCCCAGCGTTGCAGACGCTCGCTCCAGGCCTTGAAGCTGCTGGTCTTCACCGGCAGCGCGATCGGCTCGCCGCGGCGCGCCTGGGCGTAGGCCGTCAGCAGATCATCGACGAGGATGCGCCAGGAGACGCCATCGACGACCAGATGGTGGACGATCCACAGGAGCCGCGTACCGCGGGCGTGGCGCAGCAGGACCAGGCGCGTCAGCGGACCCTGGGCCAGGTCCAGACTGGCGTGCCAGTGCGCCGCGCGCGCGGCCAGAGCGGCGGCCAGGTCGTCGCCCGCGAGGTCTTCGACCGGCACCGACAACGTGGCGTCGGCGTCAACGGCGGCGTGGGTCTGGTGCCAACCGCCCGGCTGCGGCGTGAAGCGCAAACGCAGTGCATCGTGCTGCGCCAGCACCGCGGCGAGCGCCGCGCCCAGCGCGGCCAGATCCAGGTCGGCCGGCACCCGCAGCAGTTGCGCCTGATTGAAGTGCCAGGGCGCCGGGCGCGCCTGCGCGAGGAGCCAGTCCTGGATCGGGGTCAGCGGCACCGGGCCGCGCACCGCGCCCTGCTCGGCGGCGACGGCGGCCGGCGGGCGCACCGCAGCCGCCAACTCGGCGATGCTCTGGTGCTCGAAGAGGTCCCGAGGGCTCAAGCCGAGCCCGGCCTGGCGCGCCCGGGCGACGATCTGGATGCTCAGGATCGAGTCGCCGCCGAGCGCGAAGAAGTTGTCGTGGATGCCGATATCGGCGCGCTTGAGGACCGCCGACCAGCACTCGGCGAGCTGCAGTTCCACCGCGTTGCGCGGCGGCGCGTAGCCGGCGGCCGCCGCCCGGTCGGGGTCCGGTTTCAGGCCCGCCAGCGCCTGCCGGTCGATCTTGCCGTTGAGGGTGAGCGGCAGGCGCTCAAGCCAGGTGAAGCTGGCCGGGACCATGTAGTCCGGCAGGCGTGATTTGAGCCAGTCGCGCAGGTCGGCGGCGGCGAGCGGATCATCCGCGGCGAGGTACGCGGCCAGCACCGGGTGCCCGGCGTCCTGGTGCAGCACCACCGCGACCTCGCGCACCGCCGGGTGGCGGGCAAGCACCGACTCGATCTCACCGAGTTCGATGCGGAAGCCCCGCAGCTTGACCTGGTGGTCGAGGCGTCCGAGATACTCCAGGTTCCCGTCCGGCCGCCAGCGGGCCAGATCGCCGGTGCGGTAGAGTCGTTCGGTGCGGCCCAGCACCTCGACGTCGATAAACCGCTCGGCGGTCAACTCCGGACGGTTCAGATAACCGCGGGCGAGTCCGATGCCGGCGACGCACAGTTCGCCGGGAATCCCGGGGGGCAAGACCTGCTGCAACGCATCCAGGATATAGACCCGGGTGTTGGCCAGCGGACGGCCGATGGGCGGATCGCGGTCGTCGGGTACGCAGGCGTGCAGCGTGGCACAGACAGTCGTCTCGGTCGGGCCATAGCCGTTGATCATCAGGCGCCCCGGCGCCCACTGACGCGGCAGCGACGCCGGGCAGGCCTCACCGGCGACCACCAGGGTCTTCAGATCCGGCAGCGGCACGACGGGCAGGGCACTCAGGAACGACGGCGGGAGCGTGATGTGGCTGATGCGCAACGCGGCCAACAGGTCGGCAAATCCGCCCTCGGTCAGACGGGCCTTGTCCACCAGGCACAGCGTGGCCCCGCCCAGCAGGGTCAAGGCGATCTCCGAGACGGCCGCATCGAAGCTCAAGGAGGCGAATTGCAGCAGGCGGCTGTGCGGCTCGATCCGGAACGCGGCGCCATGGGCCAGGGCGAGGTTGCTCAGGCCCGCGTGCGCGACCAAGACGCCCTTGGGCCTGCCGGTGGAGCCGGAGGTGTAGATCACATAGGCCAGGTCCGAGGGCGCGGCGCGGCGCGGCGGGTCCTGCTCGGGCTGCGCCTGCCAGTGGGTCGCGTCGTCGAGACACAGCGCCGTGACCTGCTCCCCGAGCAGTGCCGAGACCCGCTCGGCGAGTCGGCGCTGGGTCAGGACGAGTCCGGCGGCGCTGTCTTGCAGCATGAAACGCAGACGCGCCGAGGGATAGTCGGGGTCGAGCGGCACATAGGCCCCGCCGGCCTTGAGGATGCCGAGCAGCCCCACGATCATCTCCACGGAGCGCTCGACGCTCAGACCGACCAGCACGTCCGGGCCGACACCGCGAGCGATCAACGCATGGGCAACCCGGTTGGCGCCGGCGTTCAGCGCGTGGTAGCTGAGCTGCGCGTCCTCGCAGAGCACGGCGATGGCCGCCGGGGTCGCCTGCACCTGAGCCTCGAAGTGTTCGACCAGGGTCCGCTGGTACGGCAGCGGGACGTCCGTGCGGTTGTACGCGAGCAACTGCGCCCGCTCCGGCTCGGTGAGCATCGGCAGCGTGCGCGGATCGGCCGCGGGGTCGGCCACCAGGCCTTCCAGCAGTTGCTCCAGGTGCGCGGCCATCCGCCCGACGGTGGCCGCATCGAACAGGGCGCGGTCGTAACTCAGCAGGCCCCGCAGCGACGCCCCCGCGTCGATCCCCCCGTCGATCAGGGTGCAGGTCAGGTCGAATTGACCTTCCATTTGCGTCAGCTCGATCCGCTCGGCGCTGACCCCGTCGGCCGCGAAGCGCCACGGCAGCAGGCGCTCGTCCTCGTAGGCGAACAGGGCCTGGATCACCGGCGGGTAGCTGGGGTCGCGCACCGGCGCCAACTGCTCGACGAGCAGCGGAAACGGATAGGGCTGGCGGCGCAGCCCGTCGAAGAGCTGGCGCGAGAGGTCGGCGAGCAGGGCCCGGAATCCGCTGGGTGCCGCATCCTCGAGCCGGCTCTCGATCACCATCGGGTTGACCAGATAGCCGACCAGGCCGGCGAATTCCGGGCGCATGCGGGGCATGGCGGTCGGCACCCCCAACCGCACCCGCGCTTGCCCGCTCCAGCGGTGCAGCAGCACGGCAAAGGCGGCGAGCAGCAGGCTCGGCAGGGTGGCCCGTTCGCGCGTCGCCAGCGCCCGCAGACCGGCGGCGAGCGGCGGTGCCAGAGTGAAGGCGCGCGTTGCGCCCGCGCCGCCCCGGCGCGGCGGGCGCGGCCGATCGCCGGGTAACTGCAGCACCGGCGGCTCACCGGCGAGCCGCTGCTGCCAATAGGCGCCCATGCGCTCCCCGTCGGGGCCGGCGAGGAGCGCCGACTCCCAGCGGACATAATCCGAATAGTCGGCGGGAAGCGGCGGCAGGTCAGGCGCGCGGCCGTCGCGCTCGGCCGCATATAGTGCCAGCGTCTCGCGCCCGAGCACGGCCAGGGACCCCGCATCGCCGCCGATATGATGCAGCGTCAGCAGCAGCACCCCGCCGCCATCGTCCCCGGGGGCCGGCGCAAACCAGTCGGCGCGGAAGCAGCCATCCTCGAGCACGAACGGCTCCTTGAGGGCCGCGCGCAGCCCGTCGCTCAGCGCTTGCGCATCGCGGTGCGCGGCCTCATGGATGCGCAGGCGCGGTCCCACCCCCAACGCGTCCCATTGATAAGGCACGCCGTCCGCCTCGCCGAAACGGGCGCGCAGCATGCCGTGGCGGGCGGTCAGGCGTTCGATGGCGCCGAGCAACGCCGGGGTCTGGAGCGACGCGGCGAAGCGCAGCGGCAGGGCCATGTTGTAGGCCGCACTGCGCGGCGCCTCGCGGTACAGGACCCACAACGCCTGCTGGCCGCGCCCGAGCGGGGAGATGAGGCGGGCTGGGGTCAACGGGGTACTGTGGGGGTCATTCATGAAGGTCGGCCTTTGTGAGGATGCGACGTTGCAGTGGGGGGGACGGCAGACCGCTCAGCGCCGGGCGGCGACGAAGGCGGCCAAGGCCCGCACGCTGGCGAAGCGCTCGGGCACAAGGTCGCCGTCGCCGATCCGCAGGCCATGTTCGGACTCCAGATAGGCGAGCGTGCGCATGATCGCGAGCGAGTCCATCACACCGTCGGCGATCAGATCCGTGTCGTCGTCGAACCCGTCCGGGGCCCGCCCGCCGAGTAGCTGGTCGATTATCCACTGCCGCAGTAAGGCTCGCAGGTCGGTGCTCATTCAGTCGGCTCGCTATTTCATCAATCGGGGACTCGGGTGGGGACGACCGGTGAGGTCCGGGGACCTCGCGTCGGCGCACCCAGGGCGCGCGCAGACGCCTGGTTGGGCGCTTGAAGCACATCTTGCGCCATCCGCTGCAAAACTCTATAAACCAGTCGCTTGCAGTACATAAATCGCGTCCGCGCCGGGTCCTTGAGCGCCCCTGGCGGCGGGCGCGACGACACCTGTAAAGGGCACCACCTAAGTCATTGGCTTAGGTGATTTCCCGAGGTGGCCGCGCCGGCGCCGCCCGCGCGTGGACCTCGCGGCGCGGCGCGCCCAGCCCGGCAGGGACCGCGGCGGCGGCCATGACAATACATTGAAATCCAGTCGGTTAGGTGAGGCGAGCGGGCGCCGGACCCGGCCGCGGCGGCGGGCCGGGCGGCCGGCCCGCGGGTCGCCCAGGCGCGCCGCTGGTGGGTGTCGGGACCGGGACAGCGTCCGACCCCAATGACGCTCGCGTGCCGGTTTTTACACCGCGGCACCCGCGGCGACCGGGTCGACCCTGTCCGGGTTCGGAGGACACCCCATCGATAAATCTTATGGTTAGGCGAGAGGGCGCGCACCCACTCATCCTTTGGTGATGTCGAGCGGTTATACACCGGTGACCCGGGTCGGCGGCACGACTGCCGCCAGCCTGGTCCGCGGGCTTGACCGAACCGTCGGCGGGCCTCGACGCGTGACAATAAACTCATTCCTGAACAGTGACTAAAGCCCCGGGGTCCAGGCGTCTCGGGGCATGTGGCACGGCGGCTGCTTAATCCGGGAAACGACGACCTCAAACGATTTAGACCGCAACCCTACTGGAGGACCGCCGACCGCCGGCTGCGCATGAGCGACGCTCGACTCCCAGTCCGAAACCGTCCGGCGACCCTGGCTGCCGCTCCGGGTCGACCCCGACCGCGGTGCGCCTGCGCCACCGGCGGCCGGGGCAGGGTTAGGCACGATGGACACTGAGCCGACGGGTGCGCTCAGGCCGCGGGCGCCGCGGCACCTGCTCGCCCGCCTCGGTTTCTTGGTCAAAGACCATGCGCCCTTCATCGCCTTGGGCGTGCTGTTCTCGGCGCTGCTGGTGGCCTTGCTGTGGAACCGGATCTTCGTTGTGGTGCACGCGGGGGAAGGTGGCGTACGCTATCGGCTCTTCCACGGGGGCGTGGTGTTGGACAAGGTCGCGGAGGAGGGGGTGAAGGTGATCCCGCCCTGGGACACCCTGACCCACTACAACATCCGGGTCCAGATCATCTATCATGAATTCGATGTCCTGACCAACCAGGGGCTGCCGGTCAGGCTCAAGATCGCCGTGAGCTTCCACCCGGTATTCGAGCTGCTCGGGGTGCTGCACCGGGAGGTCGGGCCTGACTACCCCCGGACGATCATTCTGCCGCAGATCGAATCGGTGATGCGCAAAGGCCTCGGAACCAAATCGCCCGAGGACATCTACACCAATCAGGATCAACTGATGACCAAGCTGGTGACCCAGGCCATTGAGGAAATCAGCCGCCGCTATATCGTGGTGGACGACATGCTGATCCGCAGTGTGGAGTTGCCGGCGGAGGTCCGCGTGGCGATCGAGGAAAAGGCGGTGCAGCAGCAGCGCCTGCTCGAGTACGACTACCGTCTCCCGCGCGAGCGCCAGGAGGCCGAGCGCAAGGCCATCGAGGCGGAGGGGATCAACAACTATTTCAACATTATCGGACGCAACCTGGACGATCGTACCCTGGCCTGGCAAGGGATCGAGGCGACGTTGCGGCTGGCCGACTCCAACACCACCAAAGTCGTGGTCGTCGGCGGCGGCCATGGTACGACCTCGCTGCCGCTGATTCTCGGCGATCTCGCGAGCAAGGCCCAGACTGCGGTCCAGGGTGCGGCAGCACCGCTGCCGGCGGCACCGGCCGACGCGCGCGGCCAAGTCCTACCGTCCTTAGCCCCGTCCGTGCGCCGCGAGACCGCGCCCGCGGCACCGGGGGAGCGGCGCTGACATGCCGCCATTGCTCCTGCTATTCGGCTACCTGGTGGTGTGTCTCGCCGTGGGGTACCTGGGCCGGTGGCGCAAGATGGGCTTCTGGGGATATTTCTTCGGCTCCGTCCTGCTCACCCCACTGTTGGGACTACTCCTGATTGCCGCCTCGGACCCGAAGAGACCCGAACCATGAGATGCAGTTAACCGGACACGCAGCCGGGTGCGGCAGCAAGTCGTGCGTGCCCATCGTTTCGCTTCAACCGACCTGACACCAGGAGAAATGCATGACCAGCGACGTCATCGACGGCAACCCGGCGGTACTCGATTCCGCGCCCCCTGTTCCCGAGAGCGAGGCCACCGCCAAGGCGAACCGGGTGATCACCGGCTATGTCCTCGGCACCATGGCCGCGGCGGTGATCCCAATCCCGTTATTGGACTTGGCCGTGCTGTCGGGTGTGCAACTCAAGATGCTGCACAGCCTCGCCAACGCCTTCGACATCCCCTTTCGCAAAGAGTGGGGCAAGTCGGCCATCAGCAGCCTGATCGGCGGTGTGCTGCCGATGGCCTCCACGCCGGTGGTCGCAAGCAGCCTGCTCAAATTGATCCCGGTCGGGGGCCAGATCATGGGCTTCGGCACCCAGGTGGTCCTCAACGGCGCGGCCACTTACGCCTTGGGCAAGGTATTCATCCAGCACTTCTCCTCGGGCGGGACCTTCCTTACCTTCAGTCCGGAGAAGGTGCGGGCCTACTTTCAGGAACAGTTTGAAGAAGGCAAGAAGGTCGCGGCCAAGCTCAAGGAGCAGGACGAGGAGTCGGCGTCCGACCGCCGTCCCTAGTCGGCGGAGAGGGTGCGGATCGCCGTCCCCGCTCCTGCGGCCGGAACTGTTATCCGCTCCCGTCCGGCGTGCGGCCCCCCGCCGGCGATGACGGATCCATCCCGGCGCGCCGCGCGCCCTGTCCGCACGCACACCGCGCGCCGCAACCAGACGCGGAATCATGTTAATTTAGTGGCTTCGCGATGTCCCTCGCCACGCCCTGAAGCTTACCGAACAGGTCCAACGATGCTTTGTGTGCAGCGGCGGCTCGATCGCTCTATCTAGGATGTCCGGTTCCACCCCAGAGACCGTCCGCCCGCACGAGCGCTCCCCCGGGCCGCCCGGGCGCAGCCGGATCGCGGAGGCGAATCGTATCGTCAACGCCTATGTCGTCGGCAATATGGCGGGCACCGCGCTGCAGATTCCGGTCCCGCTCATCGACCTCGCGGTCTCGGCCGGGGTCCAGTTGGCCATGCTGCACGCGCTGGCCGATATCTTCGAGGTCCCGTTCGAACAGACCTGGGTCGTGGCGGCGGCCGGCAGCCTGATCGGCAGTGTGCTCCCTACCGCGGCCGCGCCCTTGGTACTGAACAGCCTGGCGCGGCTGGTCCCGGTGGGAGCCTTCGTCAACCTAAGCACTCAGGCCGTGCTCATCGGGGCTTGTACCTACGCCTTGGGGCAGGTGTTCATCGACCATTTCAGCCGCGGCGGGAGCTTCGGCAACTTCGACCCGCGACGCGCTCGCCCCGCGTATGTGCGTCACTTCGCGCGGGGGCGACAGGTGGCCGCCGCCCGGCGAGCGAACCCCAAGGCCGCCTGATGACCCCCAATCCCGGACCCAGGCGCGCGCCCAGGGCGCGCGAGGAGCGCGGTGCGAAGGCCCTGAGTATCCTGGTGCGCGCCGCAGCGGGGTTGCTGGCACTGGCCGTCATGGCTGGCCTGGGGCCTTCCGGCTGCGGGGAGTCCGCACCAGGGGCTGCCGGTCAGGGGCGCCCGCTGGTCAATGGGGTGCTGATCGGTGTCGCGTGGCCCGGCGACGCGGACGGCTTCGTCGATGGGGTACGGCTCGCGGTGGACGAGATCAACCGGGCCGGCGGGTTGCTCCGCGAGCCGGTGCGAATCCTGGTCGACCATCGCGAGGGCGGACTCCAGCACCCCCCGGGGCCCGCGGCGGGAGCGGCGGTACTGGATCGGGACATCGCCAGACGCATCGCACTGGACCTGTCCGGACCCGGCGTCGCCGCCGTCGTAGGTCACCGCGACCCGGCCCTGGCCATCCCGGCCGCGGCCATTTACCAGCGGCGCGGGGTCTTGTATCTCTCACCCACCTCCAGCACGCTCTCCCTGACCGCGTTCGGCTTTGGTCTGGTCTTCCGCCAGCAGCCGGACAATGCACTGCTGGCCCGGGCGATTGCCGATTATTTCGGGATCCGGGCGTACCGGCGCATCGTGGTGGCACAGGCGCTTGGCGATTCGGCCCGCGAGCTGGCCGCACTGTCGATCCAGCTGAGCGCCGAGCGGCACGGCATTCAGACGGCCGCCCATCGGACCTTCCCGCCGGGGGCCTCCGACCGGCAGATCCGCGCCCTGGCGGTGGCCTTGAGCCGCATCGACCGTCCGGACGCGGTCCTGCTGGTGGGCAATCGCACCGATTCGTTGCGCCTCTACCGCGAATTGCGCCGCCGCGGCGTCACTGCGCCGGTCTACGGGGACCAAGGGCTGGACACCGCGGCCTTCTGGAGCGCGCTTGCGCAGTGGCGCCCGGCAACCGGCGTCCCTGCCGGGTTCTTCGTACCCACGGTCGCCGACTTGCGCTCCGGTGTGGCCCTGCGTTTCGCCCAGACCTATACCCGCACCTACGGGCACGCGCCGGAGCGTCTGTCCGCCGTGGGATACGACGCGTTGAAGCTGATCGCACAGGGTGTGATCCTGGCCCGCGCCGGGGTCTTGGGGAAGCAGGCGACAACCCCGTTGCAGATTGCGGACGAACTGCGTTACATGCGCGGTTGCGTCGGTGCAGCCGGTAGCTACCGCTTTTTCGACAACGGCAACCTGCGCGACACGACGATGTTCGTCAAGTCCTTGGCCGATAGTCCGGACGCGCCGGCCGGGGCCGGCGCCAATCGCCGCACGGATTCGGGCGCGCCCGAGTTCGCTTTCGAGCAGATTGGCGACGCGTCCGGCCTCGGCCTCCCGGAGTGCGGCGATCCGCGACAGGACCGCGGCACCATCGCTGACCAACCCGCGGCAGTGGAGAGACCCCGATGACGGTATCCGCATCATGCGCATGCGTCGAAATCACGCCCCAGGCCACGCCCGAGCGCATCCTGCTGATCGAGGACAACCGGGTCGGCCTGCTGCGGAGCATCCTGCTGCGCGAGGGCTATCGGGTGCTTACCGGGCGCAACGGCGTGCACATATTGGAGATGGCGATCAGGGTCGACCCGCACCTGATTCTGCTCGATACGGACCTGCCGGGGCTGAACGGCGCTGCCGTCTGCCGCCGGCTGCGGGTGGACTCGCGCACCTGTCACATCCCGGTGCTCTTGCTGGTGGCCGACGGCACGACACGCGACCTGGTGTGCGGATTGGACTGCGGAGGCGTGGACTATGTCACCAAGCCCTTCGATGCGGCACTCCTGCGGGCGCGGGTGCGCAGCCACGCGGCAACCGGCCGGTATGTGCGCAACCTGCTCGCGGAGGTTGAACTGCGCAGCCGACACCTCAAGGCGGCGGTGGTGCAGTTGCGCGACCTCACGGCGGCGATGGCCCTGACCGCCGAGCGTGAGCGCCAGCAGTTGGCCGCGGGGCTGCACGACGGCATCCTCCAGCAGCTCGCCGCCGCGCGCATCTTGATGGAACGGCCCCACCACGAATGCGGCTGTCGGCGGCCGGCCGACCAGGACGAGGCGGTCGCCCTGGTGGCCGAGGCCATCCGGGGACTGCGCACCCTGACGTTCGAATTGAGCCCGCCGGTGCTCTACGAGCTTGGCCTCACGTCCGCCCTGGAGTGGCTCGCCGACCATGCGCAGAGCCGTTGGCAGCTGCCCTTCGTGCTGCGGACCGACGGCGACTTCTCCGCGGTCGGCCAAGACCTGGCGGTGCTCCTGTTCCAGGTCACGCGCGAGTTGGTGGTCAATGCCGCTAAACATGCACGGGCCGAGTCCGGGCTGATCATCGCCCGTTCGCACGGCGGTCTAGTGCGCATCGTGGTCTCCGACAACGGCCGTGGGATGCGCACCCCTCCCCGACCGCCAACCAGTCAGGGCGGCGGGTTCGGACTCTTCAGCATCCGCCAGCGCTTGGACCGCCTGGGCGGGACGATGGACATCGACAGCGGCCCCGAGGAGACCCGGGTCACCCTGGCGGTGTCCGTGGATGCCGTGGGGGGATCCGCGGGGGCGCAATGCGGATCCTGATCGCCGATGACCACACCCTGGTCCGTCAGGGCTTCGTCGCACTGCTCGTCCGTGAGCCGGACATGGAAGTGGTGGCCGAGGCTGCCGACGGTCAGGAGGCAGTGCGCCTGAGCCTGGAACTGAGGCCGGACGTGGCCATCCTGGACGTCGGCATGCCCGGGCTCAACGGCATCGCCGCGGCACAGCGCATCCGCGCCGGCTCGCCGCGGACCCGGGTGTTGGCCATTTCAATGCATGCGGATGGGCGCTACGTCCGGCAGATGATGGATGCAGGCGCGAGCGGTTACCTGCTCAAAGACATCGCGTCAGGCGAGATGGTCCGAGCGATCCGCCAGGTCAACCAGGGCAAGCGCTATTTCTGCGCGGGTTTGGGCTACGTCGAGCGCGCGGTCGACACCCCGGTCGCCCGCCTCACGCCGCGGGAGCTTGAGGTGGTGCGCCTGGTGGCGGACGGCGCGCGCACCTCGGAGATCGCCGCCCGCCTGAGCCTCTCGATCAAGACCGCCGAGAGCCACCGGCGCAATGCCATGCGCAAGCTCCAGGTGGATACCGTTGCGGACCTCGTGCGACTGGCGCTGCGCGAAGGGCTGGTCGTGAGCGGCGATTGATCGCTGACCCCGGCCGCCGCACCAGGCATGGACGGTTGCATGCAACAACCCGTGGAGACCCTGAGCCGCCACCGCGCTGAGATCTGGCTGGCGCGCCCGCCGGAGATCGGCGACCCGCAACTGCTGGAACACTACCGCTCGCTGCTGTGCCCGGCGGAGCGTGCCCGCGAGCGCGCTTTCCTCCAAGCGGCGGATCGCCGAGCCTATTTGATCACGCACGCCCTGCTTAGGACCGTGCTCTCGCGCTATTGCCCCCGACGGCCCGCGGACTGGGTCTTCCATACCAACCCCCATGGCCGGCCCGAGCTCGCCCCCGGGCAGACGTCCCTGCCGATCGACTTCAACCTCGCGCATACACGCGGGTTGGTTGCCTGTGCGCTGACCCTGGGGCACGCGATCGGCATCGACTGCGAGTGCACCGACCGACCCGCCCCCCTGGAGGTGGCCGAACATTTTTTCAGCCCGACCGAGGCCGCCGATCTTGCGCGCGCCCCGGCGCGCGCGCGCGACCGCCGCTTTTTTGCCTACTGGACGCTCAAAGAAGCCTACAGCAAGGCCCGCGGCCTGGGTCTCTGCCTCCCCCTGCACGCCTATTCATTCGATCTGGACGACCCGCAAGGCCCACGCATCGCCATCGACCCCGCCCTGCACGACCACCCGGCGCACTGGCAATTCCATCTGGCCGCGGAGGACCCGGATCACCTCCTCGCGATCGCCGTGAAACGGGGCCAAGGCGCCGATCTGGAGATCCGCACGCATCGGATAGCGACTCGTCGGCCGTAGCGACCCACGCGCCTCGCGATGTTCGGCCCAGATTCGCCCGTCTTCGACGATTCGCGCGCATTCTTGTAACGCTTGAGCCCACCCATACACACGCAAGAAAGACCCGCTTGAACAATACTATAACGCCCGGCGTTGCTGGGGAGGGACACCGCCCCGGCGTAAAATGCCCGCACGGACCCGGAAGATGTCGGGCACATCGATCTTGCCGTTCTTGCGCACGTCCATCACGCCGATGTCTTGCAGGAGTTTGAGGAGGGAGGCCATTTGACCGTCATCCGTTTCAAACTCGTTCGCCAAGACGAGATCGATCGGCGCAAGGGTACCGGTATATCGGTCAAGAATCTCCGTCACTACACCGGCTGACCGACAACGACTGTAGATCTCGTCTTTCAACGCGGGCACCGAGGCGCCGTGCAAAGGTTCCAATGCCTGGGTCACCCAGGGATAATCCTCTTGTAATTCCGCCAGACGATGATCGGAAGCGGCGCGGACGCCGTTATTGATGTCGTTGAAGTCGATAGCCGAAGCGGTGGGGGCGTGCGCATGATCGGCGGCGGCCTTGAGCGCCTTCAGGAAGGTCCTCGGCGACACCTCGCCGCGCGCGTCACTCAGGTGCCGTGGCATCCAGGTATAGGGAGCACCGCGGTTCTTTCCCCTCCCCATAAACGCCCCGGCAATTATTTCAAACACCCGCCGCTGCTGATTTTCGCTGGTAACCAAGTCCTGAGGTAATCTGGACAGATGGTTCGATCTGGGGACAATTCCGAAACTCTGACAAACCGCCCGAATCGCCTTGGTTGATACGGGGGATCGCAGCAATTCAAAGTACAACAAGGCATATAGGTCGGTGGGACGCCACAATAGCCGCAGGGCCTCACCCCGGATCTTCGAGCTGTCAGGAAATTGGAAGAGGGAGGTATTTTCAAATTGGTCAGGGCGCATGAAGAGTTAGGGCGCCGATCCTGCGCCGGGTCTTCTGACGCATCCAGCAGCATGAATCCGATGCCGGGGGCCTCCAAGTCCAGATCAATAGCGAGCGCCTTGAGTCCATGTCGCGCCAGATCCGCGGCCAGGACCGCCAGTGCCGTCGAACGTCCAACGCCGCCCTTGAGGGAACTGAATACCAACCTCGGCGGACCATCCTGCGGCACCGGTTCCGGAGGAACCATCCAGTCCGCACCGACGAAACGGCGGTCGACCATGCGGATGAAACGCGGCCCCTCTGCCGGACGGCCAGGCAACACGACAGGAATCTCGCTGGCCGCTTGATCTTTGACCAAGGCAGCCGCCATCCGCCCATCAATGACCGGCCGCATGGACGCATAGGCACCCAAGGTCTTGCGCAAGCCAGCTCCGAGGGCCTGCGCATCGGACAGCGACTCACGGGCGACCATCAGGCGGCCTTCACCATCACGCAAGAAGACCGTCGCGTCGTCGAGCGGAATCCCTGCCGCTTCGACCTCAGCCACCAAGCGCCCCAGGCTTTCGTGAAATCGCAATGCCATAAGGGTATTCTCAAACCATCAGCACGAGTCGCTGCAGGAACAGGTCGGCATCCTGCGCCCAGCGCGTGCAATCAGCGGGGTCCACCGGGGTGCATTGGTCATCGGCGTAGCGGATGTCGCTCGGCCGCGACATTGTATCGCTCGGTCATGTGCTTTCCCCGAATGCCGGACACGAAACGCGTCCGCAGCAAAACATCGATGCTCAGTGATTTCGGCGTAACCACGGCTTCAGGGGAAACCGCATCCGATACACCCGAGTCAGATCGGAAGTATCCGGACTGTCGATCGTCCGGTCAACTTTGCTGTCTTGAGACCTTGAGGGGTCTTGAAGTGCCGGCCAGCAGCTTTAGGCGGAACCGGTACTAGTACCCCGTTCCAGCTATTCCTGCGAATCCGTAGTGTCTGCGAGCTACCATCCATGGCACTGGATTCCGGCATCCTGCCGGAATGACGCCGCAGCTTAAGTTGGAACGGGGTATTTGGTTACAGAACCGTCGGCCAGACGCCCGACAAAGACATAGTAAGGAACGCGCAACCCCGGCAAATAGGGCACCGCGGCCCGGTGCTCCGACAACTGATGGTCGGGCAGGAACCCGCGCAGGGCGCGCAGGTGGTCCGGCGTGGGCCGCACCCCGTCGTGGGCGAACCAGCGCGGCCAGAACCAGCGGGTCAAAGCGCCGTGCCGCACCAGTCCCGGCGCGGGCACGGCATCCGAGCAATAGAAGTCGACCAGGCCCAGGGCGCCGCCCGGCTTGAGCATGGCGAGCGCGTTGCGCAGCGCGGCCGCCCAGTCCGGGATCATGGTCAGCGAATAGGAGAAGTAAACCAGATCGACCGGCGCCGCCGGGCGATAGGTACAGGCATCGGCCTCCACCACCCGCACATTGGGAAGACCGCGGGTCCGCCGCCGGGCTTGCTCCAGCAGCGCCGGGCACAGGTCGACCAGCGTGACCGACCCCAGGGTCGCCAGGCGCTCGCCCAGAAATCCCAGATTGCGCCCGGTGCCGGCGCCCAGTTCAATCACCGCCGCGCCGGGTTCGGGAGCCAACCGCTCCATCAACTCCGCCCGGCCGTGCAGCAGGCGTTCACGGAACGCGTCATAGTGTTCGGCCTGAGGACCGTAGAACCCTTGCAGCCGTTCAGCCAGGGTGCCGCGACGGGGCTGGCCGCGCACCAGCCGCCACAGGACCTGGGCATCGCTGACGCCCATGGTCAGACCCCGACCAGGTCGGCGACATGGAAACCGGCATAGGTGTGCACCCGGTCCTGACGCTGCAGGTCGCGGGCCATGGCGTCGTGGAAGACCAGGCGTTCGCGCAGTCGCGTGCGTTGTTCACCGAGTTCGATCAGATCGAGATAGGCCGGCGCCGCATGGGCGCTGCGGAAGATCACCCGCGCCCCCGGCGCGGCACGGTCCAGGATGGCAGTCCACTCCTCGGCCAGCGCCTCCGGGTAATAGGAACTCATCCAGTCCATGTGATCGAGCAGCACGAACTTGGAAATGCGCTCCGGGGTCGACTGGAGAAAGGCGGTCACGGTGCAGGTATGAGGCTCCACCCGATCGGCGAGACCCGCTTTGAGGGCTTGGAAATTGTCGCGCTTCAGGTACTCCGGACAGCAGCTTTGCGTGTAATGCCCGTTGATGTAGACCGTCCAGAAATAATTGGTCCAGACCGGCAGCTCGCGGAACACATACTCGACCGCCTCACGAATGAAACCCGCCACCCCGCGATGATGCTGCGCCTGGACCTGGCGGCGCTGAGCATAGGGCACTCCCAGCATACTCATGGTCAGTTGACGCGACAGGGTCCAGTTCATTCCCGGTCCCCACATCAGCGGCTGGACCCGGGTGTCATAGATGGTCCGCTGATCCTCCAGGCTGCCGGCCTGGAAGAGATCTCCCACGCTCGCCGCCAGGCGCGGGCGAACCTTCAGGTAGGTGTGAAAGGCGCGGGCCACGGTGCCGGCCAGCCCCTGGAAATAAAAGCTCCCCTCTCGGCGGCTGAACCAATGCAGACGATCGTCCCAAAACTGTTGGGCGAACGGCGAGAGATCGGCACGCAAAGCGTCATGATAGATCTCGCGGAAAGACTCATGAACACCGCTGCCGAACAAGGCAAAAAAGTCCTCGAAGGCGAGGCGCCGGATACCGGACAATTTGAGTTCCAGCAAGGCGGTCTGCCGCGGATTGGCATCCACCGCGTGGATCCGCCGCGGCCCCGCCAGGGCATAATCCAGCACGTTGCACCCGGCGCTGGTGATCACCAACAGGGTATCATCCGGCCGCAGGTCCAGGGCGATGCGGTCCACCGCGGGGTCCTCCCAGCAGGTGTTGTACACCAGTGACCTGGCATAGATGGCATTGAAGACGGCCTGGTCGATACGATCACGAAGGGTAAGGGCAGCTTTCACGGCAGGTCTCTGGGTGAGGTCGTGGGGATCGGCTGGGGCGCAAGTCGGAAGAGTGTACCGACCTGAAGTGACCTGCCGATGACTTCCTGATGACCATGATGTGACCCCCGTTCCGCTCGGCGTACTGGGTGCCTTGGTCATCGAACCGTAACCCATTGTACATAGAATCTCGGCTTGCATCCGCCCCGGCGCACACCGGGGCGGCCCCATGTCGCCAAGACCCAGGTCCGGATGACGCCCTGAGACGACACCCCGACCACCGCAGGACCGCAGCACCATGACCACCATCCTAGTCGTCGACGATGAACCGGATATCCGCGAGGTGATCCGCTTTACACTGGAGAACGCCGGCTTCGACGTGATCGAAGCCGGACATGCGGACGAGGCGCGCAAGCAACTGACGCTCGAGAACCCGGACCTGATCCTGCTGGACTGGATGCTCCCCGGCCGCTCCGGACTGGACCTGGCCCAGCAGCTCAAACAAAGCCCGAAAACCCGCGCCCTGCCCATCATCATGGTCAGCGCGCGCGGCGAAGAGGAGGACCGGATCAAGGGGCTGGATACCGGCGCCGATGACTATATCTCCAAGCCCTTCTCACCGCGTGAAATGGTCGCCCGGATCAACGCCGTGCTGCGCCGCGCCCGGCCGGATGAGTGCGCCGAGGAGATCGAGATCGGCGGACTGCGCATCGACAATGTCAGCCATCGGGTCAGTGCCGAAGGCACTGCGGTGGAGGTCGCACCCACCGAGTATCGGCTGCTGCACTTCTTGATGACCCACACCGACCGCGCCTTCAGCCGCTCCCAGTTACTCGATCAGGTCTGGGGCGATCAGGTCTACGTGGAGGAACGGACGGTCGATGTGCATGTGCGGCGCCTGCGCAAGGCGCTGGAACCGACCGGACATGACCGACTTCTGCAAACCGTGCGCGGCGTCGGCTACCGCCTGTCCGACAAGACCTGACCGTGAACTTTGAGCTGGGACTCCTGGCACTTGCCGCCGCACTGGGTGTCGCACTGCTCCTGTTCGGCGTCCCGCCGGGCTGGGTCTGGCCGCTGGTGCTGCTGCCCTATGCCGCGCGCCATCTGTATCACCTGCTGCGGCTGGTCCGCCTGATCCGCCGCCAGCACCGCCTGGTGCCGCCCTTCCCGCGCGGCCCCTGGGGCGACATCTATCGCGGCATCGCCCAGTATCAGCAGCGCGGGCGCAAACGGCGCAAGCGCCAGATCCGTTCCAGCCGCCGCTTCCGCGAGGCCGCGGACGCGGTGCCCGACGCCCTGGTGACCCTGAACAAACTGCAGCAAATCGACTGGGCCAACCCGGCCGCTGCCGAACTGCTCGACATCCACTGGCCGCGCGACGACGGTCGCCGACTCGCCGATCGCATCGACCATCCGGAACTGGCGGCCTTCATCGAAACCGGCGAGTACATGCGCCCGCTCGACCTCACCCCCGCGCACAACCGTGCCCTGACCTTGTCGCTGCGTATCGCGCCTTTTGGCGAACGCAAACGCCAGCGGCTCGTGGTCGCCCGCGACATTACCAAGGTCTATCACCTCGATATGATCCGCCGGGACTTCGTGGCCAACGCCTCCCATGAACTGCGTACCCCGCTGACGGTGATTACCGGGTTCCTGGAAAACCTGGCGGAGGTCCCGGCCACGCCGCCCGCGCACCGTCGACCGCTGGCGCTCATGCAGCACCAGGCCGAGCGCATGCGTTCCATCATCGACGACCTGCTGACGCTGTCGCGGCTCGAGATGGACGACCAGGACACCAAACAGGTACCGGTCGACGTCGCCCTGGATCTAGCCCACATCGTCCATGAATCCGAGACCCTGAGCGGTGGCCGACACCACTTCACGGTCGCCGTGGACGCGACCCTGCTGCTGATCGGCAATCCGGTCGAACTGCGCAGCGTTTTCGCCAATCTGATCCACAACGCGGTGCGCCACACGCCCGACGGCACCACCATCGACATCCGCTGGACCGCGGATGCGGACGGTCCGCTGTTCACGGTGACGGACGACGGCGAAGGCATCCCGGCGGAGCACCTGCCGCGACTCACCGAGCGCTTCTACCGCGTGGATCGCGGCCGCTCGCGCGCCTCCGGCGGCACCGGTCTCGGGCTTGCCATCGTCAAGCACGTGCTCAAACGGCACGGCGGCCGTCTCCTGATCGCCAGCACCCTGGGCGTCGGCTCCCGCTTCGCCTGCCAGTTCCCCGCAGCGCGGGGGATGGTACGGCAGGAAACCGAACTGGACCTGGATTGTATTCGCCGCGTCGCAACCCCTGAGGCGGAGCGCGACTGTTCATGAGGCCGGACAGCCGCTCGCCTGGCGTCCGCGGCCTCGACCTGGTACGCAACGCCAAGGCGCAAGCCCTGGACTGCAGCGGGTAAAGTCCCGGTTTCGGTTGTCTCGACCCGCCAAGACTGGCAGAATCCGGGGCGCCTGCCGACACCACGTCAACTGACGACTTAACTGATCGCTTCCCATAGGAGCGCGCACCCCGACGCCCTGCCGCGTCTCACGGACCGCCGGCAGCCATGCTTCCAGGTTCGGGTTCATCCGCCGCGTCAGGCCAGCAGTATCACCCGCCTGACCCACCACCTGGACCACACCCATTGCAACCGCTCAGCCCTTACCGTCTGCTGCCGCTCTTCGCCGAACTGCCCGCCATCCGCCGTGTCCGGGCCTGGCTGGACCATTGGACGGTGCATACCACGACCTTCATGAAGATCGCCATCGGCTACTGCCTGATGGATTTCACCACCTATGTCGCCTATTTGCTGACCGATCGGGTGCCGTCGTTGAGCACCATCTACATCGAATGGCCCGCGGTCTTCTGGCTCTATGTCGCCGGGGTCGCGGTCGCCGCCACCTACGGGCGACGGGCGCATCACCGCATCGCGCGGATCGGCAAATCATTCATTCCCGATACCCCGGGCGGCGACCGCCTGTCCGTCTTCTATCCGGCCTTGCGCGTCTTTTCCGATCCGATCCGCTATGCCAATCGCAACCCCAGATACCTGAATCGGCTCGCCTACCTGATGATCGGGTTCGCGCTGCTGGTCCTGGTTCGCGTTCTGTTCTTTCTCGAAACCGTACCGACCGACGGCGCTCATGCCATGGAGCTGATGACCTTACTCACCATCCCGATCTTCTGTCTGATCGTCCTGTTCGAGGAATATTATCGCGGCTATCTGTTCCAACTGAGTTATGTCCGCCGGCTCAATGCCAGGACCAAAGTGGCTGAGCAGGCTATCCACGCCGCCGATATTCTGCGTGCCAAGAACAAAGAACAGGAGGATGTCATGGCCCTGGTCGCGCACAAATTTCGCGGCTCGCTGGACCGCATCGTCTATAATACGGACCATGAGAACAGCCCCTGGGTGCATCGCGAGGCGGTCAGCACCATGCGCGGTTTGCTCGATATTTTCGGCCTGATCTCGACCGATACTGAACTGCTGCGCCGCAAGCTGCAGCAGGACCATACCGGCGACTCCAGCCTGGAGCAGGTCGCCATCCGCTCACTGGGGCTCGCGCTCGGACAACTGCTCTCACGGCGCGGGAGCGAACGTATCCAACAACATTTCCTTAGCTATGCGCGTGACCATGCCCTGGTCCCAGGGGCCACCCGACTGCGGGATTGGCATGAGCGGCACCTGCGCCTTGGTGAACAGTTGCGCGGCGAGTGGGAGCAGTCACTGATGGAACTGCTCCCGCGGGCCGATCTGCCGCTGCTGTGCGAGTGGGTCGGTGCCCGCTGTTTTCCGCTGCACACCCACGGGTTCGCGGACGCACCCATCCGCTTCACCCCCTACGGCACCACGGAATCGTTCTTGACCATCCTGCTGACCGAATCATTCACCAACCTCTTCAAATACTCGGCGTGCTCGGATCACGCGCCGGCGCGCGCCTGGTGCGACCTCGCCGACGGCCACGTCCAACTGGGCTTCAGCAACCCCACCACGCCAAGCGCCGCGGCGATGGTCAAGGGGAGCGGGCGCGGCCATGATTTCTTACGCTTACTCACTGAGAAGCTGGACGGACAGGTCAACGCCGCCGCCGCCGGCCATCAATTCACCCTGGTCTTGCAGTTACCTGCACACCTGTTCCTGGAGTAGGGCCAATGAGCCATTTTCTGTGGATCGAAGACTTTGAAAGCGATATCCAGGCCACCGTGGATCAGGTCTTCGGCCTGGCCGACGCGCCGACTGCCGTGCAGGACCTCAAAGCGTGGCTGGAAGACCGCGGCGTCACGCTCAAGACGACCTTTTTCGCCGCCTTGCGTTTCGTGCGCGATCCACTGCGCTTAAGCGAAATCGACTATGTGGTCATCGATATCGACCTGAAGCCCTATGAGGATTATGAGCTGGATGACCCGGAGTCGGTCGCCGAGATCGACAGCTTCCTGCGGGAAAAAGGCTATCTGCGGGAGCACCGGGGCGACAGTCAACCCCTGGGACCCGCGTGGCGTGCCGCCGTCAATGAATTGAAGAAAGTGGCGGGCTATCACATCTTCACCGAACTGCTGATCGAGGCCGGGTTCCCGAAGCGGCACATCCTTTTCTGTTCAAATCACGGGGATCAGCTCACCTCCATTACCCAGGCGTTTGCCGCGGCGAAACTGCACCCCCCGGTCATCCATACCAAACGGGATGCCGAAGTCAATCGCTGGATCCTTGATAAACGCGCGGATGAATATTCAGTCCTGCGCCGCGGGATCCTGCGTGGTTGTGCCGCCGCGGAAGCGATGATGGACCAGGATGACGGGGCCGCTTTGGTCTTCTCGCTCTTCTTCAAACGGGAGGACGAGCCGGAATGGCCGCCGGGACCGGCCTGTCCCGTCTATGTGCGCGACTATTTAGGCAGCCTGACCGCCCTGCTGCCCTTGACCGCGCCGCGGCCGGCGGAGCAGCGCAAACAGCGTTATCGAATCTTCCTGCACGCCCTGAGCCGGGAATGGGACAATCGCGCCAAGGTCAATCACTTGCAGGACAAGGGCACCTACATGGCCGCCTACGGTACCATCCTGAAGGAAGTCCGCAATTGGACCTCCCATACCCAACTGCTCGATGACCTGAGCGAGGCCGATGTGGCCTTCATCTTCATGGCGAATCTGCGGGCCATGTTCGCCTTCCCGCCGGAATTGCAGCCGCATGAACGGCTGCTGCTCGACCTGCTCGGCCGCGCCTTCGGGGAGGTCAGTGAAGACCTGGCCCGTGAACTGATCGGCGAGGATGCCCCGGAACGCAAACTCCCGCTGGACCGGGTGTATTTCGAGACCAAGCGCATGCTTGGCGAGCGCCGCAGCACCGACGACAACGACCCCTATTACGATCAACTGATCCGGGAACTGGAAAAGGATACCTCGAATCGGGTCGATGAACGCGACCGGCAATTCTTCCTGCAAAGCCTCTATCGCATGTTCTGGTTCTACCCCAGCCGCATGAAGCGCGTGAAATACGGCTGGGCCCCATCGAGTGATTCCGGGACCACGACCCTGTTCCGCTATTTCGATTACTCGCGCAACCAGCAACACAGTTTCGCCTTCCATCTGGCGCGGCATATCCTGATCCGCAGCTTCCCGGAGTCATTCGCGCGGCTGCGCGGCGAGGGCCGTGATCAGCACTCCGGCCAAAGCGATCATCCGGAGTTGTCCACAGATGCCACAGATGTACACAGATAAAGAAAAACAATTTGCCGGAACGATGATTAAGGCGAGGGCGAGACGCAAATGACGGGGCCACACCAGATCGCTGTCGATATCGACAGCCAGACCCTGACCCTCTTTGCGGGAGGGCGGGTGCGTGCCCGCTACCCGGTCTCGACCGCCTTGAACGGCGTGGGAGAATTGAACGGGAGCGGCTGCACACCGCGCGGACTGCACCGGGTGCGGTTGCGCATCGGCGCCGGCTGTCCCGTCGGCACCGTGTTCCGTGCCCGCCGCCCGACCGGCGAGATCTACGGACCTGAACTGGCGGCGGTCTACCCGGACCGTGACTGGATCCTGACCCGCATCCTGTGGCTCACCGGCTGCGAGCCAGGCATCAACCGCGGCGGCGGTGTCGACACGCTCCGCCGCTTCATCTACATCCACGGCTGCCCGGACTGCACGCCCCTGGGAGAGCCGCGCTCCCATGGCTGCATCCGGATGCACAGCGCGGCGCTGGTGGACTTATTCGATGCCACCCCGGTGGGGACGCCGGTGCAGGTCCGCACCCGTGATTGCGGTCTTACTCCCCGTACCCCCCGCGCCCCGTCCCACGGATATCCCGGGCGAAATAGCTGACGCGGCCGGCGGGAATCACGGTCACACCGCCCGGCGTCACCGTATAACGCTGACGGTCCTGTTCCGCATCAAAACCGATGCGTTCGCCCGCCTCGATGAGGTTGTGGCGGTCCACGATCACGTTGCGCAGTTGCGCTCCGCGGGAGACCCGTACGTAGTCCATGACGATGCAATTCTCCAGGACCACGTCATCCTCGATCACCGTCTCGCGCCGGATGATGGAGTTGATGATACGCGTCCCCTCATGGATCACGGTGGCGGCACCGAGCAGACTATTGCGGATTTCGCCGCCCTGGATGCGCGCGACCGGCCCCTGGTAACCGCTGGAGAATACGGGCCACTCGGGGTTGAACATATCGAACGTCGGCTGCGCGCCGAGCACGTCCTTATGGGCATCGAAGTAGGCGTCGATGTTACCCACATCGCGCCAATAGACACGGTCCTCGTAATCCTTGATCCCGGGGATGACGTTGGTGGCAAAGTCATAGGCGAACAGCCGATGAGTTTGCAGCAGCCGCGGCAGCACATGGTGACCGAAGTCGGTCTCGCCGGCCTCCTGGGTCTCACGCAGCGCTTGCAGCAGCACATCCGTGTTGAAGACGTAATTGCCCATGGACGCATAGGCCTGGGTGGGGTCGGTGGCCAAAGGCGTGGGATGGGCCGGCTTCTCCTCGAAGGCGCTGATCTGCCCCTGCGCATTGGCGGCAATGACACCGAACGAGGAGGCATCCCGCAGCGGCACCGGCAGGGCGGCAATGGTCACATCCGCCTGGCGCTCTTTGTGGAAATCCACCATCTGCCGGATGTCCATCCGATAGATATGATCCGCCCCGAACACCACCACCAGGTCGGGCCGATGTTCCTCGATCAGATTGATGTTCTGGTGGACGGCATCGGCGGTCCCCTGAAACCAATGATCGCCGGCGCGCATCTGCGGCGGCACCACGGTGACGAACTGACTCTGGAGCAGCGGTGAGATGGTCCAGGCCTTACGGACATGTTCGATCAATGACTGTGACTTGTATTGCACCAGCAGATAGATGGTCTGGATCTGGGAATTGACCAGATTGCTGAGCACGAAATCGACGATACGGTAGCGGGAACCGAAGGGTACGGAAGGCTTGGAGCGGGCTGAGGTCAGGGGTTGGAGCCGCGCACCTTGGCCGCCGGCCATGACGAAAGCAATGATTCGATCGTTATTCATGATTCCTCCACGTGCCCGTGGTCTGGGCTCTCAGTGATGTTGCCGCCCGCGACGAGGGGCGGTGGCGCTCCCCGAGACGCATACCCGGGCGGCGACCATGATGTACCCGCTTCGCCCGCCTCACGGCGGCGCGGGCGCCTGATGAACCCTCGTCCTGCCCTGGGCCGCCCGATGTCTGCCAACGGCTGCCGCACCGCCGCGTCCATCGTGCTCCTTCGTCCGCGTCCTTGCCCGACCTTCAGGGTAGGCATGGTACGGCAGAAATGCCCAAGTTTCTTGCTCTACCGACCAAGTGCCCGACCTGCGACGATTGGATTGGATGCCGCACGCTGACCGTATCCTTGCGAACAAGGTCGTCGTCGCGGACGCGGGACCATTGATCGGCTTGGCCCGCATCGACCGTCTGTCACTGCTGACCTCCCGTTACGGGTCCGTGCTGGTTCCCGAAATCGTTCTGGCCGAGCTATGCCTGGATGCGGACCGACCGGGAACACGGGTTTTATCGTCGGCCCATGCCGCGGGCGCAATACAGCCGCGACCGCTTGCCCAAAGCGGCGACCCGGAGCTTGGCCGTCTGTGTCTGTCGCTGGACCTCGGGGAGGCATCGGCGATTCTGCTGGCCGAGCACACCCGCTGTCGCTTCCTACTGATCGATGGGCGCCGCGGCCGGGAGATCGCCAGGCGCCGCGGGCTCCCGGCGGTGGGCCTGGCCGGGGTGCTGGTGGCCGCCAAACGGTCTGCTCTGCTTGACCGCGTCGCGCCGGTGCTGACGGAACTGTCGCGGCAGGGCTATCGGTTAGCGGACGGGGTGGTCGCCGAGGTCTTGCGTCTCGCCGGCGAGGCGGGTCCTGGCCGCTGACGAGCCAACGGCACACCTGAACGGAATGGCCTCGTGCTTGATACGCGAGCGCCGTAGGATGCGGTGAGGCACGAACCGCATCATGCACCGGCAACGGCTTGCAGTATTCGCCACGACTGTTCGTTCCTCACCGCACCCGACGGATTCGCGCCGACTCGAAGCCGGCACCACCAGGCTAGAAGTCCAGCCGGCTGATCTGCGCCTGGGTCGCCGTGTCCTTGATCAGGACCTGTGCCCCACCCGCCGCCAACACACCGAGCACGGCGATCTCCGGGCTGCCGTTGCCGTTCATGTCGGGCAGCACCGCCAGGTCCAGCGGGGCGAGCTGATCAAACCAGAGGTTACGCACCAACGCACCGGTGACGGCATCGCGCAGTTCGGTCTTGAGCTGACCGACGGCGTCGCGGCCCAGCACCGCAAGTTCGGCCACGCCGTTGGCATTGAGGTCGGGCAGCGCGGCCACCTGGTGCGGCGTGAAGTTCCGGTTGTAGAAGACGAACCCGAGTTGAACCGCCGTGCCCGCGTCCGCCGTCTTGACCAGGACCGCTCCCCCGCGACCCCGCCCCAGCACCGCGACCTCCGGGGTGCCGTTGCCGTTGGCATCCGGCAGCTCGGCCAGGTTCAACGGGGTGGTCCATTTCGGCGACCACAGGACCTTGACCAGAGCCGCGCTGGCGCTGTCGCGCAGTTCGACCCGCGGCTGACCGGAGGCATTGATCCCGAGCACGGCGAGTTCCGCGACACCATTGCCGCTGGCGTCGGCGACCACCGCGCAATCGACCGGGCGGAACGCCTTGGCGAAGAACACTTTCCCCAGCCCGGCGCCGGTGCGGGCGTCCTTGATCTCGGCGGCAATCGCGCCGTTACTCGCGTTGATGCCGAGCACCGCCAAAACCGCCGCGCCGCTGCCGTTGCCATCGGGCAGCACCGCCAGCCGCTGGGGCGCGAAGGCGGGGTTGAAGGCGACCGCGGTCAGCCGCTCGCCGGTGCGGGTGTCGCGCAGTTCGACCTGGAAGTGGCTATTTGCGGCATTGCGGCCCAGCAAGGCCAACTCCGGGGCGCCGTTGCCGTTCTGGTCGGACACCACGGCGAGGTCCAGCGGTGCATACCCTTGATCAAAAAAGAGGGTCTGGATCAGGGTCCCGCTGACGGCCTGCTTGATCTGGGCTGACACCGTTCCTGCCGCGGCATCGACGAACAAGACTGCAAGGTACTGCGACCCGTCACCCGTCAGGTCGCCGAGGGCCGCGAGCCAGGGCAAGGCCATCACGGATCCGGTCCTCGCGTCCGCGAGCTTGGCGACAAAGCCATCGTTCTCCCCACCGCCGAAGTCAGGCTGCAGGGCCAGGCGGGTCGGGAAGTCGGTCGAGTCAGTAGCTCCCGTCACATACGCATTCCCGGCGCCGTCCACGGCGATGCCCTCGCCGCTGTCATAGCTGCTGCCGCCGAGGTAGGTCGCGTAGGCCAGCATGGCACCATCGGCACTGAGCTTGGCGACAAAGGCATCGATGCTTCCCCACAAGTCGATGTTCGTCAGCAGGCCCTGGTGGGTGGGGAAGTCGGTAGACAAGGTATATCCCGTCAGGTACGCGTTCCCGGCGCTGTCTACCGCGATGTCGGAGCCTTGGTCGGTGGCATTCCCTCCGAGGTAGCTGGCGTAGACCAGCGTGGCGCCATCGGCACTGAGCTTAGCGATAAAGGCATCTGTCGATCCTCCCAAGCCAGGCTGCAGGGCCTGGCGGGTCGGGAAGTCGATAGACCAGGTATATCCAGTCAGGTACGCGTTCCCGGCGCCGTCCACGGCGATGCCGGCGCCATTGTCGAGGTCGTCACCGCCGAGGTAGGTGGCATAGACCAGCGTGGCGCCATCAACACTGAGCTTGGCGACAAAGGCATCAAACTCTCCTCCAAAGCCAGGCTGCAGGGCAAGGCGTGTGGGGAAGTCGGTCGAGAAAGTATTTCCCGTCACGTAGGCATTCCCGGCGCCGTCAACGGCGATGTCTTCGCCTGCGTCCCATTTCGTACCGCCAAGGTAGGTCGAGTAGACTACGGTGCCTTCAGCACTCAGCTTGGTGACAAAAGCATCGGCTCCCCCGCCGGGCTCAGGCTGCAAGGCATGGCGTGTCGGGAAGTCGTCGTAGGTAACTCCCGTCACGTAGGCATTCCCCGCGCCGTCCACCGCAATGCCGGCACCCCGGTCGATACTGTTTCCGCCGAGGTAGGTGGCATAGACCAGCGTGGCGCCATCCGCACTGAGCTTGACGACAAAGGCATCGATCCATGCCGCATCGGGCTGCACGGCATGGCGAGTCGGAAAGTCGATGGATCCAGTTTCCCCCGTCAGATAGGCATTCCCGGCGCCGTCAACGGCAATGCCTATGCCCTTATCGCGGCCGCTGCCGCCGAGGTAACTGGCGTAGACCAGCGTGGTGCCATCGGCGCTGAGCTTGACGACAAAGCTATCGAGGCGTCCGCCGCCGAAGTCAGGCTGTAGCGCCTGGTGTGTTGGAAAGTCGGTGGACCAGGTCGTTCCCGTTAGGTAGGCATTCCCAGCTCCGTCCACGGCGATGTCCATGCCATAGTCGGCGTTATTACCGCCGAGGTAGCTTGAATACACCAACACCGGATCGATCACCAACGCCCGACTGCCGTCATAGTCTCCGATAGCCAGACCTACCTGCTGGTTGTCCGCCAAGACATAGCGCGTCGGAACCGGCGTGCGCTCGCCGTTGCGCTCCTGATAAACCCGCGGGGTATGCTGGACGACCTGCTGCTCACCCAGGCTCAGCACCAGATTGCCGGTGTCATCGAGCCGCACCCGATCCGCGCCCGCGAAGGCGAGCCGGATGACCGTGGGGTCCGCCCCCGGGGCCAGCACCAGGTCATATTCCAGTTGCCCCTGGGTGCCGTAATAGACCAGATCGACGCCGGGGTAGACGTTCTCGTAGCGCACCTTGGCATAGGTGGACAGGCCGGTCCGCCAGGCCGCGGGGTCCTTACCGCGCAGATAATTGACCTTGCCCGGCAGGGCCGCCTCGCCGCGCACGACCGGTTCGGGATTGGCACCGACCAGGCTCAGGCGCAGTACCGCCGGGGGCGTTGCCGCGGCGGTCGGTTGCGGCGCGGCGGCCGACGTCGGCGCGGGCAGCGGCTCCGGACGGGCGCCGGGCCGGGGCCGCGACGCCGGGTTCGGCTCCTTGGTGTGCAGTGACAGCACCGCCTCGCCGGGCGTCAGGAACAGGCTGTAGCCGGGGCCGCGGGCGAGGAACTTGACCGCGGCATCGACCTGGCCGCCGTTGGCCTCGAAGGTGTAGGGCAGCTTGCCGTAGTCGGCCTGGATGCGCGCCTGGGTCGGGGCGGTTGGGGCGGTCGCCGCACTGGCCGGCGGTGGGGCTGGTTGGACCAGCGGCACCGCGAGGGCGGTGACGCCCGCTCCGCCGGTGGGCGCGATGGGGTCGGGTGCGGCGGCGGCCAGCAGGCCGCTGCCGAGCGCCAGCAGGGCAGGGATCAGGTGCAGTCGCGGGGGGATCTTGAACATACCGAGGCTCCTTGGGTGAGAGGGGTGAAGCTAAATCAGGCAATTGGGCGCGTAAAGAGACGAAGATTTGAAGGGGCGACTGAAGTCGCCCCTACAGGCGCCCCGACAGGCGCCCCGACAGACGCCCCGACAGACGCCCCGACAGACGCCCTGACAGGCGCCCCGACGGATGTCGCCGATGGCTGCCGGCTCAGAGCATTTCCCGAGACGACTGTGATGCGCGTCACAGTTTTCAAAATTGCACTGTAACGTCCCGATCGCCGCGAAAATAACCCCGTTGATCACCCGCCAACCACCGTACGGCGGAAAGGTTCAGGGAAAACTTTCCACCACCCCGGCGCTCCGACCCACTAAACTACTAACCTTTGTGCCGGACCCGCCCGGACCGGCCGCGCCACCCGTCGACCGATCCATCTACCAAACACATCGAGCAAGACCATGAATGACCAGACGACAATGGTCCCGCGCCGACCGGTGATCCTGATCATCCTGGACGGCTTCGGACTCAATCCGAGCAAGGCCAACAACGCCATCGCCATCGCCGACACGCCCAAGTTCGACGATTATTTCGCCCACTATCCCCACTGCGCCTTGCAGGCATCCGGTCTGGCGGTGGGTCTGCCGGACGGGCAGATGGGCAACTCGGAGGTGGGGCACATGTCCCTGGGCTCCGGCTGTGTGGTCAAACAGGATTTGGTGCTGATCGACGCCGCCATCGCCGACGGCAGCTTCTACGAGAACCCGGTGCTGACCGCCGCCGCGCGCGCCGCCGCGGCCCAGGGCCGGCCGGTGCACCTGATGGGTCTGGTCTCGGACGGTGGCGTGCACAGTCATGTGAATCAGCTGGTCGCCCTCATCGAACTGTGCCGGCGCGAAGGCGCACGGCCCATGGTCCATGTGTTCACCGACGGACGCGACACCCCGCCGCGCTCGGCCAAAGCCTTCCTCCCGCCGGTAGAAGAAGCCCTGGCGGCGGCCGGCGGGCAGATCGCCACCGTCATCGGGCGCTATTACGCCATGGATCGGGACCAGCGCTGGGAGCGCACCGAGATCGCCTGGCGCGGCCTGGTCGACGGCGAGGGTCGCCATGCCGCCACCGCCAGCGCCGGCATCGACCTGGCCTATGCCGGGGGCGAGGACGACGAGTTCATCCGCCCCACCATCATCGCCGACGCCGAATTGATCAAGGACGGTGATCATGTCATCCATTTCAATTTCCGCAAGGACCGCCCGCGGCAGATGGTCGAGGCGTTCTTCCAGCCGGACTTCAAGCCCTTCCACCGCCACGGCGTCACCGGCGTGCAGGTCACCTGCATCATGGAGTACGACGACACCTACGGCCTGCCCTTCGCCTTCGACCACGACATCCCGCACGTCACGCTGGGCGAAATCCTGAGTGACGCCGGTATCCCGCAGTTCCACTGTGCCGAGACCGAAAAATTCGCCCACGTCACCTTCTTCTTCAACGGCGGACGCGGCGACCCCTTCCCCGGCGAGGAGCGGGTGCTGATCCCCTCGCCCAAGGTCGCCACTTATGACCTGCAGCCCGAGATGAGCGCAAGCGCGGTGGCCGACGCCGTCATCACGGCGCTCGACAGCCGCGCTTTTCCCTTCATCGTGGTCAACTTCGCCAACGGCGACATGGTCGGCCACACCGCCGTGCGCGAGTCGGTCATCGAAGCCGTGCGCACGCTCGACCGCGAGGCCGGGCGCGTCATGGACGCCGCCAAGGCCCAGGGTTACTCGATCATCCTCACCGCCGACCACGGCAATTGCGATGAGATGATCGACCCGGCCAGCGGCGAGCCGCACACCCAGCATACCGTCTACCCGGTGCCCTGTCTGGTCGCCGACGAAATCCAGTGGCGGCTGTCCACCGGCGGCGGCCTGGCGGATATTGCGCCGACGGTCCTGCAGCTCATGGGGCTGCCGAAGTCCAAGCAGATGCAGGGCCGCTCGCTGCTGCTGGGGCCGGCGACGGTGTAGGATGCGGTGAGGCACGAACCGCATCATTCGCGATGCAACACCTACTCTGGCTCCCACGCTCCAGCGTGGGAGCAGTTGCGGGCGCTCTGCGTCCAGTGCGCAGACCGGACGCGGAGCGCCCGCACGACACTCCCACGCTGGAGCGTGGGAGCGAGCGAGGGCAGCACGAGTTTTAGCAGGTGCAAAGCACCGGATTGGGGCGCATGGGTTGGATCAAGACGGCGTGATTTCCAACACGGAAGGGCTTTTGTGACTGGATAACATCGAGTACGGTGCCTCTCATTTTCTTCTTGTATTCGGCATCCGAAAGTTGAGATGCGTTAAATGGATCCACAACCAGCCACGCTTGAACCGATGAGACAGCATTGTTTTCCTGGCATGCGCAACCACAAATACCTGACAGCTCGGGATGTTGCGCGATAGCATCAAGCATGGCTGGTAACCAAGTCGGATTTTTCTATAAAAAGCGATTCTGATGTATCGACGAAATTCTCGTCGTCGATACCATAAGCGTCGATCGCGAGCCGTTTACCAACGCTGCCGTGGGTTTCCATTCGGAACAGCGTCGCAGCGACTTTAGCCGGGGAGAACTTGTCTGCGATAACTAAATTACTCGCCTTGTTGAAAACAAAGTTACTGTGCGACGTAATAACCACTTTTACGCCTAACTTCGTCAGCGCCGCAAATTGCTCAACGAGCTTGACTTGCACTTTCGGGTGAAGATGCGCTTCGGGCTCTTCGATGATGATGAGCGATTGGAGGATCGTTTCTCGCTTGCGCGAAGCCACCGACCGTCTGGTCGGCTCGGTAAGAATGTAGCGCAAATATGTAACGATTGGGGAAAGCTCGGATACCATTGATGAAGTAACCGACAAATCCAGCCGCAAGGTGGTCTTACCCGGTCGGAACATAATCCGCTTGGTCTTGGAATCGAATTCGACCTTACCCCCAAGGATATCGTCCTCGATTCCGCTGGCAATAGCATCCAGTTTCGAATCAGCGAATCGTCGCGTTTGAACCGTGATATTGGAGAGTTTCAGGAAATAATCACTCAGCGGCTCCGAGATGTTCGGTAGATCGATGCGCCGGGTGATGAATGCGCGACTCTTGGAAAGTTCCGCGACAATTTGACCGAATGCGCTCAACGCCTGGTATAACCCGGAACGAGACGCGGGCAAATAGTGAATCGTTGCGCATCGCTCGAATACCTCATCAGCCACCTCGCTCAGCAGCCTGATAATTTCGTCGGCAAAGTTAAGGTCTATTAAGTTCGGAGAATTCAGATTGTGGTAGATGGTTCGGCCGGTCCTAGTCGTCGTTGGAGACCGGTTTGTTCTCACCACGCGCACGAGGTACTGTGAGTTGACGGACACCCGGGAGATGCTTAACCTCTTATCTTCCAGCGATAAGGTGATGCTGCACGCCTGCGCTTCTATGACGACTTGGAAGTCTTCGTCGGAATGCTGATTTTTCAGCACTGAATCCGAATCGAAAGTCCCATCGACAGAGGCTTGAAGACGGCTCAAAAAAGAGCCATTCAATAAGTTCCGTAACCCGGCTTCTACAAAGCGCTTGACGTCGACGCTCTTACGCTCGCCAACTTGGGAAAGACGCTCATTAAGTCCTTCTGATAAGGAACCGGCCTTGACTGCCCCGTCAAAAAAAACGGAGGTGAGATTGTGCGATTCAACGGACAAAAACCCTTTAATAATAAGGTAAACCAATGTGATGGCATAAGACTTACCCATGCTGTTTTCACCAACGATCAGGTGAAAATCCTTATCCAGATCGAACTCGTAATGGTAGATGGGGCCAAAGCAATGAATGCAGATCTTCATGCGCGGGTACCTGTTCTACGGACACTGCGTGAGCGTCCCGATTGCATAACGGATGAGCGACCGACAGTACCAGTCGCCGATTGTAGTCATCGCTATTTTTTGTTTCGGCGCCTAGAATAGCGTGGCCGGTCTGCGGTGCGTCCGTATAATCAGCACCGAGAACCAGGGGCACCGCTTGCCCCCTGACCTATTCCGCTGAAAGAGACTCGTTGAGCCAACCGATGCGCCACTACCTGGACCTGCTGCAAGACGTGATCGACCACGGCAGCGACAAGCCTGACCGAACGGGGGTTGGCACGCGCTCGGTGTTCGGACGCCAGGTGCGGTTCGACCTCAGTCAGGGCTTTCCGCTGGTCACGACCAAGCGCATCCATCTCAAGAGCGTCATTCACGAACTCCTGTGGTTCCTGTCCGGCTCCACCGACAACCGTGACCTTCAGGCCCGCGGGGTCAGTATCTGGGACGAGTGGGCGGCGCCCTCCGGGGACCTGGGGCCGATCTACGGCGCCCAGTGGCGCAGTTGGGCCTGCCCGGACGGGCGCACCATCGACCAACTCGGCGAACTGATCGCGACCATCCGCACCCGCCCGGATTCGCGCCGGCTGGTGGTCTCGGCCTGGAATCCGGCCGACCTGCCGGACGAGACCCAGCCCCCCCAGGCCAATGCGGCGGCCGGGCGCATGGCGCTCGCCCCTTGTCATTGTCTGTTTCAGTTCTATGTCGCGGATGGACGGTTATCCTGCCAACTCTATCAGCGTAGCGCCGATCTCTTTCTTGGTGTTCCCTTCAATATCGCGGCTTATGCCTTGCTCACTCACCTGGTGGCACAGCAGTGCGACCTGGAAGTCGGCGACTTCGTGCACAGCTTCGGTGATCTTCACCTCTACCGGAACCACCTGACCGATGACATCGTGTTTGCCCAACTCGCCCGCGCGCCCCGCGCGCTGCCGCGGCTGCATCTCGCCCGGCGCCCGCCCAGTCTGTTCGACTACCACTTCGAGGACATCCAGATCCTGGGCTATGATCCCCATCCGGCCATCCGCGCGCCCATCGCGGTCTGAACGCGCCGCCGCCGCGGGAGGCGCGCGATGACCGACGTGCTGCTTCAATACGGCCTGTTCCTGGCCAAGACGCTGACGGTCGTGGTGGCCATTGCGCTGCTGATGATGGCCGCCGTGCGCGCCCGCCGGGGGATGGGCGGCAGCGACGACGGTGATCGTCTGGAGATTCTGGACCTGAACGAGCGCTATAAGAGCCTGGCGCAGGCGCTCAAGGAGTCCTGCCTGTCCAAGAAGGCTTACCGCGCCTACGTCAAGGCCGAGCGCAAACGCCGCAGGGCGCGCGACAAGGCTCAAACCGAGGAGCGCCAACGGCTGTTCGTGATCGACTTCAATGGCGACCTGCGGGCCACCGAAGTCGCCGCCCTGCGGGTGTTGGTCACCACCATCCTGCTCGACCGGCGGGATGGCGATCAGGTGCTGGTGCGGATCGAAAACGCCGGCGGGACAGTCCACGAGCACGGGCTGGCCGCCTCGCAACTCGCCCGGCTGCGCGCCAAAGGCATTCACCTGACGGTCGCGGTGGACAAGGTCGCGGCCAGCGGGGGCTATCTCATGGCCTGCGTGGCGGACCGCATCGTCGCCGCCCCCTTCGCGGTCATCGGCTCCATCGGTGTCCTGGCGGAACTGCCCAACTTCCATCGGTTACTGGAGCGTCATGGGGTGGACTTCGAGCTGCATACCGCCGGTGAGTACAAACGCACCCTGACGCTGTTCGGCGAGAACACCGACGCGGCGCGCGAGAAGCTCAAAGGGCAGTTGGAAGACACCCACGGCCTGTTCAAGGATTTCATCCGCGAATACCGCCCGGCCTTGGACCTGGAGCGGGTCGCCACCGGCGAGTATTGGCACGGCAGCCAGGCGGTCGCCTTGGGTCTGATCGACGCCATCCAGACCAGTGACGACCTGCTGCTCACCGCGAGCGAGACCACCGACCTGCTGCAACTCAAATACAGCGCGCACAAGAAGCCGATCGAACGGCTGCTGGCGAGTCTGCACAGCGCGTTGGCGGGACGGCTGGCGGCTTGGATGGGGCGCTGAGGCGCGGGTCGGCCGGAGCCGGCGCGTCATGTTCCTGTATGATCAAACCAAAGGCATGGCTACTGTCGGAGGTCATCCAATGTCCGAGCTTCTTGTCGAGCTTTCCCAGCGCGCCACCGATTTCTCCCCCGAGGAGCGTGCGCAGTTTGCCGAACGACTTCTGGAGTCCCTTGAAGGGGATTCGCTGCCTGAAATCGAGGCTGCTTGGGCGGCGGAAATCCAAGCACGGATCGCGGCCATCGAGCGCGGTGAGGCGCGGACCATTGCCGCAGAGGACGTATTTGCCGAAGCCGGACGTCTATGTCAGTGAGATCGGCCTGCGATCGCTCATTTCCGCCGGAAGCCCGCTTATTGGCGCGGTCGCCGAGATGAGGGTTAGCGCCTTATCGACTGGAGGAGGAGGGGATTGGCCTGAATACAGTCAACAAAAATCCCTCGACCGGGTCACCAGCCCGCCGAGCAGGGCTGAATGATCCACCAGCCGCCGGGCGATCAGGTGGGTGACGCCGGCCTCGCGCTGAACCTCGCCATAGACCCCCAGCAGTCGGGCGCCCAGAAGCACCGCGCGCTGACGCTCGGCGATGCGCTTCCAGACCACCAGATTGACCTGACCGGTCTCGTCCTCCAGGGTCACGAAGGTCACATCATGGGCCGAACCCGGACGCTGACGGTTGATCACCAGACCGGCGGTCGCGACCCGCGCGCCCGGCGGCACCACCGCCACCGCATCCGCGGTCAGCAGGTGCCGCTCGGCCAGTTGCGGGCGCAGCAGGGCCAGGGGATGACGGCGCAGACTCAGCCCCAGGCTCCCGTAATCGGCGACGATCTCCGCCCCCTCGGTGGGCGGGGCGAGCACGGCCGGACCGACGGGGTCCGCGGGCGGCGGCGGGAGCGCCAAGGCCGCCTGAACCGCCGCACCGCGATCGGTGCGCGGCGCGGCACTCAGACCGGAGACCGACCAGGCCGCCCGGTGGCGATGCCCCGCCAGCGGCTGCAGTGCATCCGCCTGGGCCAGTGCTTTCAGGTCGCCCCGATCCAACGCGGCACGCGCGATCAGGTCGGTGAGATCCAACCAGGGCGCGGCATCCCGCGCCTGGACCAGCCGCCCGGCGCCCGCCCGGGAGAGACCCTTGACCAACCGCAAGCCCAAGCGCAGGGCCGGCTGGTCAGATCCGGCCCCGCCTCGCTCGCCATTGGCGGACGCGGCGCCTTGGCCCGCTGGTCCGCCATCGGCAAGCTCCAGCGTACAGTCCCAGGCACTCGCGGTCACCGCGACCGGCCGCACCTCCACCCCCTGCCGACGCGCCTCCCGAATCAACTGGGCCGGCGCATAAAAACCCATCGGCTGACTGTTGATCAGGGCCGCGAAGAAAGCGGCCGGCGCATGGTGCTTGAGCCAGGCGGAGACATAGACCAACAGCGCGAAACTGGCCGCGTGCGACTCGGGGAAACCGTATTCACCAAAACCCAGGATTTGATGATAGATCTGCTCGGCGAAGGCGCGCTCATAGCCGCGCTCCACCATGCCGCCGATCAGCCGCCCCTTGAGCGACTCCAGCCCGCCGCGGCGGCGCCAGGCGGCCATGGAACGGCGCACCTGATCGGCCTCGCCGGGCGAGAAGCCTGCCGCCACCGTCGCGACCTTGATCACCTGCTCCTGAAAGATCGGCACCCCCAGGGTGCGTCCCAGCACCTCCTTGACCGCCGCCGACGGATAGCTCACCGGCTCCAGCCCTTGCCGACGGCGCAGATAGGGATGCACCATGTCACCCTGGATGGGACCCGGCCGCACGATGGCGACCTCGATCACCAGATCATAAAAACAGGCCGGCTTGAGCCGCGGCAGCATGGCCATCTGTGCCCGTGACTCGATCTGGAAAACCCCGGTGGTCTCGCCGCGCTGGATCATCTGGTAGACCGCCGGGTCTTCCGGCGGGATGTCGGCCAGCGTCAGCCGGCTCCCGCGACAGCCATTGATCAGGTCCAGGGTGCGGCGGATGGCGGAGAGCATCCCCAGCGCCAGGCAGTCCACCTTGAGCAGCCCCAGTGTATCGAGGTCATCCTTGTCCCACTGAATCACGGTGCGCCCGTCCATGGCCGCGTTCTCCACCGGCACCAGCCGGGACAGTTCACCGCGGGAGATCACGAAACCACCGACATGCTGGGACAGATGGCGCGGACAGCCCAGGATCTCATGCACCAGGCGCATGACCTTCAATACCAGCGGGTTGTAGGGATCGAGCCCGACCTCCTGCAGGCGCTCCGGCACCACCGTCTGCCCGTCCCACCAGTTGAGGTTGCGGGCCAGGCGGTCCACCTGATCCGGGTCCATCCCCAGCGCCTTGCCGACATCGCGCACCGCGCTCTTGGGCCGGTAACTGATCACCGTCGCGGCCAGGGCGGCGCGCTCCCGACCGTACTTGGCATAAATGTACTGGATCACCTCTTCGCGGCGCTGGTGCTCGAAGTCCACATCGATATCCGGCGGCTCGCCGCGCTCCCGCGAGATGAAGCGCTCGAACAACATCTCCATGCGCGCCGGGTCCACTTCCGTGATCCCCAGACAAAAACAGACTGCCGAGTTGGCGGCTGAACCACGGCCCTGACACAGGATGCCGCGGGAGCGGGCGAAGCGCACGATATCGTGAACGGTAAGGAAATAGGGTTCGTACTTCAGTTCGGCGATTAGGGCCAGTTCGTGCTCGATCTGGCCACGCACCCGCGGCGGCATCCCGTCCGGCCAGCGCACCACAGCGCCCGCCTCCGTCAGCCGGCGCAAATGCGCCGCCGCCGTGGTACCGGCCGGCACCAGTTCATCCGGGTATTCATAGCGCAGCTCATCCAACGAAAAGCGGCAGGCCGCGGCCAGCACCAGCGTCTGCGCCAACAGATCGGGCGGATAAAAGCGCGCCAGTTCGGCCCGATCGCGCAGATGGTGCTCCCGATTCTGAGCCAGCGCGGTACCCAGTTGATCCACCCGCACCCCGAGCCGGATGGCGGTGAGTGTATCCAGCAGCGGACGCCGACTCGCGACATGCATGGCCGCCGCCCCGCAGGCGGTGAGCGGCAGCCCCAAATCTGCACCCAGCCCGCGCAGCCGTGCCAGCCAGGCCAGATCGCCGCCGCGCCGGTGCGCCACCACGCCGATCCACAGCCGTCCGACCGCCAGCCGCCGCAGCCAGGCGCCCTGCTCCCGCAGCTCCGCCGCGCTGTCCTGCACGCCAGGCAGCCAGATCAGTAAACAACCCGGCAATCCGTCGGCCAAGTCCTCCGCCGTCACGCGCGCCTCCCCCTTGGGCGCGCGCCGCCGCGCCCGCGTGATCAGGTGCGCGAGATTGCCGTACCCCGCCCGGTCCATCGCCAGCGCCGCCAGGCGCGGACCGGCCTCCACCGCCAACTCGGCGCCGATAATCAGGTGCAGCCCCAGGGTACGCGCCTCCCCATGCGCCCGCACCACCCCGGCCAGCGAACAGAGGTCGGTCAGGGCGAGCGCCGCATAGCCCAATTCATTGGCGCGCCGGACCAGCTCCTCCGGGTGCGAGGCCGCTTGGAGGAAGCTGAAGTTTGAGCGGCACAGCAGTTCGGCATAAGCCGGAATCGAAGTCTGGGGCACGGTCGTCGGCACCTGGCGGAAGACTGTATAAATATACAGTATCTGCCGGATTGCGACTCGCTGCCTCACCGCAAAAAATGAAATTCTCCCGTGGGAGCGGCCTCCGGCCGCGACGGGCTGCCGCGGTGCGTGCTGCTATAGCCTTCGGACGTGATAACCGCACGTAGGGGCGGGTTTCAAACCCGCCCCTACACGAAGGTCTGTTTGGAAATCAGGTGCGGCCGCTATATCCCGCGAGGCCCCATCGCGGCCGCAGGCCGCTCCCACGGGGTCGCCGGGTGACTTTCACGGTAACATCTGCGCCTTGCGAGGCTGACGGATGATCAGGGTCCAAGGCCGCTCAAGACCCCACCGATACAGGCAACTCCACATGACGGCGAATCGAACAACAGCAGCGTCCATGGCCCGACCCGGACGAACCCGGTTGGACCCTGATCGCGACGCGGGGCAACCATGAGCACCGCCGCGGGCGACCGGGCCGACACCCCGCGGTCCCAGCCGGAATCCCCGCCAAGCGGCGACCCGGAGCGGTCGATACGGCAAGCGAACGTCATCGAACAGCGGGTGTTGCGGCGCTCGATCTGGGGGGTGGTGGTGGTCGGGCTCGGGAGCGTCGCCTACGGTCTGTTTCTGGAATCCGAAGTCGTCATCCTTAACGGTATCTTCTCCGTCCTCAGCCTGGTCGCCGGGGGCTTGAGCCTGCTGGCCGCCAAGCTGATCGTCAAACCGGCCGACAAGCGCTTTCCCTATGGCTATTCCCATGTGGAACCGCTGGTTCAGTCGGTCAACGGCTTCCTCGTCCTGGTGATCTGCATCTATTCGTTCATCAACGGCATCAATGGCATCCGCGAGGGCGGTACCGCGGTCGATGCGGCGGGTGTCATCTGGTTCAGCCTGGTCAGCGCCGTGATCTGTCTGGGCTTCTGGATCTACCTGTCGCTGCTGGCACGGCGTCTCGACTCCCAACTCGTCGCCACCGATGCCAAGGAATGGGGCATGGACTTTGCGTTCAGCATGGTGACTTTGATCGGTTTTGCGGTTCTGCCCGCGCTCGCGGAACCCTACCGCACCGCCTGGGCGAGCTATGCGGACCCGACCCTGGTCGCGACCATGTCGCTGCTGCTGCTACCCGTGCCGCTGGGGATCCTCAATCGCAACCTGCGCGAGGTCCTGCTGATGGTGGACGTGAACGATGCGCTGATCGGGCGCCTCGATGCCATTATGAAAACGCTCAGCGCCGAGCACGCGATCGAGAAGTACGTTCATCACGTGGTCAAGACCGGCAGAACCTATTTCATCGAGATCGACATCGTCGTCGGACCGGGATTCGCATTGCAAACCATCGCACAGCAGGATCAACTGCGGGAACTGATCTGGACCGCCATGGACGTCTCGGTCGATGAAGCCTGGCTGTCGATCTGCCTGACGGCTGATCCGCGGTGGGTCTAGCCGATAGCGCTCGCCCGATGCGATAAGATGCTCTCACAAAGACACAAAGACACGAAGAAGAAAAGAGCGATAAGAAGACATGAAAGGCTTCTCTATCTTTGTGTCTTTGTGTCTTTGTGAGAGGATTTCTTTTCTTTCTTCCGCGTCTTCGTGAAAAAACCCTTGATCGGGCTCCCAGGCTCAAGTGCGTAGGATGCGGTCGCTCGCCGCCCCGCCGACGCGCATCCCGTCGACTGGTTCGCCCCATCCGTCCGGTCGCGATGCGACACGAATGCGCGACCATGCTAGTGTCCGCCCGCACCGGCCCAACTATCCCCACCAAAAGGAAATCCACATGATGCTCGAACCGCTCCGACGCCATCCGGGGCCGCGCGGCCAACGCCCGGCGCTTTTTCTCTTCTGTTTTATACTGGTCCTGAGTCTGGGCCAGGCCGTGGCTGGGCTGACGGCACCCGGCGACGCGGTGCCGACCAATGCCGACGCGCTACGGGCGCAGGTGGCCGCGGCGGGCTGGGTCACCGTGCGGGTGGAGTTGGGGGCGCCGACGGCGGCGGCGAGCGCCGCGGTGGCGGATGACCTGGAGCAGACGGTACAGGACCTTCTGTTCACCTTGCCCGCCGGGTCTTATGACGCGGTCAAGCGGGCCGCGGGTTCAGCCAGCCTGATGCTGCGGGTCGATGCCGCCGGGTTGAATGCGCTGCTGGGCTCGGCCTGGGCGGCGGCGGTGAGCGTTGCCGCGGGCGGCAATCCGGAGATGCAGCGGCTGGCCACCGGCCAATTTCACAGCCTGGCCCTCAAGCCCGACGGCAGCCTCTGGGCCTGGGGACAGAATGGGCCCGGCCAGCTCGGCGACGGAACCAACACTGATCGATTGACGCCGGTCCAGGTTCTTACCGAGGTCGCGGCCGTCACGGCCGGCGAGAATCATAGCCTGGCGATCAAGGCCGACGGTAGCCTCTGGGCTTGGGGATCGAACTCGTGGGGCCAGCTCGGCGACGGCACGACCACCTTTCAGTCGACGCCGGCCCAGGTCCTGACCGAGGTCGCGGCCGTGTCAGCCGGGCTTAGGCACACCCTGGCCCTCAAAACCGACGGTAGCCTCTGGGCCTGGGGGTGGAACGCGAACGGCCAGCTCGGCGACGGCACCACCACCGATCGCTGGACCCCGGTCCAGGTCCTGACCGGCGTCGCGGCCGTGTCAGCCGGGTCTAGGCACACCCTGGCCCTCAAAACCGACGGCAGCCTCTGGGCCTGGGGGGTCGGCGACGACACCACCGGGAGCTCAACGCCGGTCCAAGTTCTGAACGAGGTCGCGGCCGTGTCAGACGGGTGGGGTCACACCCTAGCCGTTAAGACCGACGGCAGCCTCTGGGCCTGGGGAAACAACGGGTTCGGCGAGCTCGGCGACGGCACCACCACCAGTCGGTCGACGCCGGTCCATGTCCTGACCGAGGTCGCGGCGGTAGCGGCTGGGTGGGAATACAGCCTGGCCCTCAAGACCAACGGCAGCCTCTGGGCTTGGGGAAGTAACTGGCACGGCAGACTCGGCGACGGTACCACGACTGATCGGCTGACGCCGGTTCAGATTGTGACGGGAGTCGCGGCCGTATCCGCCGGCTTGCATTCCCTGGCCCGCAAGACCGACGGCAGCCTCTGGGCCTGGGGGTGGAACTGGGCCGGCCAGCTCGGCGACGGCACCACCACGGATCGTCTGAGTCCCGTACCGGTTGTCGGGTTCGGAGGACTGCTCTCCAACGCCGACTTCACCGTCACCAACATCACCCTGAACCCGAGCGCCCCACTCGCCGGCGGCACCTTCAGCGCCTCCATCACGGTCAAGAATCGGGGCACTCAGGCCGGGAGCCCAGGGACCCTGCGCGTCTGGGCCAACCAGCGCGCAACCCAAGACTGCGCGGCCCCAGGGGACGCCGACATCAGCCTGACGAGCCTGCCCACGGGCGCCAAACAGGTCGTGCGGATCCGCCTGCCGGCCGGGAGTGCCGGATACAAGACCCTGCGGGCCTTTGTCGACAACCAGTGTGAAACCGCGGAACCCAATGAGACCAACAACCAAGCCGGCAAGAGCTACCGGGTCTTCGCCCAGCCGATCGCGGACTTCGCGGTCACCGCCATCACCCTGACGCCCAACCGCCCCACCGCCGGCGGGACCTTCAGCGCCGACGTGACGGTGAAGAACCGCGGCACCGCATCCGGCGACGCCGGCACGCTCGCCCTCTGGGTCGATCAGTCGGGCGTTCCCGCCTGCGGCACCACGGGCGACGCCGCGCTGCCCGTCGGCACCCTCGGCGCCGGGGCCAGCCGCACCCTGACGCTGGACGGACTGCCCGCCGGGGCCGCCGCCGCCAAGTCACTGCGCGCCTTCATCGACGCCGCCTGCGTCAGCGCGGAGGCCTACGACGGCAACAACCAATGGGTGAAGCCTTACACGGTTGCGCCGTAAACCGCCCTCCGGCGATTGTCCGCGCAACAGGTCAGCTCGTCGGATGATCCGCCATCCATACCGAGGCGGCCGTGGACTATGCTTTGAGCAGCACGAGCCTTCGTGCCTGATATCCAGACAGACCCTTGGTGTAGGGGCGGGTTTGAAACCCGCCCCTACGTCCGGATTATGCCCTTACGCCCTACGCGCATTGACAATAGGGGATACCGATGCTTGAAGACATACGAATTGAGTGCCCCTACTGCGGCGAGGACTTCGCTACCGTGGTGGACTGTTCCGCCGGCAACCAGCGCTATATCGAGGACTGCGCCGTCTGCTGCCGGCCCATCGAATTCCAAGCCGAAGTCGACGACGCGGGGCATCTGATCAACGTGACAGCCCACCGCGACGATGATTGATCGTCAGCCGATCGACTGCATCAACGGCTGCGACATCCACCATCCAGAGACCAAACACCTTGCCGGACGGTTCCTCGCCTTAATCGACGAACCCGTCGGGCGCAATCCCAAGAACGGAGAACACAATGCTGTTCAGACAACTGTTCGAGCCCGTATCCAGCACCTACACCTACCTGCTGGGCTGCGAAGAGACCGGCGAGGCGATCCTGATCGACGCCTGCGGCCGCACCGATTTCCAAAGCGGCGACCCAACGGCTTTGTATCACAGCGTGACCGGCAAGCTCTTCGCGTTGCCCGACGAAACGCTGGTCTACCCCGGTCACGACTACGAGGGACGCTGGGTCTCGAGCATCGCGCAGGAGAAAACACGCAACCCGCGGCTCGGCGGCAACCGCTCGCTCGAATCCTTCGTCGCCTTGATGAACGGGCTGAATCTCGCGTACCCGAAGTTCATCGATTATGCCGTGCCCGGCAACCGGGAATGCGGCGTCTGTCCGGCCGGCGTTCCGGACCACCTCAGCCAATATTGCGACCAGATCGGAGAAAGCCGACAGGGCTGAGAATCGCTCGCCGCTGATCTAGCCTGCCGACCCGATATCCGCACAGACCCTTGGTGTAGGGACGGGTTTGAAACCCGCCCCTACGTCCGGTTATCACGTCCGATGTCGATACAACACGTACGGATCAGCCAGCCGGTATCGAGCCCCAGGCCGGCCAGATAGCCGTCCAGTTGCTCCAGACCCTCGGCCAGGGGGTCGGCCTCCCGGTCATGCCAGACCTTCAGCTCCATCCCCAGGGTCACCGCCCCACAGCGCAGACAGAGATCCATGCGCCCGGAGCCGATGGCGTATTCCCGCTCCACAGTCCCGTCACCGTTCACCACCCGATGCAGGATGGCTATCAGCACCAGCCAGGGCTGACCCTGGGTCAACTCCCAGACCCGATCCAAGGCCGCGGGGGTAAAGACCGGCCCGGTCGCGGCGGTATGCTCCAACAGCAAGGTCCGCGTCTCGGCGGCGCTGAAGTCGCCAAGGCGGAGCGATTCGGCCTTGATGTTGAAGGCGTTGCCGCCGGTGATGGGCTCACGCTCGGAACGGGCATGGATGCGGTAGTCGCGCAGGTCGCGCACGCCGCACAGGATGATGGTCTGCGGAAAAGCCGCCGGACGCTGGGTGTAGCCGGTCCTAAGCTGACGCAGCAGCGAGATCAGGGTGTCGCCGATCAGCGCATCGACCTCGTCGAGCAGCAGCACCAGTGGCTGGGTCGCGTTCTGACACCATTGGGTCAAGAACACCCCGAGGGCCGAGCCGGGCGAAGTAACGGCCAGGCCCGCCGCCGCCTGACGCGCGGGTTCGCGGTCACCGAGCCAGACGCCGGCGGCAGCGCCCGCAGCGCGCTACCAGCGCCGCGGCACGAATCCGGGCGGGTTGCGCACCTCCATCAGCTCATCGCCGATGGCGAGGACCACGAAGCCCTGGCGGCTGGCATGACGCAGGACGCTGTCCTCGACGGCCAGGGTAGCAAGGATGCCGATCACCGGGGTGGTGCGGAACTCGGGGAAGAACTCGCGCAACTGATCGATCTCCCCGACGAGCGCATCCACATCGGCACTGCGCAGGGTCGACTTGGTGCTATTGAGACACACCAGGGTCGGGGTGACGGCGATGGCGTCGAATTCCTGCACCCGCCCGTCGGGGAGCTTGCGTTTGCGTCGCAACGACAGGTCGATGATCTCCTCACCGCAGACCTCATGGACCACACGCGGCAGACTGGGTGACACCAGGTCCTCGACGATGGTCCCAAGTTTGTTTGCCATCTCCCCCCATTTGCGGTTGAGCTCGCGATGCTCGCGCCGGGTCTCGTCTTTGAAGTCGCTCATCTCGTTCTTGAAATCGCTCATCTCGTTCTTGAAATCGCTCATCTCGTTCTTGAACTCGCCCATTTCATCCTTGAATTCCCGCATCTCCAGACTCAGGCGCTCCACTTCGGCCGCGGTGCGCGCCGCCTGCTCGGCGAGAACTTGCAGGGCATATTCCAGGGTGTCGACCCGCGGTTTCAGGGCGGCGGCGGTCATGATCGGGCGTCTCGCGGCAGAGGTGCGGTTGGCGGTCAGGATAGCACCCGCTGGCGTGACCGACGAGGGCCAGTCCGAGGACCGCCGACCGCAGTCGGCGAGCAACCCAGATGCGGATCGGCGGGCCTGAGGCACTTGACTGCAACTGGCGCAGCAGCGAGATCAGGGTGTCGCCGACCAGGGCGTCAACCTCGTCGAGCAACAGGACCAGGGGGCGTTCATTGGCGTCACTCCCGATTCAGGTAGGCCATTAACGCCAGCAGACAGCTCGTCTTGCCGGTCTGACGCGGGGCGCGCAGCAGGAAATATTTCTGCTGATCGATCAACCGCAGGATTTCATCCAGATCCCAGCGCTGCAGCGGCGGCAGCCGGTAATGCAGGTCCGCCCGAACTGGACCCTGGGTGTTGAAAAAGCGCATGCCAAGACTCCAGGGCGCAAGCCCGGTCCGAACGGCAGGAAGCGACGCCCCAGCATACCACCGGGCACCTCCCGGTCGGGCGGGGCCTGGGTCCGTCGGCAATCCGCGCGCGGGCCTCGAGCATGAATCACGTCCGACGCATCGCCTGACCGGTGATCGACACGGCGGCGTCGATCCGTCAGGTCGTCGAAGACTCGTCCAACCTCGCTGCAACAACCGCGTCATGGAAAACCGCGGCTTGGGAGCAGAGTCAGCGGATATCACCCCAGCGGGTCGTCACGGCGCGCGCGTGGCTCCGGTACTCCCGAGCGGATTTCGCGCTGATCCGTATCGCCCTCGGCCACCAAGCCAATGTGCAATTCAGACATTGGGGATCGCACCCAAACGCCCCATGAGCCACAGCCGCGACAGGGGATAATCGGTTTGCAGGGCCAGCAACTGCTTCGTCGGTCGTATGCGCCGACAGCAGGTGTGTCCATTGCTGTCGCGATCCACGGCGAACAGGCGCACCTCGTCGTCGGTCAGGTCCAGTCCGTCCAGAACGGCCGGGTTATGGGCCGTGAATAGCAGTTGACGCTCCGGCCCCCCGATCTGCAACCAGTGTGACAGTCGCTCGGCGAGCCGGGCGATCAGCCGCGGGTTGAGCGCCTGATCCAGGTTGTCAACCGCAATCAATCCGGGCGACGCGGGGGAAAGGCAGAGAATGGCGCTGAAGAGCACGTAGAGCGCGCCTTCGCTGGCGTCATAGGCGGAAAGGGTGTTACGGCGCTGCGTCATGAACCGGTCGGTGCCACGCAATAAATACTTACCGCGCGGCACCGCGGGCGACAGCAGGGGTCCGGCCGCATCCGTCACATCCACATCGGCTACCCAATCCAGCAACTCCAACACGGTATCGGCACGATCTCCATCCCGATCCAGGACTGTCCGGCGCAGTTCCGCGAAGCCCTCCGCCAGTCGTCCACCCGCGAGTCCGACCGGCGCACGCGACTGGGGGTCAGGGACTGTGCCCCGCAGCGCCGGGGTGTTGGGGCAGTAGATGGCGTAGCCCTGAAGGTGCCGCATCAGACGTGCAGCGGGGTTATCGGCGGGGATATCCACCAGTTTCAGTGCGGCGAGGCCCGCGGTCGCCGACAGATTCGTAGCAACCGTCCGCACCCCGCGTGACACGAATTCCTGGTCCGCGTCGCACAGATATTCCGTCTTGTACGACCAGGCGGGCTCGGGATTCTCCAGCGGATTCAGCAGAGAGATCCGGTAAGTTGCACCGGAACCGCTGACGGCTTTGAGTGTGATGTGCGGCCGGATGGGGAGGTCGGGGAAGGCTGTCTTGTAAAGTCTGGGCGTCCCGGCCCGGACGCCGCACCGTTGCAGTGACTCGTCGTCCACCCGACTGCTGGCCGCGGCCCCCAGCACACCGATGGCCTCCAGGATATTGCTCTTGCCGACCCCGGTGGCGCCGATGAAGCAGTTGACCCGACCCAGATCAAAGGTCTGGGAGGCAATGGACTTAAAGCCGTCGATCTGGATGGTGCGGATCATGTATACACTTGTATTTCAGGCACACTGATATCGGAGTTGATCCTGACATTGACGCAGGATATCTCTAATGACGAACGGCGATTCAGCGGCGAATTGGTAAAGCGCGCTATGACTGATCGCAAGTCCGCGTTTGCCAATCTCCAGATGCTTTTGCGCCGCGAGCATCTTCAGTTTTGCGGTAACCACCGCTTCATCGGGGTCGATCCCTTCCTCCTGCAATGCCGTGCTCACTTGGCTCCCGATCAATTGCAGCTCATCTTGAGCGTCTTGATCCATTCGGCGCGTTTGCCCTTGTCAAGACTCCAGAATCGCTCGATCCATTCGGGCGGCAATTCGTGCCAAACCCCTTCGAGCCAGGATCGATCGACCGCCGCGCCCGCGGTCAGGTCGCATAGCCGCAGGATCAGCCGCCGCTGCAATGCGACCACCCGCAGCAGCCGGCGCCGCTTGGTCGAATCAGGTACCGGATGAAGCATCGAGCCGCAACAGGATCTCGGTGAGCTTGGCGCGCGGCCATCCGGCGCCGATCTCTTCCACCAGACGGGCAAGCTCGTCGCGATTGTCCGCCGTCCACTCCTGCTTGAGCTTTTCGCGCAAGAACTCCGCCGCGCGCCGTCCGATGATCTCGGGCGAGCCGAAGACATGCATCAGGATCCGCCCAGGGTCCGCACCGAAGGTCGGGAATGCCGGTGCCTCCGCAACGATGCGCTCGTCGCGCCAGGATAAGCGGACGACCTCGAACGAGAAGACATCGGTCAGGGCGATGCTGGTATGGGTCGAGACCAGCACCTGGGCAAAGGTCTCCTTCAGAATCACGTCGTCGATCATGTCGATCAACTCGCGTTTCCAGACATCGTTGAAGTGGGTCTCGGGTTCGTCCAACAGCAGCAGGGCACCGTCCTGGCCGCGGACCAGGTGCAGCAGGGCGACGCGGCCCAAGAGCATCTGCTCGCCGTCGCTGAGTTGATCGAAGGTGATGATTGCATCGTCCGGCTCGCCATCGGACGAGTTGATCTGATGGAGGCGCTTGATGGTCAGGTTGACCTCTTCCAGCAGACCGGCTGCCTGCCAGGCGCGCAGGGCCTCAAAGACCTCGATCAGGGTCGGTTCCAAGGCGTCGGGTCCGGTGGCTTTCGGGGGCTCGGCATCACTGAACACGCGGATTACCGCCTCGGCACCGGAGGCACAACCGTCGATCCGGTCCAGGATCGGCTCCCGAGAGATGCCTACGAATGTCGGCTGCAATTAGAAGTCGAGATCACCCTTGAGCGAATCGAAGCAGCGCGGCCCAGGGCCATTACAGCATGGTTCCGGCCGTGTCCCTGAGCGACACAGCAACCGGCCGAAGCCGGAAAACTGCGTGATGTCCTTAGGCTGCTCCACGAATCGGACAGTTCTTAATGGATGACGTCAACACGCCATTCATCCCCAGGGACTGGAAAGTGCTCTGAGTAGACGGCAGCGCTCTCCCGGTTCTGCTCGAGATCGCTCCAACCCTGAGGAGCAACGGATACCAAGCGGTGTCCGTGCATGTCTTGGATATACGCCCAAACCTTCTCCGGCGGTTCCGCACCGAAGGCTCGGCACCAGATGACTTGAAGCAGCTCCGCGGAATGCTCGGCCACTCCGTTCCAAAGGCATCTTTGGCCGCCAGATAGGCAAAACAGGAGCCATGCAGCGGCCAACTCGGAGTCGGAAGTCAATTCCGACGCAAATGGGCGCGGGTCCCCGCCTTTACAGGGACTTTCCATCAGTGCCTTCCACGCCTGGCGCGACACAATGCGCACAAGTCTGTGTTCGCGATTCCAGATGATGTGCGGCGAGTGGCTAATTAAACACAGCGCCGACCATTCCGGCGGAAGCCGTGCCTCCGGATAGGCCACGCGTGGATCTTGGCTCGTTGGCGCCTGTTCCCATAGCACACCAATGCTCTTCGTTTCATGTCGACCAAATGGCGTCATCATACCGTCAACAACCGAAACGACTCGGTCAGGTGCGAGCCGCGACGAGTGCCAGGTCGCGTGGGTTTGATAGCCCCGGGCGAAGCCGTCATCCCGAAGCGGCAGACTGTCCGCGGGCTGCGTCGAGCCGCTGACACCGCAATACCGCGGGATGGTGCGGTTGAGCCACCGATAACTGCTGGTATGCATGATCGCGGAATCGTCGTGGCCGAGGGGAGCTACGACCGGGAAGCTCAGGCTGCGCCACTCCAGCCTTGGCTCTTACTCATGCTGGCAAAGCCAATTCCAAGACTCGCGGTTCGGCGGCTCTCCCTCGGTCAGGGCGACGTTATAAAGGGCAAAACGCGACTGGGCAGTGCTCTCGGCGAAAGCGCGCATCGCGGCTTTCAGTTCCGCCGCCACTGCTTCGATGGCCCGTTCGGCGCTTTCGCCCAAACGCAGTCGGTTGCGACTGACTTCAATGGTTCCGGCGGCTTCCGAAGTCCAGTCGATCTCGATTACGCCCGGCGAGCGATATCTCTCCAGCCGCTCCAGACCGTGGTTCGCCTCCACACCGAACCATGACACCAGCACTGGGCACCAGGGCGCCTGGGCGACATTGGAGTTGCCCGGCTTGACCACTATGGCGCCGTCGATCTCTTCGATGTCAAAGAAGTGCAGACAAGGACCGCCGTCAAGCTCGAACCAAGGGAAAAAGAAACGGTACCGCCCCAAACCGTTCGGCAAGTCCCCGAGAACCGGCACCGACCAGCGCAGACAACCGTGCGCCTTGTCGTGAAGGGATTGAGCGCTTTTCTGGTTATTCCCCCAAACCTTGAGACGATCCCCTGGGACTAGGTCCCCAAGGTTATCCGCCAAATCCGCGAACCGGGCGGGCGACGACACCCTGGGCGTCAACACCGATAGGGAGCGCTCGGCATAAGTCGAGGGCTCGCGACTCCAGCCCGCGACATGTATCGACCAATCGAACTCGGGAAATTCGCTGCACGTCAACCGCAACCGACATGGAAGGTGGGTCAGTGCCGCTTTGACGTAGGCAACGATCCGCTGCCAAAGGACAGCGGGGGCGTCCCCAATCAGATCGCACTTAAGGCGCACGCTGACCTCCGTACCCGCGATACACCCAGGGTCCCGCCGAAGCTCGCCGAAGCCGTTGAGACCGTCGGTGACGAACAACCAGCCAGTGTCCTCGCCCTCGCCCTCCGCTTGGCAGCGGCGGCTACGAATATGAACTTCGTCGCCAATCATGAAGTAACTCAGAACGCCGATGCCGAAGCGGGCCGTGCGCTCGAGCTGAAACCCCACCGCCTCGCACCGCCGCTTCAGGCGCAACAAGTCATCTCGCCGACTCGCACCGCTCACTAGCAGGTGGTCGCGAATAATCTCTTTGGTCATCCCCGCTCCGGAGTCTCGACAGACCAGCCAGTACCCTTCGCCGTTCTTCACGAATTGCAGTGCCACCTCGTAGAGACTACCGAGCAACGCTGGGCGCTCGGGGTCAGCGGCATCGGTCAGTCGCTCCCTCGCAATCCGCTCGCGCACCGCATCGAAGGCATTTTGCAGCATTTCCCGCACGGACGCCAACTCGTCGCCGTAGAGTTCCAAACCGGACAGAAGCTTAAGTACGCGCCGCACATCGGGACGGAAAGTGCCGTCAATATACTCGTAGCCGCCGAGCGGGCTGATGCGCATATCTAGCGTTTCGGAAAGGTTCCAGAGATGGGGCAGTCTCTTCGAGCTGCCGGGCATCCGCCCGAAGTCAGTCTGGCGGGCGAGGCGCCGACAGACCAGTAGTTCCTGCTCGATCTGCCGGTGGGTGTCGAGAACCGCCTTGTGGAACAGGGCAGAGTGCGGTCTGGCGACCAGGCAATAGCCGTCACCTTCAAGCTTCACCGCCGTGCCGTGGTCTTTCCACCAATAGATAAGACTGGACGGGTCGACGTCGCGCTGACGCAGCACCACCTCCGGGGTGCGCTCCGGGTCGATTTCCATAACATCGGCCAGGCGCAGCACCGCTGCGAGGTAACGCCGGTGAACCACTCTTTCTCCAACATCGACAGGACTGAAGCGCTCGCCCACCAATTCGTCGTAACCGAAATGATGGCTCTTGCACAACGCAATTAGATCGGGAATCCACCCCACGTAGCCGCCGAGGGTCCGACCGCCGAGATCGCTTGCGATCCATTCCTCGCTCCAGTCGTTATGGCGCTCGCGGCAATAGTGCGCGATGAGCGATTCCGCATCGCCGAGTGTTTTTCCGGTAAGCCCCTGCGTATTCAATGCCGGTGTCGCGTCCAATCCATTCACGTCGAGCCACAACCGGAAACGAGCGATTTCCTCGGGAGCGAGATCGACTGGCTGGTCCGTCAACAGATAGCAGTAGAGACCCTTAACCCGCCGTTTCTGGGGTGTCATGCCGATATCGTGAAGATAGGCGGACAGGAGCAACAGCGCCAACTCGTAGCCACATAGATGCTCCAAGGTCTCGCCCGCAATCTCAACCATCCGCTCGGCGACCCGGAAGCTGTGCTGGGCATCGTGGAGCGTGAAGTCTGTGGGTGCAGTGCCACCCTGCTGAAGAACCTTCTGGATTTCGGGCATCGTGTGGTCCAACGTATGCCGTGCCGCCGCGCCCACCTGATCGCGTTCCGCGTATCTCACGATAAGCCGGTAGAGCTTCGTCTCGGTCCAATCCTTCAACGTGCTGTGCATATCGTATCAGCGCTCCGGGCGGTTGGAAGAACTAAAGTCCAGGGTCCAGGACACGGACCGGAGGAGGTGCCTCATCTTCTTGCAGTTGCGGTGATCGCATATGGTCCTTGGCTGTCGGCGGAAGTTGTAGCCGGCGCATAATCGGGTGCTATGCGCAATGAGCGGTTGCTAAGCAATGACGAGCATCGGTCGCGCTCCGAACGGCGTTATCCTTAGCCTGAATTTCGGTATCCCGGCCGGAACGACGCAGACTAGGGTTGCATCGGCAAGCGCAGACGGAGTGCCGCAAGTCACAGTGACCGGAACTCTTCGACGGCAACCTGCAGGGTCCTGCTCGGTCGTTTCCGATGAGCCGTCAGTTCGGCATGATCGGCCTCGATCTTCTTCAATGCCGCGATGGCGAAGTATTGTTCGCCGCAGTATTCGCATTCGAGACAGGGGACGTTCTCGACCACTAGCATGTTATCGCCATGGTGATGAATGTAGCGCGTGTGCCGCTCAAACAGATGCGCATGGCCACAAAAGCTGCATTGTTGGTTCATCAGTTTCCACCTCTTTCAAACGGCGTCTTGAACTTCGGCGGCGTTGGAATATAGACAGTCACAACGACCAGCCAGTCACCCAAACGCCCGCAAACGATATGAACCGGCTTGCCATCGTCGGAGAATCCCACGACCAGGCAACTCTCGCCGCGGCCAGTATCGGGGTATTGCTCCAATATCCGACCTGACAATAAAGCCTCTTCCACGTCCAGCAGCGACAACCCATCATTCTGCCGCTCTTTGTCCCCGTGCCGGGAGTAACGATACCGCTGCGCGGTGACACGGTCGAGAATCCAGGTCAGTTCCATGTCGGGTCAAGCCGCCAGCGCCATGGCGAGTTCCAGAATCTCTTCCAGATCATCCGGCGCGAACAGTTGTTCCGGGTCACCGATGCTGTTGAACGGGGGCCGCCGCAATCCCTCCAGGGTCGCGACCTCCGCGTGTTGGATCAGGGCATGGCGCAGGGTCCGGATGAAGAGCAATTGGGTGGCGCCCAGTTGGGGGTGACGCGCGACCCAGGCGTCGAATGCCTCTGAAATTGCCGCCTCGCGGGACGGCAGCCGTGTCTGACCCAGGATGTGACGCAGGAAGTCCGCCAGGCTGGCCGTCGGCTGCTCATAGGCGTCGCGCAGACGGGCCTCGGAGATGAACAGGTCCGGCCCGCTCAGTAAAGACTCGATGGCTGTCAGGTCGTCCTCGCCCACATCGTCCCCTGCGCAAAGGCGCTTGAGGGCTGGGCTCTGCTCGGCCAGCCGTCGCACCATGGCCTCGACCTGGAGGCGGTAGTTCTCGGCGAAGGTGTCCTCCCCGCCCGGTCCGTAGACCAGCCAATGCCGCTGGGCCATCCGGTCCGTCACGTCCAGTTGAATGATAGCGGATCGCGGTCGTCTGGACCGGAAGCGCATGAGGGACGCGAACCGGTCGTGCAGGTCCATGATCCGCTGATAGTCGAGGTGCTGCCAGAAGGCAGGGCTCAGGGCGAAGGCAAGGTCCTTCAGATACCGACGGACCTCGGGCAGGTCCTTGGGCAGGAGGCGCAGACCCTCGATGATCCGCCCGCTCAGGGTTTGCACCTCGTCCTGGTCGGCCTTGAGGTGGGCCAGGGCCAGTTGCTCGGTCTGGTTCTCGAATTGCAGTTCGGCCCAGGAGCCGGTGTCGGCGTAGCGCAGGAGCGGGGCGATGTGGTGTGAGAGGTGATCTATCCAGGTCTGATCCAGGGGTGTCCACGCCGCCGGGTCTTCGATGAGGGCGCGGATCTCGTCGGCCTGGGGCGCCACGTTGACGTTCTCCAGGGGCAAGGCGGCCAGCATGACCTGAAGGCTGGCGCGGGCCTTGCCGGACTCCGGCTCCCGGCCGCGTCCAGCGAGGATGCCGAGTTTCTCCAACCGAAGCCGAAACAGTCGGGTGGGCAACGGCTCGGTGACCGACCCGACGCGGCCATCCTTGTTGACCTGGAAGTACGCGAAGCTGTCCCAGTGGTCGATGATCAGGAAGTCCCCTTTCTCCTGGCCGCTCACCGGGTCGGTCCATTTGCGGGTGCCGCGGCCGATCATCTGCCAGAAGTGCTCCATGAATTCGCGGACGATGGAATCGTTGGTGCCGGTATTGGAGACCTTGCGCTCCAGGTCGGTGCCTTCGAATGAGAAATCGTCCGGGTCCGCGCCCTGGGCCTGCACCTGTTCGCGCACCTCCGGCGGCAGTTCTCCCGGTTTCACACCGGCCAATTGGAAGCCGGTGCGGGCGATATGAACGGGGCGGTAGGGCACCAGATGGCGGTCGCGTACCGCCTCGTCATAGCTGTAGCTCAGGGTGGGCAGGCCGTTCTCGCAGTCGAAGAGCGCGAAGGTGTTGCGATCGATGAAGTCGGTCGGGGTCGCGGTCAGTCCCAGGTGAATGGCGTCGAAGTGGTCGAGGATGGCCTTATAGCGGTGGTAGACGGAGCGGTGACTCTCGTCGCAGATGATCAGGTCATAGTAGCCGGGGGACAGTTGGCGAAAGAGACCCATCATGCCGGGGTAAGTGGCGGCATGGATGGTCGCGTCCGGGTCGATGATGCCGCCTTCGATCCAGCAACACGGGGCGTCGGGCAGATGCTCCTTGAATGCGCCGATGGCCTGTTTCACCAACTCGCGGCGGTCCGCCAGAAAGAGCACCCGCTGGGTCCATTTCTGTCGGCGCAGCAGGTCGACCAGGGCAATCGCGACGCGGGTCTTGCCGGTGCCCGTGGCCAGGACCAGCAGGAAACGGCGATAGCCAAGCTCGATGCGCTCGGCGACGGTCTTGACCGCCTCGATCTGGAAAGCGCGATCGACGATGCGGGAGTTGACCTCCGCGAGACTCGGCGGCTCGTGGAACCGGTCGATGAAGGCGAGACGTTCCAGGTCATCCTGAGTGAAGAACCCGCTGACCAGCCGGGGCGGATACAGATTGCGGTGCCAAAACCAGATCTCGTCACCGTTGGTGAGGAAGATGAAGGGATCGATGCCGTACTTGAGCTTCACGCGGTCCGCGTAACCCGCCGATTGGCACTCACCCTCCAGCGCCTCGCGCAGGTTGCGCTTGACCTCGACGATGGCAATGGGGCGCCCGTCCGGAAGGACCAGGGCGTTATCGATGAACCCGTCCTTGACCGCTGCTCCGTCATCCGCCCGCACGGCCCTTGTCTCCGGAGAGGAAGAATTCATCCACCACGCGACGCGACGCGCGGGTCCAGCCGGCCTTGGCAAGCTGGCGGTCGACCCGTTGCGCGCGGGTGGCGGACTCCAGTTCGGGGCTCATGGTCCTCTTGACCGTCAAATCGGCACTTGGCGGGCTATTTTTTCGCGCCTGTGCTGGTGGCGCTTTCCTCACGGTCAGATCATGCCACAGGTTGCGCCTTTCGCGTGGACGATATCCACGACCTGGGTGGCCTGGCTGCCGAGAATGTTTGCAGGCTCGCGGCATTGCGATCTACACTGCCTCGTCGACGACTACACATGCAAATCCCATGGCGCTCAACATTCGCAATGCAGAGACTGAACGGCTCGCCGAGCGGGTCGTCACCTTGACCGGCGAGACCAAAACGGCCGCCGTCACCCAGGCGCTACGTGAGCGCTTGGAGCGGGCACCTGTGCGGGGCCGGCTGGCCGACGAGCTCGACGCGATTGCCCGCCATGCCGCCAGCCGGCCCCTGCTTGACCCAAGGTCCGCCGACGAGATACTCGGGTATGACGCCGACGGCGTACCGCGCTGATGGTCATCGACCCCTCGGCCCTGGTGGCGATTCTTCAAGACGAGCCGGGGCGACGCGCGTTCAATGAACTGATCGAGACCGCAACCCACCGGTGCCTGTCGACCGCAGATCGCCCTGCGGGCATCCGCCCTACAGCGCTCGCTTCTTATGTAGCGACGGTGCCGCCCAGATCGGAAAAATTGCTGATCTTGACCGTGCCATCCGGAAAGCGCGCCACTACCTCCAGTTGACCACCCATCGCCTCGATGTGGCTGCGCAGCGTGGAGATATACATATCGGTGCGCTTCTCAATCTTGGCGATGGCAGGCTGCTGTACATGCAGCACCTCGGCCAGCATCTTCTGAGACAACCCCCGCGCCTGGCGCAGTTCGTTGAGCGGCATCTCGGCAAGCATGGCCTGCGCCTTGGCCTCGGTGCGTGCCTGAGACTCCGGCGACATCCGTGCCCGTAACACCGCAAAGTTCTTAGCCATCGATCAACCCTTCCTCTCGAAGTTGTGCCAGGTGTTCGTCGTAGAGTCGGTCGGCGGCGGGCACGTTGACGTCGTACCAACGATCATCGCCCGTCTTGTCCCCGCCGATCAGCAATATGGCGGACCGCCGTGGGTCGAATGCATAGAGCGTGCGCAATGGCCGTCCATCGTGCTGCGTTCTCAGCTCTCGCATCTGCGTGTGCTTAGAGCCGAAGATTGTGCTGCTGTGCGGGAACCCCAGCGTCGGTCCGCGCTCTTCCAGAAGGCGCACGGATGCCGCCACCGACTCTTGCTCCTCTTCGGACAGGTCGGCCCACCAGTGGCCAAACTCATCGGTGTACTCGACGTTCCAACTCATGGCGAAAATGTATCCTCCGAGGGACATGCCGTCAATGGAATATATTTCCCTGGTTGCCAGGGAGGTCGGGGCTTCGTGACCAGAGGAGAGGCTGAGGCGTTCTGACCCGGACCGGACGAGGGGCGGGTTTCAAACCCGCCGCTACACCAAGGACCTGTCTGGATATCAGGTACGAGAGCTCCTTGGTCGATCGGCGGGTCTTGACCTGGCCCACCACCACGACACCATCCTGCTTGAGCACACCAGGGGCAGATCGGGGCCATTTCGAGGACACGAAAAAGGGGCCATTCGGCCCCTTCCCCTTATCCGACCATCCGCGGATGGCCGGACTTACGCGAATCTGCGGTTTACTCGCCGAGCTCGACCGCCTTCATGCTCAACCGAATCCGCCCCTGCTTGTCGACTTCCAGGACCTTGACCCGGACCTGATCGCCTTCCTTGAGCTTGTCGCTGACCGACTGCACCCGCTCCTCGCAGATCTGGGAGATGTGCACCAAGCCGTCACGGCCGGGGAGGATGGTGACGAAGGCGCCGAAGTCCATGATGCGGGCGACCTTGCCCTCGTAGACCTTGCCGACCTCGACATCGGCGGTGATGAGCCGGATGCGCCGCTTGGCTTCTTCACCGGCGGCCTTCTCGACCGAGAAGATCTTGACGATGCCGTCGTCGGTGATGTCGATGGTGGCGCCGGTCTCTTCGGTGATGGCGCGGATGACCGAGCCGCCCTTGCCGATGACGTCGCGGATTTTCTCCGGGTGGATCTTGAGTTCGATGATGCGCGGGGCATGCTCGGACATCTCGGCGCGGTGCACGTCGATGACCTTGTTCATCTCGGCCAGGATATGCAGCCGCCCGACTTTCGCCTGGGCCAGGGCGACTTCCATGATCTCCTTGGTGATCCCTTCGATTTTGATGTCCATCTGCAGGGCGTTGATGCCCTCGACGGTGCCGGCGACCTTGAAGTCCATGTCGCCCAGATGGTCTTCGTCACCCATGATGTCGGTGAGGACGGCGAACTTGTCGCCTTCCTTGATCAGGCCCATGGCCACGCCGGCCACCGCGCCCTTGATCGGCACGCCGGCATCCATCAGCGACAGGCTGGTGCCGCAGACGCTGGCCATGGAGCTGGAGCCGTTGGATTCGGTGATCTCGGAGACGACGCGCACCGAATAGGGGAAGGTCTCGATGCCGGGCATGACGGCCAGCACGCCGCGCTTGGCGAGCCGCCCGTGACCGATTTCGCGGCGCTTGGGGCTACCCACGCGGCCGATCTCGCCGACGCAGAAGGGTGGGAAGTTGTAGTGGAGCATGAAGTGCTCGCGCCGCTCGCCGTCCAGTGCGTCGATGATCTGGCTGTCGCGCTCGGTGCCCAGGGTGGTGATGACCAGCGCCTGGGTCTCGCCGCGGGTAAAGAGCGCGGAGCCGTGGGTGCGCGGCAGGACGCCGGTGCGGATGGTGATGGGACGCACCGTCTTGGTGTCGCGTCCATCGATGCGCGGCCGACCCTCGATGATGTGACCGCGCACGATCTCGCTCTCGAGCCGCTCGATGGCACCTTGGATCTGCTGGGCAGTCCAGGCGCACCCCTCGAGCGCGGTCACCCGATCGTGGATGTCCGCCCGGATCTCGTCGAGGACGGCGTAGCGGGCCATCTTCTCCTTGATGGTGTAGCCCTCGGCGATCTGGCCGGCGCCGGCGTGGGCCACCGCCTCGGCCAGTTGCGGGTCAGGCAGCACGGGCTTGAAGGGGATTTGCGCCTTGTGAACCTGGGCCGCCAGTTCGCGGATGGCGGTGATGACCACCTGCATCTGCTCATGGCCGAACAGGACGGCGCCCAGCATGATCTCCTCGGACAGGCCGCGCGCCTCGGACTCGACCATCAGCACGGCCTTGTCGGTGCCGGCCACGATCAGGTCCAGGTCGCTGTCCGGACCCAGGCCGATGACGGCGGGATTCAGGATGTACTCGCCGTTCTTATAGCCGACCCGCGCGGCGCCGATGGGGCCGTTGAACGGCACGCCGGCCACGGCCAGGGCCGCGGAGGTGCCGATCAGCGCCGGCACCTCGGGATTCACCGCCGGGTTCAGCGACTTGACCGTGGCGATGATCTGGACTTCGTTGGTGAAACCATCGGCGAACAGGGGCCGGATCGGCCGGTCGATCAGCCGCGAGGTCAGGATCTCGCCCTCGCTCGGACGGCCCTCGCGACGGAAGAAGCCGCCGGGAATGCGGCCGGCGGCATAGGTTTTTTCCTGATAGTCGACGGTCAGCGGCAGGAAATCACGCTCCGGACTGGGCTTCTTGCTCACCACCACGGTGACCAGCACCACGGTGTCGCCCATATTGACCAGCACGGCGCCGTCGGCCTGACGAGCGATCTCGCCGGTTTCGAGGGTGATGGTCTGATCGCCGAATTGAAACTGCTTACGAATAGGAGTGGGAATCACGGGTCAGTCCTCTGGTCTCGGCCTCGGGTTTGCAAAGAGTCGCCTGCGCCACGGGCTCCAGGTGCGTAGGGGACCGCGGGTGGCCTGCGGACAGGCGCCCGAGGCCTGGGAGTTTGGCCCCGGCGGCCGACAACCGGCCGTCGCGGGGCGGACGGACTCAGGGCCGTGGCCGTGGGTCCGCCAATGCAGCGTCTAGCGACGCAGGCCGAGTCGCGCAATCAGTTCGCGATAGCGATCGAGATCCTTGCCCTTCAGGTAGTCAAGCAGCTTGCGTCGGGAATTGACCATGCGCACCAGGCCGCGACGCGAGTGGTGGTCGTGCTTGTGGGTGCTGAAGTGTCCGGTCAGTTGCTGGATGCGTGCCGTCAACAGGGCCACCTGCACCTCGGGGGAACCGGTATCGTTCTCCCCCCGGGCGTAGGCGGTGACGATCTCTTTCTTCTCTGCGGCATTCATAGTCATTGAGAGTCTCCTTAAAGATAATGGGGACATGAAAAGTCCTGTACCGACGGCACCTGCCGCCGCTGATCACCCCGACAATGACATCAGGGGATCGGACCGGTTTTTAGCGCACGAAATTCTACCGGCTCGCTGGACCGGCTAAAGCCTCGACCTCCGGTTTTCTTGTGGCCGGAACAATGCTCAAGGCCATCCTTCAGACTAACCGCTTGGGCTGCACCTTGCCGTCATCCTGGATCTCACCGACACCCAGAAAGTGCTCGGAGACATCGTATAGCCGCACCAACCCTTCGGTCGGTGCCCGCGGCACCAGCACCGCCTGACCCTGCTGGAGGTAAAAGGCCGCATCGGCCGACAGGCGCAACGCGGGCCAGTGGCCCAGGGCGGAGTCGAGCGGCAGCAGCAGGGCATCGAGTTGCGGCGCCGCGCCTTCCTGATCCGCCAGGTCACGCACCTGATCCAGGGTGACGAACGGCACCACGGTATCCAGATAGGGACCGACCCCGGTACGGCGCAACTGACTCACATGGCCCCCGCAGCCGAGTTCCCGACCGATGTCTTCAGCCAGGGTGCGCACATAGGTGCCCTTGGAACAGTGCACTTCGAGTTCGATCTCAGGCAGTTCGCAGCCCAGCAACTCCATTGAGAAGATCTGGATTCGACGCGGTGTACGTTCGACCTCCAGTCCCTGGCGAGCCAGCTTGTAGAGTCGCTCGCCCGCATGCTTGACCGCCGAATACATGGGCGGCAACTGATCGATCGGCCCCAGGAAGCCGGTCAGCACGTCGCGCACCCGTGCGGCATCAACGCCCACCACCGGCTTGGTCTCGACCACCTCACCTTCCGCATCGGCGGTGGTGGTGGTGACCCCGAGCAGCACCTTGACCCGGTAGCGCTTGTCGGCGTCCAGCAGGAAGGCGGAGAACTTGGTGGCAGCCCCCAGGCACACCGGCAGCAGGCCGGTGGCGAGCGGGTCCAGACTGCCGGTATGGCCCGCCTTGGCGGCACGATACAGGCGCTTGATCCGTTGCAAAGCATCATTGGAAGTCAGCCCCAGGGGCTTATCCAATAGCAGAATCCCGGTGACATTACGCCCCGGACTACGGCGTCTCCCTGACATCATTGTGGTTGCTCCCGGGCGTCGGTGCTCGACGCGGGTGAGGACGCATCAGCCGCGTCGGCGCCGTCAACGCTGTTGGCGGTTTCGGCCGGCGCGTCGTCGGTCGGCGCGCCACTGCCCTGCACCGCCACGTCGATCAGGTGCGACAAGTGTTCACCGGCGAGGATAGACGCGTCATAGACGAAATGCAGTTGAGGCATGATCCGCAGCCGCACCCGTTGCGCCAACGCATGGCGCACGAACCCGGACAGGCGGCCGTTCAGCAGCCGCGCCTGCTCCTGCGCGTCCTCTTCCCCCCCGAAGCAGGTGAAGAAAACCTTAGCGTGCGACAGGTCGCGGACCACCCGCACCTCCTGCACCGTGATGTTCCCCAACCGCGGATCCCGAACCTCATCGCGCAGCACCTGATAGAGCTCGCGCTTGAGTTCGGAGCCGATCCGCTCGGTACGATCGAATTCCTTCATGCCTGATCCGCTGCCGCCGCGCTCATATGATCCGCGCCCGCTCGGTGCGCTCGAACACCTCGATGTGGTCACCGACCTGGACATCGTTGTAGTTCTTCACCCCGATACCGCAATCGGTGCCGGCTCTGACCTCGGCCACGTCGTCCTTGAAGCGGCGCAGGGACTCCAGCGTCCCCTCGTAGATCACCACGTTGTTGCGCAGGACACGAATGGGGTTATTGCGCTTGATCAGCCCGTCCACCACCATGCAGCCGGCGATGGCGCCGAACTTGGAGGAACGGAAGACATCGCGCACTTCGACCATGCCGATGATCTCCTCGGTCACGATGGGCTTGAGCAGGCCGGAGATGGCCTTCTTCACGTCATCGATCAGTTCGTAGATGATGCTGTAGTAGCGCAGATCGATGCCCTTCTCCTCCACCACCCGGCGCGCCGCCGCGTCGGCCCGGACATTGAAGCCGAGGATGATGGCATTGGAGGTCACCGCCAGATTGGCGTCGGACTCGGTGATGCCGCCCACCCCGGTGGCCACCAGGATCACCTTCACCTCGTCGTTGGTGAGCTTGAGCAGGCTCTCGCGCAGGGCTTCCAGACTGCCTTGGACATCCGCCTTGACGATCAGGTTGACCGACTTGAGCTCCCCATCCTTGAGCTGGGAGAAGATCTGATCCAGGCTCACGCCGCGATTCTCGTCCAGCTTGGAGCGACGCACCCGCGTGGAGCGCAGTTCAGCCACTTCGCGAGCCCGGCGCTCGTCAACCACGGCCAACACGTCATCCCCGGCGTTAGGGGTGGCGGAGAGACCCAAAACCTGCACCGGGATCGACGGACCAGCCGCCTCGATCGCGTTTCCGGCCTCATCGAACATGGCGCGCACCCGGCCGTACTCCCCGCCGCTGACGATCATGTCGCCGCGGCGCAGGGTTCCGGACTGCACCAGGATGGTGGCCACCGGACCGCGGCCCTTGTCCAGACTGGATTCCACGATGGTCCCGCGGGCCGGCCCGTCGACCGGTGCCTTGAGTTCCAGCACCTCGGCCTGCAGCAGAATGGCGTCCAGCAGATCGTCGATCCCGACGCCGGTCTTGGCCGAAACCTTGACCAGCATGGTGTCGCCACCCCATTCCTCGGTGAGGACGTCGTGCTGGGAGAGCTCCTGCATCACCCGATCCGGATTGGCATCGGGTTTGTCCATCTTGTTGACGGCAACCACGATCGGCACCTTGGAGGCCCGCGCATGATGAATCGCCTCAATGGTCTGGGGCATCACGCCATCATCCGCCGCGACCACCAGAACCACGATGTCGGTGACCTTGGCACCGCGGGCACGCATCGCCGAGAAGGCGGCGTGGCCAGGGGTGTCCAGGAAGGAGATGACCCCGCGACTGGTCTCGACATGGTAGGCGCCGATGTGCTGCGTGATGCCGCCGGCCTCGCCGGAGGCCACCCGCGTCCGCCGGATATAGTCCAGCAGCGACGTCTTGCCGTGGTCGACGTGACCCATGATGGTCACGACCGGTGCGCGCGGCTGGGCCTCGGCCTGACCGGTCTGCTCATCAGCCTCCTCGATCAGCGTGTCCTCGGCCGTGCGTTCGTCGGCAATCACCGCCTTGTGGCCCATGTCCTCGACCAACAGGGTCGCCGTATCACGGTCCAGTGCCTGGTTGATCGTGACCATCATGCCCTGTTTGAAGAGCTCTTTGATCAGGTCGCCGACCTTGACCGACATCCGGTTGGCCAACTCGCCCACGGAGATCGTCTCCGGCAGCTCCACCTCGCGCACCACCGGCGCGGTCGGCCGCTGGAACAGATGCTTGTCTTGAAGCTGCGGCTTGGCGCCCTTGCGCTTACGACGCGGACGCCCGCCGCCGGCCTCGCCATCGACTTCCTCGTATTCGGCGCGCGGGGCCTCCTGATCACGGGCTCGCAGCGTATCCTTGCGTCCGGCCTTCTTGACCGATTTTTCCTTCTCCGACAGTTCGGGGGCTTTCTTGGCCGCGAGCGCCACCGCGGGCCGCTTGGCTGGTTTGGCGGCGTCGGGGCGGCGCCGCGCGACCGCGGCCTCGGGCCGCTCGTCTTCCTGACGCTCGCCGGACACCGGCGGCGCGACCGCCGGTGTGACTTCCTCGGGTGCGGCAGCCGCGGCAGCCGCAGCAGCCGCGGCAGCCGCGGCGGCAACCGCCGAACGTTCAGCCGCCGCCCGCGATTCTTCGTCAGCCAGACGCCGGGCCTCGACCTCGGCCGCCCGGCGCGCCTCATCAGCCTCGCGACGGCGTTCCTCGTCTTCCCGGGCCCGCCGCTCCTGGTCCTCCAGGTCGGCTAACCGCCGCGCTTCCTGTTCCGCCCGCAAGGCTTCAAGCTCGGTACGGCGGCGACCGCCGTCATGAGGGATGCTGCGCAGCGTCTGCCGATCGCGCTGCGGCGGCCGCGGGGAATCGGCCGGCCGCCGCAGCGGCGGTGTCGGCCGCGGCGGCGCGGCGGCAACCGGACGTGGAGATGGCGGCGCCGCCGCGGCGGGCGGAGCCGTAGGGGTGAGCGGGGCCTCGACGGCCGGGATGACCTCGGCCGCGGCTTCGATTTCGACTTCGACCACCGACTCGACCACTGTCGCCACACCGGCCTCAGCCACGGGCTCCTCAGCCGCGGGCTCAACCACCAACTCGACCGGCGCCTCCTCAGGCACCTCGGCCGGCGTCGGCTCATCGCCACGCTTGACGTACGTCCGCTTGCGGCGCACCTCCACGCTCACCGTCTTGGCACGCACGGTCGGGGTCGGCCGCGAGCCGCCGGCACCACCGGCTCCCCCACCGGGGACACGCGGGGTCACCGCCGGTTGGCGCAACTCGCTCATCGACTTACGTTTGAGCGTCACCTGACTGGGGTCAGCCCCACCCTCGGCACCGCCCTTGCCATGACTGCGGCGGAGATAACCCAGAAGTTGCAGCTTTTCCTGCTCGGTCAGGGTGGACTCGGCGCCGCTGGCACGGATACCGGCCTCGCTGAGCTGAGTCAGAAGGCGTTCGACCGGGATGCCGACCGTAGAGGCGAGTTGTTTGACTGTGACTTCACTCATGAACGAACCTCCTGACGGGATTCCTCACCCGCATCGGCAAACCAGGGCTCACGCGCTTTCATGATCAAGCGCGCCGCCCGCTCTTCGTCCATGCCCTCGACCTCCATCAACTCATCGACCGACTGCTCGGCGAGGTCCTCCATGGTCGTCACCCCGCGCGCCGCCAACGCGAAAGCGAGGCCCTCGTCGACGCCGTCCATGCCGAGCAGGTCCGCCGCGGGTTCGGTCCCCAAGACCTCTTCGGAGGCGATGGCGCGGGTGAGCAACACGTCTTTGGCGCGTTGCCGCAGCTCGGTGATGGTGTCCTCATCCAGATCGTCGATTGCCTGCATCTCCGCAAGCGGCACATAGGCCACCTCATCGACGCTGGTAAAGCCCTCATCCACCAGGATGGCCGCCAGGTTCTCATCCACGCCGAGTTGATCCATGAAACTCTGGACCGAACGGCGCGCCTCCTGTTCGCTCTTGGCGGCGGCCTCCTCTTCATTCATCACGTTGAGTTCCCAGCCGGTGAGCTGGCTGGCGAGCCGCACGTTCTGCCCGCCGCGTCCGATGGCCTGGGACAGATTCTCCTCCTTGACCGCCACGTCCATGCTGCGCGACTCCTCGTCGATGACGATGGAAACCACATCCGCCGGGGACATCGCATTGATCACGTATTGAGCCGGGTTATCGTCGTAGAGAATGATGTCGACACGCTCGCCGTTGAGTTCGTTGGAAACCGCCTGCACCCGCGAACCGCGCATCCCGACGCAGGCGCCCACCGGGTCGATCCGCGCATCCTTGGTCCGCACCGCGATCTTGGCGCGCGCGCCGGGGTCGCGGGCAGCGCCCAGGATTTGGATCAGTCCCTCGCCAACCTCCGGCACCTCAAGCTTGAACAACTCGATGAGCAGTTCCGGGGCGGTGCGGCTGACGAACAATTGTGGCCCCTTGGCCTCGGCGCGCACGTCGAACAGATAGCCGCGCAGGCGGTCGCCGGTGCGCACCGATTCACGGGGGATGACGTGCTCACGCGGGACCAGGGCCTCGGCATTGTTACCCAGGTCAAGCAGGATGGTGCCCCGATCCGCCTTCTTCACGATGCCGGTCACCAGTTCGCCCTTGCGGCTCGTGTAGGCATCGACGATCTTGGTACGCTCTGCTTCCCGCACCTTTTGAACGATGACTTGTTTGGCCGTCTGGGCGGCAATGCGCCCGAACAGTTCCGAGTCGATCTCCTCTTCCATGAAGTCTCCGGCCTTGAGTCCGGGCTCCAGCATCTCGGCAGCGGACAGGGTGATCTGGCGTTCGGGGGACTCCAGGACGCCCGCCGCCGGGTCCTCGATCACCTCCCAGCGACGGAAGGTCCGGTAGTCGCCGGTTTTGCGGTCGATGACGACCCGCGCCTCGATCTCGCCGCCGTGCTTCTTGCGGGTCGCCGAGGCAAGCGCCGCCTCGATGGCCTCGAAGATCACATCCTCGGGCACATCCTTTTCGTTGGATACGGCCTCAACGACCAGCAGGATCTCTTTGCTCATACGTTCTTTTACTCAGCACTGTGCGACCGGTGACCATGGTTACCGGTGCGCGGCGTCTCCGAAATCAGGTACCAAACGAGCGGACTCCAGGACTGCCAGCGGAATTTCCCAGACCCGGCCCTCGGCCTCCAGCCGGATGATCACGGGCGGTGTGCCCGCGGCCTCATCCAGGGCCCCCAACCCAAGCAGCACACCTTCCAGCTTGCGCCGGCCTTCCATCTTCTCGGCCAGCCGGACCTTGACCCGATGACCGGCGAAGCGCGTGAAGTGCTCCGGAAACACCAGGGGCCGATCCAGTCCGGGTGAGGACACCTCCAGATCGTAATGACCCGGCAAGGGATCCTCCACGTCCAGGACGCCGCTCAACTGATGGCTCACGGCAGCACAGTCGTCCACGGTGACGCCCTGTACGTGGTCGATGTAGACCCGCAGCGTTCCGGCCCCGCCGCCGTGCTGAAAAAACTCGACGGCAACCAGTTCATACCCCATGGACTCCACCACGCGGAGTGCCAACTGAGTCAGGGTGCTGTCAACCGGCTGCATTGCAAAAAACCTTGAAGAAAAAACGCGTCCCAAAAATGAAAAATGGGCCAATGGCCCACTGCTGACGTCGACCAGCCCCACGGACCACCGTGGACGGGGCGACCCACCTCGCGAGGTACAAAAAAACCCCGGAAGACGGGGTTCATGACGGAAAATTCGGGGGCGATGCCCGTTTGAGGAAAACTTGACCGTCAAGCACTCTAGCCTTCGGATTTTAGGTCTTCTGCGTCCCGCGCGCAAGATGCTTGATCCGGTATTGGAGAACTTCCGGAATGGGCGCGGTGGTGCGACCATTAGCAGATGCCAACCACCAGTCACCACGGCACCGCGGACGAGCAAGCGCTGCAGCAAGCCGTCAGGGAGCGGGCCCATCACCTCCTGACCGCGGCCGGGTCCTGGCTGCGCGTCGCGATTGCGGAGCCGCAGATTCTTTTCGACCTGCGGGGACGGGCTGCCGGCCAGGCCCGCCTGGCCCCCCGCGGCCCCTGCATCATCCGGTTCAACCCGGTCCTGCTGCGCGCCAACCGCGCGTCATTCCTGGCCGACACGGTTCCTCATGAGGTGGCGCATCTCGCGGCTTTCGCCCGCCACGGCCTGCGCATCCGACCGCACGGACCGGAGTGGCAGGCGATCATGCGCTACTTCGGAGTCAAGCCGGAACGCTGCCATCGCTACGACCTGTCCGCCACCAGTGGACGCACCCTGCGCGAGTTCGACTACCACTGCGACTGCCGGGAACACCGGCTGAGCAGTATTCGTCACAACCGAGTGGTAGCGGGCGGGACCTATATTTGCCGCCACTGCGCGACCCCGCTGCGGCCGGGCCCGCGGCCTGACCGCGCCGGTATCAGTTAAGGCGAGTTCTGCGACGAGCGATCAGCCGTCCGCTTTGTTGTCTGATCCTCGGGCTGATCACCGACCGCTATTTCGCAGTGACCTGCTGGTCAACGCGGCGCGTAGGGCGCGGGGGCGTAGCCCGGTGGGTATCCCGGATAGCCATAGGGCGGGGTCGGCGGGCCCCAGTAACCCCAGGGTGTCGGCACCGCCATCGGCGGGGTCTGAGGTCCGCGCGCGGGCGCCGCAGGCGGGCGCGGGCGCGACGCCGTGACCCGTTCCGGCGCAGGCCCGGAAGGGGCTTGCGCCGCGGGCGCGGGGACAAGCACCGGCGCCGCGGGCGCTGGGGGCACCGCGGAGACCACCCCGGAGACCGGCGGGGCCGTCGGCACGGCGGCAGGCATGACCTGGGGCTCCGCGACCTGGGGCTGCGCGACCTGAGGCTCGCCAACCTGGGGCTCCGCGACCTGGGGCTCCGCCACCCGGGTGATGCCGGGCGCATCGGCGAGGGGCTTATCCGCGGCAAACGCTGGTTCGGCTGCCGACTGAGGCGGCAAGGGCACATCGACCGCGGTCATCGCATCGACACCAGCATCAGCCGGGACCTGCGGCTCGGGAACTGAGCGGCCGCTCATCAGGGTGTTGGCGAAGGCCGCCGATTCCGCCGCCGCCACCGGAGCAGGAGCAGGAGCAGGAGCAGGAGCAGGAGCAGGAGCAGGAGCAGGAGCAGGAGCGGCAACCGGCTCGTGCACCACGATCGGCGGCGGGACCGGCAGGGCGTCGGACGCTGGACCCGCGGTCGGTGCCACGGTCTCGACCGCGCGGTCAGCGGCGATCGGTGGCGGGGTCGGCACCACCACCACCGACGGGGGGGTCGATTCACGGGTCGCCGGTGTCGTGCGCGGATGTAAGGCGCCGACCGCGGTCTCAGGACGCTTGATCGACCCCAGGTAGAGCACGCCAAACACCAGCACCAATAACCACAGCATCAGCCTGGCCCACCAGCCAAGACCCACAACCGCGGCAGACTTCGTCATAATTCGGTGCCTATTAGATTTAAGATGTTGAGAGCATTGAAGACGGGGGAGCGTTTACGGGACGCGGCACGGGTGGGCGATCGCAGGGCGCGTCGGGACCGGCCACAAGGGCCGCCAGGATCGGCCCCGACTGCTCGACACAGAAGCCAAGATGCCCTGCGATCGCGGTCATGGTGATCGCTCCGTCCCCCTTTCCCGCGCCCCAGTTGACCACGAACGCGAGACTCGCGTAACGCAGACCCAACTCGCGGGCCAGAACGGCTTCGGGCATCCCGGTCATCCCCACCAGATCACAGCCGTCGCGCTCCATCCGCCCGATCTCGGCCGCCGTCTCCAGCCGCGGCCCCTGGGTCACACCATAGGTCGCCCGCGCGGCCGCGACAACCCCGACGGCCGCGCAAGCGCGCAACAGGTCCATGCGCAACGCCGGACAGTAGGGCTCGGTGAAGTCCACGTGAGTCACCGCGACCGCGTCCTCATCAGAAAAACTCTGGTCGCGGCCATGGGTGTAATCGATCAATTGATCGGGAACCGCAAAAACCCGCGGACCGAAGCGCGCGGTGATGCCGCCAACGGCCGCCAGACCGAGCACCCGCTGCGCACCGCCGGCGTGCAGCGCCCACAGGTTAGCCCGATAGTTGATGCGATGCGGCGGCAACCGATGACCCTCACCGTGCCGGGGCAGGAACAAGACCGGATGACCAGCGAGGCGGCCGTGCATGAGGGGCGCCGAGGGGGCGCCGAAGGGGGTGTCGAGCGGTTTCGCCTCGGTAACCTGAAAGCCGGGCAGGCGCTGAAAACCCGAACCCCCGATGATCGCGAGCAGACCCATCGAATCCCCTGGACAGCTACCTGAACATGAAGGCGCGAGTCTACCGCAGAGACCGCATAAGCCCCAAAAAAAAACCGGCGCCTCCACCAGCAGTGGGGGCGTCGGCACGGATGAACCGGCGCCGCCGTCAGTCGCGCCGTGCGCCGACTGCGATTGCGCCGACGATCGAGACGCGGGCGGTCTAGATGCGCGTCTCTTGGAACATCCCGATCTCGACCAGCTTCGGAAAGAGCACCCGCTCCTCACGATCGATACGCTGCCCGACCATCTCGAAAACCTCATGGGTCTCGGTCAGGAAGTCTTCGCTGAACGTGAAATCGCAGTTCTTCAGCCAATGCTTGTGATAGTCATCGAAGGTTTTGCGCAACGGCCGCTCACCGCTGATGAACCCCCAAGCAATCGACTTGACCTTCGGATCCTCGTGGATCAGCAGACTGGGGTAGAGCCCGCGATCCTCTTCGGCCAGGTGTCTGCGCACCTTTTCGCCGAGATCACAGAGCAACTCAAACGCGGTCTTGGCATTCGGGCGGATGCGCAGTTGGTCCTTGGTCAGGATCGAACGGAGATCATCGATCATCTGCCGAAGTTCCGCATGCGTGTTGCGATAACCGTCTAGTGTATACATGAGCCGTCCTCCTCGTTATTACCTCGCGAGCGTAAGGGGAAGACACTGCGCTTCCGCGACACCCACGACTCGGCACGTTTTTGAAGCGGTGCCGCACAAAGGTCGGAGCACGCGCGAACGTGTTGGCTAAGAAATACCGCAAAAATGCCCTAGAGTCAAAAAGCCCCTAGTTATATCAGAGTTTTATCGAATACCAATCAACAGTCATCGACGGCCACGGCGAAGATGCCGGGGACGTTGCGAAAGTAGCTCTTGTAGTCCAAACCGTAGCCAAAGAGATAGCGGTCGGGGACCTGGACACCCACGAAATCGGCTTCGCAGACATGGGGCCGGCGCTTCTCCACCAAAACCGCGGTGTGTACTCCAGCGGCTCCGTCTTCACGACAGGCCCGCACGATAGCGTCCAGAGTGACGCCCTCGTCCAGGATATCATCCACGACCAGCACCTGTTCCCCGCTAATTGCGTCCGTCGGGCGGTAGTGCCAGACCAACTCGCCGCCGCTGGTCGTTCCCCGGTAGCGGCCGACATGGACGTGACCCAGCCGCAACTGAAAATTGAGCCGGGGCAGCAGCAGGCCGGTGGCCATGACCCCCCCGCTCATGACACAGAGCACCAGGGGGTCGGTCCCGGCCAAGCGCTCGCTGATGGCCTCGGCCATGCGGTCGATCGCCTGCTCCATCGCATCCTGGGTGACCAGGCACTCGGCACGGTCGGCGACCGCCGTGTAAGTCTCGGGGGTAAGCTTCATCGGTAGGTTCACGTCGGTGGTGATGGGGGACGGGTGGGATCATCGAGCGCCAGATCGAGGGTGACCAGGTCTTCCAACAGCGCGACCTGACGCACACCCGCCTGCCAGCGCGGCGCTTCGTGCAAGCGCGCGGGCTCCGGCTCACCGCGTCCGTGCATCCTCAACAGGCGTAACTGGCCGGCCGGATCATGGTGCTCACGAAAGGCATGGACGATGGCGACCGCCGCCGGACGATTGTTGCAGATCAGCAGCATGTCACAGCCGGCGCGCGCGGCCGCCTCGGCGCGCTCCACATAGCCGCCGCCGACATCGGCCGCGGCCAGATTGAGGTCATCGCTGAAGATGACGCCCGCAAAACCCAGACGTCCGCGCAACAGGTCGCGCAACCAGACCGCGGAGAATCCGGCGGGCTCCGGCGCAACGCGGGTGTAGATGACGTGAGCCGGCATCACCGCCTCCAATCCGTGCTCGATCAGTCGTACGAAGGGGATCAGGTCATCGGCCAGGAGATCAGCCAGGTCGCGCGCGTCAATCGGCAGCGCCCGGTGGGAGTCAGCCGCCGCCCCGCCGTGCCCAGGGAAGTGCTTACCTACCGCCGCCATCCCGGCCTGGCGGACCCCGGAGGTCCAGGCCGTGGCCAAGTCGACGACCTGGGTCACCCGCGAACCGAAGCCGCGGTCACCGATCACCTGACTGATCCCCCGATCCAGATCTAGGACCGGGGCGAAGCTGAAGTCCACCCCCACCGCCCGCAACTCGGCCGCCATCAACCAGGCCACGTCGGCACAGGCAGCACAGGCACGCCGCGGGTCGGCGGCATAGCGTGCACCAAAACGCCCGGCGGCCGGCAGCCGGGTGAAACCGTCGCGAAAGCGCTGGACCCGCCCGCCCTCCTGATCCACGGCGATCAGCAGGCGCGGCTCCCGCAGGGCATGGATCGCCGCCGTCAACCGCGCCAACTGCTCAGGCGAGGCGTAGTTGCGGGAAAACAGGATGACACCGCCCACGGCCGGGTGACACAGCAACTCGCGATCCTCGGCGGTCAACTCCGGACCGGCCAGGTCCACCATGATCGGACCCAGTGACATCGCTAGGCCTTCTGGGTGCAGCACGCGGTCCGACGCGGACCCATCGGACCGATTACAATGGGGGTCTCGATCAAGGCGGAGACTCTGGACTCTGGCATAGGTTGGCTCGCGACGCGGAGCCGGGGACGATCGCCCGGCGCAAGATCACTTTTTTAACACAGGGCGCTGACCGGGGCCAGCACCCGCAAGCCGGAGCACCGCATTGCGCCCCGCTTGGCCGCCACGTCACGGCAACGGCTCGACCCGCGTCATGTCGAGCCGGATCCCCAGAGGTCCGCGCGGTACCCAGGCCTCGACGATTCCACGGCCGCGCCGCACCCGCACCGGAACCAGTGCTCCGGATTCGCCCTGGGTGGTGCCGTCGCGCAGGGCGTCGGCGGCGTACATCCGCTCGCCGGCATAGGATTCGATGAGGTCCCCCGCCTGGAGTCCGGCCGCCTCGGCCGCCGAGCCCGGAATCACCGCGGCGACCGCCACCCGGTTGTCCTCACCCGTCAGATACAGATAGCGGTCATAGGCGAGGTCGCCGATCTCATCCCGCAACGGCCGCGCCTCCCCGCCGAGTTGACCCGCTGCCTCACGATAGCGGTCAGTGCCGATCCAGCCTTCGCGCACCGCCCGATCGCGCAGGGTCAGACGATCCAGTTCCAACCGCGCTTCCTGCCAGATGATGTCCTCGGCAAGCCCGGCGTCGACCCCGGCCGCAACCAGCGTGGTCCGTCGCTCATCGGGGGTTCGCGGCGCGGTCGGACGGTCCAACTCCGGGTCGCCCGCCGCCATCCGGCCCACCAGGGTCTGCTCGACCTGAACCAACCGCGCCTGGAGGTCGGCCAGACGCGCCTCGGCGTCGCGCCAGGCGGCAAGCAAGGTCGCGACCCGCGGATCGGCCATCGGCTCCGGCGTCGCGACCACCCGCGCAGCAGTCGGCACGTCCGGCACAGGCGCGGCGGTAACCTTGGCAACCGGCGCGGGTGCGGGCACGGGCGCCGCCGACGCCGCGGGGGCGGTGTCGGCGGCGGTGGTGCCCGATGGCGCGACCGACACCTCGGCGGAGGCCATCAACTGGCCGTAACCCAAGGCACCGATGAGGGTCCCGGTGAGAAATCCCAGGGCAGTAAGAGTCCAGGTGGGTTTCATTAGCATCTACTTTAAGTCAGTATTGCGGTGCTGAGACGGCACTAAGATGGTGTGCAAGTGGGTCCGCGAGCCTTCGGACAACAGGGTGCGGGCGGACGTTCCATCCTGGACTGTCGGGTCCTTGCGGATCGGACTGTCGCCCAGGCGATCGGTTGGGTTTCGCCGCGTTGCCCCGATGTAGAACGCAACGTAACGGCAACACGCTTACAACAAAATGGCGCCCCAATTCAGCGCGCCGAGTGAGGATCGAGACAGGACATGAATGCGAAAAACTTCAACATTTTGCTCTGGGTCGGCGTATCTCTATGGCTAGTGATGATGTTCAACGGAATGAGCGCGCCAAGCCAGATCGAAGCACGGAACCTGAGCTACAGTCAGTTCCTGAGTGAACTGTCCGCCGGTGCCATCGAAGAAGTGCGCATCCAAGATCAAACCATCAAGGGCACCCGCACCGATGGCTCGCGCTTCGAGACCTTCAACCCCGATGACCCCGGCCTGGTCGGCGATCTCCTGAAAAATGGCGTGGTGATTCATGCCGAGCCCCCGGCGCAACCCAGTGTTATGGTTCAGATGCTAGTCGCCTGGCTGCCCTTCCTGTTGCTGGTCGGCGTCTGGATTTGGTTCATGCGCCGCAACTCCGGCGGCGGCGGCCCCGGCGGGATCTTCAATTTCGGCAAGAGCCGTGCGCGTCAGCACGCGGAGGGTGACGTCAAGGTGACCTTGCGCGACGTCGCCGGGGTGGAGGAGGCGAAGGAGGAGGTCGGCGAACTGGTCGACTTCCTGCGTAACCCGCAGAAGTTCTCGAGCCTTGGCGGGCACATTCCGCGCGGCGTCCTCATGGTCGGCCCCCCCGGCACCGGCAAGACTCTGCTGGCGCGCGCCATTGCGGGCGAAGCCAAAGTGCCGTTCTTCAGCATCTCCGGCTCGGACTTCGTTGAAATGTTCGTGGGCGTCGGCGCCTCACGCGTCCGCGACCTCTTCGAACAAGCGAAGAAAAGCGCTCCCTGCATCATCTTCATCGATGAGATCGACGCGGTCGGCCGCCGCCGTGGCGCCGGTCTGGGCGGCGGGCACGACGAGCGCGAGCAGACCCTGAACCAGTTGCTGGTGGAGATGGACGGCTTCGCCGGCAACGAGGGCATCATCGTCATCGCCGCCACCAACCGGGCGGACGTGCTTGATCCGGCGCTGCTGCGACCCGGTCGCTTCGACCGCCAGGTGGTCGTCGGTCTGCCGGATCTGGCCGGTCGCACCGCGATCCTGGAGGTGCACATGCGCAAGGTGCCGCTGGCCGAGGACGTGGTCGCCCGCACCATCGCCCGCGGTACCCCCGGCTTCTCCGGCGCCGACCTGGCCAATCTGGTCAATGAGGCCGCCCTGTTCGCCGCGCGCGCCGGGCTCACCGCCGTGAACATGCAGATGTTCGAGAAGGCCAAGGACAAGATTATGATGGGCGCGGAACGGCGCAGCATGGTCATGTCCGAGACTGAAAAGAAGCTGACCGCCTTCCATGAGGCCGGTCATGCCATCGTTGGCCGCCTGGTCCCCGAGCATGACCCGGTGCACAAGGTCAGCATTATCCCGCGCGGCCGGGCGCTGGGTGTCACCCTCTTCCTGCCGGAGCGCGACCGCTACAGCATGAGCAAGCGCCAACTGGAGAGCCAGATTTCCAGCCTGTTCGGAGGACGACTGGCGGAGGAGCTGATCTTCGGGCCCGAGCATGTCACCACCGGGGCGTCCAACGACATCGAACGCGCCACCGCGATTGCCCGCAAGATGGTGACCCGCTTCGGGCTCTCCGACAACTTGGGGCCCCTGGCCTATGCGGATGAGGAAGGCGAGGTATTCCTCGGCCATTCGGTCACTCAGCAGCGTCAGATTTCCGCGGATACGGCTCAGTCCATCGACCAGGAGGTGCGGATCATCATCGACCGCAACTACCGGCGTGCGCAGGATCTGCTCAACGCGAACATGGACAAGCTCCACGCCATGGCCGACGCCCTGCTGCGCTTCGAGACCATCGACCGGGATCAGATCGACGACATCATGTCCGGCCGACCCGCCCGTGAGCCGGTCGAAGACACCGGACCCACGCTTCCGCCCCGCGGCAGCAACCCGGCAACCGGCGGCAAACCGCTGCCGGACCCGCCAATCGCCGGACCCAGCGTACGGGGGATTTGACCGCAGACCGCCGGGGTGCGATCACCCCGGCTCGACGGCGCGCAACAACGATCAGGGCCGCTCATGCGGCCCTTTTTTCGGTGACTCCAACCCATCGCAATCACCGACCTCGGGGACAACACCACACCCGCAACAGGTCCACGACGCCCGCCCCGTCGTACGACCCACCGAGTCAGCCATCCACGGACAGACCGCCGGCCCAGGCTGGCGCGCGACATCACCCCATTACCCGATACAATGAGGATTCACGCCCGGCAGGCGACCGCCGCTAAGCCTCCTGGGCACTCAGCGCAGCACGCACATAAGAAACATGACCGCAGTCCGTTTGCGTCGATCCTGGTCCGCGCCCACCCTGGTTCGCGCGGTCCTCGTCCTCGCCTGTGCCTGGTGGGTCTGGCTACCCGGGCCAGCTCAGGGGGAGACCGCGGCCGCCGCCCGCGCCACCCTCGCGGCGCAACCCGCCACCGGAACACCGACGCCGCGCACGGCGGACGGACGCCCCGCCCATGAACGCGCGGCCGCACCGCGGCCCCGGTCGATGTTCGCGGCCGTACTCGCGGCCAACCTGATCCTGACGGTCATCATCCTGACCGGATATCAGCGCCACCTGCGTCACACCCGTAACAACCTGCTTGCCGCCACGGCCGACGCCGTGGCGCTGGAACGGCAACTGCGGCGGGGACTCGAGTCGCTGGGCGAGGCCCAAGAAACCTTCTGGCGTCTGACCGATGCGACCCAGGGCGCGATCATCGTCACCGACGGCGAGGGGCGCGTCACCTATTGGAATACGACTGCCGAGCGGCTCTTTGGCTACAGCGCCGCGGAGGCCCTGGGCAGCGTGATCCACGACCGGCTCGCCCCCTGCAAACCCCGCCCCGACACGCTGGCCGGCGGCACCCACTTTTTCTCCAGCGAGGACGTCCCGAGCGGCGACCGGTCCCATGAGATCGAGGCCCTGCACCGGGATGGGCGACGCATCCCGGTCGAGATTTCCGTTGCGTCCATCGCGCACGACGGCCGCTGGGGGGCCATCAGCATCCTGCGTGACTGTTCGGCGCGACGCCTGGCACAAAACCAGATGCAGCGCATGCAGTCGAGCTTCAGCAATGTGGTGCTCAAGAACCATAGCGGCATCCTGGTGGTCGACCGCCAGGGACTGATCCGCTTCTCCAACCCGGCGGCGCAGAAATCGCTGGGGCGCAACGCCGCGCAACTGGACGGACTGCCGTTCGGCCTGCCCAGCATCGGCAGTCAAACGGAACTCGACATCCTGCGTCCGGACGGCAGCTACGGGGTCGCGGAGGTCACCGCGACCGAGACCGAATGGGAAGGCCTACCGGCCTCCCTGATCATGCTGCACGACATTACGGACCGCAAACGGGCCGAGGACCAAGTCCAGCACCAGGCAACCCACGACCCACTCACCGGTCTGCCCAACCGGACCCTGTTCCTGGACTGTCTGGAGCAGGCACTGCTCGACGGGCGCCGCCACCGCCAGCCGTTGGCAGTCCTCTTCCTCGACCTCGACCGGTTCAAAGAGGTCAACGACACCCTGGGGCACCGGGTCGGCGACGCCCTGCTGGAGGCGGTCGCCGTGCGGCTCAAGCAAATCCTCTGCAACAACGACTTGGTCGCGCGTCTGGGCGGTGACGAGTTCACGGTGCTCGCTCGACGCGTCGGCTCGGCCAGCGGTGCCGGGGAGCTGGCGGCGCGGATCAGCACCGCTTTCAGCACCCCGTTGGACGCGGCCGGCCATCGACTCTACTCCCGTCCCAGTATCGGCATCGCCCTGTTCCCGGCCCATGGGAACACGGCTGAGACCCTGATGCGCAATGCCGATACCGCCATGTATGAGGCCAAACGGCGTCCCGGCATCGAAGGCTTCGCCTTTTATCAGCCGGAGCAGACCCAGCGCTCGCGCGAGCGCCTGGATCTGGAAACACGCTTGCGCACCATCCTGGCCGCGGGCGGCCTGCGGCTGCGCTACCAGGCCCAGGCCGATCTGCGCACCGGCCGCCTGTGCGCTGCCGAAACCCTGCTGCGCTGCGTCGACGCGCAGGGACGGATCCTCCTGCCCGGACAGTTCATTCCGGTGATGGAACAGACCGGCTTGATCCGCGAGGCCGGTGATTGGGCGCTCGGCGCCGCCTGCATGCAAATTCGTGCCTGGCTGGACCAGCAGTCGACCCACGCGGACACGCCCGCCTGCACCCCGCCGCCGCTGGCCATCAATCTATCCGCCGTCCAACTCGACGACGCAACCCTCCCCGACCGGATCGCGGAACTCCTCGACCGCTATCGGCTGGCCCCCGATCGGCTCGCCCTGGAGGTCACCGAGACCGCCCTGATGGACAAGGCCGATCGGGCGCGCGCCATCCTCGAACGCCTGACGACACTGGGTGTCAGCTTGCACCTAGATGACTTCGGCACCGGTTATTCGTCTCTGGCCTTGCTCGGCGACCTACCCTTCAGCGTGATCAAAATCGACCGCAGCTTCATCTGCCAGGTACCCCGATCCGAAAAGCACGTCGGGCTGATCGCGGCCATGATTGCCATGGCCCACCGCCTGCACCTGCGGGTGGTCGCCGAAGGCGTCGAGACCCCGGATCAATGGGCACTGCTGCGTCAATTGGAGTGCGACATGGCCCAAGGCTACCTGATCAGCCGGCCGCTGCCGCCGGCGGCGTTCGCGCGGCTCTGCATGGGGCATCGCGACCGCCCGGTGAAGCACGGCTAGTCCCCCGTTCCAGTGAAACGGGGCGGGCAAACCGCCGTCGTCATTCCGGCAGGATGCCGATCAGCGGGTCAGTCCCGGCAGTGGCGGCAACCCCGCCGGTCCCTGGGGCGCGACCGGTTCAGGCGACAGCCCCTCCGGCAGCGGCTCCAACCGCGGCAGCGCGCCGGAGCGCTCATCCGCGCGCCGGCGTCCGCCCAAGTTGCGCCCCAGTTCCTGCAGGCGGCTGTCCAACAGCACCTTCCAGTCCTTGTCCTGGGGCAGCAGCGAGACCACTTCGATCCGCTCGCTGGTCGGCAGGCCGGGGATGGCGTTGTCGGCGGGACCGGAGTCGCCAAGTCCGAGTCGCACCAGCACATGCAATTGCTCGCCCTCGCGCACCACGCCGAGGGGTGTCAGGCTCGTGAAGCGCGGGACAGCGTCCGGCTCCCGCGCCGCGATCAGCCGGGCAAAACGCGTCAGAAACTCCGTTGGATCAGCCGCGGCGGCACTGGCATAGCCGGCATCACGCCCGAAGGTGGCGTTGAGAAGGTTACGGTGACCGCGCACCTGTTCGTCCTTCAGACCGGGCATCACCAGCGCCTTGAAGCGCGCCATGGCGGCCGGGTGCAGATAGGCCGGGGCGGCGGCAACGCCTTTTTCATTCAGCGCGTTGAGGTAAGCCGTCGCGACCAGGGTGGCGGTCTTGGCAATGGCGGCATCCACCACCGTCGGTCCGCCCGCGGTCACGGCCGGCGGCGGCGCATCCGCGGACTTGGCCGCGGGGGCGTCCCGCACCTGCGTAGCGGATCGCGCGACCACCGGCGCCCGACCAGAACCAGGCCGGCCGCCTACCTGGCCGGCATCAACCGTTTGGGCTTCATCATCCGGCGCTCCCGTGGCCTCCACCGCCTGAGATCCAGCCAACGGCAACATCAATAACCCCAGCAGGGGCAGCGCGTAGCTCAGCATGAGGATCGCTCCTGGCGATGGATGCGCCGGTGCGGGCCGGACTGATGTAACTCGACCCATCGACCGGGCGGTTGGTCACTCCAGCGATGCGTTCGGATCGCTTACAGAATACCCGATCCGCGCGCCCTCCCGTCCGGCGAATTAGGGACCACAAGAACCGCGGCGCACCTTGACAAGCGCCGGTTCAAGCTTAGAATAACATCCATATGGATGGTCAACAGATGTTCTTCGGATGGTATATAGCGAAAATGAGCGTACACGATATTCGCCCTAAACTCAGCGACACCGAGAAGATCACGATCAATCTCGGACCGGTCGATCTCGGCCAGATCGACCTCCTGGTGCAGGAGGGCTTTTACTCCAATCGCACCGATCTGATTCGTACCGCGATCCGTAACCAGTTGGCCAAGCACGCCGACTCGGTTCACCAGACGATCGCCCGCAAAAGTCTGGTACTCGGGATGCAGCATTATTCGCGCGCCGATCTCGAGGCGGTGCAACGGGCGGGAGAGCAACTCCACATCCAAGTCCTGGGTCTGGCCAGCATCGGCACCGATGTGTCGCCGGAACTGGCGCTCGCCACGATCGAATCGGTTGTGGTTCTGGGCGCCCTGCACGCGAGCCCCGCCGTCAAGAGCGCGCTCGCCCGGCGGATCAAGTGATTCAAGAATAGGAAAATAACTATGAAGATGAATGAAAAGATGCTCGCCGGAATGCGCGAGGCGATGGCCCGGCTGCACCGGGACGGCCCGGCCGCCGCGACCACCAGCATTCAGCAGACACTCGCTGACCTGATGCCGCGCGGCACGCCGGGTGAACGCGATCCGGCGCCCCGCGGCCACCGCGACGCGGCAGGCTTGATCGGCGGATTCGTCCCGGACCTGCTGGCCCGCTTGGGACTCGGCACGCCGCCGGATGGGTCGCGCTGCCAACGCCCCGCCGTCGCACCGCAAGGCGCTGCGCAACCGGACCTCGACGCTCCTGCACCGGGCGAGTTTCTCGCCGGCGGCTATACCAATCAAGCCGGTACCCGTGACTACAAGCTCTACATCCCAAGCGCCTCCGCGGGTCAGACGCTGCCGCTGGTGGTGATGCTGCACGGCTGCACCCAGGGGCCGGATGACTGCGCCGTCGGCACCCGCTGGAATGCCATCGCCGAGCAATGGCCCTGTCTGGTCCTGTATCCGGCGCAATCCTCCGCGGCCAACCCGACGCGGTGTTGGAACTGGTTTCATGCGGATCATCAGCAGCGTGACAGCGGCGAGCCATCCCTGATCGCGGGGATGACGCGTGAAGTGATCGCGAACTATCACGCCGATCCGGCACGGATCTACATCGCCGGCCTGTCCGCCGGGGGCGCCATGGCCGTCACCATGGGCACCCTCTATCCGGAACTCTATGCCGCGATCGGCACGCACTCCGGCGTCCCCTATGCGGCCGCGAGTGACTTGCCGTCGGCCTTGGGTGTCATGCAAAGCGCGAACGCACCGACCGCGACCCCAGCCGGAGCGGGAACGCCGATCATCGTGTTCCACGGCGACCGCGACCAAACCGTCCATCCGCGCAATAGCGATCACATCATGAGCCAGTGCGTACCGCCAAGAACGCGCGCACAGACGCGGACGCGGCAGGCCGAGGGGGCTGAGCGTACCTATACCCAGACGATTCACCAGGGACCCGACGGCGCGGTGGTCGCGGAGCACTGGCTGGTCCATGGCGCTGGTCATGCCTGGTTCGGCGGCGACCGGCGCGGCAGTTTCACCGATGGCGCCGGACCCGACGCCTCACGCGAAATGATGCGTTTCTTCGCGGCACATGCGCATCCCACGGCAGCGCCAGCCGCGGTCCGGAGCGAACCCGGACAGGACTGATGCGGTCGGCGGACGTCTTCGTAGGGAACGGACTGAGAACGGGAAGGCTTGCGAATGGAACTACGCGTCTTCCAACAACCGAAGCGACGCCAGGCGGGGACTTTGCCGGCTCACGGCGGGACGATTGCACTTAGCGGCCAACCCGAGGTTATCCCCAGCTGCCGAAGAGGATAAAGGTGCCCGCCAAGGCGAGTGCTCCGCCGACACCCCGCCGCGTACGGCTGGCACGTGCGGCCAGCCCAAGGCGTTCCGCAGCGATGGTCCCAGCGACAATCACGAGGTACTGGATCAGTGTGAATCCGATCAAATAAGCACCCAAGGCTGACGCCTCGGCACCGACAATGGACTGGGCATAGGCGACGCCATGTACCAATCCGGCCGCGCTGAACAGCGCCGCGAGGACGGTGACCCCGACCCCTGGCCGGAACAGTAACAGGGCGCCGCCGACGACCACCGAGAGGGCGACCAGGGGCTCGACGAAAGGCAGGACGGCGGGTTCTGCACCGCCACCGAGATCCATAGCGGTACCGGCCAGGGTGCCGAGTACGAACAGCGCAGGAACCGCATAACGCGCCGGTGTGCGCAGCAGGAGCGACAAGAGCGCGATTGCCACGAGAAACAGCAGGTGATCGACCCCGATGATCGGGTGCGCGAGGCCTGACAGCAGTCCATCGGTGAGTGTCTGCGGTGCCCTGCCACCCATGAAGTGATGGGCGAATGCCGGTGCGGCGCTCAACGCGGCCCCGGCACCGAGCGACAGGACGGTAAGCGCGCGACTGGACTTGAATGAATAGGTCATGGCGGGGTCACTCCGGTTGCAGCAGTGGATCGGCAGATTCGACGGCGTCGCTGAGCACCACGGCCATCGGCAGCAGCAGATCCCGGTCAGCGCCGTGTCCATCATGGTGGTGATGGGTGTGCCCATGGTGATCGTGGTCATGCTGGTGGTCGTGGCGCTTGACCGGTGGGTTAAAGGCATTCTCCAGGGCAATCGCGACACCATGGGGGGTGTTCTCTACCGCGCGCAGCCACAGGTGTTCCTGCTCCTGCAAGGCGGATCGGCTGATGAGATCACGCTCCACCATCATCCGCTCCAGGGCCGCGACCCAATGCAGGAAATAGGTGTCGCCCCGATCCGGATCGCCGCGACCCTGGGCCGCCTTGATTTCCTGGCTGAAGATCGCGACCCATTCGGCGCGGGTGAGAAAGCCATTGTCGATCAGGAGATTCGCCAGGGCGAACGCCTGCGCCTCCCAGGCATCGGCAAACACGGGCCGGCCCGTATCCTGGAGCAACGGCAATAGCTCTACCGGGTCCAGATTGGCCCCGTCATCATCGACTTTACATACCGGTGTCATTGGCGTCACCCTGCCGCGCGTTTGAGATAGGGTTCGAACATGTCCACATAGACGGCAACGCCCTCCTCGGCATAGCCGTCCCCCCACAGGTCCCGCGCCTCGAAGCGGATGCTGTAGACCGGTACGAAGAACTCCTGGCGGTGACCCCCGTCGACCGGGCTCGCCCGCGACGCGATGTCCGGATAGCCAGGTTGATAATAGGGCTGGAAGACGCGGATATGATTCGGTTCCACCCCCGTGAACTGCGCCTCGACGATACCGTAGCTGGCGACCACCACCCCGGTGCGTCCCCGGTAGACGGGATACTCGCGGGTGTGCCCGGCGCCGATCTGCATCAGGGTCTCAACCCGGTCACCGACCGCAAACAGCGGGTTATTGACGGCCGTACCCTCCTGGTAGTCGGGCGATTCGTAGGTGCCGTCGGTCTGTGGCTTACCGAATCCGGGAACCGCCTGTTCCAGGGCCTGCCCACGCAATTGCGCGGCGAGGTCGAGTGAGTCCTTGTCGATGATCTCGACGGATGTGCTGGTCCCGGTCTGAGGGTAGTTCGGCGTTGGATAACCCTGCGTGAGTTCTGCGCGCGTCGCCAGTCCGCTGAGCGAAAAGTAGGTGCTGACCGAGCGTAGCCACAAGTCGAAGTAGGGCGTATTGCCGTAAGTGCGCCATTGCATGGTTTCGCGATACCAGCGTGCGGCATCCAGGTTGAAACCTTTATCAGTAAAAAAGACCGATGTGGTCATCGCGAAGATGGCCCCCATTTCGCCCTCCCAGTGCTCGGGCCAGACGACGGTCTCCGGCTGACCCTTGTCGGGGATGGCGTCGAAGCCGGTCCAGGTTTGGAGATTGTGCGGACCTTCCATCCTAACCTCCTAGCGGTGCAGCGCGAGCGCCGCGCGGCGGTAGTGACGACGCGGGAACCAGGCGGCGAGGCCGAGCGCGAGCAGGGCGAGGCTCCCGGGGGCCGGTACCGCCGACACCTCGACTTGGGTGCTGGTCGTCAGATTGGCTTTCGGCAACGCGGTCGCCCCGTTGACCAGAAACAGCCCCTCATTCGGGTCGCTCAGATCGGAGATGACGTGAAAATCGAATAGCCCTGCGACCGACGGGACCAAAGTCAGCGTTGCCAGGAGGATGTTGTCGCCGCCGGGCCCGGTATGGCCCAGGGTCATGGAGCCCGCCACCGCCGTGTCGAGGAATAGCATCGAATCGTCATTATCGAAGATCGGACCGATGACCGTGCTGAGCAAGGTCCAGGTTGCGTCGAAAGCGTGGTCGAACCCGAATACGATGACCTCGTCAGCGCCAACCCCGTCGGCGAAGACTGAAATGTTGAAAACCGTACCGACTGCCACCGGCCCCGCGGGTATGCCGAGTCGGCCCACGGGGACCGCGGCGAGCGGCAGCGCCAGCATCAGACCGAGTAACCCGACCCACCACTTGGCGGACATCTTGTTCATTATGCTAACCCTGTGATCCGATCAACGCCGGTAGTAGATGAGCCAAGTGCGGTAATCCGTGTTGCTCACTTGTCCATCGCGGTCATAATCGGCCCGCTCGTTGTAGCCGGGCTGACCGCGCCGCTTGCCGAGCGCGGCGCGAAACACGGCATAGTCCGCCAGGTTGACGACGCCGTCGCCATTGAGATCACCAGGGTTTGCGGCCGACAGAAATTGCAGATAGGGCTCGAACATATCCACATGGACATACAGGCCCTCCTCGGCATAACCGTCGCCGAACAATTCACTCGCCGGGAAGCGCACGTTGTAGACCGGCACCAGAAACTCCTGACGGTGTCCGACGTCGTCACGCTGGCTGTCGCGGCAGGCGATGTCAGGATAGGCATTCTGGTAGTAGGGCTGGAAGACACGCACATTATCCGGCGTGGACAGTGCCTTGACGATGCCGTAACTTGCCGTGATCACGCCGGTGCGGCCGCGATACACGGGATACTCGCGGGTATGGCCGGTGCCGGTCTGGAGCACCGTTCGCACCCGGTCGCCAACGCGATAGCGGGGCTGGTTGCTGGCCTGTCCTTCGACGTAGTGGTGATCGGCATCCGGCTGGTAGCTGCCATTCGCTTGCGGCGGCCCGAATCCCGGTACCACTTCGTCCAAGGCGTGGTTGCGTAACGCCGTTGCGAGATCAAGCGCCTGGTCGTTGGTGATTCGCACCGCGGTAGTGACCCCCGGTGAGGGCCAGTCGGGCGTGAGATAGCCGTCGGTCAACTCCGCCCGCGCGGCGTGGCCGCTGAGATCCAGGAAAGTGGCGACCGAACGCAGCCAGAGGTCGAAATAGGGGGTATTCAGGTAATCCCGCGGGTGGACCGTCTCGCGCAGCCAGCGGGCCACGTCAAGGTTGAATCCTTGGGCGGGAAACGCCACGGCCGAGAACATGGCGAAGATCGCGCCCATTTCGCCCTCCCAGTGCTCGGGCCAAACGACCGTCTCGGGCTGGAGTTTGTCCGGAATGGAATCGCTGCCGGTCCAGGTATGCAGATTGTGCGGACCTTCCATAGGACCCCCTAGGGCGACGCCGGGTAGAGGATTTCGGCGCCGATCATGGCGTTGCGGGTCACCCGGTGACGCAGTGCGACCTCTTGCGGGCTGTCCGGGACGATCCCCGTGACCACCGCGTCCGGCGGCGGTTCCGGGATCACCAGGAAGCGCACCTCTGAGTTTGAGTCCCACACGCGCACCTCATCCACCAGCGCGATATAGGCCTCCAGCAGACTCGGATAGGCACCGCCGCGTTCCGCGGCGAACTCGCGCAGGATGCCCCGCGGTGCGGTGACGCTACGGGCGCGGTATTGCCGGGACTTGTACCAGACCGGTTGGACCCCGAGCAGGGCCTGGGGGTAGCAGGAGCACAGGGTGCAGGAGACCAGATTGTGCACAAAGGGGGCAGTCGCGTTGGCCTTGCCGTTGGCGACCACCCGCAACCATTCGCCCTCGGGGCCGATCGTGTACCCGGCGAGGGCGGACTGCGGCAGCCAGATCCCCTGCATCGACGTGGCATGGTCGAGAAAGTCGCGGATGAACCAGGTCGCCGCGAAGGGACCGCGTTTGTCGGAGGACTTGTAGGGCTCGAAATTGGGCTGCTCGGGATTGAGCAGGGCATCTTTGAAGGCTGGATCGATCCAGGCCCGGGCAATCACCGCCTTGCCGAATTGTGGGCCGACCTTGGTCTCGTAGTAGTCGACGAAGTTGTCGATACTGGCTTGGCCATTCGGGCCAAGCAGGTTCTTGTCCAGGATGAGCTGTTTCAGCGCCAGCACGCGCGCCTTGAGCGGCGGCAACACGCCCTCGCTGCAACCGGGATCGTCAGTGGCGGCGTCGTAGATCGGGGTGCCGCCCAGATCGAGCCGGGCCTCGTCGGGGGCGTCGCCTTGACAAGCGGTTCCGGCCTCGGTGGCCTCCCCTGGGCTGAGCAGCCCGGCGAGCCCGACCACACCGGCAGCGCCGCCGGACAGACCGGTTAGGCCGACTGTCTTGATGAAATCCCGGCGCCTGCTGTCGGGCAGTTCGTCGTTCACGCAGTCATGCTCGCTGGACATGGGGTTCTCCCGGCCTCGCCTGGCTGGCGGGCGGTTGTGCCGTCGTCAGCGGGATCGCGTTACCGCCACGGCGGATAGCTCGCCGGTTTGGCCGCGGATACCGATCTGACGGGCGATCTGGCCGCAGTGGCGTTCAGGTCCCACACTTAGGGTTGTGCTGGGGAAAGTATGACTGTTCGACTTGGTCTTCGCTATCCGTACGGCGAATAATCGCTATCCGAAAAGCGAAGCCCTGGGCGCGCACTCCGACCACCGGCACGGCGTGCCATGAGGACCGGGAATCAGCGTTACGGGTAGGGCCTGAGAATCGCGTGGCCGTGTCATGACCACCCGGTATCTAGTCGCGGGGCGAAGCACCCACGGGCGCGGGGTGCAGCCGTCGCAGCGTCTGCGCCGGCCTTTCGCCGAACGTGCGCCGGTAGGCCTCGGAAAAGCGACCCATGTGGACGAAACCGAACTTCATGGCGATTTCGGTGACGGTGGCCCCTGCACCCCGGGCCACCAGTTCCTGACGGATGCGATTGAGGCGCGCGCGGCGGATGAACTCCATTGGGGTGCAATGGCGGTGACGCCGAAACGCCAACTGCACGGCACGCGGCGAGACCGCGGCGCGTAGCGCTAGGGCGTCGACCGACAGGGGTTGATCGAGATTGGCAAGGATCCAGCCTTCCAGATCGCTGAGCTTGAGCTTGCCCAGGATCGGACCGCGCACGGCTGCCAGCGGGAACGGCTCAGCGACGCAGGCCAGGAATAGGCTGAACAGGGTGTGCTCCAAGTGCACTGCCGGCTGCCCGCCAGCCAACAGCGTGCCGGATCGATCCAACTCCTGCGCCACCCAACGGGTCAGGGAGCGCAAGGATTCACCGGCGGGCGAGGTCAGATCGCGACACCTGGCCCAATGCTCGAAGTGTGCCGTCGGAAGACCGCGGGCCAGCAGCGCCGGCTCGACATCAGCACAGGGAAAGTCCAGGGCCAGGAGCCGGACCGCCCCGGTGTCCATCCGGGCCTCTTGACCAGGTACCACGATTACCGCGGAACCGGGGGCGGCGACCGCCGCTTCGGCATTGAGCCAGTGCTCGGACCTACCTTCCTCGTGGAGAAAGATGGTGAAGCGGTCGCCCCCCACCGTGCAGCACACCCGCAGCCGGGTCGGACAGCGGACGTAGGTGAGTCCCAGCTGTGCAATTTCCACGTGATTGACCAGCGTCTCGAAGGGGGCCTGCCCGATCACCTCAACCTCGTGCTTGCCCCACAACGCGCCCATGACGTCGCGGGACTCGTCCAGATCGCGCGTGTGCAGCAGGGGAAAGCGGGTCAGGTAATCGGCGAGTGGATCGACGGTCACGATCGCCGCCCGGGCGTGGGCCGCAACACTGGGCCTTGGCGTTGTATCGCGCCGCCCCCGAGCACCGCCGCGCGACCAATCGATTGCCTGTATTTGTGTCTGTTCATGTCCGTACATTTGCAACCGGGCAGGCGACGCACTTGCACATACCGCCCCGAACTCGTCCCGTTGCCGGCGTTGGGTCGGGGATTTCGCCAGGTCCGCGTGGTGCGCGAAGATTCAGGTCAGCTGACTGCCGGGCAACCACGATGAGGCGCTGGTCATGCAGCGGAAACCGGTGGGGCCAGAGTTTCCGGAGTACCGTCTTGATCCCGGTAGGGATGCACGTGGGCTAACGCATGTTAATCTCCGTAATCGCCAACGGCAAGCGACGGCCCGCCTGGGCCGTCGGCAGAAACGAACCCGGAGTCCCCATGAATCAACCGCTGGTACTCGCGTCAACCTCACCCTACCGGCGCGCCCTGCTGACGCGGCTGGGCCTGCCCTTCACGACCGACTCACCGCGGGTCGATGAAACCCGTCGGCCCGACGAGCCACCGCAGGTCATGGTCTTGCGCCTGGCGGAGGCCAAAGCCAACGCCGCCGCCCTGCGCCATCCGGACGCCATCATCATCGGCGCCGATCAGGTTGCCTGTATCGACGATCTGGTGCTCGGCAAGCCGGGCAACCGCGAACAGGCGATCACCCAACTGGAACGGGCCTCCGGACGCACCCTGGTCTTCCAGACCGGGCTCTGTCTGCTCAACGCCATCACCGGGCGCACCCAGACCCTGGTGGAACCCTTCCATGTGCACTTCCGCCCGCTCGCGCGTCGGCGCATCGAGGCCTACCTCGATCGCGAACAGCCCTACGACTGCGCCGGGAGCTTCAAGTCCGAGGGACTGGGCATTGCGCTCTTCGCCCGCCTGGAGGGCGACGACCCCAGCGCACTCATCGGCCTGCCCTTGATTCGTCTGATCACCCTGCTGGAGTCCGAGGGGCTGGACCCTCTGGATCACGCCTTGTAGGGGCAACTTTGGCCGCCCCTCGACGTCGGTCTCATGGATTGCTTCCAAAACGCTGATCAGCGAAGATTTCACCCTGCGCCATTCCGGCGCACGATCAGCGATCTAAGGCTCGGGGGGAGTACGGACCATGGCTGCGGCTTCATCGAACACCATCTCGCCACGCGCGGGGCGTCGGCACTGGCTCGCTTGTACGGTTGGGGGCCTGACGCTGACCGCCATCCTGGCCTTGGGGGGCTGCGGCGGGGGCGAGAATCAGCGCGACGACACCGGCGGCTACGAGCCCCCGGCAAGCGGTTACCGCACCTCGGGTGAATTTCCGGTCCCATCGGAAATCGAGCCCAACGTGGACTTCTGGCGCCATGTATACGGTATCTGGAGCCGCAATCAAGTCGCCTTCCACGACGACGAGCACATGGGCGTCATCTACGAGGTGGTGCGTCTGCCGGAAGCGGGCAGTGACGGCTACACCGAATCGCAGAAGGGCTTTGTCCGCTCCCGCCAGCAGTACCACGAGGATCGGGTGCGCGAGTTGGAGCGGCGGGTGACCACGAATCAGCCGCTGAGCGCCCAGGATAAGGAACTTCTAGCCAAGTTCGACCGGGCCGGCGGCACCCGGGCACTCTATGGAGCCGCCGAGCGGGTGCGCAGCCAACGCGGCCTGCGCGAGCGTTTCCGCCGCGGCATGGAAATCAGCGGCCGCTACGAAAAGTCCTTCCGCGAGGTCATGCGCTCCGCCGGCCTGCCGGAAGATCTCGCCTACCTGCCCCATGTCGAGTCGTCCTACCAAACCAATGCCCGTTCCAGCGCCGGTGCCGCCGGGGTCTGGCAGTTCATGCCGGCGACCGGGCGTGTTTACATGAAGGTCAACAACGTCGTGGATGACCGCTACGACCCGATCATCTCCGCCCAAGGGGCCGCGCGCTACCTGTCCGAGGCCCACAACCGCCTGGGCAGCTGGCCGCTGGCGATCACCAGCTACAACCACGGTCAAGGCGGCATGGCGAATGCCAAGGCCCAGTACGGCCACAACTTCGGGCACGTCGTTCGCAACTACAAGGGCAAGTATTTCAAATTCGCCTCCCGGAACTACTATGCCGAGTTCTTGGCGGCCCGTGAAGTGGCCGGCAACCCGAGCCGCTATTTCCCCGAGGGCGTGGCCTACGAAAAGCCCTGGTCCAGCGACCGTCTGGTGTTGCGTGACAGCATGCCGGCGGACCATGTGGCACGCCATTACGGGGTCTCCACCGCCAGCCTCGCCGGCCTGAATCTGCATTGGCGGGAACCTGCCCGTGACGGGCGCGCCAACCTGCCCGCGGGCACCACGGTGTGGCTGCCCGGCGGCAGCATGCGTCGGGTCGCCAGCCACCCGCCGTCCTATTCCGGATCGGCGCTGGCGTCACGCACCGAGCCGCGGCCGACCACGACCGCCGCGACCGCCATGGCCTTCCAGGCGGTGAGCGCCAAGCCGATCGCGACGGTGGCGTTCCGCAAGAGTGCTCGAATCGAATCCGCGGACGAACCGCGAAGCGCCAAGGCCGAACCCAGAACGGCACTGATGGCGCAGCCGGCGCCCAAGGCCCAGACCAAGGTCGCCAAGGCCGCGCCCAAGTCCGTACCGATCAAAGAAATCCAGGCCGACCCGCCGCCCAAGACCGCGAAGGCTGAGGCCAAGACCGCGAAGGCCGATGGAAACAAGGCGAAAGCCGCGACCACAACAGCCAAGGCAGAGGCGAAGCAGACGAAGGCCGAGCCCAAGGTCGCCAAGGCGACGGCCAAGACCACTAAAGAGGCGCAAGCATCCAAAGCCGGGGGGGGCACACCGGCCAAGGCGGAGCCGAAGACCGCGCAGGCAGATAAGTCAGCCAAGACCAAGGTGCACGTCGTCAAACCCCAGGAGACCCTGTTCCGGGTCGCCAGCGGCAACGGACTCTCGGTCGCAGAACTGCGTAAGCTGAACAAGATGGGGCCTAACGACAACAGCATCCGCCCGGGACAAAAGCTCAAGGTCGGCAGCTGATCCAGACCCCCGGCCGCCGCAACGGCCACTGAGCCGTTCCCCGCCGCGCGTGCGCGTGGTGCGCTCGCGGCGACCAGCGAGGCACTGCCATGGCACACGCAACTGAGGCAACCGTCCCGCGCCTGGACGAGACGTCCTATCGGGACTACCGTCTGGTACCGGTTTACCGGCATACTACCGCCGTCCAGCGCGCCGCGGCCATCGCCTTCTGGTTCAAGCACAGGGCGCTGACCGAGTCCTGCCTGGCGGAACGCCGCAGCCATGAACTGGTCTACCTGGCCTTGGCCGAGGACGAACGGATTGCCGGACTGACCTCGGTCAGTCTTGGTCGGCGCGGGACTGACCGACGTAATGTCTATGATCTGCGCATCTTCATCGCGCCCGATGATCGGGTCGCCTATCTGATGCGCGAACTCACCAATCGCACCCGTGATCTCCTGCGCGAAGACAGCCGCACCACCCCGGCGAGCGGGATGCGACTGGTCGCCGACAACCCAAAGCTGCATCGCCCCGGTCTGCGCCGCTATCTTGAACGCCAAGGCTACTGCCCGCGGGGCCGCAACCGCCATGGCATTGACCAGTGGTTCTCCGCCTTCGATCCAGATCCTCCTCCCACCGACTCCAACCAAGGACCACCCCCATGAAGCCCATGCCGCTGCAACTGCGCAAAGACCAGGAGCGCCGTCTACTCGCCGGACATTGCTGGATCTACAGCAACGAGGTGGACACCGCGGCCACCCCCTTGAAGGATCTGGCGCCCGGTCAGGCGGTGGAGGTCCGCAGCGACCATGAGCGCTGGATCGGCCACGGCTATGTCAACCCACACTCGCTGATCTGCGCCCGGCTGGTCAGCCGGGACCATGCGCGTCCGCTGAGCCCGGCGCTCTGGGTCGCGCGGATCCACGACGCCCTGGCACTGCGCGAACGGCTCTACCGACGCCCCTTCTATCGCCTGGTCTTCGGCGAAAGCGACGGCCTGCCGGGGTTGATCGTCGACCGCTACGGCGACCTGCTCTGTGTCCAACTCACCACGGCCGGGATGGAGCGGGTTCGCGGCGAGATCCTCGCCGCCCTGGAACAGGTGCTGCGACCCAGCACCATGCTGCTGCGCAACGACTCACCGATGCGCGAACTGGAGGGTCTGACCCAGGGGGTCGAAGCCGTGCTGGGCGATCCGGCGGACGACCTGATCCTCACCGAACAGGAACTCGATTTCCAGGTCGCCCCGCGGAGCGGTCAAAAGACGGGCTGGTTCTTCGATCAGGCGGAAAATCGCGCCCGCCTGGCCCGGTTCGGCGTCGGCGCCCGGGTCCTTGATGTCTGCAGTTACACCGGGGCCTGGGGACTGCGCGCGGCGGCCCTGGGCGCGGACGAGGTCACCTGCGTCGACAGCTCACTGAACGCCCTGGAGCGGGTTGCCGCCAACGCCGAGCGCAACCGGCTGGGCGCGCGCGTGCACCCCGTCCAGGGCGACGCCTTCGAGGTCCTGCGCGGACTGCGCGACGACGGGCGGCAGTTCGATACGGTCATCCTGGATCCCCCGGCCTTCATCAAGCGGCGTAAAGACGAGAAGGAAGGTCTTCAGGCCTATGCCAGGCTCAACCGGCTGGGCATCGAACTCCTGGCACCGGGCGGGCTCCTGGTCACCTCCTCCTGCTCCTTCCACATGGATCGCGACACCTTCCTGCGTACCGTCGGACAGGCGGGTCGGCGGGCCGGACGCTTCCTGCAACTGCTGGAGACCGGTCAGCAAGGACCCGATCACCCGGTGCATCCGGCGATCCCGGAGACCGCCTATCTCAAGACCCTGTTCCTGCGCGTGCTGCCGGGCATCTAGCGCGACATTGTTTCCAACCAGCCGGTTAGCTAGAATTCTGTTAGTCGTTTCTAGCTCAGGTACGCCCTGACACAGCACTCAGGACCCGAACCATGCCCGACCATTTACCGATCGCGTCTTTCGCACACCCAGACCGCGTTGCGCCGTCGCACCGCCGCCTGCGACGCCGAGCGCGCCGCACGCTGGCCGTGGCCCTCGCCGCGGCCCTCGCCATGGCGCTCGTGAATTGCGGCGGGGACAGCACGACGACGGCGGACTATGCCGATCGCGTGGTGGTCAAGAAATCCGAACGCAAGATGCAATTACTCAATCGCGGCAAGGTGCTGCGTGAATACCGCATCGCCCTCGGCGATAACCCGCGGGGCCACAAGATGCGCGAAGGCGACGAGAGCACGCCGGTCGGCGATTACCTGCTGGATTGGCGCAACCCACGCAGCAATTACTACAAATCGATCCATGTGTCTTACCCCAACGAGCGGGATCGCGCACTTGCCAAGCTGCTTGGCGTGGACCCGGGCGGCATGATCATGGTGCACGGAATGCCCAATCACATCCGCTCCGAAACGGTCAGGGCCGAGTACCGCCGGCGTGATTGGACCAACGGCTGCATCGCCGTCCAGGACCACGAGATGGACGAGATCTGGCGGCTGGTGCGTGACGGCACGCCGATCCGCATTCAAGAATAGGGAACCGTTCACTATTCACTTGTTCGTGACGCGCGACCTGCGCGCTTGAATGCCGACCGATCACGGCCGGCCCGGATCGATGGTCAAGGCCATACCCGCGAGGATGCTCTCGCCCCGCGGCTCCAGCCCGAAGGCATTCAGGACCCGGCCACACAACTCCTGCGGGGTCCGCGCGATGACCTCGGCCGGGATACCGTGCCGCGCGGTCAGCCGATCGAAATCCTCGAAGCCATAGGACACCATGAAGGGATACATGCCGGCACCCACGGCGGCCAGGTAATCCTTGGCCTCGTCGCCGCACGCATAGGCCCGGGCGGGATTGACGGCAAAGCGCGAGCGCAGGTCGCGAAATGCGGTGAGCTTCTCGTCGCTCAGCGGCAGATGCACAACGAAATCGAAACGGCCCGGATCGAACCCCTGACGGATAAACAGGCGCTCCAGGGTCAGCACGGGCTCGCGGGTGATGTTACGGGTAACGATCCCGATACGCAGGTCCGGCTGCTCCGTGAGCTGCTGCATCAGATCCCTGATCCCGGCATAGAGCACCGCCTGCTCGCGATAGACATCGGTCAGGGTGTCGATCAGCCGCGAGCGCTTGCGACCGGCGATCTGTTTGCGCAGATTGCGCGGAAACTCCTTGAACCCCCCCAAATATTTGAACATGTTACGGCGTTTTTGGAAACGGGCGAGCGGCCCGATCGCCATGCCGTGGAGGGCAAAGGTCTGATCGATAGCGCTGAAGGCGTCAATGGTGGTGCCGTCGGCGTCGAGGATCACCAGGCGGTCGTTGCTGTACATACAGATCAGGTCCAAGGAGCAGGATGTGCCGCCGCTATTTTCCACTGATGCCCGTAATCTTGTCACCGTTGCACCGAAAAAAGCTGTCGGCAGCGAGCGTTTGTCCGAACAGACTCTCGGCGTAGGGGCGGGTTTCAAACCCGCCCCTAGGTTCGGCTATCACGTTCGACAGCGCTGCCGATCGCCCCCAGCCGCGGCCACCGCCGCCAGCGCCTGGCGGGCGATGGCCAGTTCCTCGTTGGTGGGGATGACCAGGACCCGCACGCGACTGTCCGCCGCGCTGATGGTCCGCTCGCCCCGTGCGGACGACAGGTTGGCACCCTCGTCCAGGCTGATACCCAGGTTCTCCAGCCCCGCGCAGGAACGGCGGCGGATGTTCGCATCGTTTTCGCCAATGCCGCCGGTGAAGACGATGGCGTCCACCCGACCCAACTCGGCGTAGTAGGCGCCGATGTATTTCTTGATGCGCTGCGCGGTGATGCCGATGGCCAGCTCGGCAGCGTCGTCCCCAGCGGCCGCCCGCTGTTGAATCTCACGCATATCGTTGATTCCACACAGCCCGAGGAGTCCGCTCCGGCGGTTCAGCAGGTCGTCCAGCGCCGGCTCGTTCAACCCCAGTTGGTCGGCGAGGTAGAACAGAATAGCGGGGTCGATATCCCCGCAGCGGGTGCCCATGACCAAACCCTCCAGCGGCGTCATCCCCATGGAGGTGTCGATGCTGCGCCCGGCACCAATGGCCGTGGCACTGGCCCCGTTACCCAGGTGCAAGGTGATCAGGTTGCACTGGTCGAAGGCCAGTCCCAACACGGCGGCGGCGCGCTCGCCGACATAGTGATGGGAGGTGCCGTGAAACCCATAGCGCCGCACCCGGTAGCGCGTATACAGATATTCCGGGATGGCGTAGCGATAGGCGGTGCGCGGCATGGTTTGGTGAAACGCGGTGTCGAAGACCGCCACCGAGGGTACCTGCGGAAAGAGCCGGCGCGCCACCAGGATCCCGTCGAGATTAGCGGGATTGTGCAGGGGCGCCAGCGCCGACATCTCGCGGATCGCCTCGACCACGGCCTCATCGACCAGCGTCGGACGGTGAAAACGCTCGCCGCCATGCACCACCCGATGGCCGATAGCGGCCAACTCGGCCAGATCGGCCAGCACGCCGGCCGCCCGCAATCCGGCGATGATGTGGTCGATACCGTCCTGATGGCTGGGGATGGCGATACCCTGCCGGGCGGTTTGCATAGGCCCATCCGGCACTTGCCAGGTGTATGCGACCTCGCCTTCGGCCTCACCGATCCGGGAAACGGCACCGGAGGCAATCACCTGCCAGCCCGTGCCATCGAAGAGCTGGAATTTGATGGATGAACTACCGGAGTTCAGGACCAGAACCTTCATGTTGACTCCCTTAGGTAACAAGTCGGAAATAGATTAGACAACAAATACAATCGTTGTCGTAATCGGAGAACGCTTCAATCCGTGATCATTGTTTCAGCCGACGGCAGACGGTCCGCGGTCACGCAAACCGCTGAGCGACGGCTGTCGGTCTGGGCCTGGATCGCGGTGATGGCCACGGTGTTGACGATATCGGTCACGGTACAGCCGCGACTCAAATCGTTGACCGGCTTCTTGAGGCCCTGCAGAATCGGCCCGATCGCCACGGCCCCGGAGCTGCGCTGAACCGCCTTGTAGGTGTTGTTGCCGGTATTGAGATCCGGGAAGATCAAGACCGTAGCATGTCCCGCCACCTTGCTCTCCGGCATTTTAGATGCGGCCACACCGGGATCCACCGCGGCGTCGTACTGGATCGGCCCTTCGATCGCCAGATCCGGGCGTGTCTCACGAACGATGCGCACCGCCGCGCGCACCCGGTCCACGTCCTCGCCCTTACCGGAGGTTCCGCTTGAATACGACAGCATGGCAACCCGCGGCTCAACGCCAAAGGCGGCGGCGGTCTCCGCTGACGACATGGCGATATTCGCGAGTTGTTCCGCATTGGGGTTCGGATTGATTGCGCAGTCCCCGTACACCAGAACCCCGTTCGGCAGGCACATGAAGATAACGCTGGACACGAGTTTGGTGCCGGGCTTGGTCCGGATGGTCTCAAACGCGGGCCGGATGGTGTGCTGGGTGGTGTGGGTCGCCCCCGAGACCATGCCGTCGGCATCGCCCGCGTAGACCATCAGGGTGCCGAAGTAGCTCACGTCCACCAGGGCATCGTTGGCCATCTCCTCGGAAATGCCCTTGTTCTTGCGCAGTTCATGATACATCTTGGCATAGCGCTCACGGTCCGGGGAGACGGACGGATCGATGATCTCGATCCCTTCGAGCTTGAGGCCCAGGTCGGCGATGCGCCGCCGAATCCGCTCCGGGTTACCGAGCAGCGTCAGCTCAACCACCGAGCGCAGGGTCAGAATTTCGGCGGCCCGCAGGATGCGCTCGTCACCTCCCTCCGGCAGCACGATGCGGCGCCGGTCGGCCTTGGCCCGACGAATCAACTGGTACTCGAACATCAACGGCGTAATCCGCCCGGACTGACTCCCGCTGATCCGTGCGCGCAGGTCATCCACGCCCACATTCGACTCGAACGCCCCCAAGGCGGTGGCGATCTTACGCTTATCGCTGGGCAGGATGGTCGCCTGGATACGGTTGACGTCCAGCACCGTATCGAAGATGTCGGTCGGTACGCTCAAGATCGACAGCTTGGTACGCTCCAGGCCGGAGATCACGCGCTCCAGACTGGCCGCCGGGCGCAGGCCGCCGGTCAGCAGCAACCCCGCCACCCGCGGACAGGAGGTCGAGGCATCGGCCGCCAAGCACGCCAGGATGATGTCGGCGCGGTCACCGGGGGTGATGATCAGACAGCCGTCCTCAACATTTTCCAGGAAGCCCGCCACCTCCATCGCCCCGACCTTGAAGGTCGCGACCGCCTGATTCAGGCCTTCGCCCTCGCCGCGCAGACACTCCGCCCCCAGCGCCTGGGCCACCTCACCCATGGTCGGCATCCCCAGGGCCGGGTCTTCCGGGATGATGTAGACATGCTCGTTGGCGAGCATCAGGGCGTGGATACCCGCCTGCACTTCAGCCACATGCTCCGGTGCAATCCCGTTGATGAAGCTGACGAGGAAGTCGCCGCCGCGGTTGCGCATCGACGTGTGGGCCTGTTGCAGCGCACGCAGGCACATATCCGGATTGCGCCGGAAGCCCTTGACCACCAGCACCAGAGCACAGCCCAGATTGTTCGCCAGATCGGCATTGAAGTCGAACCCGAGCGAGGGCACCTGCTCGTTGAAGTCGGTCCCGGCACACACTACCAGGTCGCACGACTCCTTGAGCAAGGTGAATTTGTTGAGGATCAACTCCAGGAGATCATCGTAGCGGCCGGCCGCGACCAGTTGGCCCGCGGTCTGGGCAGTGCAGCCGTAGAGCATCTCCGGTGGGAATGGCAGGTTATAGCGGCCGCGGACCAGGTTGGTTAGGTTATCTTGCTCCACCCCCGCGGCGACCATCGGACGGAAAAACCCCAGGCGGAGATTCACCGTCGACAACATCTCCATGAATCCCAGCACCACGGACGACTTGCCGCTGCCGAAACTGGCACCGGCGATATAAACGCTTTGCATTGTTACACCTCAACAATAAGGAAGACGGCACAGCGGGGCTGACGGACCCCCCACGATGCTGCACTGCAACAATTGTCGCACGCGAACCCACCGGGCGACGAGCACTGTTCGCGTCCGCACGATACAAAGACACGGAGGGTCCGCGCGCTGTCAGGTCCCTGCGGACTTCAGCAACTCAAGCAATCGACAGGGGCGCTCCGCGACCTTGTCCATGGGATCACCTGAGATGAACAGGCTCACGGTCCCGTGAGCCGGAACCTGCATGTCGCCTTCGCACCGGATAGCCGGACAGACCCTTGGTGCAGGGGCGGGTTTGAAACCCGCTCGTAGGTCCGGTGATCGCCTTCCGACCTGATATCCGGACAGACGCTTGGTGTAGGGGCGGATTTGAAACCCGCTCGTAGGTCCGGTGCTAGCCTTCCGACCTGATATCCGGACAGACGCTTGGTGTAGGGGCGGGTTTGAAACCCGCCCCTACGTCCGGTTATCACGTCCGATGGCTATATCACGCTCGACGGTTATCGCCATCAGGGGAGATCCTCACCATGCTGCCAAAGCTCGTATTCGCTGAGATCGATATCGGCATTCCAGGAAACCGCGTACCCGCCCGGCTCGACCGCAACCCTCGCAAAGAGCGCCTTATCCCTCAGCGGCGCGAACACCTCCTCATCGAGCAGACGGGTGACGTCGTAACGCTTGCGCCGCCCATTGGTGAACGCCACGATCAAGCAGTGATTGGCCAGGGGCTCGGCACTGACGATGCGGGGCATCTTCATCACATTTGGAACTGCTTGCACACCGGTAGCGGCCACGGGATCTTCCACGGCCTGCGTCAGTGTGGCCCATTCAACGACCAGATGCTTCGCCCGGACGGGTAGGTGGCCGGCGATCATTTCCAAGGTCTCGACATCGAACAGAGCCTGGTCATCGCCGCAAATGACATGGAAATGGGGTGGCGAATGGTCGCCGGCGTACTGCTTGATCAGAATTCCGTAGGGTCTGGCGATCTCTGGCATGTGCTCAATCTCTCTTGTTACCGGGTCGGCCCGCACCCTGCGGCGGCGGCGGCCGCGACGCCGACGCGGATCGCCCACGACGCTGAAGCGCCGGCGCTTGAAGGGGTCGTCTCACGATGGGGCCGGGCGTCGCGCGGACCGCTCGCCGCACGGTTCATTCGAGGCCACGGGCGTCCGTAACCAGCCGGAAGCTGCTGCCGCCCATCCGGTCCTCAGGCAGGCCATCAAGGCGGAAATCGGCGCGCGAGAAGCCCATGTTAACCCGCCAGGAGCCGCCGCGCAGAACCCGCGACTTGTTTGGATCCGCGGCAACGATACTGGGCTTGTCATACCGATTACGACACCATTCCCAGGTGTTGCCGGCCAAGTCATAGACACCATGGGTGCTGCGGCCCGCGGGATACATGCCGACCGCGGTGGCCCGGCCCACCGCGCCTTCATCGGTATTCGCATGGCCCTCACGCCAATCCCGACCCCAGGGATAGATGAATCCGGGGCGCGCGCCCTGCGCCGCCCATTGCCACTCCCATTCGTCCGGCAGGCGGATCTCATAACCCATGCGCGCGCTGAGCCAGCGGCAAAAGGCCGTGGCCTCGAACCAGCAGACATAGGTCGCCGGGTAGTTGCCGTGGCGACGCATGGCACCGCCCACCGGGGGACTCTGACGCAGGTCCTCCCACCACCGGGGAGAGCCGAATCCGTCCTCGGCGTTCAGAAAGGTTTGGAACTGACATTGGGTCACCGGATAGGCCGCGATCCGAAACGGCGCGACCGCGAAGAGTCCGTGTCCCTCGATCCTTACCTCCCCCGTCGGAATCGGGCACCAACAGATGGACGGGAGGCCCGCCGCCACCCCGACCCCGGGCCGCGGATCACCGATCTGGGCGAGCCGCAAGCCGATTTCCTCGCGTTGAACCGGCTCTACTCGCGAGCACAACAGTTCACTGAGCAGCCACTCGGCCTCCGGGGTCAGGAACGCGGCAATGTCGAGGTTGCGCTCCAGGTCATCGAGCAAACCGGTCTCGGCCAGCAACACCCGGGCGGACTCCAGGACCTCGTGGCGCCAGCGCAGGTCCGGCGGGTAGCCGAGCGCGGCCCAGGTGCGCGCCTCCACGTCGATCAGCGCCTGGGTAGTCAGGGCCTCGCGGCGGCGCTCGATCCAGTGGCGCAGGGCCGGCCACTCTTGCAACAGGGATTCGTGGACAAACTCGACCGTGCCATGCTCACCTTCGCCGATCCGCACCAGTCGGGTGTCCTGCGCCGCCAGCGCCTGTACCAAAGTCGCGGTCTGTGGGTTATCGGCGAGTTGCCGCCATTCACCGCGCCGCCGGGCCACGGTGCCATCCTCGGTCACCGTCAGCAGCCGGGCAAAAAGACCGGGCAGAGCACTCTGGGCCGCGGCTCCGGCGCGTTCGAGAGCGCGCTCCGCCCGCCTGGCGATCACCCCCTTGAGCCCATCGAGGCGCTGTTCCTCATAGACGTGCAAGGCCATCCGCCCGACCGACCGACCCTGGTCGTACAGCTCTTTCAGCGTATCGGCCATCAGCGCCAGGCCCCCGGACTGCATGGACACGTCTTGCAGGAGGCGTGTGACCAACGCGGGCTCGATCTGCATCGGCGCACCCAGTTCGAGTTCGGTCAAGGGTCCCAGGATCATCCGTTCCAGCGCCGGGCGGGTCGGCGGAGCCAGGCAGTAAAGCCCGCCGCCATTGAGGATGCGGGTGACATCGGGCAACGCGCAGCAGCGGTGCATCAGGTCAGCCCGCAGGGTGCCCAGCACCCGCAGCCGCGGCAACTCGAACGCATCGACCAGCATTTCGAGAAATTCCTCCGCCAGTTCCGGGTGAACCGTGGTGAAGAACTCTTCGAACTGGTCAATGATGAGCAGCCAGCAGGCGGCCGCGGGACGATCGGCCAGACAGCGGTCCAGCAGGTCGGACAGGGCCTCGGCCCCATACCCCTTGAGGGCCGCGGCCTCAGTGGGTGGGTCGAACGCGGGCCCCCCGGACTCGCGCGCCAACCCATGCGTCAGCGCCAGGAAGGGATCGCCGCCTTTACCGGCCGGAAACATCATGCTGACCTGCCAGGACCCGGCCTGAGGCACCCGCGGCAGGTCCCCGGCGGCGAGTCGCGCCCGCACCCCGGCCCGCACCAGGGACGACTTACCACAGCCGAGCACCCCGGAGACCAACGTCAACCGCGGACCCGCGGGGTCCGTCAGTCGGCGCAACAGATCGCGGGTTTCGGCGCGACGACCAAAAAAAATCGGGGCCTGCCAAGCCTCCAGCGGTACCAGTCCCGGATAGGGCTCCTGTTCCCAGCGTGACGATCGAGCGCTGCCGCCGGCTGGCGCCGCGCGTTCGGCCGACAGTTCCGCGGCAATCTCATTCAAGAGCCGCGACCCCGCCGCCCCGCCGGCCCCCAGCTCGCGCAGATTCTCCACCAGTCCTCCGACCCCCACGGCGTCGTCCGCGGCCAGGATCAAATCGATCAGCAGATCCGCCGCCGCCTCCGGAGTCGGCGGCGCGCGGACCGGGTCCGCGGGGGTGAGGTCCCAGATCAGATCGGCGAACAAGGCACGGCGGGCTTCGGCACCACGCCAGCGCGGCAGGCCGACGAGCAACTCGCACAGGCGTTGGCGGATGTTGATGTGCATCGCAGCAGTTCCTTGGAACAGACAGGGCCGGAGAGAGCGCAATGGCGGATAAGGACGCGCATCTTAGTCGTTTGCCGCCCCGGCTGTCCGCGCCGGGCGGACCAAGCCGACGAAAGTCCCGATGACGGTCGGCAAACACTTGTATCGTTTACGGGAGTCGCGCTATCTTTCGCAGCTTCGCCTTTCTGTCAAGGCGGTTTCCGCGAGCAGGAACCGCCTTTTCGTTTTTCAGGACACCGCCCGCCGGGTGTCCCAGCGCCGATGAGGCAGGGCCTGCGCCATGAGCGAACCCTTGATGATGACCTACCAACGCCTGCCGGTGACCTTCGATCACGGCGCCGGCGTCTGGCTATGGGATGAGAACGGTAAGCGTTACCTTGACGCCTTGGCCGGCGTCGCCGTGTGCGGACTCGGGCACGCCCATCCGGCGGTGCGCGACGCCTTGTGCGAGCAGGCCGCGCGCCTGGTCCACACCTCCAACATTTATCGCATCGCGGAGCAGGAGCGCCTGGGCGCAATGCTCACCGCCTTGTCCGGGATGGATCGGGTGTTCTTCGGCAACTCCGGTGCCGAGGCCAACGAGGCGGCAATCAAGTTGGCGCGCCTGCATGCCCATCACCACGGCATCGAGAATCCAGCCATCCTGGTGATGGAGAACAGCTTCCACGGCCGCACCCTGGCAACGCTCAGCGCCACCGGCAACCGCAAGGTGCAGGCCGGCTTCGAACCGCTGGTGCAAGGGTTCGTGCGCGTGCCGTACAACGACCTGGCGGCAGTGGAAACCGCCGCCGCCAACCGCAAGAACATCGTCGCCATCCTGGTGGAACCGATCCAGGGCGAGGGCGGCATCAACATCCCCGCGGACGGTTATCTGCCGGGCCTGCGCGCCATCTGTGACCGCGAGGGCTGGCTCCTGATCTGCGACGAGATCCAGACCGGGATCGGCCGCACCGGCCGGATGTTCGGCTTCCAGCACACCGGCATCATCCCGGACGTCATCACCCTGGCCAAAGGCCTCGGCAACGGCGTGCCGATCGGCGCCTGTGTCGCCCGCGGCGCGGCGGCCGAGGTCTTCGCGCCCGGTTCCCACGGCTCCACCTTCGGCGGTAACCCGCTGGCCTGCCGGGCCGCCCGGGCGGTCCTGGAGACCATCGCCGCCGCGGATCTGGTGGCCCATGCCGCCACGCGCGGCGCATCACTGCTCAACGCATTGCGCGAGGCACTGGCCGGGACCCAGGGCGTCGTCGCCCTGCGCGGACGCGGGCTGATGCTCGGAATCGAACTCGACCGGCCCTGCAGCGCATTGGTCGGTCTGGCCCTGGAAGAGGGCCTGCTGATCAACGTCACCGCGGAACGGGTGGTCCGACTCCTGCCTCCTTTGATTATCGAGGCGCCGGAGGTCGACCACTTGGTTGCGGGCTTGAGCGCCCTGATCAAACGCTTTCTTGGGGCCCACTAGGGGCTCGAACCGGTGTCGCGCACCCATGGCGCACACCCGATCCCATGCGGAGAATGGATCACCGATGCCAGCTACCCCGACCGCCTGTCGGCACCTTCTGTCCCTGTTCGACTTGAGCCCCGAGGAAGCGCGCACCCTGCTCGCCCGCGGTACCGAATTGAAGGCCATGCGGCGCCGTGGCGAGGACTATCGCCCGCTGCGAGACCGCACGCTCGCGATGATCTTTGAAAAATCATCGACCCGCACCCGCGTCTCGTTCGAGGCGGGAATGGCGCAATTCGGCGGCCATGCCATCTTCCTCTCGCCGCGCGACACCCAACTCGGCCGCGGCGAGCCCATCGAGGATGCCGCGCGCGTCATCTCACGGATGGTCGATGTGGTCATGATCCGCACCTTCGACCAGGAAACAGTCGAGTGTTTTGCGGCTCATTCCGTGGTGCCGGTCATCAACGGCCTGACTAACCGCCTGCACCCCTGCCAATTGCTCGCCGACATGCAGACCTACTTCGAGCACCGCGGCGATATCCGCGGGCGCCAGGTAACCTGGATCGGCGACGGCAACAACATGTGCCAGTCGTACATGGAAGCGGCGCGGCTCTTGGATTTCTCCTTGCGCATCGGCTGCCCCGCGGGTTTCGAACCGGATGCACAGTTGCTGAGCGCGGGCGCCGACCGCTTCACGGTGGTGCACGACCCGCTGGAGGCCGCCCGCGGTGCCGACCTGATCGCCACCGACGTCTGGGCCAGCATGCATCAGGAGGGCGAACTGGAGAACCGCCTGGACCTGTTCTCACCCTTCCAGGTCACCGACGCGGTCATGGCGGCCGCGGCGCCGGACGCGCTCTTCATGCACTGTCTGCCCGCCCACCGGGGTGAAGAAGTCGCCGCCTCGGTCATCGACGGCCCCCAGTCCGTGGTCTGGGACGAGGCCGAAAACCGGCTGCACGTGCAGAAGGCCCTGCTGGAGTTCCTGCTCGTGCCGGGGCACTGAGTCAAACCGGGTCGAACCGGATCGAACCGCGAATTCAACATCGCCCGTGCACCGAGGACGCCTAGTGAGACCACCCGCGTTGTTCGTGCTGTGCCTGTGCGCCGCACTCTTGACCCCGCCCCTGGCCCAGGCGGAGACCCGTTATGTCACGGACCAGATTGAAAGCACGCTACGCGCCGGCGAGAGCACCCGCTTCAAGATCCTGAAGATGCTGCCGAGCGGCACCCGCGTCGAGGTGCTGGACGTCAACCGGACCACCAAGTACGCACGGGTCCGCACCGCGGACGGCGCCGTGGGTTTCGTGCCCGAGGCGCAACTGCAGAGCGAACCCGCCGCGCGCAGCCGCCTGGCGGAACTGGAGACCCGCCTGGCCGAACTGCAGCAGGAGCCGGACGCACTCGCCGCCCGGCTTGCCAAGGTCCAGAACGAACATGGCGCTCTGCAATCCGGCTATCAGACGCTGGAGCGGGAAAAGCAGTTACTGGAACAGCAATTGGCGACCATCCGCCACGCCTCCGCCAACGTCATGGACATCACCACCGATCGGGAGCGCCTGCGCCTCCAAGTCGCCAACCTCACCCGCGCCCGTGCCGACCTGGAACAAGAGAACCGCGATCTCAAGAACCAGACCAACCAGCGCTGGTTCCTGATCGGCGCCGGGGTGCTGATCGGCGGCATCCTGCTCGGGCTGCTGCTGCCCCATCTGCGGTTGGGGCGGCGGAAGAGTAGTTGGGGGTCGTTGTGAGGACGGTCTTTCAGGATCGCCGTTTTGGCTAAGTGACCGCCCGGATTTCATCCACAGATGTCACAGATGTTCACAGATGAAGAAAAACATGAGGCAAAATCGCCTCATCACGCACGAACGGTGCAGCGAGGAACTGCGCGCAAGGGCTTGACAACCCGGAAAAACACTGATCCAATCCTAGAGAGGCGACGAGTTATGGGGTAGTTCGTCCGCCTAAATGTACGTTGGGCTAATCAATCAGATCACATGAAAGACTTCGCCACCCTGATCTCCGCTCTAGCCTCATTACTCTGGCCGATTATAGCCGGGGCTGTTATCTTTTTCTTACGTCCAGCAGTCATCGATCTTATCGCTTCGGCAAAGCGACGCAAATTCACCATTAAGGTCGGCGGCCAAGAACTAAGCATGGATGAAGCCAACGAACAACAGCAACAACTAATCTCTGACATTCAAGCGCAGATCATTGATCTAAAGAATAAGCTAGATTTGGGCTCTCCAGGTGCACAAGGCACTACTGATGCCGTTCGGGCAGGCATGGCCGAAGCTGTTCGCCCGCGCGCGGTTCTCTGGGTCGATGATGCTCCGAAAAATAATAGTTATCTCATGGAGCAGTTGGCTCAAGCAGGAGTAAGCGTCGACACGGCACTTTCAACGAGCGAAGGAATCGACAGGTTTCGCAAGGGCCGATACGCTCTCGTCGTGTCCGACATGGGGCGCAACGAAGCGGGTGGTTTCAATCCCCGCGCGGGCATGGATCTCCTTAAGCTTATTCGCAATTCGGACGCAGATGTGCCATTTGTCGTTTTCACCAGCGCCAGGGGTTACCAAGAATATCGAGAACAGGCAACATCTCTCGGCGCAACCTACGTCACGTCATCTACTACGGATTTGGCTGGCATTTTTAGAATTGCGTTCGGCGGCGTCTAGGGAGCGTAATAGGGAGCGTAATAGGGAGCGTAATAGGGCGAGCGTAATAGAAGCGTAATAGGGGACTAGCGTAATAGCGTAATAGGGTAGCGTAATAGGGGACAGACCACGTTTTCTCCGAAAAAGCGGGACAGGGATTAGGCGCAATTATGAAACGCAATAGCCTAGCTATTGTGGCGTTCAGATGAACGCAAAAATGGAAAAGAGCCTAAGACGATGGGCTAGAGTATCTGGCTCGTGCAGCATAGCTCAACACATTAAGAGGTAAACCTCAATGACAGATATTGCTGAGATCGAAATCGCTGTGGCAAAGCTCTCGCGTCAAGACCTTTCTGCTTTTCGCGATTGGTTTCAGGAATTCGACGCTGACGCTTGGGACCGACAATTGGAAGCCGATGTTTCTGCAGGACGTCTCGACATGCTCGCTGAAGAAGCGTTGCAAGATCTTCGGGAGGGACGGTGTACTGACCTATGAGACATCGCACCAATCCGAAAATTCTGGAAATTTTATGCTTTGCTTCCTACAACTATTTAGCGGCTTGCCGACGAGTACTTCGAGGTTCTTAAATGTGATCTATACCACCCATCTCTCCATTTTAAGAAAGTCGGAAGGTTTTGGTCAGTTCGCGTCGGAATTCACTATCGCGCTGTCGCCATCGCAGATGGCGAGGATATTGTTTGGTTCTGGATCGGTCACCATACCGAGTATGAGCGTCTGATAGCCCACCATTAGAAAGGGGAGACGGAGTCAGGTCTTGCCTCTTGCCTCGTGTCAGGCGAAAGGCAAGACCCGCCCGATTGATGCCTGATGCTCTGTAAAACAGCAGGTTGCAAGGTACTGGGGCGGGCGCCCCGGGTGCGATCTAAAGTGGTGTGGTCGCAGATGCACTTAGGATGGACAGAGCGAGAGCGATGCCCATCTTGCCGAAAGGCCCGTCCCCATCAGTTCTGACCACACTCGGCGCCCCAGGCTCGTTGCCCCACGAGCCCGGTGGTGACAGTATACTGACTTGGGAAGAAATCAAGAAAGCGTGTCCAACGGGCGGCGCGAGCGCGAGTCAGCGATATTTGGAGAAGCGATGGGAATCCCAATCCAATTTTTCGCGCGGAGCAGTTCGGAATTCGTCTGGAAGTCGTGAACGGCCTGCCGATCTGGGAGGCGCAACCCCTGTATCGGCACCAGAAGCACGCGGAACGGATCGCTCAGAGCATCCGTCCGAGCGGTTCGCTCGATGGTTGCGGCTGTGTTCATGTGCTCGACGTCTAGAGCAGGATGGGGTCAGGTCTCAAAAAGTAGCATTCCGATGCTAATCGGGAACATACCCCGATTAACTCCCCCTATTAACTCGTCCGGGTCTGGGGCAGGGCTCTAGGAAACCGTAGCCCCTATGCCGGAGCAGTATGGGTAAACCTGGTACTCAACATGAATGGCGTAGCACAAGTACTGGCAGGCTTGTTCATAGGATATTTCGTAGTGACGGTATGCGAGTCCGTCTATCATAGATTTGGAGGTCATGCACCAAAGAAACTTCGTGGTTGGTGTAGATTTTTAGGCCCGCTTGGTCGGGTCATTAGTGATAGATGGTATTCCCACGAAGTCATTCATCACCGTGCCACCTATCGAAACAGTTACATACAACAGTTTTCAAGTCGAGAAGAAGAAATCGCTCTTACGAATAAGCTGCTTTGCCAGGAAAAGATACATATCGTTCAGCAGAGTTTTGGCCTTCGGGTAGGAGGCGCCGTTGAACATATTCGTTACATGTTGCCGACTGCCCCGCTTATAATTATTGCGTGTATTTCAGGTGGGTGGTTATTTAGTATCGGCGCGGTTATTCCGCTAATTATCATGCCTTTCATGTCTCAACACATTCATCCGCTACTACACCTTTGTCCGGATGAGGCAATAAATAGCGCACCGCAACTACTGAAGCCCTTCGCGAATTCTTGGTATTTCAGATATATTATGCGCTATCATTGGTTGCATCATCTGCATCCAGATACTAATTATAATCTGATGATTGGAGGCGACTTTCTTTTGGGGTGTCATAGGTCGGCGAGCCCCGCTGAGCACGAAAACTTTTCGAGGGCTTTTTCGGAAATTGCGAGTTGATTTCTAGTTCCGGGCCGAGCGCCGGTATTATACGAAAAGACGACCGTGTCAACATCGTCCGTGTCGACTATCACGGGGCGAGGAAGATTCCTAAAGGCACCTGCTGCTCGGATAAGGGGCCAGGCTCAATTAGATTTTCTCCGCTGGCCAAATTTAATTGAGGGGAGGATGGGGTCAGTTCTCGCATTGGAGCATTTCAATGAATCCACAACGGCCTCCGGCGTAGGGGGACGATTGCGCTGTGCCCAGATGTTGTGGCCACTGGGGGCTTGCAGCCACTAGATGCTGCGTCTTTTGCCACAGCGCAAACGCCTCTAGGGACTCGGGGAGGATGAAGGCCCTGGGGGTCGGAAGGCCATAGGCGTCAGTTCTCGCCTGCTTGCAGGCTACAATGCGAGAACCGACCCCAGCGCCACGAGAACTGACCCCAGCCGACCCTAATGGTTTACGTCGTGATGCCGCGCTACACCCGTCCGGTGCAGCGGTGGCTATTCAGCTAGCCCGCAAATACGGGAAAAACGGGCGGCCTTGGTCATATAGCCTTCCAACCTGATATCCGGACAGACCCTATGGTGTAGGGGCGGGTTTGAAACCAGCCCCTACGTCCGGTTATCACGTCCGGCGACTATAGAACCGGCCACCCGCCCATGCCTCCGACTTAAGGGACCTTGATCATCGTTCCGGCCAGCGATGGTCATTTGGAGTCCAAGGCTTCAGCCTTGGCCTGCCGATCCAAGGCTGAAGCCTTGGACTCCAGCCGGCCGGCGTCTCGGTCGGCCGGAACCATGACCAAGGCCGGAACGGCGATCATGGCCGCCGGGACTTGCCCGGCCGACCAGCGCGCCCCTCACCCCAGTTGGGACAGATCCCGCACCGCCCCATGGGCCGCGCTGGTGGTGAGCGCGGCATAAGCGCGCAGTGCGGCTGAGACCACACGCTGCCGCTTGACCGGCCGCCAGGCGTCTTTCCCGCGGGCGGTCATCGCCTCGCGGCGTGCTTCAATGACCGCGGGCGCGACCATCAATTCGATGCGCCGGTTGGGGATGTCGATCTCGATCAGGTCCCCGTCCTCCACCAACCCGATCAGCCCGCCTTCGGCCGCCTCCGGTGAGACATGCCCGATGGAGAGCCCGGAGGTGCCGCCGGAGAAACGCCCGTCGGTCACCAGGGCGCAGGCCTGGCCCAAGCCTTTGGACTTGAGATAGCTGGTGGGATAGAGCATCTCCTGCATCCCCGGACCGCCTTTGGGACCCTCGTAGCGGATCAGCACCAGGTCGCCTGCCTGGATCTTGCCGGTCAGGATGGCCGTCACGGCGTCTTCCTGGCTCTCGCAGATGCGCGCCGGCCCGCGGAAGGTCAGGTTGGCCGCGTCGACCCCGGCGGTCTTGACGATGCACCCCTGCTCGGCCAGATTACCGAACAGGACGGCAAGCCCGCCGTCGCGTGAGTAGGCGTGGTCCAGGTTACGAATGCAGCCCGCGGCGCGATCCAGATCCAGGTCCGGCCAGCGGCTGGACTGACTGAAGGCGACCTGGGTGGGAATGCCGCCGGGGCCGGCCAGGAAGCGGGTCCGCGCGGTCTCCGAGGCCGAGTCGCGGGCGATATCCCAGACGTCCAGCGCCTCGCCCAGAGTGCGCGAATGGACTGTCGGCACCTCCCGATGGAGCAATCCGGCCCGATCCAGTTCACCCAGGATACCAATGACCCCGCCGGCACGGTGCACATCCTCCATATGGTAAAGATGGCTGGACGGCGCGACCTTGCATAGATTCGGCACCCGGCGGCTCAGGGCATCCATCTCCGCCATCGTGAAGGCCACCCCGGCCTCGTGGGCCGCCGCCAGCAGGTGCAGGACGGTGTTGGTGGAACCGCCCATAGCGATATCCAGGCTCATGGCGTTCTCGAAGGCCGCGAAGGTCGCGATGCCGCGCGGCAGGGCCGTCGCATCGTCCTGCTCGTACCAGCGCCGCGCCAGCTCCACGATCAGCCGTCCGGCCTCCAGGAACAACTGTTCCCGATCCGCATGGGTGGCGAGCAGGCTGCCGTTGCCGGGCAGACTCAACCCCAGCGCCTCGGTCAGACAGTTCATCGAGTTGGCGGTGAACATGCCGGAGCAGGAGCCGCAGGTGGGGCAAGCCGAACGCTCGATCGCGGCCACGTCGGCATCAGTCTCCGCCGCATCCGCCGCCGCGACCATGGCATCCACCAGATCGAGCTTGATCTCACCCTTGCCGGCCAAGGCCACCTTACCCGCCTCCATGGGTCCGCCCGAGACGAACACCGTCGGGATGTTGAGCCGCAAGGCCGCCATCAGCATCCCAGGCGTGATCTTGTCGCAGTTGGAGATGCACACCAGCGCGTCGGCGCAGTGCGCGTTGACCATGTACTCCACCGAGTCGGCGATGATGTCGCGCGACGGCAGTGAATAGAGCATGCCGCCATGGCCCATGGCGATCCCGTCGTCCACCGCGATGGTATTGAATTCCTTGGCGACGCCGCCGGCCCGCTCGATCTCGCGCGCCACCAGTTGGCCCAGGTCCTTCAAGTGCACGTGACCGGGCACGAACTGAGTGAACGAGTTGGCGACAGCGATGATGGGCTTGTCGAAATCGCCGTCGGTCATGCCGGTGGCGCGCCACAGGGCGCGGGCGCCGGCCATGTTACGGCCGTGGGTGGTGGTGCGTGAACGGTAGTGAGGCATGGTCTTCTCTCGCTGGTCGTGCGCCTGTTCCGGCGGCCTTGAACCGGGTCCGAAAGCGCGGGACTATACACCAGAGGCCCCGCGGGCACCGCCCCGCAAACCGACGACACGCCACCGATGACACACTGCTTCGCGCTTCTGCCGCTGATGCGGGTTCTCCTGGAGTCCGCGGACACCCTGACCGCGGCAGCCAGTTACCGGCCTGACGGCCGCCGATGGCCATGCTGTTGAGGCCGGAACTGACGTGAGCCACTCCGCGCCCGGGCCGACTTACCCACTGACCGAGGCCGCGACCGCGGGCGGGCCCGACGGACGTGACCGACACCGTTACTGGAGCGCCGTGCTGCGGCGGCGGTGGAGCGTCGCCGCGATCACCCTGATCGCAATCCTCCTGGCACTGCTGATGACCCGCCTCGCCACACCCATGTACCGGGGGTCGGTGTTGCTGCAGATCGAGCACGCCGCCGCGGGCCAGGTCGCCCCGACCGCCCCCGCGCACGCCGACAGCCAATCGGCGTTTTACGGAACCCAGTATGCCTTGCTGCGCAGCCGCACGCTCGCCCGCCGGGTGATCGACCAACTGGCGCTGCGCGCGACACCGCGGCCGATGCGCGCTGCGCTGGCGACCGGTTTCAACAGTTTATGGACCGGCCGGACCATGGGGCCGCCGGATCTGGAGACGCTCTTTCTGAAAAACCTGACGGTGACACCGGTCAAGGACTCTCATCTGGTACGGATCGCATTCGACAGCCCGGTTCCCGACGAGGCCGCGGCGGTCGCCAATGCGCTCGCCGCGGGCTTCATCAGCGCCACGCGCGAGCGTGACGACCAGGCCCGCGCGGACGCGCGGGCCGCGCTCATGCAGCAGTCCCGGCAGGTCCAGGCCGACCTCGCGGCGGCCGAGCGGCGCCTGGCCGCCGAGACCAGCGCAGCGGAACGCATCGACCCGGCTGCCCAGGTGCAGATCCTGATGACCCGGCTGAGTGAGCTAAGCCGGGAACAGGCCGCCGTCGAAGCCGCACGCATCGCCGCGCAGGCGCACCACCAAGAGGTGGCACGGGAGGGGCCGGCGCGCAGCGCCGAGGTCTTGGCAAACCCGCTGATCCAAACCCTCAAGGAACACCAGGCGGAACTGTCCGCGCGCTATCAGGAGAAGTTGCAGGTCTATAAGCCCGACTATCCGAAGATGAAGCAGCTCCGGCAGCAACTGGACGTGATCGAGCACCAGATCGAACAGGAGTCCGCCGACTTCGGCGACGCCGCCCGCGCCGCTTATGAGACGAAAGTGCGCCAAGAGACGCGGCTGGCCGCGCGCATCGACGCGCTCAAATCCGAAGTGCTGACCGCGCAGACCAGCGCCGCCCGACACCAGGAACTCCGGCGCGCGGTCGACACCCAGCGCGAACGCCATGCCGGACTGCTCCAACGCCTCAAAGCCATCGAGGCACACCCCGGCAGCGCGCCCGGCACCATCGCCATCGTCGATGCCGCCCAGCCCCCGCGCACACCCATTGCTCCGCTGCTGTGGCACAACCTCGCCATCGCCCTCGCCATCGGCCTGTGCGGCGGGATCGCCTTCGCGGTCATCAGCGAGGCCCTGGACGACACCCTGAAAACCAGCGCCGACACCGAACGCGGCGTCGGGGCGCCGGTATTGAGCCAAATCCCCTGGATGGCCGCCGGACACCGGGACCCACACGGCGCCGCGCTCATCTGGTTACCGCTGCGCGATCCACGCGGCCCGCTGGCCGCGGCCTACCGGTCGCTGTGCACCGCGCTGATCCGCGCCGGGGGCGACGGCGCCCCGCGCGTCATCCACTTTTGCAGCGCCGCGGCCGGTGAGGGCAAGACCAGTTGCGCCGGCGCCACGGCCATCACCTTCGCCCGGACCGGCAGCAAGGTCCTGTTGATCGACTGCGACCTGCGCCACCCATCGATCCACCATGCCTTCCAGCTCCCCAACACGCACGGACTCGCCAACTGCCTGAGCGATGGCGCCGACCCGGCCGCGGTCGCGCAGGCCACCGCGGTGGCCGGACTCTTCGTGATCAGCAGCGGCCCACGCCCGCCGCAGTCCGCGGCACTGCTCGGCAATGCACGCATGACCGACCTGATCCGCGACGCCGCCCGGCGTTTCGACCAGGTGATTCTCGATGGACCGCCGGTCGCGAGGCGCGCGGACGCCCTGATCCTGGCCGGTCTGGCCCAGGCCACCCTGATGGTGGTCGCCGCCTCGACCACCCGAGCCGGCGTGCTCACCGGGTCGCTGCGGCGGTTGCGCGGCGCCCATGCCAACATCCTGGGTGCCATTCTGGTCAAGTATCGGCGTGAGCCGGACAGCGACGGGGCCGACGCGGCTTCCCCGCGCGGCGTCCTGACCGGCGAGCGCACGCGTCGGCAGGCCCAATGAGCGCATTCAGGCGCAAGACGCCACCGCATGCAGGAAGGGACCCGACGCCGGGTGCAGCGCTGCTGGTCCTCGCCCTCGCCTGCCGGGAGGCGCCCCGGCGCTATGCGCACCTGCGCGATCTTCGGCGGCCGCTGCCGCCCTGCTTCGCTCATTTGCCCAGCGCCTTGAGCGCCGCCCTGGCACCCGGTCAGGCCGCCGCCACCGCCGTCGGCTTGGGAACCGCAGAGGAGCGCCTGCGGACCGCGCTCATGGCCCTGATCCGCCAGGCCCTGCTGCATCCGCAGGCCGATCATTACCGCACGCTGGGGCTGCCCGGAACGGCCGATCCCGAGACCATCGCGGCGCATTATCACGCGCTGGTCGGACTCTTTCACCCGGATCGGGCCGCCGACGGCGGCGCGACCGACACCGCGCGACTCACCGCGCGACTCAATCAGGCCTATCGCTGCCTGAAGGACCCGATCGCACGACGAAACTATGACCGCGACTTGCTGAAAACCGGGTGGGTGCGGCGCCGCTGGGGCACCGGGATCGGGTTGCGAAGCGCGGGCGGCGAACCGGGCGCCCGCCCCCAAGCCTGGCTGGTCGGCAGCACGCTGCTGCTGATGGCCGCCGTGCTGGCCTTCGCACTTGGCGGGGCACCGCAGACACTGCGGATGGCCGCAACCGGTACCTTGCAGCCGCAGGACCAGCGAGTGACTCCGCAGACGCTCGACGCCCCTGAGCGTCCGGTGCTTGACGCCCGCGCGCTCGCTGAAAGCACGGCTGTATCAGAACCGGCACCGCCCGCGCCGACGCGCGTCCCCGACGCGCCGACGGCCATCGGAACCAGAGTCACCAAGGTCGTCGCGCCGCTGATGCCGGTCGCCCCGGTCAAGCGCCCGGAAGACCTGATCGAGCGCTTCCGGCGCCATTTCGCGGCCGGCGACCTACCCGCCCTCCTCGGCCTGCTGGCCGACAATGCACAGATCACCAACCGCGGTGACAAGCGGGCGCAAGACCCAGGGGCCGACTTCTTTGAAGTCGCGCTCAACCGGACGCTCCGGCTGGCCGCACCGCGCCTTGAGCCGGGTGACGACGACCGCCGGTTCGCGGCCAACCTCGGCCTGCAACGGGCCAACGGGGCGAGACCGGTCGGCGAGGTCCGTCTGGAACTGGAACGCGACGGCAGCGGCTATCGCATCGCCGCCCTGGTGTACCGCATCGACCCCGCGACCAAGGGTGCGCGGCATTGATCCTGGATAGAGCGGTCCGCGGTCAGCCGGATTTATCCACAGATGTCACAGATGTTCACAGATGAGGAAAAACAGTTGTGTTCACCCGTGGATCAGCTTTCAGCAGTTACAAATTTGGGTGGCTGCCGCCAACAGCGTGCCGTCCGCGAGGCTGATGGTGGATGCGCTGCGCTTATCCACCCTACAAAACCGGCTCCGATGTAGGGTGGATAAGGCGCGCCGCTCGGTGTCAGGGACCCGGCACGGCGGTCGCGCGCGCCGCATCCACCAGGGGTCGCGCGATGTCGGCGCCTCGCTTCAAGCACTTATTCCGGAACGGCCGCCGCGGCCGCGGTCGACTCCGGATCACCGTGCCGTCGGCGGATCACCTCGTAGAGCAGTTGCTCCACTCCACCCAGCACCCGCTCCCAACTCATATGAAGCGCGGTATGCCGGGCGGCCTCGCCCAATGCGCGCAGCCGCTCGCGATCCTGGATGGCGCTCAGCCCGGCGGTCACGAAGCCCGCGCGGTCCCCCATGGGCGCCGTCACCCCGTTGACCCCGGACACGATCGCCGCATGCGCCGCGGCATAATCGAAGGCGACCACCGGCAGCGCGCTCGCCATCGCCTCGGTCACCACGTTGCCGAAGGTCTCGGTCAGACTGGGGAACAGAAACAGGTCGCCGCTCGCGTAATGAGCGGCCAGATCTTCACCAACCCTGGCCCCGGTGCAGATGAAGCGGGGATGGTCACGGTGCAGACCGGCGAGTGCGGGCCCGTCCCCGACCAGTACGAAGCGCGCCGACGGTTGCTGCGACTCGATGGCCGCAAAGGTCTCGCGTGCGAGATCCAGGTTCTTTTCCGCGGCGATCCGCCCGACATAGAGTACCGCCAGATCGTCCGGGCCGCAGCCCCAGGAGGAGCGCAACGTCTCCAGCCGCCGGGTCGGCGCGAACAAGGTCACATCCACACCGCGCCCGAACACCTGCACGTTGGTAAAGCCCGCCGCGGTGAGTTCCGCCCGCAGTTCCGCCGTCGGCACCAGGGTGGCGTCCGAGCGGTTGTGAAAATGCCGCAAGGTGTTGGTGATCTGCCGGGTCAGAAAACCCAGCCCGTAATGCCGGCTGTACTGCTGAAACTGGGTGTGAAATCCGGTCACGGCGGGGACCCGCAACGCAACCGCGGCAGCCAGCGCCGCATGTCCGAGCGGACCCTGGGTGGCAATATAGATCAGATCGGGCCGGCGACGACCCCAGAGTCGGCGCAGCCGCCAATAGACCGGCAACCCCAGGCGCAGCCCCCGGTAACCAGGGATCGGAACCCCGGGCACCAGGGTCTGTTCGATCGGCGCGGCGAGGTGCCCGACGCGCTCTCCCGCTTGTCGCGGCCGCACCAGATGCAACTGGTGACCGAGGTCCCGGAAGCCCTCGACCAGATGGCGCATGGTGTTGGCAACACCGTTGATCTCGGGCGGATAGGTCTCGGTGACCACCGTCAACCGTAAGGGGGGATGCGACACGCGCTCATCCATGGGTCGAATCCGCACTGATCCGCGCAGCCGTCTCAGCCTGCAAAGCGCCGACAGGTGCACCGGAACGGGGCGGCGCATCCAGACCAGCCGCTTCCGGCAAGCCCAGGGCGGTGACGATCCGGCGCCGCGCAAGCGCCGACAGCGTGCGTCGCTGGTCCTCAACTCGGGGCCAGATCGGCGGCAGGAACTGCACCTCGCAGACTAATCCGGGATGGCGCAGCACGCGCCACAGGTTGGTTAACAGGGCCTCGTCATCGACAAAGGCGATGTCCTGATCCGGCGCCGGATCGCCCTCGCGGTGATACAGGATGGCCACCGGCTGCACCCCCAGCCCCGGTTGCTGGGCAATGGCGAACAGCCGTGGGTAGAACCGGCGCACCCCTAGGCCGCGGCTGGTGGTGCCCTCGGGAAAGATGGCCAAGGTCTCCCCGCGCGCGATCCGCTCGCTGATCTGCGCGGTCACCGACTCGACCTGATGCGCGCCCCGTGCGATGAACAGGGTGCCGACCAGAGCGGACATCCAACCGATTAGAGGCCAGCCGCGGATCTCCGCCTTCGCCAAAAACGCCATGTGTCCCGAGGCGCCCAGGACTATCGGGTCCAGCCAGGAGACGTGGTTGCACACCAAGAGGCAGCGATCCGCGACCGCGCCGACGGTGTTCACCCGCATCCCCAAGGCCCGGCTCATCCGCCCGTACCACCACTGCACCACCCCGGGCAGCCAGGCCGGCCGGTGACCCGCGCGGGACCCCAGACCGACGACGCACAGAATCAACACGCCGGTGATCACGTGCTCAAGAAAGCGCAACCCCCGCCACAGTGAGCGGAATATCCCAGCACCTGCCGTCATGTGTCTAGTACCCCGATCCACCTGAAATTGCACCGTCACTCCGGCAGGATGCCGGCATCTGGTGCCATGGATGGTACCTTGCCGCAAGCACGGACCTCCAACAGAAGATGGAACGCCCAACTAGGTCCCCGCTGTCCGTTCCAGGAAATGGCGCGCATAGGAAGGATTCAGATCCTCCATCCGCAGCAGCATCAGCACATCGGCCACCTGGAAATCCGGATCGCGACAGGCCTCGCCGCAGACCTGGGCACCCAGCCGCACATAGGCGCGCAACAGGGCCGGCAGGGGTGCGTCGAGAATCGTATCGGCGACTGAGGTCGTGAGCAAGGGCACGCGCGGCGCCACCCGCAGCGCCTCCGGTGCCAGCGCCTGACGACGCAGCCGGTTCATGATCGCCGCCGCCTGCACATCCCCCTCACCCAACGGAAAACTGGCGCAGCCGAACAGAAAATCGAACCCATGAAGTTGCACATAACCGGCCAGCCCCGACCACAGGACGGCGATGGCCGACCCCTGGCGGTGCGCGGCGGCGATACAGGTCCGCCCCACCTCGAGCTTGCGGCCCGGCAGCCCGGGGATGGGACCCAAATCGAACTCGCTCGCGGAGTAGAACCGCCCCAGGCGGGCGGCCTGGTCATCGGTCAGGATGCGCGTGCAGCCCACCACCTGACCAGTCCCGGCGTCCCGCACCAGCAGATGTTGGCAATAGGGGTCCAAGCCATCCACGTCCAGACCAGCCCGCGCTGAATGCAGTTGCGCGCCCAGCTCCTGCGCAAAGACCTGGTACCGCAAGGCCTGGGCCTCGCGCACCTCGTGCTCGCTCGCGGCGAGTTCCACATACAAGCGATCACCACGCTTGGCGGCCAGGGCAGACGCGGACGCAACCATCTCACACCCTCGGGGCTGACGAAAGACACTAAATCAAGAGACGAGTAGGATAATTCGCCAGTGTTGCGGGGACATGTTCGATCGATGACGATGTGGTGACCGGACCTGGCCGCTTACTGAAACACGTGAAAGCCAGCAGCGGGACCTGAGCCGCGGCTGCGCTTGCCTTGGCACGCTGTCCTTGACATGTCCGTGCTTCCGCCGTACATATTGAAACACCAACAGGAGATTCAACATGCAAGCGGCATCCAACCGCACCGCGCGCCTCGAAGCGCGGATCGCGCCCGAGGCGCTGGTTCTGGTCAAACGTGCCGCCGAGATCCAGGGGCGCAGCGTCAGCGATTTTGTCGTCGCCGCCGCGCAGGAAGCCGCGCGCCGCGCCATTGAGGAGACCAGCATCATCCGACTGTCCGCGGAGGATCAGCGGCGCTTCGTCGATGCGTTGCTGAATCCCCCGGCCCCGACGGCTGCGCTGCTGCGTGCCCAGGAGGCTCACGCCCGACTGTTCGAATCGGAGTGACAGCGCCGTTTCGACTTGAGGCGCTGGCGCCCCACCATGACCGGAAAGGCTTCACCTGTGGCGTCGAGGCATTGGACCAATACTTCGCAGAGCGCGTCACCCAGGATATGCGCCGCCGCCTGACGGCCTGCTATGTCGCCATCGAGGCCGCAACGTCACGGGTTGCCGGGTACTACACGCTGGCCGCCGCGGGCATTCCCTTAAGCGACCTGCCGCAGTCCATTGTCAAGCGTCTGCCGCGGTATCCGTCGCTACCCGTGGCCAGGCTCGGTCGCCTCGCTGTCGATCAGGACTATCGAGATCAACGTCTCGGCAGCGCCATGCTCTGGGATGCGATCACACGGGCCGCGCGCTCCGAGGTGGCGGTCTTTGCCCTGGTCGTCGATGCCAAGAATGCGCAGGCCGAGGCGTTTTATCGTCACCAGGGGTTTTCGTCTTTTGGCGTGGTTCCAGGGCAACTCTTCCTGCCACTGAAGGATGTCGCGAAATAGTGCCGCCTGCACCGAACCGACGGCGCCCTGCCTTGTCAATATTTGCCATCGTGGCTACGCTGACGACATGAATACCATGAACAATCAAAGCAACTTAGGGTAAGACCGAAGCCCATCCTGGGGTTTTTACGACCATGAAACAAGACGATCTTCTGCACCGCATCACCAGCCGCCCCGATGTATTCGGCGGCAAGCCGATCGTTCGCGATCTGCGCATCTCGGTGGAATTGGTCTTGAGCTTATTGGCGCAAGGCGAATCCTCTGCCGCAATCCTGGAGGATTACCCCGATCTGGATCAGGCGGATATCAATGCCTGTCTCGCTTATGCTCACGCCGTGATCTCCCATGACCGAATCGACCGTATCGCGATGAACGGATGAGATTTCTGGTTGACCGCTGTGCCGGACACCGTCTCGCGCAATGGCTGCGTGGTCAAGGTCACGACGTGCGCGAGGCGACAGAAATGGCCCCGGACCCCGGCTATCAGGCCCTGTTGCTCTGGGCCGTGCGCGAGCAGCGTATCCTCGTCACCATTGACAGCGACTTCGGGCTTCTCATATTTCATCACAACCAACCGCACACCGGTATAGTCCGCCTACCCGATGTGCCAGCCGGCAAGCGCATCGTATTGATGGCGCAATTGATCGAGCGTTATCCGGAAGAGCTTGCCGCAGGGGCCATCCTGACGGTCGGTACCGAGCGTATCCGGATCTCCCGAATGCCGCCGGTCTCCAAATGATAACCGCGAGGAATCCAACATGGCCCGCGTGGGCCTAATCCCCGCGAGCGCGGGGGAACCGATGTCGACGGGCTCTGGCTCGTCCGAAAGTCGGGCCTATCCCCGCGAGCGCGGGGGAACCCCTTGCAGGTCAGGCCATGCCCTACAAGGGTAAAACAGGAAACGGACTAAATTATTAAAGAGCGGTTCACAACGACTTTCGGACGAGCCCGACCTCGCCATGATTGCCGTTCTGCTGATGTCCCGCCAAAGATCTGTTCCGCAAGTTCTTAGAGTTCACCTTCCACCTCGGTTCCGGCGCTCAGCAGCGGACAAGACGGCCAAAATTGGCCGAGTGTTGCCATATCAGTGATGGCCCGCCTCACCCCCTTCCCAACCGAGGGAAGCGCCTCTGAAAGAGCACAGATTTCCTCGTGCGCAGATTGTCCAGGCATTAATAGCATATAGTCAAAGCACCGTACTTTCCGTTCGCGGAAAACCAGCATAGGCTGACCTGTTGTCGGGTACTCAAAGTTCTTTGCAGCGGCAATTTCGATCTTATGATTTTTATTTGTCGATGAATAGACACAAGGGCGGACTTCCTCCTCACCGCGCGTTCCGCCAGAATGAACTTGCGTAAGATAAACGCGCTGAGTTCTTAGGTCAGTGATCCGGAAATAGGTATCGATCACGCTCGCGTTAAAGTGTACCTGTGACCATCTCCCGCCGGCCTTGGGTACCTGTGCGATTTGTATCCGGTCAAAGACCATTGCAGGATGCCCTACTGGCGGCTGGCGCATTACCGTCCCCCTCGGCGCGCGCTGGCGGGATTCGCCGCTGATTGAAACAATCACATTCCGTGCGGCGCGCTCCAGTGCCTCTTCGTCTATTAGCTCGATCTGTGCCTCATTCCGGACGAGAAACGCATCAAGCGAAGATAAATCGAGCGTTTCTCCAGCATGGGCGCTAATTATGCTATACGCCTCAAAATTGCGAATCAGCCCGCCCCGAGTCAGGTTTCCAGAGCCGACGATCAAGGTCTTGCGGCCATCAGCGTAGCTGAACTGCGAAATCTTCGGATGAAAAAGGCCGCCCACACTGTTCCAGAATACTTTAGGTCGGAATGTGTGGTGGCGTGCCTTTAGCTCTTGCAATCGCTCTAGGGTCTGTCGGTTCGTTACAGCGTCGATCCCGACAATGAGGTCGATCTCGCCGCCTCTATGCATCAAATCCTGTACGACAGGATCATTGATTAGATGATTAACCCCATTGCGTGAAGCAAAGGCATAGCTACCTCGCCAAGCATTGGCTTCGCTCGCCGCCTTGATAATCGCTTCATATAAGTATAGCGTTCCGGGATCGCCCGGGTCTTGCATGCAGAAGTCGAAATCCATGCCTTCCTCCGGCCCGTTGTTTAATCTTCCGCCGATGGTACGTAAACAGGTATGCGGCCCGATTCGCTGTGGGTGCCAAGCGTCTTGCTCATCAGCGTCTTGTAGGGGCGCACCTTTGGCCCTTTCGTTTTTCCCAAACCGGGTTTTGAAAAAATCAGGATGTACTCATGTACGTTCTTGAAGAGAAAGTTTGGCGGAAACGGATAACTCCCGAAAATTGGGCGTTGGGCACCATAGGAACCCCATTTTCCGCCGGTGGCATCCTTCGACCAGATAATCTCGTTGACCATGACAAAACCAATCTGACGCAACAGAAAAGTGAAGTCAGTGGCAAGCGGGAAAGTCAACAACCCATGCTCGGTATGCTGGTTTACGTTCGCTGTGACGACGCACAGCTTGCGGCCCGGCATCAGTACGCGGTAACACTCCTCGAAAACTGGCCGCATGCCATCGATAAAATCACTATAGCTTGCGATGTTGCCTAAGTTGTTAACCCCGCCTCCATAGTCAGCCTTGTCCCAATAAGGCGGACTTGTCACGATAAGGCCCACGCTGCCATCGTCGACAGAAGTCATTCGTCGACTATCCCCTTGAATCACCACAAGACCCTCAAAATCCGACCCGTGCCCATTGTGTAGCTTTGCGCACTCTTTCTTGATGGTAGCGACGTAATCCGAATTCTGATCGATGCAGACGGCGCGGCGTCCGAGCGGGATTGCGGCACGGGCTGTGGTCCCAGTCCCAGCGAATGGGTCCAGAACTGTTTCTCCATAAAAGCTAAACAGCTTAGTCAGCCGGTGAGGAATTTCAATCGGGAAAACTGCGGGATGTGCTTCATGACTGGTGTTGGCTATCGACCAGACAGTTTTTGTATACTCTCTCCATTCCTCCTTGGTGACCCTGCTTTTTTCTTTGTCGTTAGCTGCGATTTTAGCAGTCATGGATTTTGCTTCCTTTGATTCCAGCGAGGGGAATGGTTCGGCACATGCGCGTTTGTCACCTCGTTAGTGAATTGTTCAAGCCCGCTTACGACCTCAGGTTTTAGCCCCAACGCTTCGATGAGTAAAGTATCGATCTGCGTGCGCATCCCGGCATAAGGTGCGGCAGAAAAGCCAACCGACGTGCGGCCACGGTTGAGGCTGATTATTGGAGTGCTAGCCACTTGGCCCCACAAGGCGTCTCCGTATGCGCCCAGAGGGCGTGCATAACGTTCGTCTGCAAAGACGACCCCTATCGGGATGTCAGCGATAACCCGTTGCGATACATGAAAGCCGTCCCCGTGGACATGCCACCACCAGAAGGCCAACCGGCTGCTGAGAAGTGCGAACACGCAAAGCGCGTCATTGCGTGTGGCACACGTCAGGGCGAGCAGTGGATGTTCTGTAAGCGCCGTATCCTCGCCAAAGTTCATGGGTGGCGGCTTCAGAAATACGTTCAGAAAGTTGTAGGCAGTCGCCCCCACATAAACTGTGGTCCCATTGCTCGTTAATGAGTTTTCGAGGGTGGCTCGCCCCAACCCGGATACGAAGTGTCCAAGTGTGCGCGGTTCACCGAGCAGGCGCGCCAATGCGGCGGCTTGTACCGTTCCCTCGACCTTTGGAATGCCGATCCGAATGTCGGCAAGAATTGGTGTAAACGCGATGCTCGCGAACATGCGTGCGCGGCTATGGCCTCGCCACTTCCGCAAAGGTCCCGTTGAGATGTGGGCCTCTGTTTCGCTCGTCTGGCGGGTCCATAGAATGATCGCATTGCGCGTTTTCACGTCTTCACCAAAGAGCGCGTGCGGCTCCCGGTCAAAAAAAGCAAAGCGCCAGTGGCCCGGCGTCTGCGCCATGAGCCCACGAAGTGCAACGAACTGCTTGCCGCTGTTGCACGCGACAGATAAAGGCACCACCATGGCGCCGCCGTGTGCATCTGGTGCCGTGAGCCGTATCATTTGCTCGACAAACAGGGGGTACATATCTGTCGACGCACGCGGCACAGCCTGCAATGTCACAAAACGCTTGCTGAGAGAGAGAAGAGTGCTGTTGCTGCCAAAGCCGGCGTAGGGCGGATTACCAATAATGACGCGCGGCCCCTCGGCGATTTCCGGAAACAGTCGGTGAAAAGCTACCGGCCCAGAGGCAAAGCTATCCCCGTCCGGTGCCGGGAGTTCACCGCTCTTCAAGCGCGTGCGGCATTCCAAGCGCGCAATCCGATTAAGGTCATCGGGTGCGAGCGCTATGCCCTGATCCAGCCTCAACGCATCACTATGTGCTAGGTTCAGCCGTATGGCATGCCATGCCGTAATGGGTGCAACCGCGCGTGCCTTAACCGCATCGAAGCATGCGTGCAAAATGACGAAAGCGGATGCATCAACGGCCCATGGATCAGTATCAGTTCCATAGAGGCATGAACAGGCCAAGTCGAACGTGTCGGCGCCCGGAGCGCGTTGCTTAAGTTCTGCCAGAACCACTCGTAAAAACACACCGGTTCCGCAGGCCGGATCAAAGACAGTGAGTAGGAGTGCATCCTCGCAGAGGCCACGTAACGCTTCGGCCGCCATAAAGGTGGCGACATCCTCAGGAGTATAGAAAACCCCTTCACTGCGCTTGCGTTGCCTTACTGTTGCGGTTTCGGGCCGCCGCCGCACACTCAGGCGGCTTCCTTCCCCATGCGGGTCGAGAAGATACGGCAATAAGTCGGCGAAAGCGCTTGCATCGGCAATCGCATGTAGCATGTCCTCGGCGTCCGAGCGCGTCTTCACGGATGCACAGTTTGCCAATCCGGGGCCGTATTGAGCGCCTAAGAACCATTGCTCAGCGTCAAGCAGGCTTGCTGTGGCTGGCAGCACCTTGGTTGTAACCCCGAGCAGCCACGCAGTTACGATATGCCAGCTCGCGAGTTCGGCGACAGGGCGCCCACGGGTGCCAGTTGGTTCGATGACGCGGCAGGCATACAGACGCTGCCAATGCTCATCGATATGACGTCCTGTTAATGACAGTTCGAGAAGTCGCACCGCAGCTCGAATAGGGGCACCGTACTGCTCGGCCACGCGAGACACCACGTGGCCTTGGCGCGGAACGGCGAGACTGAGCGCCGGGGGTCCGGCTTCTTCCTGCACGGCGGATTCTGTCTGTATAGGATCAGCGGCCACGGTGTTCGGCTCCCTCTCCACTGTCGGCGAATAACGGCCACTGGGCTGCAACGTAGCTCTCCGCCGCTTCACGCACCACCCACGCGACAGAAACCTTCTTCTGCCGAGCTAGGAGTTCCAGCGTTTCGTAGAGTTCGCGCGGGAAGCTCACCGACGCACGCGTCGTCTTGGGCGTGTTTGCCGGGGCTTGTTCAAATGTCTCATCGGGCATTGCCTGTCCCCTTCGGCCTTAGTCTGTGCACCATTTTACACCACTATGATGCATCCGGTACGGACTATTTTGAGGGTGTGCGTCCGCTTGCTGACCCCTACCGGCGCCACAGACAGGGCAGTTGGCCACGTACCGGACCCGATAGAGGGTGTTCCGTTTGGTTCCCTCGTTTCTCCGAAGCCCAAGCAGGTAGTCGTCCTGCTTTGATAGCGATAGGGGCTGCAAGAACCAGGGGGCAAGGATGACGCGATCGGCAACGAGGCGAAACTGCCAACCGAGGACCGTGTAGGCGATCAGGAGGGTGAAGGGTGCCGATGAAACCCAGTTTGAGGAAGGCTACGGTCGTGGCTGCGGCACAGATGCCGACCAAGACGAGCCAAGACGAGCCAAGACCAGAGTACGACGCCAATCACGGCAGAATCAACAATACCCCAACAAAGATCTTCCCTCCCCAACCCCCGAGATAGAAGCCGCGGTCTGACAACCTGCGCACCAAGCGATTGTCCGAGATGGTCTGCCAGCGATAATGCACTTGGGGCACATTGAGAAGGTCAATACAGGCCACTTCGGCATGCGGATGGCTAACCCTACGCGCGTTGGAAGCGCCTAGCCGCCCTGCCCTCACCCCCGCAACGACAGAATATCCCAACCACGCGCCAGTGCCGCCTCGCGCAAGACCGCGTCCGGGTCGACCGCTACCGGCCGGTCCACCCGTTCCAACAGCGGCAGATCGTTGTGCGAATCGCTGTAGAAACTGCTGCCGGCCAGGGACTCGCCCTGGGCCGCGAGCCAGACCTCCAGCCGGGCGACCTTGCCGGCCTGAAAGGACGGGATGCCGGACACCGCGCCGGTGAAGCGGCCCTCGCGCACTTCCGGATCGGTCGCGATCAGGTGCGGGACGCCGAAGAGCGCCGCGGTCGGGGCGGTGATGAAGGTGTTGCTGGCGGTGATGATCAGCAGGGTGTCCCCGGCCGCGCGATGGCGGTCGACCAGTGCCCGAGCGGCGGGCAGCATCAGCGGCTCGATGCATTCGCGCACGAAACAGGCACGCAGCGACTCCAGGAGTTCCGGTGGATGATCGCGCAACGGGCGCAGGGAGAAGCGCAGGAAGGCGTCGATGTCCAGGTTTCCTTCCTGGTAGTCGCGATAGAAGGCGTCATTGGTGCGCGCGAATTCGGTGCCGTCTTCCAGCCCTTGGGCGACCAGGAATTGGCCCCACAGGTGGTCGGAGTCCCCGGCAAGCAGGGTGTTGTCGAGGTCGAAGATCGCCAAAGCCATACTGTGATTCCTGTTCCGGTTCGTGCCTGGACACCGGCACGACGCGTCGTTGGCCGCATTGTGCCTGATCTGACCAAGGGTTCAACCCGCGAAACGCCGTTATGCCTGAACGGCGCGGATGAACGACGAACAGACACGGTATTATCGGCGTTCAACGCGATAACCGGATGTCTTGTCAGGTTTCAGACCCGCCCCGACGCCGCGGCCAGGTCCGGCGATCCGGTGCGCAAGCGGTACCAGGTGTTCTCACACCGCGGACGGCCCGCCGGGCGGCCATCGCCGGAGTCCGCAACCAGGACTAATTCCATTGCTTTTTCTCGCTTTTTTCACGGACAGGTGGCGAGCCCCGTAGTCAAGCGCCGAACGCGCAACGGGGCGCCAGGACCCGCGGCATGAGACGGTTGGCACCCCCCGCGCCCAAGCGCGCCCGCCAAACGCAGCGCGACCCGTGGAAAGCCGTGCAACGGCAATCGCTTATGCAAATCTCTTGCTTGCCCGCCCTAATCCGAATGTGGAAGAATGAAAGCCACAACAAGGCGGGGTACGGTTCCTTGATCGACCGCGACGGTTTCCGCCCCAATGTGGGCATTATTCTAACGAACCAGGAACGCCGCCTCTTTTGGGGCCGGCGGGTAGGTCAGAACGCCTGGCAGTTTCCCCAGGGGGGGATCAACTGCGACGAAACCCCGGCGCAGGCCATGTTTCGGGAGCTTGAGGAGGAAGTCGGCCTCCAGTCTCAGCATGTCACGATCCTCGGTTGCACCCAAGGCTGGCTGCGGTATCACCTGCCCAAGCGGTATATCCGCCGCCATTGCGGCCCGACCTGCATCGGCCAGAAGCAGATCTGGTTCATGTTGCGGGTCGACTGCGGGGAGGATGCGTTCTGCCTCGATAAGACCGAGAAACCGGAGTTCGACGCCTGGCGCTGGGTACGTTATTGGCAACCGCTGCACGAGGTGGTCTACTTCAAACGCCGGGTCTACGAGCTGGCGCTCGAGGAACTGGCGCCCTTGCTGTACCCGGACGGGGTGCCGGACCGCAACGAACTGCCGCCCCATGCCACTGGTTTCCTGCGTCAGCGGCACCGCTGATCCGGAACTGCTTTTTCTCGGTTAAAGGAAGGCCCACTCGACCATGATCCGCATGCTCGAATCCCTGCGTCGCATCGTCCACGAGGTCGATAACGCCCCCGACCTGGAGCAGGCGTTGGCGATCATCGTCCGCCGCGTCAAGGAGGCCGTGGGCGCCGACGTCTGTTCCGTCTATCTGAACGACTACGATAACCGCCGCCACATCCTCCAGGCCACCGACGGTCTGCGCCAGGCGGCGGTGGGTCGGGTCCGCATCGAATTGGGGCGCGGCCTGGTTGGACTGGTGAGCGAGCGCGCGGAGCCCATCAACCTGGACGACGCCGCCGCCCATCCGCGCTATCTCTGCATTACCGACACGGGTGAACAGCGGTTTCACGGCTTCCTGGGGGCGCCCATCATCCAGAACCGCAAGGTCCTGGGGGTGCTGGTGCTGCGCCAACAGGAGAAGCGGCACTACCAGGAGGAAGAGGTCACCTTTGTCGTCACCCTCGCCTCGCAACTCGCGGGCGCCATCACCTACGCCCGCATCAATGGCGAACTGGCGCGTCTGCAGGACGAGGGCATCCCGCAGCGCTTCCTGCCCGGTCTGCCCGCCGCGCCCGGCATCGGCATCGGCACCGCGGTGGTGGTCTACCCGCCGGCCGATCTGGACGCCATCCCCGACCGGCGGATCGACAACCCCGAGATGGAGGAGGAGAGCTTCCGCAATGCGGTGCAGGACGTGGCCGAGGACCTGGACCGCATGGCCCTGCGGACGGCGACCAACCTCAGTGCCGAGGACATGGCCCTGTTCGACGCCTGGCGCCTGATGCTGGAAAGCGACACCCTGATCGACGGCACCCTGACGCGCATCCGCGCCGGCAACTGGGCGCCGGGGGCGCTGCGGGCGACCATCGCCGAACACGCCCGGGTCTTCGATGCGATGGAAGACGCCTACCTGCGCGAGCGTGGCACGGACGTGCGCGACCTGGGCCGCTGCATCCTGACAAGGCTGCAGAACCTCACCGCCGCGCCCATTCAATATCCGCTCAAGACCATCCTGGTGGGTGAGGAAATCTCGGCGATGCAGATCGCGGACGTGCCGCGCGAGCGCTTCGTCGGTATGGTCTCCACCGGCGGCTCCGGGTCATCGCACGTCGCCATTCTGGCCCGCGGCATGGGCGTGCCCGCCGCCATGGGCGTGGCGGACCTGCCGGTGGGCCGGGTCGAAGGCCGCGACATGGTGGTGGACGGCTACCGCGGCCGGGTCTATGTCGCCCCGGGCCCCGCGGTGCGCGCCGAGTATCAGCGCATGGCCGAAGACGATCGGGCCATGACCCATGAACTGCAGTCCCTGCGCCATCTGCCCGCCGAGACCACCGACGGGTATCTGCTGCCGCTGTACCTGAACACCGGTCTGGTCTCGGAGAGCCGCCCGCTGGGAATCGAGGAATCCGCCGGCGTGGGGCTCTACCGCACCGAACTGCCGTTCATCGTGCGCGACAGCTTCCCCAGCGAGGCGGCGCAGATGTCCAACTACCGGCGGGTGCTGGAGCTCTTCGCCCCGCGGCCGGTGACCATCCGCACCCTGGACATCGGCGGCGACAAGCCGCTGCCCTATTTCCCGATGCACGAGGCCAACCCCTTCCTGGGCTGGCGCGGCATCCGCATCACCCTCGACCACCCGGAAATCTTCATCACCCAGATCCGCGCCATCCTGCGTGCCGCCATCGGGCTCGACAATTTGCAATTGCTGTTCCCGATGATCAGTACCGTGGGCGAGATCGACGAATCCCTGACCCTGGTCCAGCGCGCCCACGATGAGCTGCTGGAAGAAGGCTATCAGGTCACGATGCCGCCGATCGGGGCCATGATCGAGGTTCCCGCCGCGGTCTACCAGTCCGAGGCCATCGCCCGGCGGGTGGACTTCCTCTCGGTGGGCACCAATGATCTGACCCAGTATCTGCTCGCGGTCGACCGCAACAATCCGCATGTTGCCAAGCTCTTCGACGATCTCCACCCGGCCGTGCTGCGCGCCCTGATGCAGGTGCTGGTCGGTGCCCGAGTGCATGGCCGCGAGGTGAGCATCTGCGGCGAGATGGCAGGCGACCCGATGGCCTCGATCTTGTTGCTGGGGATGGGTGTGAACAGCCTCAGCATGGGTGCGAGCAGCCTGCTGCGGGTCAAGCGGGTCATCCGCAGCATCAGCCGCGGGCGCGCGCGCGAGGTCCTCAAGGCCGCGCTCCAATGCGAAGACGCCGTCTCCGTACGCCGGCTGCTGTTCAATACCCTGGATACGTTGGGGCTGGCGGGCTTGGTGCGGCCGGGGCGGTGATGCGGGGGCTCTGGCTCGAGGACCGGCAGCTCACCCTGCGTGGCGACCTCCCCGAGCCCGTGCCCGGCCCCGGCGAGTGCCTGCTGAGACCGATTCTGCGCGGCATCTGCAGCACCGACCACCAACTCGTGCAGGGGCTTTATCCATACACCGGCATTCCCGGCCATGAATTCGTCGGCGTCTGCGAGTCGGGGCCGCCACATCTGCTCGGCCGCACCCTGGTCGCCGAGATCAACCTGGCTTGCGGACACTGCCCGCGCTGCCTGACCGGGCTCGCAAAGCACTGCGCCAACCGGCAGGTCATCGGCATCCGCGGTCGCCCCGGCGCCTTCGCCGAGCGGCTGGCCGTCCCCATCGCCAATGTGCATCCGGTCCCGGACAGCGTCTCCCCCGCCCAAGCGGTCTTCACCGAACCGCTGGCCGCCGCCCTGGAGATCCAGGAGCAGCTTCAGGTCGGGTCGGATGATCGGGTGCTGGTGGTCGGCGACGGCAAACTCGGCCAACTCATCGCCCAGTCACTGCGGCCCACCGGCTGTCGGCTGACCGTCCTCGGCCGCCATCCGGACAAGCTCGCCCATCTGGAACGACTCGGCATCGCCATCCGCTGCCAACCGGATCCACCGCCAACCGACTGCGACAGCGTCATCGAATGCACCGGCTCCGCCGCCGGCTTCGCCCTCGCCCGCCAGGCGGTGCGCCCGCGCGGCACGCTGGTCCTCAAGAGCACCTACCCGGGCACCGCGGAAATCGACTTCAGCAGCATCGTGGTCGACGAGATCCGCATCCTGGGCTCGCGCTGCGGCCCCTTCCCCGCGGCCCTGGCGCTGCTGGCCTCCGGCAGCATCGACTTGGGTTATCTGATCGACGCCGTCTACCCGCTTGCCGACGGGCTCGCCGCCTTTACGCGCAGCCGCGAGCGGGGGGTGCTCAAGGTGCTTATCGGGGAGCGCAGCACTTGGGGCTAATCAGCACATCCAGGAAAAGTCTGCGCTGCCACCCCCACCCTGAAGTTTCATGGCACAGTGGTTACCCGAAAGCGTAACAGGTCGCGCTTACTGATTGACCTTGCACAAACCCCATAGGCATTCGCTTGAAGCCAGGCTTGACCGGCCTGACTGCGCAATGAACGCCAGAGGGGCTCGCGCCAAGGGTCAGGAACACGCAGGCGATAAACGCAGTCGGTGATGGTCGCATGGCCCTCGACCACGCGACCGACCCGGCCGATGCACCGCGTGCCGACACGGGCGATCAGGATATCACCCACTTCGGCAGAAATCACTCCATGCGGCTGCGGTGACCGCACTAGCCGGATAAGACCGGTGGACTCGAAGTCACCCGTGTGGAATGTATCCAACCCACGCTCCCGACACTGGGAGTGTGTCAGACTGCCACGCTTGATCTCGGCGTTCAACTCGGTGAGGGTGGGACCATCCGCTGTGGATTGGCCGACTCGCCAGGCATGATAACCGTGATCCATACGATGGATGAGCAGATTGCTCGGCACCTTCACTTCGTCCCGCAGGCCGCCATCGACTGCTGATTGCCAGAGTGAGACCAGATCGTTTGTGGAGCAGCCGCGCCGAATCAAGAGCGCATGGGTCTGGGCTTCTGCTCCGGCAAATGCCAGGGAAGGAATCTGTATAACGCCAAATACCCCATGATTCGTCAGCAGCGCCTCGCGAAAAGGAGCGTATTCGTACCCGGAGATTAACGTGTCAGGTAAAATAATCCCAAGTTCCCCGCCATTACGCAAAAGGCGCAGGTTTTGGGCGAGAAACAAGAGGTCGGAACTCAGTTTCTTGAGCTGTAGACACCCCTCAATACCGGCGTCGCGGAGCAGATGCTGTGTGAAATTGTTGTGTTCATGCGTGAGGTAGGGCGGATTACAGACCGCTACGTCGATCGACGCACAGTCTAACTGAAGAGCGCCAAGCAAATCGCCAGACAATCCGCTGCCTCGAAACAGCTTCAACTCCGGAAAGCGCTTACTCAGCGTCAGGCAGACGCCGCTGTCCAGTTCTGCCGCGTGAAGCCGAACAGTCGGCCAACGCCCGTTGAGTGCCGTCAACAGGGCACCCCGACCCGCACCAAGGTCAAGTGCGTTTAACGGATCCTCGACCTTGAGAGCGGAAACCAGCAGACTCGCGAATGCCTGGCCCGTGTAATAATCCGCGAGAGGTCGCATCAGTTCGCAAAACCGGTTAGATCATAGCGAAAGCAACGCCCAACACCCGTCGTATGGTCTTGGTGATACTCTGGGAAATCATAGAGGAAGCGCACTCGTTCGCGATCTGTCTCGGGGAGCGAGAAGTAGAAGAGCAAAGCCCCAAGCACCATTGGCTTGGGGCCAAACGGGAGAATGTCGAGTACCGCGCCGGATTGCAGTCGCCGCTGCAGGAAGGCTTTGACGGCGAAAGGGTCGGCAGCCGCCGATCGCAGGGTCACGTACCCAGGCGGCTGCCTTGGCTTTGACCATTGGCTGATGCGAGGACCCCGTTCACCATAACCGGCCGGCGAAACAAACAAGGCGGTAAAAGTTTTCATCCCACAGCGCGCAAGAAGTGGCATTAACAGCAAGAGCACGTCGACCTCGATACTGGTGATGTCCAAGACGACATGCTGACTGTGCAGTGTCAGGACTCCATCCAGCGCCTTACTCAGATCACTAAAGTGAACGTCGTGCTGCCCATGCCCCATATCGACCACGAAGTAGTCGGACTTGCCTGCCTGATGTCTGGAAATACTCGCACTTGGCAAGTTCGCCAACTCAGCCGGAACGCGTCGGCAGCGATGTTCCGTTGCCAAGGCGGAGGTTCCGCCATGGATGAGCATATCCCAATCATGTAAAGCGCGAATCATCTCCCAACCGTCGGGACTGTCCTCGAACTCATGAAATGGACTCATAGCAGCTTACCTTGCCGCTCGTCTGCGTCCTGCCGAGCAGGTCCGATCTTGTAGTAGCGATTCTCGATGCGTCTTTCCAGTGTCTTCCAGGCTAAGTAGCTTCCGCAGGCAAGGATCCGCAGGTCCGCTGTCGTCAGGTCGAGACGTTTCTTGCGCCGCCAAGAGATATTGAAGGCCGGGGCATATCGTGGGTGCAACTGCCACGCATCGCGATGTGCGTCGTGACGTGATTTCTGTTTGTTTCCGGGCAGCCAGCGAAGTATTCCATCGGCTCGGCATTGACGCAGGAGACCGATCATCTCAGCGTCCAGTTCGTCGTTGACGACGAAGTGGTTGATCTCGGGCTCGCCCTGTCGCGGTCCCTTGTGGATAATCTCGAACAACCGCCCGAGTCGGTCTACCAGACTCACAATGCGCGGCTCGGATTGGTTCCGCAGCTTACTCAGGTAAACATCGGAGGCATCGCAAATGGCATCGCTTTGAAGCAGTGGGTCAATGGGCACCTGATGGTCTGGCACCTCCGCCAGCCAGCGTTCCAGGACAGCATGGCAAAGGTCCAGAGCGACACGGATATTACCGCCGGCAACCCCGACAATCTGGGTCAGACCAGTGTAGAGCTTTTGACGTCCGCGTTGACGATAAAGGCTGCCAAGCCAGAACAGTGCTCCAATATGATAGTTATGGTACCAGTCTCGCGCCTTCGTAGGGTCGTCACTCCGCATCCCATCTAGCACTGATTCCGGCGATTTCCCCTGATTCAACAACACAACCGCCACGGCCTGCCGGAGCAGGCTCGGCTCATCCGTCATCCAGGGCTTGAAGCGCTCAGCAACTGCTTTGCCGTGCTCCCTTTCGATGAACTTGATCAACGGGATGCTGCCGTGACGCTCCGCCAGACGTTGCGCCTCTTCAGCGGGGCTCAGACCGGGAAGCAATTGGAATGGGTCAACGAAACCGCGCCGGGCGAACCACTCCACACCTGTCAGATGGCGCTGCACGACTTTGCCGACATGGCTGGAAAAATCCGTCAGGTCGATATCCTCATCCAGATAGTAGGCGCGGAAGTCGTGAGTCACCTCAATGGGCTGATCCTCGGCAAGGGTTCGAAAGTCCCGAATCCCCTCGTTGCGGGAAAGCAACTTGTAGGTTACGCGGTCCGACTCTTTAACCTGTTTAACGCGGGTATTGACCACACGTTGCTGGTGAGGGTGGAAGTTCTCATATTCATCGATGAATACCGCAAAGTGGTGTTCGGCACCGAACCTGCCGCCTTTCCGCAACTCCTCCACCAGGAGCTTCATGAGCACATTGCCTTGAACGACATAGGGCTCAGATTCACGCAGGGGGTTGTTCACGTAGCGACGGATCTCCGCCAGCCGTTCTTCAATCGCTTCAGCGAAGCCGGCGTGATCGAATCGCGCGACCGCGATCCCAATCTCACGGGCAAGAGCGCGGAAGATCCGCTCCTCCCCACCCCAAGCACCGACCCCGCCCAACGCTTCAATGGCCGTCAGCGCTTTACGGACTACGAGGAGATCCAAAAACTGTCCGAACAACCGGGTATAGACCGCTTCCCGCTCGGGACTGGAGCTTACGAAGGCATTCAAGAGATCGATATCGAGTCGGAACCACAGGCCGATTCGCTCGATACTCGCCGGCGCCAAGGGTCGCCCGCTCTTTAACAGCAGGTAGCTTTGGGTCTCGTAGGAAAACCAACGGGCAAGCGTGGTCTTGCCCGTACCGCGGGAACCATAGACCACAGTCGGCATGAATTGGGTCAGGTGCGCCATCAAATTGCCGCCTGGATCGACAAAGTGGTCGACAATTTCCGAGGGAGGCCAATACTCGATCCGCGCCCGCTGAAACGGATTACTTGGTTTCTGTTGCAGCGCATCCGCCCGAATGACGTCGTCTCTTGCCTCCAGCGCGCTCGCGAGCCTAACAACCTGTTGAATATAGGGTTCTTGACTGTGCCAGGGATCATGCGACTCCGCAATCAGGATGACTTCTTCCAGCGCAAGTCTCGGCACCAAAGGCAGCTCCGCGGCCCAGTCCGCCAGATGCGGATAGCGATCACGTATCGCCACGAGGCGCTGGTCGATCTCGCGTTCACTCAGGAATCCGTATGGCAGAGGAGACAAGACAAGCAAGACCCGCTTGTCACCATAGCGCTCACGATTGTGAGAGGCGAAGAGGGTACGCACCGCCAGATCGGTTCCTTCGAGATTCTGGTGATTCAGACCGCTCAGACAGACAACGGTATCGGCCAGCGACAGGGTGGACACATAAAAGACATCGCTCAAACCGGTGCGCGAGTCGATCAATACGTCATCGAAATCCTCCCCCCGCAATCGCCAGCGCAATTCCTGTAAGAATGCCTCGCCGCGGTCCTCAAAAAAACCATCCCAGTCCCAGTCGGCTAGTGCGGCTTGGTAGTTCTCGTCAACCATTCCACCGCCTGCCGGGAAGAGCCAGATCGATCCCGACGGCCCTGGCTTTCTTGTGGCTTCGTTGGGTTCGTCTTCAGGCTCCTCTGGCGTTCTACCGAACCCTTCATCATCGGCGCCTTTTCGGGGAGGTTCAATTGAGTCGAAAAGGGTGCTACGCCGAATAAAACGGTGCAAATCCCAATCGAAACCCGCCAGACCATCTCCCGATCCTTGGGCTGCTTGGTGACTGCGATAGTCGATCAACAGATCAAGGATGCCCCGGATCGGGGTTCCCGGCAGGTAACTGCCCCGAAACAGGCTGGTCTGATGTTGGCCCGGAGCCTCCAAGTCCAGATCGAGGATCAGGATCTTGCGCCCTTGCCAAGCCAACAGACAGGCCAAGTTGGCAAGAGCCAAGCTACGGCCTACTCCTCCCTTGTAGGAGTAGAAAGCGGTGAATCGGGTATCAGTCGTCATGCTGCATCGCGCCAGCCGATGTGAGCCCCATGAAACCCCTTTGGCGACCGCCTGGGGTGGCGCTGGGTCAAAGGGGGTCGTCCACCGTCCAGTGTCTTGCGATTATCTCCGACCACCCGGCGAAGTCTTTGCTGCGCAATTTCCGTCCATGGCACCTCGGTCCACTCATCGAAGAGCGCTTGGAGCGACATCCAAGCCGCTGGTGGCTCAGGGGTCCGGCGAACCGTAACCAAGCTGTCCTCGATCGTCTGCACCAACCGACACTCGGCTTCAGCATCGCCCCCTGCATGCTGCCAGTGCCCGAGCAGGGCTGTGCGTAACGTAGAGGTCGGAAAACGCTCGCTGCGCAGAGCGTCGCGCAGCAGGGCGATCCAAAGCTCAGAGTCGAGCGTGCCTGCACCATCGACAGCACGTACCAAGGCCAAGTATTTCGCGTCCTCGGCCGGAGCCTCACGGATGATCGTCTTCAGGTTGTCCCGCCAGAATCGCTGGTCCGATCGCGCATTCCAGACCAACAGCCAAAGCAGGGCGTGGGCGCCTACGAGTAGCCGCTGCGACATACCCCATTGAAATCCGGTACTGTCGGCCGGCAAGAAATCCAGACGACCTATTCCGCCCGGCGGGCAACCGAGACGCCAAGCCAGGACGACAATCCGGCCAAAAGACCCGTGATCGCCGAGTTTCCAGTCCTCGGCCGCGACCTCAAACACTGAGTCCCAGAACCAGATCAGTTGCTGCTTCGTGAAGATCGGATCGCCGGCCAGGGCGATCAGCACATCTTCGTAGTCCTCAATGCCATGGTAACGATCGATGGGCGGGGGTGCTCGCTCAGCGTCGCCGTGCAGTCTGGCAGCGATGTACAACCGCATCGCTTGAGGATCATCGAGTTGTTGCGCCAGATTGCGGATCAGCGGGGCGGTCATGGTTGAGTCTCCTGGTCAGATCCGTGGTCACTCCGAGCAGCTTGGATGCGACGTCGATGGTAGGCCCAAAAAGCGGGTGCTGGTTCGGCTGGGATCCCGGTGAGATCAACCAGCAGCACATCGACAACACGCTGGAAGTGCTCACCTTTAGTAACCCATTCCTGGTAAACACGCTCACCTGAGACCAACGAACGAGTCCAACCATGATCTGCCGCATCGGAGGCTGCGTCAAAGTACCAGGCTAAGTCGGCATCTGCTCAAGTAGGCTTTCGTCGTTCGGCACACGCGAAATCGAACAGAAAATACTGGGCACCCGTCGACGCTCCAAGGGCATGAAACAGGCCAAGATCCATCAGCAAGCGAACCGGGTCACGCACATCGTCGGCCAACCGCTCATAGATCCATAACAGTGGACGTTCTCTGAAGCCGCGCTCGGAGAGTGCTTCAAACTGCGCACACCGTATGACGGCAGGGATGCGCGCGTTTGCGAGGATTGCCCGATCACCGACAGTTCCTCCCCCCTTGATCGTCCGCTCCATGAGCTCGAAACGAGCCGTTCTCCCCGCGGCGGGCAACCACCGAACCGGAACAGCGCAATCCACAAACGGCGGCGCCACGCCTGGCACATAGCCGGGCGAGTCCTCGGTTGGATCTAGACTGGCCCACGGCGGATGTTCACCAAGACAACGCTGTAACTCTCGACTGGAGCCAGTGTAGTTCTGATACAACAATGCCTGCTTGATAAAACGAACGTCCGAGAGGTCACCATCCCGGTGTGCTGTGCGGATTACATCCAGAAACACGCCTTCCACCAGATTGCTCCCTGTTGTCTTGTATTGCCCGATTCTAGCCGATTCAGGATTCGGCTTTCGAGGATCTCCGCCACAATAGCCGGGGCGGACGAACATCCGATCGGACGCCTTCTGGGCACCACGGAGCACCTGCTGACAGGGGTCACGCAGCTATCGTCTGCAGTAGATAAAGCCATCCCGGAGCAACCCCCATGATCGGATTCGCCATCCTCGGCTGCGGCGCCCACGGCGAGCGCTACCTGCGACACCTGGCGGCGGGTGATGTGCCCGGCGCGCGGCCCACGGCACTTTGGCGGCAGGACCAGACCGCCGCGGCGGCGCTGGCCGGGCGCTATGGTGTGCGCGCGCATCACGACTGGTCCGCGCTGATCGCGGACCCGGCGGTCGACGCGGTCATCGTCGCCACCCCGCCGGGCGCCCACGCCGCGCCGATTCTGGCGGCGGTGCGGGCGGGTAAGCCGGTACTCACCGAGAAGCCGCTGACGGCGAACCTGGCGGACGCTTTGACTCTGGCCGCCGCGCTGCCGACGGACGCGCGCGTGATGGTCGCCCACACCCTGCGTTACGCGCCGGCGCTGCTGGCCGCCCGCGCGCGGCTGCCGGACCTGGGCGAACTCTACCGCATCCGCATCGCGCAACGGCTGGAGCCGAATGCCATTGCCTGGCAGCGGGACCGGACGCTGGCCGGCGGCGGTTCGGTGATTCTGACCGGGGTCCACGGGTTCGACCTGGTCCGCTGGTTCACCGGGGCGACGCCGGACCGGGTCAATGCCTGCACCCGTGTGCTGCTCGGGCACCCGTTCGAGGACTTGTTCGAGGCCCGCTTCGAGTATGCCGACCGGCCGCTCATCGCCACTTGCGAGGTCGCCAAGTTCTCGCATAGCCGCAGCGCCCTGCTGGAGCTGGTCGGGACTCGGGGTCAATGTTGGGTGGATTATCTGGCCGGCCGGGTAGAGTGGATCGCAGGGCGGGAGCGGCGAGTCATCGCCGAGCCGGGCGATCAGCCGACCCTGCCGCCGACCCTAACTGCCTTCTGCCGCTGGCTCGATGAGGGCGGCGCCTGCCCGATTCCGCTCGCGGATGGAATTGCCGCGCTCAGGATGGCGGAGGCCTGCTACCGGTCCGCCGCGACGGGGGATCCGGCCAGGCTCAATGAACCTTGATTGAGCGCGGTGATCGTTGAAGCACGGTCCGAGTCAGTTGCTCAGCCTGTTTCGCCGCGATCCCGTGGGAGCGGCCTCCGGCCGCGATGGGGCCGCGCGGGATTGCGACCATCGGCGTTCACCACATCATCCCATCGCGGCCAGAGGCCGCTCCCACGGAAGACTTGCATCTCGCGAATCCCGCAATCGCCGAGTCTGCCGGGGCCGATCCGATCCAAAAACATCGCGTACCGCGCTGGGCGCGATTTAAAAGGGGATATCGTCATCGAAGGGCATGCCGCCCCCTTGCTCGGGGGCCGCGGGAGCGGGTGCCGCCGGGCGAGCGCCGCCCGCTGCCGGCTGGGCACGGGGGGCGTCGTCGTAGGGCACTGACGAACCGCCGCCGGAACGGCTGTCGAGCATCTGCATGGTGCCGCCGACGCCGACAACGACCTCGGTCATGTAGCGATCATGCCCTTCCTTGTCCTGCCACTTACGGGTGCGCAATTGCCCCTCCACGTAGATCTTGGAGCCCTTATGGAGATACTGCTTGACGACATCGGCGATCTTGCCGATAAACACCACACGATGCCACTCGGTCCGTTCTTGGGGCTCACCGGTATTCTTGTCTCGCCAAACCTCGCTGGTAGCAAGACTGACGTTAGCCACCGGGTCGCCACTCGGCATATAGCGCACGTCCGGCTCGTTGCCCAGGTTACCGATCAGAATGACTTTATTGACGCCTCTACTCGACATGATTTCCCTCGCACCCGCCACGGCAGGTAAAAACTAACGGACCGCCCTCACCCCGGCCCTCAGGCCGCGGCAAAGGCTTGTAATCTTGCCGAATCGAGCGCCCGGCTGTCCACTTTGAGATAGGCAACCCCCTCCTCCGGCACCACCACCGCATCGCGCACCCCGGGCACGGCCAGCAATTGCTGCTCCAGGGCCAGGATCCCATCCGTGTCGATCGACCCCAGGCGGATCAACTGATTGCTCACCCGCTCCGGCGCGGCCATGGTCGCGGCCACCAGGATCCAGGCCAGAGCCGAGACCGCGGCGAACAGGAAGACCGCCGGCGTCCCGAAAGTCTGATGGACCAGCCCCCCGGTCATGCCGCCCAAAAAGGCGCCGATGAACTGGGAGGTGGAATAGACCCCCATGGCGGTGCCCTTGGCCCCGGCGCGAGCAATCTTGGAGATGATGGACGGCAGCAGGGCTTCGAGCACGTTCACGGCCGTGAAGAACAGCGCCAGCAGCATCAAGAGCGGTACCAGGCTAGTCGCCCAGAACGAGAAACCGAGGGCGGCCAGCCCGACCGCGGCGATGGCGCCGAGAAAGACCTGCTTCACCCGTCCCTGCCCCTCCGCGATGATGATGAAAGGCACCATCCCGCCCAGACCGACCAGCAACACCGGCAAATAGACCTCCCAATGATCGGCGGCGGCCACGCCGGCCGCGACGATGGACGGCGGGATGACCAGGAACATGGCGGTCATCATCAGGTGCAGCGAGAAAATGCCGAAGTTCAGCCGCAGCAACTGGCCGTCGCGCAGCACTCCGCCGAGTTGGCTCGCGACCGGCTCCGCGTCACGGTGGACGGAACGGCGGCGCGGGTTGGGCACCACCAACCACAGGACCAGAATGCCGCCGAAGGCCAGCACCGCGGTCGCCCAGAAGACGTCGGCAAGCCCCCAGATCTGGGCGATGGCCGGCCCCAGGATGAAGGCGAGCCCGAAGGCGATGCCGATGCTCGCCCCGACCCCGGCCATGGCGCGCGTGCGCACCTCGTCGCGGGTCAAGTCCGCGGCCAGCGCGGTCACCGCCGCCGAGACCGCACCGGCCCCCTGAATCACCCGCCCGATAATGATGCCTTCGATGGTCGTCGACAGGGCGGCGATGACGCTTCCCAGCACGAAGATCGCGAGCCCGCCGAAGATCACCGGCTTGCGCCCGATGCGGTCGGACAGCATCCCGAAGGGGATCTGCAGGAGCGCCTGCGTCAGGCCGTAGGCCCCGATGGCCAGCCCGATCAGCAAGGGTGTCGCCCCGCTGACCCCTCCCGCATAGAGTGCGAAGACCGGCAGAATCAGGAACAGGCCCAACATACGCAGGCCATAGATACCAGCCAGGCCGACCGAGGCGCGGCGCTCGTCTGGAGTCAGGGGAATGATCTCGGGTTTGGCTGGCTTCACGGGCAACGCAACAGAGCGCGGAAACGACAGAGCTTGGCATGATACCAGTTTTGCGTCGGCCGGCCGCCGCTCCGCATAATAGGAATCCCGCCCTCCGGCCAGCCGACCGAGCCCCGTCATGGACAGTATCCGCATCCGCGGCGCCCGCACCCACAATCTCAAGAACCTGGACCTGGACCTGCCGCGCGGCAAGCTGATCGTGCTCACCGGTCTCTCAGGCTCGGGCAAATCCTCGCTCGCCTTCGACACCATCTACGCCGAGGGCCAGCGCCGCTATGTGGAGTCGCTCTCGGCCTACGCGCGTCAGTTCCTGTCGGTGATGGAGAAGCCCGATGTGGACCACATCGAGGGCCTGTCCCCCGCCATCTCCATCGAGCAGAAAACCACCTCACATAATCCGCGGTCCACCGTCGGCACCATCACCGAGGTCTACGACTACCTGCGCCTGCTGTTCGCCCGGGTGGGCATCCCGCGCTGCCCGCAGCACGGCGAGCCGCTCCAGGCGCAGACGGTCTCGCAGATGGTCGACCAGGTGCTCGCCCTGCCGGAGGGCGAGAAACGGATGCTCCTGGCCCCGGTGGTGTCGGCGCGCAAGGGTGAATACCAGCGCCTGATCGCCGAACTGCACGCCCAGGGATTCGTGCGGGCACGCATCGACGGCGCCCTGTATGAACTGGACAGCCCGCCGGACCTGGATCTCAAGAAGAAGCACGATATCGCCGTCGTCATCGACCGCTTCCGGGTGCGCCCCGACCTGCAACTGCGCCTGGCCGAGTCATTCGAGACCGCGCTCGCCCTCTCCGGCGGCACCGCGCGGGTGGCGGCCATGGACGCCGACAGCGCCGCACCGGAAATCACCTTCTCCGCCAACTATGCCTGCCCGGTCTGCGGCTACAGCATCGCCGAGTTGGAACCGCGCACCTTCTCGTTCAATAACCCGGCCGGAGCCTGTCCGAGTTGCGACGGACTTGGGGTCGAACAGTTCTTCGATCCGGCCAAAGTAGTCGCCCAACCGGCCCGGAGCCTGACCGACGGCGCGGTGCGCGGCTGGGACCGGCGCAACGGCTACTATTTCCAGATGCTCAGCGCGCTGGCCGAACACTATGGGTTCGACCTGGAGGCGGCCTGGGTCGACCTGTCGGAGCAGGCCCGCCAGGTGGTGCTCTTCGGTTCGGGCACCGACAAGCTCAAACTCAAGCTGCCCCATGAGCACGGCAGCGGCAAGCTGCGTCCCTTCGAGGGAATCATCCCCAACCTGGAGCGGCGCTATCGCGAGACCGACTCCAGCGCGGTACGCGAGGAACTGGCCCGCTACATTTCGCACCAGCCCTGTCCGACCTGCGGCGGTGCCCGGCTGAACGAATCGGCGCGCCATGTCTTCGTCGCCGACCGGAACCTCCCGTCGCTCTCGGCGTTGCCGCTCGGCGATGCCCTGACCTGGTTCGAGACCCTGACCCTGCCCGGCAGCCGCGGTGAGATCGGCGCCCGCATCACCCGCGAGATCGCCACCCGCCTGCGCTTCCTCACCGACGTGGGTCTGGATTATCTGACCCTGGAGCGCAGCGCCGAGACGCTTTCCGGCGGGGAGGCTCAGCGCATCCGGCTCGCCAGCCAGATCGGCGCCGGCCTGGTCGGCGTCATGTATATCCTGGACGAGCCCTCCATCGGCCTGCACCAGCGCGACAACGCGCGGCTGCTCAAGACACTCACCCACCTGCGCGACATCGGCAACACCGTGATCGTCGTCGAACATGACGAGGAAGCGATCCGCGCCGCCGATCGGGTGGTGGACCTGGGGCCGGGCGCCGGGGTCCATGGCGGCGTGGTGGTCGCCCAGGGCACCGCTGCGGAGATCGCCGCCAACCCCCAATCACTGACCGGACGCTATCTGTCCGGGGACCTGCGCATCGTCATTCCGACGCAACGGACTGCGCCGGACCCGCGGCGCCAGTTGCGCATCCTGGGCGCCGCCGGCAACAACCTGAAGTCCGTGGACGCGGCCATCCCGGTCGGCACCTTCTGCTGTGTCACCGGCGTCTCGGGCTCCGGAAAATCCACCCTGATCAACGATACCCTGTTCCCGGCCGCCGCCCGGCTGTTCAATGGCGCAGCCGCGAGCCCCGCACCCCATCGGGCGATCGAGGGCCTGGACCACTTCGATAAGATCGTCGACATCGACCAGAGCCCCATCGGCCGCACCCCACGCTCCAACCCGGCGACCTATACGGGGCTCTTCGGCATGGTCCGGGACCTCTTCACCGCGGTCCCGGAGGCGCGTTCGCGCGGCTACGGCCCCGGCCGCTTCAGTTTCAACGTCAAGGGGGGACGCTGCGAAGCCTGCAAGGGCGACGGGCTGATCCGGGTCGAGATGCACTTTCTGCCGGACATCTATGTCCAATGCGACACCTGCAAGGGCCGCCGCTACAACCGCGAAACCCTGGAAATCCGCTACAAGGGCAAGACCATCGACGAGGTCCTGAACCTGACCATCGAAGACGCCCTCGCCTTCTTCGCCCCGGTGCCGCTCATCCACCGCAAGCTCCAGACCCTGGTCGACGTGGGCCTGTCCTATGTCACCCTGGGCCAGAGCGCCACCACCCTCTCCGGCGGCGAAGCCCAGCGGGTCAAGCTCAGCCGCGAACTCAGCAAGCGCGATACCGGCCGGACGCTCTACATCCTGGACGAGCCCACCACCGGCCTGCACTTCCACGACGTCAAGCAACTGCTCGACGTCCTGCACCGCCTGCGCGACCACGGGAACACCGTCATCGTCATCGAGCACAACCTGGACGTCATCAAAACCGCCGACTGGATCATCGACCTGGGACCGGAGGGCGGGGACAAGGGCGGTGAAATCATCGCGGTCGGTACGCCGGAGCAGATTGCCGCCAATCCGCGGTCACATACGGGGCGGTTCTTGAAGCCGTTACTGGAACGGGGGTGGTGAGGCCCCTGCCACCGAAGAATACTGAGGACTCGCGATGACTATCAAAGCTCGAACCAGTGACCGTCATCCGGAGGATATCGCGAGGGCCGCGATAAACCCCGGCATCGGACAAAAGCTTGTGAGCGCAAAGGAACGCGGGTCGGGGGCGCACTCCAGTGTGGGGTGCGTCGGATCGGCGATGCTCAGCTCAATGCGCCTGGGCTCGCAGGACAGGCCGATGCCAATGGCTTTCAGGTAGGCCTCTTTGCAGGTCCAGAATCGATAGAACGCCTGGAGTTGCGCATCGCCGGTTTCAGGAAGCTCCGCGATTTCCCGTGGGGTCAATACGGTTCCGGCGAGCCCCATCAAGTCAGGGAGAGGAACAAGCTGCTCCACATCCACACCCACGCACCGCGTTGCGGGCAGTACCGCGATCAGGGCCAAATCTTCGCAGTGGCTGACATTAAAGTCGAACGCGGCGGCGGCGACAAAAGGACGTCCCATGGCGGTTGTCCGCAAGGCAACCCGTGCCGGCAGGCAGTCGAGCCGGCGGCCCAGGATCTCCCGCAAGGCGGCACGACACCAAACAAATCGGGAGCGTAGATGCTCATAGCGAAAGGCATTCGCACGCGCCATTTCGGAACTGCTCAACCAGGCCTCGACAGGGGGCGGCGGCGCACCACCGCCCAGCGCAACTTGATAGAGCAGGGGCGGCGAGGCGCCGAGGTTGACACGGGACAGACGCTCCGACACGGCGGCCTGCGCGCCGCATCGCGGCCTCGCAGCAGAGTAGACTCCAGGCGTCCTCACGCCTGACACTGTTCGGCGGCGCAGCCGATCGCTCATGGTTTGAGGCCTGCGAAATTCTTTCTGACTTCTTCCTTGCCTTTATCGTATTGCTGCGCGTAATAGGCTTTGACCTGTTCCGGGTCGAAAGTCAACAAGGTGTTACCCGACTCGAAATGTTGCACGAAGACCTTGCCGAGCGCGTACGTGGAGGCCGCTCCAAATACGGCGACGCTGACGCCGCCGACCGCCCAGCCGATACCCGGGATGCCTTTGAGCAGACTACCCAGGTTGGTGGACAGGGACACGGGGATACCGCCGCCCAGCAGCGCGCCGACCGCCGACTTGCCGAGTTGGCTGGAGAACTCGACGCCGTAAATCCCGGCGAGGCTTCTCACCAGGTTCAGTTGCAACCCCGTTAGGGCGGCCAGGTCCAGCCAGGGTAAGGGCACCAGGCCGGCGCCCAAGGCGACCAGCATATGCCATTTGATGGTTGTTTCCGCTTGGGCGGCGCGTGGATTGGTTTCGGCCATAAATCACCTATGGAAATTGACGGTCAGTCGAAAAACTTCCAATCTTCGACGTAATTGCCGAAGATGAATTTCGGAAAGCCGGGGTCGGCACGGTAGTTCACCATGTCGTAGCGAAGGTGCTGGTTGCCGCGGAAAAAATACACCTTGGCGTTCCCCCAATAGACGGCCGCATCGATGCGGTCGAAGGTCAAGCCAAGCCAGCGTTGGGCGATCGGCGCGGGATAGTCGTCGTCCGCCTTGTTCTTGAGCATGTTGAAGCGAATGTACTGATTGCCAAGGAAGAAATACAGGGTTTCGGGGGATACATTCAACGCGGCGTCAATGCGCTCGAAGGTCACGCCCGGCCAGCCCTCGGCGATGGTCTTGGGGTAACCCGGATCGATCGCCTTGGCGTCCACATCGACGCGAATGTATTTATCGCGGTTGAAGAAATAGAGCTTGCGGCTAAGCTCCGTGCCGGTGGACGATACCAGGTATTTGCCCAGGAACGCGGCGTCCACCTGCTCGAAGCCGACCTCGGCCAGCATTGGCCATCGTTCCTTGATCGGGCGCGACTGGGTGGTCTCGCCGGTATCGGCGTTGTAGGAGAAACACAGCTTGCCACGGAACACATGCACCCGTTGGTCGAGGTTGAAGACCACCCGCAGCGGCGTGAACACGGTGGCTTCGATGTAGGCCTCGCGCAGTGCCTGGGCCTGGTGCTCGTCGTCGATCAAGGTCCAGATGCCGCAGGCGTCGAATTCGATGACTTGCGGGTTGTCTTTGATCGTCGCCAGCCATTCGTTGTAGCGCGCCTCATCCAGCGAACTGAGCGTGGCCAGCTTCAGTTCGTCGCCGCCTTTGCCGAATACGGTGCATTCGGAATTGTTTTGCAGTTTTTCCTTGGCGCTTTGCTGGCTGCTGTTCACCGTGGCCGAGCCCAGCCCGCTCAGGCTGGCCTTGATGCCGGCCTTGATGTCGTCCTTACTCATGGCGGACGACTTGGCGATGGTAAACGCCAGCATCGCCTTGCCGCCCACCCAGACGCGCTTGATATAGTGCGTGCCGTAACGTTCAAAGAAACGCTCATAGGCACGGCGCTGCGCCGGGTCGTAGGGCGTGGGGATGTCGATGTCGAAGTCCCCCTGAACACAGCGTCGGCTGTCGGGCAGGTACACCGTCCACAATGGAATGAATGAGTTACGCAGGGCGTAATAGGACTCTTCTTCGGAACGCAATTGCCCGGTTTGGCTGGCGTTCACATCGACGCTGAACGGCGCGTTGCTGACGGCGGCTGAGACGTCCAGACTGGTCTGCTTCTCGAAGCGCTCCCAGGACTCCTCGATCAGGATCTGGTTGAGCGCCTGCGCGGCGGGCATCGGCGGGCTATCATTGACCTCGTAGCCCGCCAGCACCAAGTAGCGTTGGCCGGTCTCCTTGGAGGGGTAAACCACGTGGTTGGCCTGGTGAAACAGGATGTCCTTGAGTTCGAAAGCCTGCTGCGGTCTGATATAAATGCCGCGGCCGACCATGTCCAGGCCGGGTATCACGGGGAATTCGTTGACGGTGTCGGCCATTGCCGGAGCTCCTGGGTCAGGTGTCAGGGATGACTGAAGGGCTGTGAAAAACCCCTCGCCCAGCCCTGAAGCATGACCGCGTGACCTCAGTCATGGCGCGGGCTGGCGGGGATTAATGAAAGTTAATGTTCGCACAAGGGGGTAGACACCGCTGCGGGCTTCCGGCAGGATTACGGGTAGGGT